>LNFM01000560.1_pt1 | contig 110400 bp, 121 predicted proteins | sample 596031 | NCBI WGS metagenome assembly LNFM01 (sample SAMN04254537, study PRJNA301005) | activated carbon metagenome | isolation source: dual media filters at the Ann Arbor, Michigan drinking water treatment plant | place: USA: Ann Arbor
CATGCCGCCGCCCCAGTGCGCCCCACCCGAAACGGACTGGATGCGCCGGCCATCGACGTCGACCCACGAGGTCCGGTAGCCGTGCCACTCCCACTCGCCCGACGCGCCAATGGGGTTCATGACGCGCTCGCGCAGCACCTCCGGTAGTGCGCGTCGAAAGCGCATCAACAGGGCCAGTGCCAAGAGGTTCACGCGCACATCGTTGTACTCGTAGTACGTGCCGGGTGTCTGACGCGGCCGCGGATCGCCTTTGCGCGTATTGTCGGCATCGACGCCAAGGTTACGGTAATGGTCGACCTGATCCGACTTCTCCCAGAGGACGCCGTCCCACTCACTCGACTGCTGCAGGAGATGCCGCCACGTGATCCTGGCGTTGTGGGGGCTCTCGAACCATGGTCCTTCGACCGTGGCACCGACCGGCGCGTCGAGATCGGCGATCAGGCCGTCTCCCACCGCGACACCGGCCAGGATCGCGAGGTAGCTCTTCGCCACCGAGAACGTCATGTCCGTGCGCCGCGTGTCGCCCCACTCAGCCACGATGCGCCCGCCATCGATAACGAGGCCGGCCGGCCCGCCCCGGTGGCGCACGACGCCCGACACTTCACTCCACGGGCCCTTCTCGTTCCACTCGACGATGCCGACGTAGCGGCCGTCCGGGTAGTGGAAGCTCGGCGGCCATTTGCTCTCCGAGGCTTCCGCGAAGGAAACGGCGTCGGCGAGACGTGTCGGGTCGAGACGCGATGAGCCAGACCCGTGCCACTCGAGCCGATCGTCGGGCGGGTTGTATACGACAGATGACGACATGCACGGCTCCTGGCTCGGATTGACGATCCTGTGTAACTGGCCGCCTAGACCCGCGCTACCTTCGCTTCGCCGAAGAGACCGTAGGGGCGCACGAGCAGCATGCCGATGAGCGCGAGGTATGTGACCAGCAATCCGCAGCCCGCGCCGAGATAGGGCTCGAGATAACCCGCCGCAAGGCTTTCAAGGACACCGATCAGAGCCGAGGCAACCAGTGTCCCGGCAATACTGTCGAGGCCACCGATGATCACGATCGGAAAAATCTTGAGGCCGACGAGTGCGACGCCGAAGCCACCGCCCGTGACGATCGTCCAGAGCGTACCGGCAAGCACAGCCACGATACCTGCAGCACTCCACGCGTAGAGGACGTGACGGTTGATGTCGATTCCGGAGGCCATCGCGGCCTGCGGATCGTCGGCGAGAGCGCGAAGCGCGACACCGGTGCGGCTCCGATGCAGCCCCCACGCGACGCCAGCGACGACGAGTAAAGAGACGATGGCGACCGCAAGCTTGTCCGCGGATACCACGACCTCCCCCAGAATCAGCGGATCAGGTGGGAACGGCGATGGAATACCGCGCGGCACACCGGCAAATCCGACCTGCGTGGCCCCCCGAATGAAGGTGCCGACACCGAGCGTGACCATGAGCACCACGATGACAGGGCGGCCGACGAGGTGGCTCAGTGCCAGCCGATCGAGCAAGCGGGCCAAGCCTATCATCCCGGCCGATGCGACAAGAAGCGCTGGGCCGAAGGCGAGGCCGGCGACGTTGATGGCGGTCGCGACCAGCAGCGCGCCGAGCATGATCCACTCGCCCAGCGCTAGATTGACGACATGGGATGCTTTGTAGACGAGAACGAACGCCAGCGCGATCAGGGCGTAAAGCGCGCCCGCAAGACAGCCCTCGATCAGCAGCGAGACGAAGAAAGTCATTGCCGAGCTACGTCCCGCGAGAATGGTGCGCCATTACCGGCCCGACCCCAGCCATCATCACCGCGATCGAGTTGGCTCCGCAAGCGCGCGAAGTCCGCTTCACGCCAGCGTCGCGATGTGTGTAGCCTTGGAGCCACGTTGCGCGATGCGCACCAACGGATTGTCTCGAGGAGCACCATGCACGGGGAAACGTTCGACTTCATCGTCACCGGCGCCGGTTCGGCCGGATGCGCCGTCGCGGCTCGGCTCTCCGAAAGCGGACGCTACCGCGTCCTGCTTCTCGAAGCCGGCAAGCGCGACGACTACCCGTGGATCCATATCCCGATCGGCTACCACAAGCTCTATACGCACGAGACCTATAACTGGAAGTTCGAGAGCGAACCCGTGCCGGGATTGAACGGGCGCACCTCGTACCAGCCGCGGGGCAAGATGCTGGGCGGCACGTCCTCGCTCAACGGCATGGTCTACATGCGTGGCACCCCCGCCGACTACGACGGCTGGCGTCAGATGGGCTGCGAGGGCTGGGACTTCCAATCTGTGCTGCCCTACTTCCGCAAAGCGCAGGACCAGCAGCGCGGAGAAAGCGAGCACCACGGTGTCGGCGGTCCGCTCAAGGTGTCGGACAGCCGCTTCCAGAGCGCGATCGCCGATGCCGTGATCGAGGCCGCGGTCCAGGCAGGTGCGCCGCGCAACACGGATTTCAACGGTCCGACCCAGGAGGGCGCCGGCTATTACCAGACGACGGTGGGTGCAGGCCGCCGCTGGAGCACGGCGACGGCTTACCTGAAGCCGGCCCGCGGGCGAAAGAACCTTGTCGTGACACCCGAGGCGCATGCGACTCGGATCATCGTCGAGGACGGCCGTGCGGTTGGCGTCGAGTACCGGACACCGAAGGGTTTGCAGATGGCCCGTTGCCGGGGCGAGGTCGTCGTGTCGGGCGGCGTCTACGGTTCACCTCAGTTGCTCCTGCTCTCGGGGATCGGCCCCGGCGCGCACCTGAAGGAGATGGGCATTCCGGTGGTGCAGGATCTGGCCTCTGTCGGCGCCAACCTCCACGACCATTTCAACTCCTACGTCGCTTGGCGCTCGACCAGGAAAGGCACGCTCAACGATCTCGCCCTCTCTCCCGTCGCGAAGGTCCGCGCCGGCATCGAGTACATGATGACGCGCACGGGGCCGCTCGCCGGCATCTCGACCGTCGGCGGTATCTTCACGCGGTCCGATCCGCGCTTCGACCGTCCGGACCTGCAGATGAACATCTTCCTCTGGTCGATCGAGAAGCGTGATTCGACTGGGATCTACGCGCATAAATGGCCGGGTTTCTCGATCTCCCCGGTGCACTTGAGACCGGAGGGCCGCGGGCGCCTCAGCCTCAAGTCGCCGGACCCGCTGGCGGCGCCCAAGATCGAGTTCCGCTTTCTGGAGACGGCTTACGACATCGAGGCGATGCTCTACGGCCTGCGGTTCGCGCGGAAGATCGCGTCTCAGCCGGCGCTCAAGGATATCATCGCCGAGGAGGTGCAGCCCGGACCGGCCGTCAGCTCCGACGAAGCCATGATCGAGGACCTGCGGAATCGCGGCGTCTCGAACCTGCACCCTGTCGGCACATGCCGCATGGGACGCGGCTCCGACGCGGTGGTCGATCCTCGCCTCAAGGTGCACGGCGTCAAAGGCCTCCGTGTCGCCGACGCCTCGGTGATGCCACAGGTTGTCGGCGGCAATACCAACGCGCCTTCGATCATGATCGGCGAAAAGTGCGCCGCGATGCTTCTGGAGGATGCGGGCAAGGCATGAAGGCCTTCACCTCGTAGCGGGCGCGTCCTTGTGGACGCGGCCGGGCGAGGTGATCCACAACAGCCCGAGCACGCCCATGGCGATAAGCCCGCCTCCCGCAATGATGCGCATGGCGATGGGCGAGGGATACGCGCCGAACAACTGGCCTGCGATGTAGTGCCCGAGCATCGCTGAGCCGATGAACATCGAGAGCACGCCTGTTGCCCGCCCACGATGCTCGGGCGGCGCACTGACGTGCACGAGCGCATATTGCGTCGCCGAGAACGAGGCGGCGGCCGCACCCATCAGGATCAGCGACGGGATCGCCATCGGTACAGTCAGATTGAACGAAAGCAGCAGCACGAAGCCAAGCATCGCGACCGGCCCCATGAAGTAGAACCGGAACAGTGTCCGCTCGCTCGCCATCACGCCGACCAGGATGGCGCCGAGCGTCCCGCCAATGCCTTCCAGTGACGACATGGCACCCACAAGATAGGGCGCGAGTTGGAAGTCCTTCTGCGAGATGACCGGCACCATGGTCAGGAACGGGAACGAGCACAGGTTGTGCACGAGCGTGATGCCCATAATGATCGCGAAACGCCGGTTGAAGATCAACGCACGCGGAATGCTGAGTGCGCTCAAGAAGCCCTTCGCGGCGCCGTCGTCAGCGGCTCTGCGCGGCGCGGGCGTCAGTCGGACCGCCATCTCCGTCGAGATCAGGTACGAGAGCGCGATCATGGCGTAGATGCCCTCGATCCCGAGGAGCTGGTAGGTCGCGCCTCCCATGAGAGGGCCCAGCGCCCGGGTTGCATAGGTCGTGGCATTGTCGAAGCCCAGCGCCGACGCGATGTTCGCTTCCCCTGCCGCATCGACAACGAGTCGGCGGCGTACCGGCATGTCGATTGTCCAGGAGATGCCGGAAAGAAACGTGACGACGGCGACCGCCGTATAGGTCGCGTTCCCCGTTGCCGTGAGCACGGTCATGGTGATCGTGACAAGGGCCAACGAGAAGCTCGTGACGATCAGCAATTGGCGACGGTCGAAGCGGTCGGCCAGCGCTCCGATGAAGAATCCCAGCAGCAGATAGGGCGCAATTCGAATGACGGCGAGTAGCGCCACGAGGGGCGGCGACTTCGTCAGCTCATAGGCGAAGATGCCGAGCGCGATGAACTCGAGCCACCGCGTCATGCCGGTCAGAGCGCCGGCCACCCACAGGCGCCGATAGTCGGGAATGCGGAACAATTGCCCCGCCGCGCTGAAAGGGTTGGCACTCAATGGACGGGTCCGCCCTGCAAGTGGTCCAGCGACCAGTCCAACCCAGCCGCTAGTGGGGCAGCACAGTACTCGAGATGCAGCACCCGACGCCGTAGCGGAGCTGTGGCCAAATGCTCGATGTCCAGCATCTATCGGCCCCGGAAACGAGGTTTGCGCTTCTCGATGAAGGCTGCGACGCCCTCCTTGCTGTCCTCGCTGGTCGTCGTCAGGGTGAACTGATCGAGGTCCATGTGGCTGGCAAGATCGTCGAGCGCGCCGGCGAGGCGATTGACGGTGGTCTTGGTCATTTTGACGGGGATCGGTGGCATTGCGGCAATGCGGACCGCGAGATCCATGGCTACTTCGACGGCCTTGCCGTCATCGGCGAGGTGCTCGACGAGACCCCAGGCGAGCGCGTCCGATGCCTCGATGCGCTCGTTGGCGAGAATCACGGCTTGCTTGGTCCGTGCCGGCCCCATCAGCTGCAGCATGCGCGGGATCGATCCCCAGCTCATGTTCATGCCGAGTGCGATCTCCGGTATCCGGAAATGCGCGCCCCGCGCCAGGACGCGGAAGTCCGTTGAGACCGCCAGCGCCGCCCCGCCACCAATGGCGAAGCCCTCGATGGCGCAAATCGTCACCTGCTCCATCTCCGCCCAGGCCCGGCACATCGACGGCCCGATCCGAAGCGACTTCCTTTGCTCCCCTAGCCCCATTCCAGCTTTTTCGCGACGCTCCGCGTCCTTCAGATCGAAGCCGGCCGAGAAGGCCTTGTCGTTGCCGGTCAGCACGACGACCGACGTCTCGAGGTCGTCCTCGAATGATCGAGAAGCGGCCCGAAGCTGGCGCATGGCTTCAGGGCTGAGCGGGTTCACCGCATTCCCGCGGTCGAACCGCACCAGCGCGACGCGCCCCTCGGGCCCGAGCCCGCGCATGATCGTGACGTAGCAGGTGGTCATGGCGTGGTGCATCCTGAGCAAGGGCGCGGCAGCATCTGCCCCATTTTTGCGCAAAACTAGACCGACAAGTCGGCAGGGGGAAGAGCAGCGCACCGCCTTAGATGAACCACTCACCCGCGCTGGGCAATCCACGAACGCACCGAGTTGCAGCGCCCTTGCGGGGCTTGAGCGGCTCACCGGCCGTCCTCGACGCTCTCCCAGTCGCTGCCTGACCAACGATCTTCGTCGTGTTTCGACCAGTCCGCTTGACAAGGCCGTCGCCGACCTCTCCGAATGCGGGTCGTGGGGATGCCGTAAAGGTGTCGCCTGGGGAGGAGAATTGGTCCCGGTGGGCCATCCGGACTTCAAATCCGGAGAGGGTCGCAAGACGGCTCTTGGTAGGTTCGACTCCTGCCTCCTCCGCCACGCCAGCCCCAAAACGCAAGCGTTTTCAGCCGTTCGTGACAAGTCGCGCGCGCCGGTCCCTGTTCGCGTCCCCTTTTCGATCGGGGCTCGGTTCGGGGTCGTCATTGGCGCCCGCGACCAGGCGGTCGAAGGCCGCGAGGTCGATCAAGCGCCGTCCGAGGACCTTCGACGACGGCACCAGCCGGTGCCGGATCAGCCGGTTGATGGTCGAGCGCGACATGCCGTACCGCTCTGCCGCCTCGCCGACCGAGATCGTCTTGCGCTCGATCATGGGGCCTCCTCTCGCTTGTTGAGCGACTCGACGATGGCATCGAGGCTGCCGACCTCGTTGCCATCGACATAATAGCCGCGCTTCCGCTGCACCTTGGAGCGCGGGCCACGCGGTCCGACGTCGGTGATCGCGACGCCTGGGAACGCCGGCGACCGTCGCACGTGCATCCAATGGTCGGACGCGTCGAGGAACATCACCCGCCACGGCCCCGCCTTGAGGGCGTCGATCGTCACCACCTTGGGCAGTGTCGCGGTGCTCATTTGCCGAGTTCCCTTCGGATGACCGCCAGCAGGTCCTCCTTGATGATGCCGGCCCAGGTAGAGGCCGCGGCGTCGGCATTGAGCAGCATGGCGGGATTGAGAACCGCGTGCTGCTTCCACGAGCCGCCGAACTGCAGGTGGACGAACGCCCCTCCCCTGCCCGCCCAGCCGATCTTGTTCGGCACCGCTTCGTTCGACGGCCCGGCACCGGCTGCGTAACGCTCGAGCCCGGTGACGGCAGCGTCTGCCAGCCGCTGCCGGCGCTCGGCCTCGATGGCACTGATGTTCTTCGTCTCGAGCAGCGTGGCATTCTGCCGGCGCACCCAGGCCGCGTGATCGCGGCACTGGGCTATGACGTCGGCGATCTCCGGTTCGCCGGCTCCGGTCCTGGCGCTCATGCCCGTACCCTCGATCGGCGCGCCGTCGACGGCGCGGGCGCCTCGGGCTCGCTCGACTGCTCGGCCGCCGCCATCTTGCCGCGCGAGCGGGCGGGCTTCTCCGGCTTCATCGGAACGTCGAGCACGTAGGCCGGGTGTCGCAGCTGCGGTGGCAGCCAGCCGCATGCCGCCGCCTGCTCGGCCGCCCACTGGGCGAGGTCGGCTTTTTTCAGTGTCTCGATCGAATTGCCGCTCAGCAGCGCGGACTTGTAGCCAGCGTCGTGCATCTCCTCGAGCGCGGCAATGGCGGTGTCCTTTCTCGACCGCCCGAAATAGTCCGCCGGATTGAACGCCGCCCGCATGGCCCGGAGATAGTCGGCACTGGGCAAGGCCGCGATCAGGTGGTCGTCGTGATCCGGCCGGCGCGTTCCTGGCTTCACCGTCAGCTGCAGAGACCCGGCCACGATGCCGGCGAGCTCGGCGAGCAGCGCGGGGCCGTTGGAGTTTAGGCGAGCCTTCAACTGCTGCGCAAACGTGCCGCCGCTGCCGGTATAGGTCGGCTGATGCGCGTCCTGGCTGACGAAGAGCTTCGCGGGCGTGCCGTAGCGTGGCCCGCCGAGGGCCGCGACCGCGACCGCCAGCGTCAGATCGGGATAGCGACCTAGCGCTTCGGCCGCGGCGGCCGTCTGCGCCTTGGTGATGTCCTCGAGCAGAACTTGGCTGACGGCGAACGGATCGGCCGCGGCCGGCCCGGTGTCAGCCTCGGACGCCGGCGCCGGGAGATCGCCGCCACGATCGTCCTCGTCGAATTCGTCGGCCTGCTCGTCTTGCCGGCGCTCGACGTAATCGCGTCGCAGCAGTCCCGCCTCGATGTGCACCTTGCCGTCCATGCCGATCGAGACGAGGCAGCCCGACCGCGCCCTCTGCTCGGCTGAGAACTCAGCTTCGGGAATGCTGTTGCCGTCGTAATCCTCGCCCAGGACGTGTTGGCAGTCCCAGTTGTTGAACCCGCACACTTCCTCGATCTCGGCCCAAGACCAGCCGCCGGCTTTGAGGCGATCGCAGTGGGCCTGCAGCTTGTCGCGCGCGAGGCGCTTAGCGAGGGGAACGTCGGCGACATACCGGGCCTCGTCGAAGAGGTCATCGTCAATCCGGCCGCCGGCCGCGAGATAGGCCGCCTCGCCTATGAACGCGATCTCGTCCGACTGGTCGACGCGCTCGCGCACCACCGACAGCTCGTTGCGAACGAGCCAGCCGTCGATCTGGCGCCCCCTGCCCAGCCGCTCGAGCGCGGCGGCCTGCTTCTCGGGGCTCGGCTCGATGGCAAAGGCGCGCGCCGCGTCGTCGTTCATGCGGCCCTTGCGCCAGGCCTCGCGCACTTCCGGCGCCAGCCGGCCGAGGGCGAGGTGCTGTTTGACGGTCCGTTCGGCGATGCCGAAGCGGGCCGCGATCCCGGCCGGCGTGACGCCGCCCTCGGCAATGCGCGCGAACACCTCGTGCTGGTCGACCGGGTGCATCGGCAGGCGCACCACGTTGGCCATCAGCGAGGTCTCGAGCGCCTCGGCGTCGTCCTCGTCGCGGACCAGCACCGGCACCGGCGTGTCGCGCTTGAGCTGCTTCTGGCGGATCAGCAGGGCGAGGGCCTGGTACCGCCTCCGGCCGTCGATGATCTCATAGCGTTGCGGACCCTTGGCCGAAGCCCCGGTGTCGGCCGGACGCACGGCCAGCGGCTGGATCAGCCCCTTGGCGGCGATCGAGGCGGCGAGCTCGTCGATGGCGTCCTTCTTGCCGGTGGTCCGCGCGTTGATCTCGTCGCTGGCGACGAGCTGGGCAAAGGTGATGGTCTGGATAGCGCTCATGCGTCCTCGTGCTCCCGTGCGAAGAGATCGTCCTGTGATGGTGGCGTGATCGCCGGTGCCGGCCCAAGGATCGACACCTCGGCGTCGGGCCAGACCTCGAGCAGGGCCTTGACCGCCGGATGGGCGAGCAGAGCCTGCTTCTCGTCCTCGGTCGGGATCGGCGGTGCGCCGGGCGGCGAGGCCAACAGGAAATGTGACAAGGCCCGTCGGCCTGCCGCGTGGTGGGAGATGAAGCGCAGCGTGCGCTCGGCGTCGCGCAGCGTCTCGATCTTTCGGTCGGCGGTGTCGGGCTTGATGCGACCACGGGTGATCCAGTCGGGATAGAGGCGCTCGCGCTGGCGCACCTCTCGGCCGACCTCGTCGGCCTGTTCGGCGACGGTGCTCATGGCGTCTTCCCCGGTGCTGGCGATAACACGATCGGCGGGGGCATCCACCAGCGCGGACGGCCCCAGGTGTTGAGCAGCATGGTCTCACGCGCGTTGGCGCCAACCCATTCGCCGCGCTTGGTGTCGAAGTAGGCGCTGGACGCGACGCCCTGGCAGACGATCACGATCTGGTCGCGCGGCGCGGTATCGATCGGCTGGCAGTCGATCATGTGCCGACCCCCGGGAACCGCATGACGTGGGCCGACTTGGCGGCACGCAGGCCGGCGTTGAGGCCGACGTCGATCGGCAGGCCAGAGGCGACGCTGCTGACGACCGCCGGCCAGTAGTCCGGTTCATAGCCGTCAACGATGATCTGGGCGGCGGCGCGCTTGAGAATGTCGAGCGCCTCGCCGGGGGCGACATCGCCGAGAAGGCCGAGAATGGCCTTTTCGGCGTCATGCATGCGGTTGGCGGTGGCGTCAGGCTGGGTCATGGCTGCTCTCGGTTAAGGCAAGGGGTGGCACCGGCGGCCAGCGGCCGTGCTCGATCAAGGTGCGCTGGGCCATGTCGGCCGATTGCGCGGCGTGGGCGCGCCCGGTGCGGCGGTAGTGGGTCAGCCACGCGGCATACTCGGGCGTGCCCCACGGGATGCGGACCAGGTCGAGGCCCGGATGCACGTCGATCTCGGGGCTTTCGGGTGGCCACTGGGAAGCCTGCACCAGTGGCAGCTTCGAGACCTGCAGCGCCGCAATCTGGCGGTAGCTCTCCCCGTTCGCCAGCCGCCAGCCGAGCCACGCGTGCCAACGCGGATCGCCTGCCGGGATGACGAACTGTCGTGGCGCTTCCGGTGCCGACGAAGCACCCGCGCTCGGCGTTGGCGCTTCGGGTGCCGACACAGCACCCGCTCTCTGCGTTGGCGCTTCAGGTGCCGATAAGGCACCCGCGCCCGGCACGATGCCTCTGAACGACAGCACGTGGCCGCGACCGGCGGTGTGCTCGTCGACCTGCAGCAGACCGGCCGCCTCGGCCTTGCGCACGTGCGTTTTGACGGAGGTGCGCGAGAGGTTTGCCTCGCGCATGAGCGTCTCGATCCGGACCTTGACGATCTCGAGGTCGCCGAGGTTCTGGGCGATCGTGTAACAGACGAGTTTCGTCGACGCGGCGACGTCGGCCACCTGGATCGCCGACCGCCAGGCGTCGGCATTGGGTGCCGGGGTTCCCCTCATGGGTTCCCCCCGATGGTCGCGAGGAAGGCGATCGCGATCAGTGCGGCGGCCATCTGGGCGCCGATGGCGAGGAACGCGGCGCCGGCGTGGTGGCGCTTGAGCGCGGGGCGCTTCATGCCGAGACCGCCCGTATGTTGCTGGCGGTCCAGGCGAGCCATGCCGTATCGATCTCGTTTCGGCTCTGGTTGATCAGGGCCGAGGCGATGCGGGCATAGAGCCAGTGCGTCTTCGGCATGAAGACGAGGTGCCCGCCCCGCGGGCTCGGTTCGCCGAGCCGATCGCACATGATGCCGGCGAGACGCCAGTCGTTGCCGTCGTCCTCGACGCCGATCAAGGCGACGCCGTCGATCGTGGCCACCGCGACGCCGCCGACCTCGATCTGGTAGCTGAATGGAAATTGCATGTGATCCGCCCCCGTCGGATGAAAAGGGCGAGCTGCGCTACCCCGCGAACAAGACCCGCCCCGCCAGCGTGTCACGTTGTGTCAGGCTGGTTTGCAGAGAATGATCGATTATTTTTGATTGGTCAACGATTCATCGAAAATATTTGATTCATCGCGCTGTCGGTTTGGCAGTTTCAAGTTGTGTGTATTGTGCGGGACTCGGTAAGGTGATTTTAGGACTTTGGGGCGAACATCGGCAGAAGCAAATGAGGGGCCGCGCGGCTGCGCGACCCCTCCAGTTTGCAACCGCGGCGGCGATGCCGCGGCAAGGACCGAGCGTCAGATCTCGATCACGTTTGCGCGGGCGGAGCTTTGCACCAGGCGGATTGCGGCGAGGCAATCCGACCTGTTCTTGTAGCCCTCACCGCTGTCGGCGATCTTGCGGGCATTACTCGTCATAAGGAACCACCGCCATTCGCCGGTTCGGTCTTTGTAGATGTAGTACGTCACTTGGGTCTCCCAATGGGACGGCTTTCGCCGTCCGTTAAACGCGACGCCAACCCACCCACAGGAACGCACACGATCGAGGCGCTCATGAAAGCCGATACCGAGAAATTCGGAACGCACGTGCTCGAGTACAGCTACGACGGCGCCGACTGGATCGTCGAGATCAAGGCGCGCAACGCGGACGACGCCGAAGCCCGTATCGCTCGTCTCGCCCATGCTAGATATCTAGGAGAGAGGCTGGGCACGGCTCCGACCGTTCTGGGACCCGGCGTGGCGATCATAACTTGGGCACGCAATCTTCTCGCCACATTGCTACCACGATTCGGTTAGGAAGGATTCGATTGGGCGGATACTTGACGTCGTGTCATCCAGAATGACAAGTCAGCGCGCGCCGCGGCGAACCCAGGCCACAGGCGCCGACCAGGATAGCGCCACGTCCTCAATGTCGTCGACCAGCGGGTTGTAGCTCTTCAAGTTGAAGCGTCCAGGTCGGGTCCCGCGCTTCAGGATCTTGACGAAGTGCCGATTGTCCGCGGTCCGCACCACGCAATCGAGCCCGATGCAGTTGTCGGCGTTCGGCCCGAACTGCCGGTAACAGATCAGAAAATCGCCATTGCGGTACACCGGGGACATGCTGTCACCGCGCACCTCGATGCCGATGGTGTCGTGTGCGCCAAGATCGAACTCGATCTTGTCCTCGGGGCCGGTGGCGTGGTCGATCGGCGTCCAGCCTTCGCCCGCCGAGACGAAACCGACGATGGGAATCGAGTTCGTCTGGCGGAATTCTCCTTCGAGCAGCTGCGCCGGGGAGACGCCCAATGCTGCGCAGATCGCAAGAAAATTGTCGATCGAGGGACTAGCCCCCTTTGACACGATGCTGTGCACGGTCGACGGGCTGAGGTTCGCTTTCAAAGATAGCGCCTTCATCGTGAGACCAGGGGTCTCATCAATAAGCCGTTTCAGGTGCGCTCGCCAGCTTTCGGACATGCTGGACGGCATAGCCTGCTACTGAGTCGCGCGACAGGGCTGCAAAGATCGTCGCTTGATTGATCAAAAATAATCGATCATAGTCCCGCCCCATGAGCAAATCACCCGACACGATTCCGCTGCTCGCCGAGATCGAGGCATTCCTCGAGGAGACCGGCATGGCAGCGACCACGTTCGGCCAGCTAGCTATTCGCGACTGGCAGCTCGTTCGGCGCCTTCGCAGCGGCGGCGACGTGACGACCCGCAAGGCCGAGGTGATCCGTGCCTTCATAGCGAGTCCTGAGGCTCGCAAGATCATCCCCAGGGAGCGCGCAGCATGACCGAAGCGCCGAGCTTCAACCACATTGGCGCGGTCGATGATCGCGTCCGCGTCCTCGAGCGGCGTGTGAGCCTACTCGAAGCGCGCTGCGACGAAACGCCAAAATCCTTATATGTCGGCGAGATCGGCATGGAGATCTTCACGCCGGGCGCAGAGACCTCAAGTTCCTTTCCCGCTCGGCCACCTTGGTCATCAATTCTTCGGTCATCGCGATGCTGGCTGCATTCACTCTTTGCATCGAAGCGATCACGCCAGGATCGCCGCTGATGGGTCCATACGCCTTCCGACTCTGTTCGATCAGTTGCTCCCTGAACTTGGCCGCCTGGCCTGGGGACAGATCGGCAAGGCTGCTAGCCAGCATAACTTCGAGAACGAACTCGTGCGTCGAGAGCCGCGCGAACACCTCTTCAAGGTTTCTGAGGATTGCTTCGTCAGTCATCGTTTTCGCTCCGGGTTGGTTGGCTTGACACCGCGAACCTAGAGCGAGTCGCAGTGCCGCCGGGGCGCCGTTCCCCGGCGGCACTGCCGAAGGGACTTCGACCGCGGCGCTGGGCGCCAGCTGGTCGACCGAGTGTGAGTAGCCGGGACCGCGTCTGCGCAGGGGCAACGGCAGCAGCCCAGCAGACCAAGGCGCGATCGGTAAGGACGCGTACAAGCAACGACCGGCGGGCAATCGCGCCTGCTGCCAGTGTGTAGCTTTCGAGTTCGTCATCGACCCGGCGCTCTGGGCCACCTGAAGCGCCGGGCCGAACCGCACCATAGGAGACGACGCATGCTCGCTGGCGAGCTGACACCCGGATGGATGCGCGAGCGGCGCTACCTTCGGAAGACCCGACTTCCACCCCAGCGACCCGCGCAAGCTGCCGCCGACTTCGTCGAATTCATGCAGGAGTTCGGGCGGACCGGCGACGTGCCGTGGTCCGACTGGACGGAGAGGGGCGCCAAGCGCCTCGGCGTGTGGTCCTGGTATCTCACCTATTGCGACTGTGCCGCCGGGTGCCACCCGGTGCCTGACAATCTGTTCGCCAAGGCGCTGGGCGAGATCGCCCCGTGGCGGCAGGTGTCCGACTATTCGTCCGGCAAGCGCCGGCGCCTGACCGTCTATTCGATCCCCGAGCCGCGCGAGGCCGGCGACGGCGCTCTGCCAGTGCCCGAGGCCGAGCCGCTTCGTATGGCGGCCTAAAACGCAGGACGCCTGCGAGCGGCTAACTCGCAGGCGTCGAGAGTTGTTTGAGAGTTGCACGGGCGCTGGTGGGCGCTCGCATTGTCCGAGCGGGGGCTCGGTGCTGCATTTTGTATGTCGTCGCTGCTCCGATCGCAAGCCCTTGCCCGTCGATGTCAACAAGGGCGGCGACGTTGAGCTACGCAGCAGTATTCTGGGCGATGGACCAGACCCCGAGGAACAGCACCGACAAGGCCGTGCTGGTCGCTCTGGCTCATTCCGTGAACAAGGAAGCGGGCAACTATTGCTTCCCAGGCCAGGACGTGATCGCGCGTCTGGCGTGCTGCTCGGCCGACAGTGTGCAACGGTCGATCAAACGCCTCGCCGAGGATGGCTATATCAAGGTTCGCAAGAGGAAGGGGCTCAACAACGAGCACCTCGCGGCCTGCTATTATCTCGACTTCCACGTCGAGACCAAGGCCCCGGACGGTCGGCGAACGACCCACACCGCAGATTGCGGCATGGGCGAGCCGGACGGCCTTTTTTCCGAACACGGCATTGAGCAAAATCAAGCACTTGGAGACCGTGAACAGGACGCGAACACGAGCCATGCCGCAGATTGCGGTATGGACCCTGAAAGCCATGCCGCAAGCCATGCCGCAAGCCATGCCGCAAGCCATGCCGCAGATTGCGGCCCTAACACTAGAGAACATCTAGAACAGTTAGGAACACACACTAAGGCGCGTGTGTGTGCGAGTGCGCGATCCCTTCTCGACGAGCTGCGCGACGAAGGCCGGCACTTGCACGTCGTCGAGAGCCTGATCGCGAGGCTCTGGGGTGCGCTGCGCTTCGACACCCGGGACGATCCCGGGGCTTTGCTGCGAGCCATCCGCGACCAGCTCGCCGACATGCCCGACGGGGCGCTCGTCGAGGCAGCCGACGTGCTGCTGCGCGAGCGCTCGGTGTGGCCGAGTGCAGCGGTTGCCTACAAGGCCGCTCAGGCGGTCCAGGCCCGGCACATGGTCAAGATCGTGCCCGGCACCACGGCGTGGTCGGCGTGGGTCGCTCACTGGCACGCCGCCGGCAAGAAGTTCCTCGCCCAGACCTACGCGGCGCAGGGCTATGCCCTCGTTCCCCGCGAGTTCCCGCCCGTCACAGCCAAGCCCGAGGCCGCCTCATGATCCGCACCGTCTCGCGCTGCGCGCACTGCCAGTCGCTGGTCGTCGAAGGCGTCCGGCTCGATCCGGTGCGCCGCGAGATCATCGTCGGCGACGCCAAGGCAACGCTGCGGCCGTCCGAGGTGGCCATCCTCCAGCGACTGATCGAGGCTTCCGGAACCGCGGTTCACGACGAACGCCTGATGATCGCGGTATGGGGCCGCAAACCGGACGGGGGACCAGACTCGGCCAAGAACGGCATCAAGGTCGGCATCTGCCGGTTGCGCGGCAAGCTGCGTCTGATCAGAGCACCGCTGTCGATCCGCGCGGTGCATGGCTTTGGCTACGCGCTCGAGCCGGCGCACCCGAAGGCCGACACCCGCGTGCTCCGCCGCAGCGAACTGACGGAAGCCCGGACGGCCGCCGCCCTCGACGAGGTGCCGGCATGACGAGGTTCATTCCGAGCCGAGCCTGGAAAGCCAAGGGCCCGCGGCTTCCGAAGACCGTGATCGCGGCCAAGGCCCGCAATTCGAAGAAGGTGCGCGTCGTGAAGCCGGCTGCGGCCGGGAAAGGTTATAAGCGTTGATCGAGGACAAGCGGATAACGAAGGTCAAGGTCGAGGGCGCCCGCGTCGAGATCTCGGGCAAGTCGACCTGGGGCATCGCCAACGAGCGCGAGTGGCACACCCGCGTGACCGAGGAACCTGACCCGGCGTTCCCGGCGGCGCTGCAGGCCCTGGTGCCCGAAATCCGCGAACTGCTCGAGCTGCCGGCCGACTATGCAAAGGACGCGATGAAGGTGATCTCGGTCTCGTTCTCGTGGTCAGCGTCCGTCAAGGTGCGCGGCGCCTCGATCTGCGTCCGGGCCGACCTCGAGTGCGCCAACTCGCCCCTGATCTTCAACACGCCGCACCTGCCCTATGACCAGTATTCCGAGAGCGGTACACAGCCGGTGATGCCGGAAGAGCTGATCAAGCTCCTCGACGAGGTCGAGCACCAGGCCGAGCGCTACCTTGGCGGCGCGCGCGCACAAGAGGACCTGTTCGGGCAGAGCCGGTTCGACGGCAAGGCGGCCGCGGCGGGTGAAAGGCTGGAAACACCCCTATGATCGACGACCTGCCGACAGCTCTGATTGCCAAGCTCGAGCGGTTCACCGGCGAGGGTGTCGGCGCGATGCGCGCCACGGTCTACGACGTCCTGCAGGACCTGGGCCTCGACGTCGCCGGCCTGGTCGCGGCCGAGCGTTCGGTGATCCACGAGGACGCCAAGGCGACGGCCGCCCAGCGAGAGGCCCAGCGCCGGTTACTCGAAGAGCGGGTCGCCTCGGGCCGCCTGACAGCGAGCCAGGCGCGCAAGGCGCAAGCACAGATCGCCCACCTCGACGTCGCCGAGAAGGCCGCCCGGCGCGAGGCGAGCCGCATCCTGAACCGGGCGACGGTGGCACCCTCACGGCAGCTGGTGCCGTCGGCGCCGACACCGGAACGGGTTCGGCGCTGGGGCGAGGACGTGGTCCGCGTCGATCGCGACAAGGATGGCGCGCCGCTCTCCGGCCCGCGCTTCGAGCTGCGCTGGGCGATCGACCGTATGTCGGTCTCGCTCTCGGCCGAGGAATACACCGCCGCCACCCGGCTCCGCGAGACCTACGCCCGCCGGCTGGCGACACCGAAGACCGTCGACCTCAACGGCAGCGGCGGCGGGTCGCCGGGCTCGCGCCTGCCAGTCAGCGAGGCGCAGATCGCCGCCGGCCGCGAGTGGAACGCCATCTGGCACCGGATGCCACCGGCCATCCGGCTGATCGTTCTCAACTTCGTCTGCGAAGAGGCACCCAAGGGCCACGACGCGCCGATGACGGCCGTCGAGTTCGGCCGGCTCTATGGCGGGCTCAGGGACGTCGAGGGCGCCCGTGGGGTCACCCGGGGGTCCGTCAAGACGGCCTGCGCGGTGATCGCGGGGCTGTTCCATGACTACGACGCGTGGCGTTCCGAGCAGGCCAGGGCGCAACGGCGCCAGATCAAGGGGGCGTGATGCAGCAGGGTGAGACGTTCGCGGTCGACGGCCGCAAGCTGGCGGTGAATGCGCTGGAAGCCGAGCACGGCATCGTCGACGTCGTCGAGGTGACTTACGACCGAGCGGTCATGATCGTCACCAAGTGGCGGGACGGTATGACCATCGTCGGCACGTTCTGCGGCGGCGGCAGCCCCGAGGTCGCCCGGGCCAAGGCCCGGCAACGGGCGATGCAAAACGGCTTGCGGCTTCGCACGCGCTGGGCGCTGGCGAGCGATGCGGCGGAATGAGACCGGCCCCGATGCTGTTCGACGGGCCAGCACTGCGCAACGACTGGCCGTGGGGCGACCGCCGCCCGTCGAGCTACGGGCTGATCATGGCCGATCCGCCGTGGCGGTTCAGGCTCTACTCGGATCGCGGCGAGGAGAAATCAGCGCAAGCGCAATATCGGACTATGAGCATCGAGGAGATCGCGGCCCTTCCCGTGGCGGAGCTGGCAGCACCGGATTGCCTGCTCTGGCTCTGGGCGACGGCACCTATGATCGACCAGCAGATCGGCATTGCGGCACGGTGGGGCTTCACGTTCAAGACGACTGGCGTCTGGCTCAAAACGACGGTCAACGGCCACTTGGCGTTCGGCACGGGCTACCTGCTGCGCAACTGTCACGAACCGTTCATCATTGCCACCCGCGGCAGGCCGGGCACGACCCGATCGGTCCGGAGCGCGATCACGGCACCGGTGCGAGAGCATTCCCGGAAACCGGAGGCCGCCTTTCGAGCGGCCGAAAGCCTTGTGCCACACGTGCCCAGGCTCGATCTGTTCAGCCGCGAAAGCCGGCCCGGGTGGGATGCTTGGGGCGACGAGTCCGGGAAATTCGACGGCGCCACGGCCGGTCCGGCTATTCCGGGAACGCTTGAATCCGGGCCTCTGGCGGCGATTTCCCGGAATTAGGGCATTACCCGTCTTTCGATCGATTTCCCGGAAAAACGGGTAATCCAGTTCGAATCAGCAAGTTGGCGCTGGGCGTTGGCTCCGGAAGCAAGCCCTGGGAAATAGGAGGACGGGTGCACCGGTTATTTACTGCCCGCACTGTGCCTCGAGTAGCCGAGCGGAATTTAACCGCTCGGCCAAGGTTCTGAGGGTTATTCACGCACTAGAATCGGCCATGCCTTCAAGCCATAGCTGCTGGCATAGATCCGAGATCCGGTCTTTGGGTCGACCCGCCAAGGCCTGAAAACGTAACGATAACCTGGCGGGGCGGGATCGAAGGGCTTTTTCAAAGTGGTTACTCCTAGCCCAGGTTCGGCCTTGACACGAAGCCCCACTTCCGCCACCGAGTTCTTTGCGAAGGTCCCTCGGCGCAGTCGGGGTGCTCGTACAGGCATCAGCGCTGGCGGGCTTCTGATCCAGCGAGATGGGTAGAAGGGCCCGACTGCTGTCGGGCCCTTTCTCGTTTTAGCTTGGCTTGAGGCCCTTCTTCCGGAGATAGATGAGGCGCTTTGAAGCCGCATCTGTCGAGACACCGTGCCGACGTGCGATGCTGGCAGCGGTGTCAGCCCCGTCGATGAAATCTCGTGGCATTAGCAGTTCGGCTGCAAACTGGTTTGCTTGTGGCTCCGCCAGTTCGTAGGGGCCATGCTGTGCACTTAATTGCACGCGCGCCATCGGCACGTTCGTGTGCATTACCCAATGTCCGAGTTCATGCGCCGCGGTAAACCGCCCGCGACCATTTCCGGCCCACGCTGCCGCATTTACATCCTCACGAAGCATGATGAACTTTCCGGTGGGGTCTGTCAGGCCCTCGGCCTCACGCATCTCTCCTCGTGACCCTACGAGGAAATGCAGCCAGTGCAGCTTGTGGTCGAGCACCAGCTCGATAAGTTCCATTATTGGGAAGTCCGGTACTTCGGCGAGGCCGAAGCGTTGTCGCAATGACACCGTAACCGCCGCGATATCGTCCCACGATCTCGGCGGCACGACGAACTTAGTCATCCCGATCCCCCTTGTTCAGAATAGAGTTGATCTCTTCCAGATCGTCGTCGGAGAGCTGGTTGATCTTTCGGGCGAATAAGGCTGCCGCGTCTCTCCCCAGCGGGCTCCGAGGCTCGACGCTGAACGACGAACGAGAACGATCTGCTGACGTTCTTACTCTTCGCGCCGCGGCCTCCGGAAGATCGTATGCGCGAATAACGCTTTCTTCGAAACCCTTCGGGACCGGCTTCGACCCCACCTCTATCGCCGAGAGAAACGAGGCTGATACCTTCAACTTGGCGCCCATATCTACGAGACGTTCCTCTCGATCAATTCTGAGCTTCCGCAGCTCCTTCCCAAGGTCTGTCAACATCTCCTGCCTCCATGCGCTGCTCGCGCCGGGACATGAGCTAAGACGATTCGGGGTCTCGATCAACCTATCCAGTTCAACCGTTCCCCCGATGTTGTGCAAGCGCTTGAAGTTGCTCTCGCGTCGCCAGGCACCCTGACCGCGTGTCGGATGCTACCCCGGGGGTGTGAGGCCCAATGTGCAAACGGCGGGATGGCCTCAAATTGGCGCTGGGCGCATAAAAAAGAGCCCGGACCGGGGTTCCCCCGTCCGGGTTTGTCGCGTCGCGGTGTCCGAGATCAGGCCCGGAGGCGCTTCGCGTAGTCGTAGGCCGTCGACTTCGGCAGGTTGAGAGCCGACTGGATCTCGGATCCACTCGGCGCCCGCCCGTTGCGAGCCTCAAAGCGCTCGGCGAACGAGATCACGTTGGCGTCGAGCTTGCGGCCGCGGCGGCCGTTGCCCTTGGGCGGCACCGGGCTGTGCGAGGGGGCCGACGCCTGGGCCGGGGCGGCGGCTGGCACCGGCTGGCGGGCCATGAACAGGCCGGCGAGGCCATACTCGAGGGCGAACACGCCGACCATCTCGAGGAAGAACGCCACGAGAACCTTGTCGAGCCGGCTCATCACGAACTCGACCCGCTTGGCGCTGAAGCCGAGCAGCCCGGCGAACTCGGCAAAGCCACGGGCCTGGACCGGCACCGGCTTCTCGCCGCCGGCTGCCGCGATTCGGGCAACCGCCTGGCTGCGCAGTATCTCGGCCGCCGCCAGGTCGCGCTGCAGGCGCTCTTTGGCCAGCGCGCGGCCGTTCAGCTCGCGCAGGTCGAGCGCGGGCTTGCAGCCGACGTCTGAGCCGTTCTTCGAGATCTCGGTCGCGGCGCATTGCTGCGTTCGGCGCCAGACGGCGACCGGCACCTTGCCCTCGCCCCTGCCGACGACGGAGTCGAGCCGGCCCTTTACTTCGACCGAGGACGGCACGCCAGCGTAAGGAACGAGCTCGCGGCGCAGGTTGTCGATCTGGGCGTCGACGCGGCCCTTCTCGGCCTGCAGGTCGGCCAGCGCCCGGTTGGCGTTGACGGCGGCGCTCTCGGCCTGGGCGGCGGCGCCGTGCTGGCCGCCGACACTGGTGTAGACGACGAGGACGGTGCCGACGACGAGCGTGGCGTAGAAGATCGCCCCGTAGCCATACTTGCCTTGCGCCGTCATGAGCTTGGCCAGGATGCCGACGCCGACGGTGCAGAACAGGAAGCCGAGGGTGGTCGTCTCGGCGAGGCCGAAAGTGCCGCCGGCGACGGCCTTGCCGACCAGGTTGGCGGCGGTGATCAGGACGGCGGCGGTGCCGACCGCGAGGGCGAGGACTTGCACGCCCCTTCGTTCGTGGTAGTGGGACATTGGGATCGCTCCTGGGCATTCAGGGGTGGTTCAAGGGCCGGGACGGCGTTGCTGCGCCGTCTCGGTCCGATCATATTAGGACCATTGGTCCTATTCACCAACGACAAACCATGCCGCCGTCGATCACGTTTTCGTGATTACTAGGGCCAAGGGTCCTATGTTATGCGGTCCGCATGGGACCAAATGTCAATTCAGCCGCGCGCTATCGTGACAAGGTTTGCCGCCTCGGCGTGACCGATGCTCGTTTCGCCAGGATCTGCCGCGTCGATGGCCGCACGGTGCGGCGTTGGGCGAGCGGCGAGCGTGAGTTCGGCGGCCCGGCCGAGGCCTTGATTGATCTGCTGATCGAGCGGCCAGAGCTGCTGCAGCTTCTGCCGGATTAGAGGAACGGACCATGATCGCCACCGGCTGCACCTGCTGCAAGGGCAAGGGCCAGGTGCTCTCGATCGAGGGACAGCCGAGGCCGTGCTCGCGATGCCGGGTCGAGGCGTTCGAGCTGTGGTGCCGCATGCGGCGTGATGGGTTCGTGATCAAGCCAATCACGCCGGCGGCCCCGAATTCGGCCCGAAAGGAGTGATTGATTAACCGGATCGGCGGCATGTAGTTTGACGCTTGCTGCCCTGGGAGAAGGCCATGACCGAGCACCGCCCGTTCAAGACGAAGGTTGTCGTCAGGTTCGTCCGCCGCGATGACGGCGGGCTGCAGGCGTTCTGCGACGAGATCAAGGGGTTTTACCTGTCCGGCGGCGATGCCCGAGCCGTTATGCGGGACGTCATCCCGGCCATGGAAACGCTGGTTCGCCACAACCTAGACATTGCCGTGAAAGTCTCGCCTCTTGGCTATGGTCTCTTCCAGCTGACCGAGCAGAGCGGCCCTCATTCGGATGGCGTGCAAACCGATCCGCAGTACACCCGGGAGTACGTCGTCGAACCCTTGGCCGCTTGATGGCGGCACTCAGGCTTCTCCGCCGCGACGAGTGGGAGCAGAGCTTGCGGGCGCTCAACTGCAGCCACTTCGATGAACCCAAAACCGGCCTCGAAACGGGCTCCTACTGGCAGACCGAGCATGGCCGGCTGTTCGTCGTGCCTCACGATGCCGAGGGCAGAATGCGGCCGGACGCCCTGCAGGTGGTCTATGGGGAGATCGCTCGCTTGCGGCCTCTCGACATCTACGACTGACGCGACGAACGCCACGAAACGTCGATCTTTCGCCATCGTTAGGCCGTTGCCTAATCGCCTCGGATCGTGCTCGCCCACAGAAATGGGCGCCGGAACCCATAGCCGAACTCATTCGATCAAGGGTAGGCTCTGCTCTGAGACCATGGAGGACGGAAGATGCGAATCAAAGTCACGACCGCCGTAACGGGGAGTCGAAGCCCGGCGAACCATCCGAATGAGGTCGTTGTCTTGATCAACACACGTGAAGGTCAGGAGCAACTCGTTGTACATCAACGGTCCATCTCCGACGGCAGCATCGAGATCGGCTATCCCATCTCTGAAGAAGGTCACTTCTACCTGATTGAGCTGCCCCGAGAGACCGCGGGAGGATTATGGCGGGTTTGGGTCGATCAGAACGAGTTGATCTCCACGCCGAAGGTGAAGCGCCGGGCATGATCCTCACCGACAGAGAGATACAGATTGCGCTCGAGCACGGGTCGATAGTCATCGATCCGCCTCCCAGTATGCAGGCATACAGCTCCACGAGCGTCGACCTCACTCTCGACCCGTCGGTGAGTGAGTTCAAGGACCCGGTGTCTGGGGTCGAGGTAACCATCGATCCCGGAGCCTCCGGCTTCAAGCATGAGGCAGTGCTCGCTGGTCTCCTCCAGGAAAGAACTCTTGGAGCCGACGGATACGTTCTGCTGCCAGGCCGCTTAGTCCTGGGCTGGTCCCGAGAGTTCGTGACGCTCGAGCTGCATGCGCGATTGGCAGCTCGAGTAGAGGGGAAGAGCTCGCTTGCGCGCCTTGGCCTCGCGGTACATGTCACCGCGCCTACCATACACGCAGGCTTTTCTGGCCAGATCCGCCTTGAGATCGTCAACCATGGCGTTCTGCCCATTCGGATGCGGCCCGACATGCGGATCTGCCAGCTGATCTTCGAGCAGACACTCGGGGTGCCGACCCAGGGCTATGAGGGACGTTTCGCAGGGCAACGCGCACTAGAGAAAAAGGGATAGGGCGGCGCACGTAACGGCCAAACGGGACCTGGGATGGAGTCGGTCACCACAACAAAAGCCCTCGACAAGACGGGCGAATCACCCCCCTAAATTTGCCATCGTGCCGGACTATCGATGGCACCCGAGCCCGCCCGGTCAAACCGATGGCGGGCTTTGTGTTTCAGCACCCCGCAACCCGCACCACCGAGGCAACCCCGCCGATGGCTCGAGGCGCCCGCCTGTTCAGGCCCGGCCACATGCCGCCCCGCTCGGCTGTGGTTCAGGTCAAGCAGGCGGTCGACCTCGAGCGTCGGGGTACGTCGGCCAGCCGAGGCTATGGCCATCGATGGCAGAAGGCGCGGACCGGCTACCTGCTCAAGCACCCGCTGTGCATCTGCTGCCTCGCCAACGGCCGCGTCACGCCCGCACAGATGGTCGACCACGTTGTGCCGCACGAAGGCGACATGACGATCTTCTGGCGGTCCGAGGACTGGCAGGCGCTGTGCAACGACTGCAACCAGCGGATCAAGCAGCCGATCGAGCTTCGGTTCAAGGCAGGTCGCGCAACGGTGGCCGAGTTGCGGCTCGACCGGCGCATGAGCTGGGCCTTCGCGACAACCGGCTGAAGGTTAATAGAAGCGCCGTTCACGTTAAGGACTGAGGGGTGGGGGGCGGGTCCGATCGCTGGGCCCACCTGCGCCAGACCGCCGCTCGCCCACGCAAAAAACGCGCGCAAGTTCCACGAAACTTTTTTCGGCCAGGTCGAAGGCCCCGAGGCGACACCCGTGAAACCAGGTCCTCAGCGTAAGCCGGCGGCCAAGGCGAAGGCCCAGGGCAACCCCGGAAAGCGCCCGATTCGCACGCAAAAAGGCGGCGCGCCGAGCGATTCCAGCGTTCCCGACTGGCTCGACGACGCCGGCCGCGCGATCTGGTCGCTCTACCTGCCGAAGCTGACGCTGCTGCGCTACTTCCGCGACACCGACCGGCTCTCGTTCGCCCGCTACTGCGACCACACCGCCCGCTGGCTGCGGCTGCGCGGCAAGGTCGACAAGAAGGGCGAGAGCTACTGGACCAAATCGAAGCACGGCAAGATGCTGCGCCGGAATCCAGACTTCCAGGCCATGCTCGCCCTCGAGGACCGCATGCGCCAGCTTGAGGACCGCTTCGGTCTGGCGCCCGCGTCCCGCGAAGCCATCCTCGCCCGCCTCAACGAGCCGACAACCCCGCCGCTCGTCGTCAAACAGCCCGGCGACCAGTCGCCCGGCATGCCGGCCTCGCCGCTCGGCATGCTCTCGCCGGCCGCGCTGGCCCGTCCCCCGTCAACGCACTGAGGTCTGAGCCATGAGCCGCACCATCGTCGACCCGGTGCCAGCCGGCGCCGCTTACAGCTTCGGGGTCTGAACCATTGCGCTGCATCCTCGCGCGGGTCGTCTGGCTCGCGGCATTCCTCGTCGCCATGACGTCGTCGCCGCGCGTTGACGTGTCGTGGGCGGCCGGCCTCGACCTCTCCAACGAGGCCGACGTTCGGCGCGCTGTGGCGGCCTACGCCGACCAGGAGGGGCGCGAGCACCCGTCCGGCTATTGGTTCTCCGAAGAGGCCGCCACCCGCGCGATCCTGTTCTATCCGACCTGGTGCAAACTGACGAAGGGTGCGCTCGCCGGCCGGCCTTTCGTGCTGCAGCCCTGGCAGGCGTTCGAGATCGTCGCCCCGGTGTTCGGCTGGCGTTGCGACGACGGCACCCGGCGCTACCGCCGCGCTTCGGTCTGGCTCCCTCGGAAAAATGGCAAGACCGAGTTGATGGCCGGAACTGCCCTGCAGCACCTGCTCGCCGACGGCGAGATCGGTGGCGAGGGCTACTGCGTCGCCACGAAAGAGGACCAGGCGCGCGAGGTGTTCGAGGCGGCACGCCGCATGGTGCTGCTCTCCGACGAACTCAAATCGCAGGTGCAGCCGTTCAAGGACTCGCTCTGGTGCGACGCCTACTTCGCGGCGTTCAAGCTGCTCGGCGGCCGCGCCGAGGGCACGCACGGCAAGGGCCCGTCGTTCCGCATCGCCGACGAGCTGCACGAGTTCAAGGACGACCGCCTGCTGCAGTTCCTCGACCAGGGCATGGGCGCGCGCCTGCAGCCGATGTCGTGGGACATCTCGACGGCCGGCCTGCAACAGGGCTACGGCTGGGAACTCTGGAACACGTGTAGGCAACTCGCCGACGGCATCATCCACGACGAGCGGGCGCTGGTGGTGATCTACGCCGCCGGCGAGACCGACGATCCCTACGATCCCGCGACCTGGGCCAAGGCCAACCCCAACCTCGGCGTCTCGATCCCGGTCATCAACATGCGCGACGCCGCCAACATGGCGCGGCGGAACACGCGCAAAGAGAACGATTTCAAGCGCTACAACCTCAACCTCTGGGTCGGCCAGGTTCTCCGCTGGCTCAAGATGGAGCGATGGGCGGCCTGCTCGGCGCATCGGCGCGCCGACGGCTGGCGCGACGACGAGGCGGCCCTGATCGGCCGGCAGTGCTACATCGGCGTCGACCTCGCCTCGACCAAGGATCTGTGCGCCGAGATCTTGGTGTTCCCGCCGGCGGGCGGTGACGGCTGGCGGGTGCTCTGCCGGTTCTGGCTGCCGTCGGCCGACCTCGAGGAGCGCATCCGCACCGAGCGGGTGCCCTACGATCTGTGGCGGGACGCCGGCGCGGTCATCATCTCCGAAGGCGACGTCGCCGACCACGACGCGATCAAGGCGCAGCTGCTGCGCGACATCGAGCGCTTCGAGGTGAAGAACATCGGGTTCGACCCCTGGAACGCCCACAAATTGATGACCGAACTGAACGAGATCTATCCAGATCTCGCGGTGCGCGTGTCGCAGAACATGGCGACCATGAGCGGCCCCTCGAAGCTGCTCGAGCGCCTGGTGCTCAAGGCCGAGCTCGACCACGGCAACCACCCGGTGCTGCGTTGGATGGCCGACAACGTCGCGACGATCACCGACACCAACGGCAACATCAAGCCGGCGAAGAACAAGTCGACGCAGAAGATCGACGGCATCGTCGCCCTGATCATCGCCCTGGCGCTGACCGAAATCGCACCCGAGGCGCAGACGCCCTCGGGCTTCGTCACGTCCATGTGAAAGGCTCGCCGACATGGCATCTTCCCACGTCACGCTGCGCGTCGGCGTCCGAGTCGCTTGGTGGCTGTGGTACGTCGCGGCCCTCTTGGGCGCCGTGCGCTGGCTGTTCGGCAAGCGTCCGTCGATCGAGCGGGCCGCGTCGGCACTCGCCGCTCGCGCGATCTGCCTCGAGGAGATCGCCTGATGCGGCTCTTCTCGCGCATCTTCGGCGCCAGCGAGCCGTCGGCCCCGTCGAACCGCAATCCGGGCGACGACTACTGGTTTGGACCGGTGTCGCCCGACGGCCAGGTGATCGTCAACGCGTCGACCGTATCGACGATCCCCGAGGTCTACGACTGCCTGCAGGTCATCTCGCAGACGCTGGCCTCGCTGCCGCTCATCACATACCGCAAGGAAAAGAACGGCGGAAAGACGCGCCAGGACGAGCACCCGATCGCCGACTTGTTGCACCACCGGCCGAACCCCGAGACCACGGCGTTCGAGTTCCGGCACCAGATGACCTGGGATCTGCTGCTGCACCGCAACGCCTTCGCCGAGATCCGCGAAGGCCGCCGCGGCGTCATCGACCAGCTCGTCCGGATCGATCCCGAGACCGTGTGGATCGTCAAGCTCGACGGCGACAACGGCGCCGGCGCCTACGTCTACGAGATCCGCGACGGCGCGCGGCGCCGCCGGCTCGATCGCGAGGAGGTGTTCCACCTGCGCGCGCCGCCGGTGACCAGCGACAACATTCTAGGGCGCAGCCTGATCGCCGACGGCAACCGCACCTTCGCCCGCGCGCTGGCGCTGCAGGACTATGCGACTCGGTTCTTCGAGAACGACGCCACCCCCGGCGGCGTCGTCGAGATCCCGGGCAAGTTCGCGACCGTCGAGCAGGCGCACGAGTACAAGCGCAAATGGCAGGCCGAGTTCTCGGGGAAGAACCGGCACAAGGTCGGCATGCTCGACGGCGGCTCGAAGTTCGTGAAGCTCGACGTCCAGAACGACAAGGCCCAGTTCATCGAGACCTATCGCGAGGTCGCGCTGCAGTGCCTGCGCTTCTGGCGCATGCCCCCGCACAAGGTCGGGATCCTCGACAAGGCCACGTTCTCGAACATCGAGCAGCAGAGCCTCGAGTTCGTCACGGACACCCTGATGCCGTGGCTGGTCGCCTGGGAACAGGGCATTCGCCGCGACCTGATCGTGCGCGACGACGTGTTCTTCGCCGAGCACAACGTCGCCGGCCTGCTCCGCGGCGACATCAAGGCCCGCTACGAGGCCTATCGCATCGGCCGCGAGTGGGGCTGGCTCTCGGCCGACGACGTGCGCGAGCGCGAGAACATGAACCCGCTCGGAGCCGGTGTAGGCGACGTCTACCTGCAGCCCCTGAACATGGCACCGGCTGGCAGCGAACCGGCACAGCGTGCCGCCTACGCCGCCACCATCGAGCGAGAACTCGCTCTCTTCGCCACCCACCGCAAACTGATCGAGGCCCGCTCCGATGCGCTACGCTAGGATTCTCGCCGCCGTCGCCGGCACGCCCTGGGCGATCGAGCCCGTCAAGGGCCGCGCCATCATCGAGTTCCTGAGCTTCGCCGCCGCCGGCGGCCGTCGCACGCCCGGCGAGATCGCCGAGATCACCGGCCGGCCGCTGTCGGCGATCGACGCCAACCTCGGCACGATCACCGCCCTGTCACCTGGTGCGGCTCGGCGCGAAAACCGCGAGGATGCTGTTGCCGCCGAGCAGCGCGCCATCGAGGACCGCGGCGGCGTCGCGATCGTCGGTCTCAAGGGCGTGATCTCGCCCAGGCTTTCCGACGAGATGGATCTCTCCGGTGGTGGCGGCACCTCGGCCGAGGGCTTCGCCAAGCGCCTCGAGGGCGCGCTCAACGACCCCCGCGTCGGCGGCGTCATCGTCGACGTCGACAGTCCCGGCGGCAACGTGCTCGGCATCAAGGAAGCGACCGACGCGCTCTACCGGGCCCGGTCCGGCGACAAGCCGGTGGTCGCGGTGGCGAGCCCGTTTGCGGCCTCGGCCGCCTACTGGATCGCGGCCAGCGCCGCCGAGCTCGTTGTCACGCCGTCGGGCGAGGTCGGCTCGATTGGCGTCTACACCTGGCACGAGGACCTCTCGCAAGCCCTCGAGACGGCCGGCGTCAAGATCAGCCTCGTGACCTCCGACGTCTCGCCGCACAAGGCCGAGACGCATCCGGCGTTCGCCCTTTCCGACGAAGCCCGCGGCGACCTTCAAGAGGGCGTCAACCGCTACGGCCGCTCGTTCGCCGAGGCCGTCGCCCGCGGCCGCGGCGTTGCCGTCGACGACGTTGTCGCCCGCTTCGGCGGCGGTCGCATGCTCGGCGCCGAGGAAGCCTTGAAGCGCGGCATGGTCGATCGCATCGCCACGCTCGACGACGAGATCCGCCGCATGAGCGCGGCGCTCACGAAACCCGCCAAGGCCAAGCGTGGGGCGATGGCCTCCGCGCGCCGACGTGCGGCGCTCTGGTAAGGCGTCCAACCCCTCTCGAGGAACTGACCTATGGCAGACATCACCCTTCAGACGATCTCGGTGGCGGGCCTGGTCCCGTCGATGGGCAACGCCGCGGCGAGCGACAAAGTCGTCGTCGACGCCGGCGACCGCGTCTTCGTCACAGTGACCAACGGCGGCGGCTCGTCGATCGACGTCACCATTCCGAAGGTCACGGCGGCGGTGCAGGTCCCCGGCGTCGGCGCGGTGGCGGTGCCCGACATCGAGGTCGCGGTCGCCGCCGGAGCGACCCGTCATATCGGCCCGATTCCCTCGGCCTATGTCGGCACCGACGGCCGCGCCTCGGTGAACTACTCGTCGACGACCAGCGTGACCCGCACCGCGCTGCGCCTGCCGCCTCCGGCTTGATCGCCTCGTCGCTCCGCGCTCTCGAGTTGGCGGCCGCCGTCCTCGCCGGGACGACGCGGGGGCCCGCTGATGCTCGTCCCGGCTCACCCTGAAAGGCAAGTCACCATGAACCTCAAAGCCATGAAGACCCGCGAGGCCGAGCTGAAGGCCGAAGGCCGCGCGCTGATGGATGCGGCCGACGCCGCCGGCCGCGACCTGACCGCCGAGGAAGAGGCGCGCTTCACCGCCATCGACGGCGAACTCGAGGACCTCGCCGGCAAGATCTCGGCCGCCGAGCGCGCCGCCGATCGCCGGCGCCGCATGGACGGCTCGTCGGTGATTTCGAGCACCGGCCGCGTCGAGGTCGGCGCTGATCGCGCCACGCTCGACCCGCGCGCCGGGTTCCGCTCGCTCGCCGACTTCGCCCAGGCTGTCCAGCGCGCGCATCCCCAGACCCCGAACGCGACCGTCGATGCCCGCCTCGCCACGATGTACCAGGCGAGCCCCACCGGCTTCATGCGCGAGGGCGGCTCGAACGACGGCTACATGGTCCCGGCCGAGTTCCGCAACCGCATCTGGGAACTCGTTCTCGGCGGCGACAACCTGCTCTCCGAGATCGACAGCGAGCCCACCACATCGAACCAGGTCAACGACCTCTCCGACGAGTGGACGCCCTGGGGCGGCACCGGGATCCAGGCCTACTGGCGCAGCGAAGCCCAGCAGATGACGGCGACGCGACCGAACGTGTCGCCGCGCTCGGTGGCGCTCAACGAGCTCTATGCGTTCGTGCTCGCCAGCGACGAGCTGCTCGAGGACGCGCCGCGCCTCAACGCCCGGCTCGAGACCAAGGCGGCCGCGGCGATCGGCTGGAAGCTCGACGATGCCATCCAGTACGGCAACGGCGTCGGCAAGCCCCTCGGCTGGATGAACGCGGCCTCGCTGGTCACGGTCCCGAAGGAGACCGGCCAGACGGCCGCGACGCTGGTCGCCAAGAACGTCGCCAAGATGTTCTCGCGCCTGCTGGGTGACAGCGTCGGCCGCGCCCACTGGCGGGTCAACTCCGACGTGCTGCCGGACCTGATGACGCTGGTCATCGGCGACAAGCCGATCTGGACGCCGCCGAACGGCTTCGTCGGCGCGCCCGGCGGCCTGCTGCTGGGTCGTCCGGTGCGGTTTTCCGAGCACTGCAAGACGCTCGGCGCTCTCGGCGACATCGTGCTCGCCGACCCCAAGGGCTACTACGGCCTGACCAAGGAAGGCGGCGTCAAGTTCGCCTCGTCGATCCATCTTTACTTCGACTACGGCCTGCAGGCCTTCCGCTGGACCATCCGGTTCGGCGGCCAGCCGCATCTGAAGGCTGCCGTGTCGCCCGCCAACGGGTCGGCCACCAAGGGTCACTTCGTCACCCTCGCCGCCCGCGCCTGAGCCCAGGCGTGAGCGATCCCGGTGGCCGCTAGTCGGCCGCCGGTCTCTGCCACCCGCTGCCACCCGAACCCGGAGACCTCTTCATGAACCAGAACATCCGACCCTCCGACCGCGCCGCGGTCGTGGCGGTCCTGAACCCGATCTCGCAGGCGGCCGCCACGGTCACCACCGGCTGGATCAACATGGCGACCTTCGCCTCGATCATGGCCATCCTTCAGGCCGGCGCGCTCGGCGCCTCGGCCACCGTCGATGCCAAACTGCAGCAGGCGACCGACGGCGCTGGCACCGGCGTCAAGGACATCACCGGCAAGGCGATCGTCCAGCTGACGAAGGCCGGCACCGACGACGACAAGCAGGTCGTCATCAACTGCCGCGCCGACGACCTCGACATCGCCAACAACTTCACCCACGTCCGCCTGTCGGTGACGGTCGCCACCGCGGCCTGCCTGATCGGCGCCGTGGTGCTCGGCTTCGATCCTCGCTACGGCGCGGCGTCCGACAATGACGCGGCCACCGTCGACGAGATCGTCGGCTAACCCGCACTCACCGACGAGGCACGCGCGCCGCCATGGATCTGACCCTGATCACCGCCCCGGCCGAAGCGCCGGTTACGATCGCCGAGGCGAAGGCGCACTTGCGCTATCTCGCCGGCGATCAGGATTCGTTGATCGAGGCGCTGATCCTGGCGGCGACCGCGCACTTCGACGGGCGCGCCGGCATTCTCGGCCGCGCGCTCGTCACCCAGACCTGGGAGCTGAAGGTCGACCGATTCCCCCGCGCGCCGGCCGGCCTGCTCGAGCTGCCGCTGCCGCCGCTGCAGTCGGTGACCTCGATCAAGTATCTCGACGACACCGGCACCGAGGCGGCGCTGGCGCCCGAGACCTACGTCGTCGAGGCCGGTCACTACCTCGGGCGCATCCGCCCCGCCTACGGCCTGACCTGGCCGAACGCGCGGGACGAGACCGGCGCGGTCCGTGTCCGCTTCGTCACCGGCTACGGCGCTGCTGCGGCCGTCCCGCGCCCGATCGCGCACGCCATCCTGCTGCTGGTCGCGCACTGGTGGATCAACCGTGAGGCGACCGGCGACGCCAAGGGCCCGCACGCCTTTGCCGTCGACGCGCTGACCTTCCCCTATCGGGTGCTCGCCGCATGAAATCTCTCGGCCAGCCTGGCGGCCGGCGCGTCACGCCCGGCGACCTCACCGCGCTGGTGGTGTTCGAGGCCGAGACGCGCACCGCCGACAGCTACGGCGGCGCCACCCAATTCTGGGGCGAGGCCTTTCGCGCCTATGCCGCCGTCGAGCCGCTGTTCGTCGGCGAGCGCGAGCACACCGGCGCGGTCCGCAATGTCGTCCAGTACCGCTTCACGATCTACCGCACGGCGGCGATCGACGAGCAGATGCGCATCCGCTGGGACGGGCGCACCCACAACATCAAGGGCTTCCGCCTCGGCGGGCCGCAGGAGCTGTTCATGGACGTCATCACCGAAACCGGGCTCGGCGACTGATGGCCTCGCATCTCAAAACAAACGGCCGGTTCCGGGCGGCACTGCGCAATCTGCCGGAGGCCTCGCGCGCCGAAATTGCGAAGGGCCTCGACCGCACCGCGCTCTCGATGCAGCGCTCGGCCGTCGCGCGGGCACCGGTCGACACCGGCCGGCTGCGCAAGGCACTGGCGTCGAAGGTCGCCATCGGCAAGCGGCGCAAGGGTCTCGAGGTCGAGTTCGGTCTGCGCACCAAGGCGCTGCGCCGCAAGGCGTTCTATGCAGCGTTTGTCGAATGGGGCCGCCGCGGCTACAGCGCCGGCGCCATCCGCCTGAGTGGCGTCGGGCGCGAAGCGCTCGGCCGCTATCGCAAGGTTTCCGTCCGGGTGGCGCCGCAGCCGCCGCGGCCGTTCTTCGTCCCGGCCGTCGAGGCCAACATCGGGCTCTGGCGCCGCGAGATGCGCGCCGCCTTGAAGCGCGCGCTGGCGAGGGTTTCCCGTGTCTGACACCAAGCTGGCGCTGCTGAAGGCGCTCTCGCTGACGCTCGCGGGCATGTCGGCGCCGTCGGCCGACACCGGCGCCGCCGCGGTTCTGATCAGCCTGGTCGACCATCCGGCAGACAACGCGCTCTGGCCGGTCGTCGTGCTCGAGAGCCACGAGGTCACGCCGCGCGACGCCTTCGAGGACGGGGCCACCGAAAACGAGCACACGCTCGAACTCGAGGTCTGGTCGCGCTACCGCGGCAGCCGCCAGGTGCTCGCCATCCTGGGCGTCATGTACGACCGCCTGCACAACGCCGCGCTCGTGCTCGAGAGCGGTCAATCCCTGTCGTGCCGCGTCTCCCGGCAACTCACCACCCGCGAGCCCGACGGTACGACGTACCAGGGCAGCATGACGCTCACCATCATCACCGCCGACGAGGAGATCTGACATGGCACTGGCTGGCACGAAGACGCAGGGGATCACGGTCTGGATCGGGACCAAGGCCGCGGACGGCTCGGCCGATACCTACACCCAGATCAAGCGCTGCAAGGTGCTGGGCGAGCTCGGCCCCGAGGCCGCGATCATCGACGCCACGGCGCTCGAGGACTCGGCCAAGGAAAAGCTCAAAGGCATCCCCGATTCCGGCGACATCGAAGTCGGCGGCAACCGGGTCTACACCGACACCGGCCAGAACGCGCTCCGCGTGGCCGCGGCCGACACCGACGACACGCCCTACAATTTCCGCATTCACACCCCCGGCGCCGGCGCCGGCGGCAGCACGGTGCGCCAGTCGTTCAAGGCGCTGGCCAGCAAGTTCCGCGACAAGCCGGGCCAGGTCGACGGCCTGGTCGAGTTCTCGGCCATGTTGGCGATCACCGGCGTCATCACCGAGACCACGTTCTGATGACGTCCGCGCACGACACCCGGCTCGAGGTCGGCGGCGATCTCTACTGGATCCGCCGCGACTTCGATCTGATGCGGCGGATCGAACAGGCGTTCGGTCCGCTCGCCGAACTCGACCGCAAGCTGCGCACCTATGCGCTCACGGCCGAACAGATCGTCGACCTGTTGCGGGTCGCGCTCAAGGCCCAGGACTCTCGGCCACCCGACGACGACATCCGCGAGCACGTGCTCGACGTCGGCGTGCCGGAGGCCTGCGACCAGTTGGCGTTGCTCGTCATGCACCTCTTCTCGGGCAACAAGCACGCCGTCGCCTGGCTCGAGGCCGAGGCCCGGAAGGCCGCCGGAGGCGACGACGACCCGCCGGACCCTCCGACAGCCGCCTCGTCCCCTTCGGTCGATACCTCGAGGCGGCCTCGCACATCGGCTGGACGCCGTCGGAGTTCTGGCGCGCCAGCTACTTCGACCTGACCACCGCGCTCTGGGCTCGCCGACAGGCCGTCGCCGGCGACAAGCCCAAGCGCGAACTGAAGCCGCTCGAGGTCGTCACCCTCCTGCGCAACCGCGCCGCCGCCGATCGGCGAGCCCGATCTGAGGAGATCCACTAGCGATGCCGACCGTCGAGGAAATGCGCGTCGTCATGGACGCCGAGACGGCCCGCTTGCACCGCAAGCTGTCCGAGGCCGACCGGCGGATGGCGCAGTTCCAGCGTGACACCCAGAACCGCCTCAAGGCGTTCGACGGGTATTTCAGGTCGGTCGGCGGTGGCATCGCCGCCCTAGGCGCCGGCGTCGGCACCGCCCAAATCGTCGAGTACGCCAACGCCTGGACCCGGGTCGAGCGCTCGCTGCGCGCCAGCGAGGACATCTTCGGCATGCGGCTCCACTCGTCGGAGGAGCTGCTGGCGCTTGCCAACGATGCCCGCGTCGATCTCGAGTCCTATACGAAAATGTACCAGCGGACCGCCGCCGCGGTGCGGGACTACGGCATGGGCGCCAACGAGGCCGCCAAGGTCACGTCGGCGCTGTCGATGGCCCTGAAGCTCGGCGGCACGACGGCGGCCGAGCAGTCCTCGGTCCTCGTTCAGTTCAGCCAGGCGCTCAACAAGGGCAAACTCGACGGCGACGAGTTCCGCACCGTGATGGAGGCGGCCCCCGTCGTCGTCGAGCTGCTGTCGAGCCGCCTGAAGATCTCGAAGGGCGAGATCATCTCGTGGGCGAGAGAGGGCAAACTCGGCGTCAAGGATCTCGTGGGCGCGCTGGTCGACGGAGGCGGCAAGATCGAGCGGATCTTCCGCAACGCTCCGGCGACCGTCGAGGAAGCGTTCATCGTGCTGCGCAACTCGGTCACCGGCTACGTCGGCCGCCTGGACAAGGCGACCGGCGCCAGTCAGACCTTCATCTCGATCCTCGCCGGCGTCTCGAACAACATCGAGACCATCGGCAACACCGCGCTCGTCGCCAGCGCCGCCCTGTTGACGGCCTTCGCGCCACGGGTGATCGCCGGCGTCGCCGGCCTCGGCGCGGCCGCCACCGTGGCCATGGGGCCGCTCGGCTGGATCGCGGCGCTCGCCGGCGGCGGCGCCGCGGCGATGGCGCTCTACGGCGACACGATCTCGGCCTCGGCTGACCACATGATCACGCTGAAGGACACCGCCAGCGCCACCGCCACCGTACTCGGCCGCGAGCTGTCGACGCTGTTCTCGACACTCGGCGCAGAAGCCTGGGCGATGGTCCAGGACTTGACCGGTGCCATGGATGGCGTCGAACTCAACTGGCAGACCGTGATTACCGGCGTGCGCCGGTTCGCGATCAACTACATTGGCGTCATGATCTCGACCGCCCGTACCATCGAGGTGATCTGGAACAACCTCGGCAACGCCATCCGCGAGAAGGTCTACGACTGGACCGCGGCCGTCGTCGAGCTGGTCGAGAAAATGGTGCGGGGCATCGCCTCGGCGGTCAACTACATCCCTGGCGTCAAGATCGACATCGATAAGCTGATCGAGTTCTCCAGCCCGCCGAACCCGTGGGCCGGCGCCGGCACCAAGATGCGCGAGGACGCTGCGGCGGCCGGCGAGAGCACCGGCAAGGCCTGGGCCGACGCCCTCGAGAAGAAGATCATCGACGAGGCCGAAGAGATCGCCCGGGCCCGGCGCTGGGCCGAGGATGCGCTCGACGACGAGCGCAACCGTGACATCGAGATCAAACGCAACAAGCCTCCGGTTGATCCGGAGCTGATCAAGAAGATGAAACAGGCCGACCAGGAGCTGAACGACCTCTATCGCAAGTCGCTGGAAGCCGCCGGCCGCTACACCGACGCGGTCGTGGCCGAGTACGTCAAGGATCTCGAGAAATACCGCGAGATGCTGACCAACAAGCTGATCACGCAGGAGCAGTTCGAGCTTGCCCGCACGCGCCTCGCGGCGACCGCCGCCAAGCAGATGCTCGAGGCGACCGAAAAGGAATACAAGCGCCTGCGCGAGGTCACCGACATCTTCGCGTCCGGCATGGAGGACGCGTTCTCGAAGTTCACCGAGTCCGGCAAGCTCGACTTCAAGGAGATGACCCGCTCGATCCTCGCCGACATGGCCAAGCTGATTTTCCGCAAGTCGGTAATCGAGACCCTGTTCGGCGCGTCCGGGCAGGGCTTCGGCCTGCTCGGCTCGGCCCTCGGTCAGGCCGTCCCGGGCCTCGGCAGCTCGGGCGGCATCGGCTCCTGGACGACGACGACGTCGCTGCCGGGCTTTGCCAACGGCGGCCGGCCGACCGGGCCGTCGTGGGTCGGCGAGCGCGGTCGCGAGCTGTTCATCCCCGACGTGCCGGGGACCATCGTGCCGAACCACAAACTCGGCACCGGCACCGGTCCGATCATCGTCAACTTCGCGCTCGACGCCCGTGGCGCCACCCGCGACACGCTGCCGGCGCTCGAGCGCCAGGTCGCCGAGCTGAAACGCAACCTGCCGCGCATCATCACCGAGACCGTCTCCGAAGCGCGCGACCGGGCTTTCATTCGATGACGATCACCTTCCCGCGCGACATGCCCTCGACACGGTTCCGGCCGGGCTCGCGGCTCTGGCTCGAGCGCCAGGTCACCATGGCGCCGACCCGCGGCGGCCTCGTCCAGGTCGCCGAGATCGGCTCGCCGCTGTGGCGGGTGCGGTATGAGACCGTGCCGATGAAAGAGGAAACCGGCGCCGCCTGGGAAGCCTGGCGGGATTCGCTGCGCGCCGGCGCCCGCACGTTCCGCGCCGTGCATCCGTTCCGGCGCACCGCGCTCGCCTATCCCGACGGTTACGGGGGCCTCACCAAGCACGCCGGCGGCAGCTTCACCGGCGACGCCGTGCTGCAGGCGGTGGCGGTCGCCCTCGACACCGTCACGCTCTCGGGCTTGCCGACCGCGTTCGTCATGAAACCGGGCGACCTCCTGTCCTTCGTGCCGGCCGGCAGTAAGCAGGCCATGCACCGGGTGGTTGAGGGTGGCACAGCCTCGGCCGGCGTGCTGACAGTGGCCATCGAGCCGACCATCAAGCCCGGCTTCACGCTGTCGGCCGCCGTCGCGCTGGGCTCGCCCTGGTTCAAGGCCGTGCTCGACGCCTCCAGCTTCCAGGTCGACTGGCAGTACGGCCGCAAGTGCACCGTCTCCCTAGACGCCTGGCAGACGCTGGCATGAAGGCCCTCGACAGCCCGACGCTGGCGGCCCTCGAGGCCGGTAAGTATGCCGTCCGCGCGCTGGCGCTGTTTGATCTCCCGAGCGGCCGCTTCGGCATGTTCGACGACGAATTCAACCTGGCCTGGGGTGGTGACACCTATGTCGGCGCCGCCGGCCGGTTCACCATGCAGATCCCGCCGGGCGCCGCCGATCTCTCGATCCGCGGCCTCACCATCACCATCTCGGCGCTCGACAGCGCGGCGCTCGCCTGGGTGAATTCGCAAGAGTACGCGCAGCGCCCGATGTTCGCGGCCCTGGCGTTCATCGCCACCGACACGCCGCACGTCGTCGCGGTCAAGACGTGGTTCGTCGGGTTCATCGATACCGTCACCTGGCAGGAACGCGTCGACGGCGAGGCGCGCCTGATCGTGCGCTGCGAAAGCGCCTCGCGCGAACTCGACCGATCCGGCGCCAGGACCCGCTCCGACGCCGACCAGCGGGCCCTCGATGCCAACGACGGGTTCTTCAAGCACACGCTCGGTACCATCGCGACCGAGGTCGAGTGGGGTGCCAACGACCCGCAGGCCGTCGCAGCCAAGCGCAAATGGTGGCAGATCTTCTGATGCAGCGACTTCGCGGATGGGAACAACGGCTGGCGACGCTGCTGTCGAACGAGCAGGCGGCGGCGTTCTCGTGGGGTGACCACGACTGCGCCACGCTGGCGTTTTCTGCGATCCGCGCCGTCACCGGCGAGGATCTCGGTCGTGATGTTCCACGTTGGTTCTCGCGCCGAACCGCATTCCGGTCCATGCGCCATGCCGGGGCCGCATCGGCCACCGAGTTCTTCGCCAGGCGTCTGCCCGAGATCGCCGTCGCAGAGGCTGGCCGCGGCGACCTCGTGGTGCCGGTCGGCAAGCTCGATGCGCTGGCGTGTCCGGCCGTGCTCGCCGGCGCCGTCGCCATGAGCCGCAACGAGACCGGGTGGGTGGTGATGCCGCGTTCGCTGGCCGCTCGCGCCTTCAGGGTCGGATAGCCGATGCCGTTTCTTGCTCCGCTGATCGGCGCCGCTATCGGCGGCATCGCCGCCTCGACCATCGGCACGGCCGTGATCGGTGCGGCGCTGTCGGTGGCGATGGGGGCGATCAGCCGGCGCCTGGCGCCGAAGGCCGATGCCGACGCCGGCGTGCCGCGCGGCGCCCACTTGCAGCTTGCGGCCGACAGCCAGATGCCGCGCGTCCTGCTCTTCGGCGAGGCGGCCGTCGCCGGCAGCCTCGTCTATCACAACGTCTACAATACGACGAAGAACCTCGAGATGGTGATCGCGCTCGCCGACCACGAGTGCGAGGCGATGACCGGCCTGTGGATCGACGGCAAGCCGGCGACGTGGGATTCCGGCACCGGGCTCGTCACCGAATTCCCGGGCATGCGCGTGCGCTTCTACTCGGGCGCCTGGTCGCAGACCGCCGACGCCGACTTGGTCGCCAACTCGGGCGGCCGGTGGACCAGCGACGACCGCGGCCGTGGCATCGCCTATGCCGCGATCGACATGGCCTACGATGCCGAACTCTACAAAGGCCGCCAGCCGTCGTTCCTGTTCAAGATCAAGGGCGCCAAGCTCTACGACTGGCGCAAGGACAGCACCGCCGGCGGCAGCGGCGCGCATCGCTGGGCCACGCCCTCGACCTACGAGTGGACCGAGAACCCGGTCGTCGTCTGGTACAACTACCGCCGCGGGATCTTCACCAACGGCGTCCGCGTCGCCGGCATGGCGACCGCCGCCGACGCCATGCCGCTCGACGCGGCAACGGCTGGCGCCAACGCCTGCGACGAGCTCGTCGACCTGGCAGCGGGTGGCACCGAGAAGCGCTACCGGATCTCGGCGGCCGTCGTCACCGCGCAGGTGCATCGAGAAGTGATCCGCGACATCGTCGCCACCACGGCCGGCGAGGAGATCGACACCGGCGGCGAGCTGCGGTTCGCCCCCGGCATCGCTCAGGCGGCCGTGATGGCGCTCACCGACGACGACATGATGCGCGACGCCGACATCGAGTGGTCCGGCAAGCAGTCCCGCCGCGACCTGCTGAATGCGGCGTTCGGCTCGTGGCGCGATCCTGCGCAGCGCTACGATTCGGTGTCGGTGGTGCCGCGCACGTCGTCGGCCGACGAAACCGTAGATGGGGCGCGCCTCGAGCAGCGCTACGACCTCGACATGGTGACGACCGGCACCCAGGCGCAGCGCGTGCTCGAGATCCTGCGCCGCCGGGCTCGTCGCCAGGGCACCGTCAAGACGACCTTCCGGGCCAAGACGTGCGTGCTCGAGGCGGGTGACTGGATCACCTGGACTAGTGCCCGCTTCGGCTGGGAGCTCAAGGAGTTCGAGGTCGTCTCGGCGTCACCGGCGCATGACCTGACGACCGAGCTGGTGCTTCGCGAGATCGATGTCGACGTCTACGCCTGGGACCCGGCCACCGACGAACTCGACCCAGGCGAGACGGCTGACCTTCCGGCGGGCGGAGGTGGCCTGACGTCGATCGCAGGCCTTACGGTGAGCAACATTCTGGTGACCTCGACCGCGTCGGCTGCCGAGCGGCCGGGGCTTCGGCTCGAATGGACGCCGATCACGGACCCGTCCGTCGTCGAGATCGAGATCGAAACCCGTCGACTAGGCGACACCGCGGCGCTGAACAGCCGCAAGGCTTACGACGCCGGCGCTGGTCAATCATCCTGGGTCGATGGCATCCAGGGCGGCACCACGTACGAGGTTAGGGCGCGACCGGTGACGCTCCCGAAGCGCTCCGTCTCATGGTCGGCGTGGATCTCGCCAGAGGTCGCCACGGCCGCCCAGAAGGTCGATGTCGGGGTGCTCATTCCCGAGCCCGAGAGCGTCGGGCCGGACGAGCTCGACGCGCAGACGCTGTTCGAGCTGCGCCTGGCGACCGCGATCGCTGAGCTCCAGGGATCGGCAGCCGAGAAGATCAGCGAGGCCTACACCTGGGCGCAGCAGGCCGGCGAGGAGGCACTCCGCGCCCTGCTCAATGCCCAGGACGTCAAGGCGCAGGTGCGGGTCGAGACGATCGAGCGATCGACGGAGACGACGGCGCTGGCCGCGCAGATCACCTCGGCGACCACGGCGATCGCGGGTAACACGGCATCGATCACCGAGCTGCTCGAGTCGGTCGACGGTATCTCGGCGCGCTGGGGTGTTGCGATCAACATCAACGGCCAGGTCGTCGGTCTCGTGCAGCTCGACGGCGATGCCACCGAGTCGACCTTCCAGGTTCTGGCGGACAAGTTCATCGTCGCCAAGCCGGACGGAACCGGCGGCACGCCTGTCTTCATCGTCGGCAACATTGCCGGCGCCCCGGCCGTCGGCATCAACGGCAACCTCGTGATCGACGGAACGATACTAGCTCGGCATATTGCTGTGACGTCTCTCTCGGCGATCGTCGCCAACATCGGCACGATCACCGCTGGGCGTCTGCAGAACGCCGGCAACACGACGTACTTCGATCTCAATACCGGTGAATTCCAGATCACGGCGGCGAGCTGATGGTCGCGCGCTTCAAGCTCGATCCCTCGGTCGGCCAGTTCGGGCTCTACACGGTTCCATCGGTGGGCTCTACCGACGACAGCCCGCTGACCGACCCGCTCAACAATCTCGACCGGGTGATCATGCACCCCCAACTGCGCTACCCTGGCGTGGTGGCGACGCTGACTGGCTCCCTGAGCCTGCCGGCTGCGTCGACCCCTGCGCCGGGCTTTCATACCGAGCGGCGTACGCACACGCTGGGCGCTCATGGCCAGACGGGCCGGCCGATGATCATCGGGCGCCTGCTCGCCATCGGCGTGGGCGGCGCGTCGGTACCGTGGTGCGGAACGGTGTGCGTCCAATGCCCGTTCGTGACCTACGCGACGATCGGGTCCCGCCAACGATTCCGGGTCAGCCGTTGGGTGGCTCTCGGCGTTCAGAGCGGCAACGTCGTTGCCTACGAGACGCTGGTCGGCAACGCATCTCTAGGTCCGGGTGCGATCACGATCGACTACGAGATCCTGATTCTAGACCGGGACCTATCGGCGACGCTAGTGACGTCGGGTCCGACGCGGATGCGAGCGACAGGCGGCGCCGTGCTGTTCGAGGGGCCGAACGGGACGATCAATAGCGAGACCCGCTACCTCAAGGAGGGCACTGGGGCCCCGTCGCCGTTCGCGCTCTCCGGCGGCCGGACGACGACGCTCAACTTCAATGACGTCGTGACCGGAAATACTGTCAACCAGACCACGTTCAAGCATTCGTTCGGGTCTGGCGTCTGGGAGTTCAACGTCGACGACGTTCTTCTCACTAGCACTGTCGTCAGCTCGCCGGCGGCCGCGGTCAATCCACTGATCAAGACGGTCGCGATCTGATGCCCGGCGTGTTCCGGTTTGTACCGTCGCCGGTTTCTGGTCCGCCCTACTTCGAACTGGTCGGGTCTGACGGCAATACCCGGTGGTCATCGAAGGACAAGGTGTTTCGCGTCACCGACGTGCTGCAGGGATCGATTGCGTTCTCGCAACGCTCGACCCCGCTCGACGCCGTCGCCTCGACGACCATCGGCGCCTGCAACGCCAACGCCGACACTGTGCTCGGCTACATGAAGCTCGCCTCGATCACGTTGCAGCCGGCCCAGCTGTCGCCGTTCCCGGCGGTCGGCGACTGGTACTACGTCAGCGGGACCTATCTCGGCGCCGCCGGCTATGGCTCCGACAGCCTGTGCGCCTACACGTTCCTGGCGTCGGGCGGTGTCGTCTCGATCGAAGAGCAGCTGGCGATCTACGAGATCCAGAACGACGTCGGCCAGACCTTCCCCTATCCGGCATTCACGCTCGACTACGAGCTGTGGGTCGGCACCTTCATCTGAACATGCGGAGCACCACCTGATGGGCTGGTACAGGCAAGGCACGGTCTCGGTCACCAATGGCGAGACCGAGGTCACCGGCGCGCTGACCGGCTGGACCAGCCAAGCAAAGGCCGAGGACCGGATCACGTTCGACGGCGGGGCGAAGTGGTACGAGATCGCCAGCGTCGAGAGCAACACCGGCCTCACCTTGGCGACGGCTTTTGCTGAGACCACCGTCAGCGGCGGCGACTACGCCATCGACCGATCCGGCCGCGGTTGGAGCATCACCTCCGATCTCGCGGCTCGGATCGCGGCGCTGCTCGCGATGTTCCCGGTCCTGGGTGGCGTCACCGACGCCCTCAAGTACTTCCGCGCCAACTCGGCCGGCACGGCGTTCGAGTTCACCGCGGATGCCGCCGCCACGATCGAGGTCGGCACCGTCACGACGAGCGCCCCCGGCAGTGACGCCGAGGTCACGAACGTCGGCGACGAGTCGGCCGCTGTGCTCGACTTCGTGCTGCCACGCGGCGCCACGGGACCTACCGGTGCGACTGGGGCCACGGGGGCCACCGGCGCCGCCGGCCCGACCGGGCCCGTGGGCCTCAACTGGCAGGGCGCATGGCTTACCGCCACGGGGTACGTCGAGACGCACGGCGTCAGCAATGGCGGCGCGAGCTACATCTGCACCGCGAATCACACCTCGGATGGCATTACCGAGCCCGGTGTGGGTGCGTCCTGGGCAACGGTGTGGGATCTGGTTGCTGCCAAAGGGACTGATGGGGGTGGGGCAGCAACCGGGGCCAATTCCGACATCACGTCGCTGAATGCACTGGCGAGCATCAACAGCGGGGCGATCGCAGGGCACCGGAACCGCTTGCTCAACGGGTGCATGCGGATCAACCAGCGGGGCGCAGCGAGCAACGCCGACGACACTTACGCCTTCGATCGCTGGAACATCCTCACCCAGACCGGCACCGTCGCGGCCAGCGCCCAAACGCTGATCGAGAATGGCTGGACACACGCGATGCGGATCACCCAATCTCAGGCGAGTGCGCAGCGGTTCGGTGTTTCTCAGATTATCGAGGCCGTCAATTGCCGGGACCTTCGCGGTCAGCCAGTCTCGCTCTCGGCGCGAGTGAGGATGTCCGCGTCAACAACGCTGCGCTTTGCCATCCTCGAATGGACCGGCACTGCCGACGCGGTCACCTCTGACGTCGTCAACAGCTGGACCAACGGCACGTTCACCGCCGGCCAGTTCTTCACCTCCACCACGCTCACCGTCACCGCAACGGGATCGGCGGCGCTGACCGCCAACACGGCAGCTACCGTCTCGTTGTCGGCGACGCTTGGATCCTCGGCAACGAACGTGATCGTGATCTTCTGGACGGATTCGGCCCAGGCCCAGAACGTCACGCTCGACGTCGGCAAGGTTCAGCTCGAGCCGGGATCGGTCGCGACGCTCTTCGAGGCCCGAAGCTACGCCGCCGAGTTCGCGCTCTGCCAGCGCTACTATCAGATCATGAAGGTGTCTCTGCAATCTCCCTCCATTGGCGACTTTCTGTATGGCTACACTTTCCCGCAGCCGATGCGGGCGACACCAACGGCGACTGTTGCCACTGGCGAGGAAGGGTCGATTGGGTCCGCTAGTGTTACTAGCAGCTTTGGTGGAGGCGACAGCCGTGGTGGCTACTTCCAGATCAACGCCAGCGTCGCGAGCGGTTTCGTGATCGGGCGTCTCGTTCGGCTAGCAGCGGAGCTTTAGGGCATGTATCGGACACATCCACACGGCATCGAGCGGATCGCCGACGGGGCCATTATTCCCACCGATGTTGGCAACGGGGACTATCAAGAATTCCTCTCATGGCAGTACCAGGGCAACTCGGTCGCTCAACTGGTGGACTCACCGGAAGCCGTTGCAGCACGCATCCGTGCCGCTAAGGGGCGGGTGGTATCCTTCGCCGATGCCCTCTCCGAGCAGATCACGGGGCCCGTCCCGGCTTCTGAAAAGCTCGGCTGGGACAAGAAGGAGCAGGCGGCCCGCGCGCACTTGGCAGGCACTGCGACAGGCGCCCATACGGCCATGCTGAAGGGCGAGCTCGACGCTGCCGGCGGCCTCGACACGGGTCTGGACGACCTGGCCGAGAAGATCATCGCCAAGGCCGACTTCTACGCCGTCGCCGTCGCCAGGATCGCCGGCATTCGCCGCCGGACGATGGCGGCCCTCGATGCGCTGGGCAACAGTCCGACGCAGGCCGAGATCGACGCGACACTCGCCGCAGCCAAGGCCGACGCCGAGGCCGCCTTCGCGGCGCTGATGGCGGAATAAATCTAACCAAGCGACCCGCCACCACCGACGCCCGCGCTCGCGGGCGTTTCTGTTTGCACCGACGGAGACCCGACATGGGCATCACCGCACTGATCTCGACGATCCTCGGATTCCTCGGGGGCGTGATCCCCGACATCATGCGCGAGATCCGCGACACCCGGGCCCAGGCCCGCGAGATCGCGTTCTTGAAGGCCCAGCACGACATGCAGCTCGAGCGCATGAAGGTCGACGCCGGCGCCAAGTTGCGCGAGGCCGAGACCGGTCTGGTCGCCGAGGAGGTGCGCGCCATGCGCGAGCACCTGACCGCAATCATCGAGGCCCAGGCCAAGCCGACCGGAATCCCATGGATCGACGGCCTTAATGCGGTGCTGCGCCCGATGGCGACGATCCTGATCCTGATCCTGTTCCTGGCCACGGCCGGGGCCTTCGTCGCCGGCGTGCTCGCCGACTATCGCGCCGGCACGATCGACGCCCAGGTCGCGACGACGACGATCTGGGGCAGCATGGTCGGCCTTGCGATAGAGGGGGTATTGGGCTTTTTATTCGGTGTACGGAGTGCCCGCAAGATGCCGACGAGCGCAGTGTGAAGGCGCTCGCCCGCGAGGCCCTCGCGCTCATCGAGCAGTTCGAGGGGTTTCACCGTCGCCTGCCCGACGGGCGGGCGGCACCCTATTTATGTCCCGCGAAAGTCTGGACCGTGGGAATCGGATCGACGTTCTACGAAGACCGATCCCCAGTCCGGGGTTCCGACCCGCCCATCACGCGTGATCGCGCCTATGAATTGCTCGCCTTCGAGTTGCGCGAGTGCGAGGCCGCGGTCGATCGCCTGACCACCCGCCGGCTCGACCCTCTGAGCCGCGGGGCCCTCGTCTCGTTTGTCTACAACTGCGGCGCCGGGGCCTATCGCGGCTCCGGGCTCCGGCGTGCCGTCAACGCGGGTGACGACACCCGCGCGGCGGCCGAGTTCAAAAAGTGGCGCCTCGGCGGCGGCGTGGTTCTCAAAGGTCTCGAGCGGCGGCGGATGGCCGAAGCCGCGCTCTATCTGAGGGGAGTTCGCAATGCGACTGTGGCACGCAGTTCTTCTGTTCCTGACGATCACGGGTGGCGCACTGTTGTCGTTCCAAGCCTTGCTGCCGCCGGACAAGTCGCAGGGCAACGCGGTGGTCGTGTCGGCGCTCCCGCCTGAGCCTATTCCAGCGCCCGTCCGCGAGCCGGACTCGCCGCCGGTGCCACCCTGGGGCGAAGAGTTTGCGCCAGCGGCCGACAACGCGGACCGGCTCGAGGCGTTCGCGCCACCGGCCGAACTCGTCCAGCCGGAACCGCCTGTCCCACTTATCGAAACCGAGCCGAGCGGACCACCTCCGCCACCCCGCCCGGAAACTCGTCCACCGTCGCGACCCCGCCCAGTGCCAGCCAGTGCCCCCGCGGTCGAGGTGCCGCTCCCGATCCCGGCGATCGCGCGCCCGCCCGTTGACGACCGGTGGCAGACGATCCTGGCGCGGTTGCGTACCGACACCGACTGGCGCTCGCTGGTGTTCAGGGGGCAGTGATGCACGCCGCGATCGATCCCGCGCCTGACCAGAGGCCATCGCATGCACGGTCCCGCCCCGCACTCCCCGTTCAACGGGCATACGTTCGAGATAGCGAAGGCGCTGGGCGAACTCGGGGCCGAGAGCCGACGACACACCGAGATCCTGCTCGGCCTGCAGGACCGCCTCCTGCAGCTTCCCGAGCGGATCGCAGCGGCGATGCCGGAAGCGCCCGCGCCGACGCCGGCGCCTACCCCGCGACCTGGTCTGGTGGCACGCCTGGGCTCGCTCCGCGACTGGGTGGTGCTGGCGGTGGCAGTGGCGGGTCTGACCGCAGCGATTGTCGGCCGCCTGCCGTGGGCCGATCTCTCGGCCCTGTTGGAGCGGCTGCCGAAGTGATCGACGCCGTGTGCCGCTGGTGGGACGGGCTCTCCGTCGCCCTGCGCCTGGCAGTGGTCTGCGGCGCCTCGGCCTTCGCTATCACGTTCGCCTGACCGAAGTTCCTCCCGAAGCGCCGACCTCTCTTGGCGCTTGACCTCCTCGGGCCCTCGCGGGTCCGGGGCTTTTTTGCATCTGATCGGACCATCTTGCTGCCAAAATCTCAGACCACTGCAAACGGGTTCAACCTCTAAAAGAAGGCGCGGCTAATGGCCTACTTTGTACACTTTCCAGGACCCAATGACGTGTGGGTCAATCTCGACAACGTGCTAACGATAATCCCTCAGCCCGGAGACCAGGTCCGGATGACAATGAGAGACAGTGTCAGCTTCAACGTGGCAGTGACGCCGGATGAACTGAAAAAGCTTCTGCAGCTCGCGTCCAAACGTGCGTAGCTCGGTGGCTTTGGCCCAAGATCAACCTAGCCGGACGATCTTGGCGGCCGCCTCGGCATCGAGGAAAGCTGCCCAGGCGTCCATAAGCCGGCGGCGCTTTTCAAGCGCATCCTGCCGGCGATAGGCGAGTTCGGTCGCGTCGCCGACCCGGTGCGCCAGGGCCGCCTCGATCACCTCGCGGCTCATGTTGGTCCGGTCGCCCGCCCAGTCTCGGAACGTCGACCGGAACCCGTGCACCGTGATTCCTGGCGCCAGATGCTTCAACGTCTCCGCCATCGCCATGTTCGAGAGCGGGCGGCCGGTGCGTCCGCCCGGGAACACGTAGGGCGAGCCCATCTGGCGCATCCCGGCGGCGATCGCCATGCACCGCCGACACAGCGGCACCCGGTGCTCGCGCCCGGCTTTCATCCTGCTGGCTGGCACCGTCCACACCCGGGCCTCGAAGTCGATCTCGGCCCAGGTCGCGCCGATCGTCTCGCCGGTACGGGCCGCGGTGAGGATGGTCCATTCGAGCGCCGCGGCCGAGATCGAGCGCAGCGCCCGGAGACGGATCAGGAGCGCCGGCGCCTCGGGCCAGGGCAGCGCCGCGTGATGCGTGCGACCCGGCCTGGACCGGGGCAACAGGTGATCCAGGTGGCCGCGCCAGCGGGCCGGGTTCTCCCCGCTGCGATCGCCTGCGGCCTTGGCAGCGTCGAGCACCCGCTCGATGCGCCCGCGCAGCCTGGAGGCGGTCTCGGGCGTTGCAAGCCAGATCGGGCGCAGCACCATGAGCACGGCCTCGGTGTCGACCTTGTCGACGGGCAGCCGGCCGATCGCCGCCGCCTGCTCGAGCAGCGTGGTACGCCACTGAGCGACGTGCTTCGGATTGCGCCAGCCGGGGGCATGAGCCGCGATATAGGCCTCGGCGGCCTCCCGGAACGTCACCGCCTGGCGCTGGGCGGTCGGACGGACCTCGATCGGGTCGATACCCTCTCGGGTCGCGCGACGGGCGTCCTCGGCCAATTCCCGGGCCCTGGCGAGCGAGACGTCGCGGGCGGGCCCGAGGCCCATGTCGCGGGTCCGCTTGTTGCGGGTGTAGCGATAGAGCCAGCGTCGGTTTCCGGCCTGGTCGACGAGCAGATAGAGGCCGCCCCCGTCGGCGTAGCGGCCGGGGACCGTCACCGTCTGGACGAAGCGAGCCGACAGTCGAGAGCGTGCGCGCGGCATTGATCGCGTCCCTGTTTGCGTCCACATTCGGCGGCCGGATTAGGGCACCCGACATGACACAAGCTGACACACTGGACCGGGTCAAATCCCCTGAATTCGGGGGCTTATGACACACGGTCGCACGCCCTGGCACACGACTTCGGCGGTTGCCTCCTCCGCCACGAACTCCTGAGGGGTGCTATCTCGCGGCATGGTGTCTTTCGGGAGAACAAGCCGTGCTGGCCCTACGCCTTGCCGCCCGTGAGCTGCGCGGCTCGGTCGGCGGCATTATCTTTGTCCTGCTGGGCATCGCGTTCGGCACGGCGGCAATCGCAGCGATCGGGCTGTTGTCCGCGGCGGTTCTCGACGGGATGCGCGATGGCGCCCGCGCGAGCATCGGCGGCGACATCTCGCTTCGGCTCTTCCATCGTCCTCCCACGCCGGAGCAACTGGCCACCTTCGAGAGTGCGGGAACCACCAGCCTGACAGCCGAGCTGCGTACGCTCGCGCGGCGCGACGGCCGATCGGCGCTGGTGGAGTTGAAAGTGATCGACGACGCCTACCCGCTTTACGGCGCATTTCGGCTGGCCCCGTCCCTGGCGCCTGCGAACGCGCTCGCGCGGCGGGACGGCGTTTGGGGCGCGGCCGTCGCAGCTTCGCTGCTGGCGGAGTTGGACGCCAAGATCGGCGACACCGTGACTTTGGGTGACCACCGGTTCGAGCTGCGCGCGCTGATCGCAGAGGAGCCGGACCGCGCATTGCGGGCCTTCACGCTCGGGCCCCGGATGATCGTGGCCCTGCCCGCGCTCGCCGGCAGCGACCTCATGGCGCCGGGTGCCCAGGTGTACTGGTACAGCCGGATCCGTCTCCGCGAGGGCGTCGATGCGGATGCCTGGATCTCGGCGTTCGAACGCGCGGCGCCCCATTCCGGCTTCCGCATTGTCGATGCCAGCAAGGGCGTGCCGGGGGCGGAGCGGACGCTGGCGCTGGTCTCCTCGCTGTTGAGCTTCGTCGCCATGGGCATTCTGCTGGTCGGCTGCGTCGGGGTGGCGAACGGCGTGTCCGCGTGGCTCGATCGCAAGCGGAACACCATCGCCATCCTGAAGAGCCTCGGCGCGCGGCCGGCGTTGATTCTGCACCTCTACCTCGCTCAGGTGGCAAGCGCGGCGGTTGCGGGCGTCGCCCTCGGGCTCATCGGGGGGATTGCGGCTTTCGCCATTGTTGTGCCGATGCTCGGCGAATGGTTGCCCGTTGCGTACAGGCTCCGCGCTGGGCCGCTGCTGGCGGCGGCCGGGTTTGGTTTTCTCGCGACGCTGCTGTTCTCGCTCTGGCCGCTGGCGCGCGCCGAGGTGCAGCGACCCCAGGCGCTGTTTCGTCACGAACTGACACGGGAACCCGCACGGCCGCGAGCAAGCCGGCTCGCTGCAATGGCGGCGCTCGCTGCGGCGATCGCGGCACTTCTCGTCGGGTCCTCGCCGCTTCCGGTCGTCGCCGCCCTGTTCGCTGCGGCGGCCGCCCTGGCGGTGGCCACGTTTCTGGTGCTCGGCCGCCTCGTGGCGATCGCTGCCAGGGTAACCGGGCGCCTGTCAGCGTTGCAGAGGCACCCCCTGCTCCGTTTGGCTTTGGCGAACATGGATCGGCCGGGGGCGCCCACAGCGCCGCTGGTCATGGCTGCTGGCCTCTGCCTCACGCTCGTCGTCGCCGTCGAATCCGTGCGCCAGAACGCCGACCGCCACCTCGTCAGCACTTTGTCTGCGTCGGCACCAGGGTTGGTGGTGCTCAACATCGTCCCCGGAGAGGGCGGGCGTCTCGATGCCGTCATGGCGGGCTCACCGCACGTCCAGCGCTGGGAGCGCGCGCCCTTTCTCCATGCGCGCATAACAGGTATCCGCGATCGTGCCGTGGCAGATCTGCGCCTCCCGGCCGACGTGGCGTTCGTCGTGCGCGGCGACCGCGGGATTTCGTGGCGGGCCGACCCGCCTGCGAAAGCGCTCGTCGCCGGAGAATGGTGGCCGCAGGACTACGTGGGCCCTTCACTGGTCTCGCTCGACGCGTGGGCGGCAAGCCGACTCGGCGTCGGCATCGGCGATACACTGACCTTCGACGTGCTGGGCAAGCCGCTAGGGGCCAAGATCTCCAATCTCCGTCGGGTCGACCGCGCCGGGCTCGATCTCGACTTTCCGGTTCTGCTCTCCCCGCTCGCCGAGCCTCCGCCGCATCGTGAGATCGCGGCGGTCTGGACCGCCGCCTCCGCCGGATCGGAGGCCGCGCGCAATTTGCGTGCTGAATTGGCTCGCGCCTTTCCCGAGGCACCGGCCGTCCTGGTCGCCGAGGTCATGGCGTTCCTCGAAATGGCGGTCGACGGCGTCGGGCGAACTCTCTTGGCACTATCAGCGGCGACGGGCGTTGCCGCTTTCCTCGTGCTGATCGGGGCCGTCGCGGCCAGTCTTCGCCGGCGGTTCCGCGAGGCGATCCTGCTCAAGGTCCTGGGTGCCACGCGCAGACAGGTGCTGGTGACCACGGCGATCGAACTCGCACTCACCGGCCTCGTGGCGGCGCTGGTCGCCCTCGTCCTCGGAAATCTGGCGGCGTGGGTCGCAATTGCGAGCCTCATCGAATTTCAGCCGGTGCTCGCGGCGGTCTTCCCTTGGCTGGCCGCGGCAATCGCGCTTCCCGCGGCCACCGGGCTCGTCGCCGCCTGCTGGGCTCTGTCGCAACCCGCGCGGGAGGTGCTGCGGCAGGAGTGAGGGGCGGGAAGCGCCCAGACGCCAAGATGCCCTTGCGACGACCTGCTACGACCGGAGGTCGGTTTTACGCGAGCTTCCCCTTTTTGCCCCAACGCACGTACATGTCGTGGAGTGCGACGATATCCTGGCCGCGATAACCTTCCGAAAGCGCGATCGCCATCAGGTTGCGCACCGTCGCCGTGGCGGGCGTCGGCATGCCGAGTGAGCGCGCGAAGTCCATGGCCAGTGCCAAGTCCTTTTCACCGAGTTCCATCTTGAATCCAGGACGGTAATCGCCCTTGATCGCGTTCGGAAACCGCTTCTGGAAATGGAACGACCGTCCGCCCGCCTCGGACAGCACGTCGAAAAGTTTCTCCGGCTCGACGCCGGCCGCCGTGCCCATGGCAAAGGCTTCGGCTGCGATGAGCACGTTGCCCATCGACATCATGTTGTTGACGAGCTTGACGGCCTTGGCCGTGCCGACCGGGCCTGTATGCTTCCAGGTCGAACCCAACAGCCTGAGGACAGGCTCGGCGCGCTTCATGGCCGCCTCGTCACCGCCGCAGATCAGCACCATGGTGCCGTTGGCTGCCTCGTTGGGGCCGCCGGAGACAGGACAGTCGATCACATCGATGCCTTTGGCTGCCGCAGCCGCGCCGACGTCGCGCATGGTCGTCGGGTCGATGGTGGAAAGCTCGAGGACGAGCGTCCCCTTCGCCGTCACCTCGACGAGACCGCCGGGCTCGAGCCACGCTGCCCGAACCGCGGCCGGATCGGGCAGACTGGTCAGCACGATGCCCCGGCCCTTGACTGCCTCTGCAGTGCTGTCAGCCATGACGAAGCCATCGTTGCGCAACGCTTGCCGGGCCTGCGTGTTGAGGTCGTAACCGACAACATCGAGACCGTTGTCCTTCAGGCGGCGCGCCATGCCGGAGCCCATCTGGCCCATGCCGATGACGGCGATCTTCTCGGTCATTTCTTGTCCGTTTGGTTTGGTTTCGAGTTCCTGAGACGCTCGCGGGCGTATGCTCCGACAACTGCAATCTGCCGCGATGTCGGACGGCCCCGAGGGGAGCCCACGCGCGCAAATAATCTACATCTGCCCGAACATAGGTTGGCCCGGGTGCGGCATGTCGGCGACCAGAACATTGTTTGAAAGGGAATTGGTGATGAAGAGCTGTTGATTGCCCGGCCCGCCATAGGCCATGTTGGTCGTGAGCTTGCCGCCATCGCACGCCGTCACGCGATAGAGGGGCAATCCATCCGCAGACCACACCCAGACCGCCGCGCCGCCCGCGTGCGCCATCAGCACGTTGCCCTTGGTGTCGACGGCCATGCCGTCCGGTCCCCAACCGCCGACGAGCTGGCAGAACAGACCGACGCGATGCACGCTGCCGTCGGGCCGGATCGGCACACGCCAGGCGGCATTGGCCCGGGTTACAGCCAAGTAGAGCATGCTTTCCTGCGGGTCCATGACGAGGCCGTTCGGGCTTGGCACGTTAGCGACGAGACAATCGAGCTTACCCTTTGTGGAATAGCGGAAGACGCGGCCCGTGGGATCGTGGAATCCCGTCTCGCCCTGGTCGGTGAAGTAGAGATCGCCATTCGACGCGAAGAAGAGGTCGTTGGTTCCCTTGTAGCCTGGCAACTTCTCCGGCCCGAGGAAGCTCTCGACCTTGCCGTTGACCGGATCCACGATGACGACCCCGTTTCGCCGATCGGTCACGAAGATCCGGCCATCCTTATGGATCTTGAGGCCGTTCGGATTTCCGTCGTACTTGGCCACAACCGACCAGTCCTTGCTCGGCGTCAGCTTCAGAATGCGGCCGTGAGCGATGTCGACCATAATCAGATTGCCATCACGATCGAACGACGGACCTTCGAGGAATGACCCGACTTTCTGGCCGTGAAAGATGTCTCGTGTGAAGGCCGACTGCTCCTCGATCAGCAGCTCTTTCGGCACCGCGGCGAAGACCTTGGTCTCGATCACTTTCGGCTCTGGCACCATCGGCTCTGCTCCTCGCTGGGTGCCTTCCGGAGACGGGCACCATTCGAGGCAATGATTGGCATCCGACTCGTGAGCGTCAAGCGCGCCGCTTGACAACGGCGCCCACCGCTTCACGCTTAAGCCAATTGCGGAGAGCGGCAGGAGCCACCATGGCAATGCAGAGCGACATCGACGCCTCGAGCGGGAAGCACCTAGCGGGCAAGTATTCGATCGTCGGCGTGGGCGAGACGACATACACGCGCGGCGGCGGTCGAACGACGCGAGCCATGGCAACCACGGCCATTGCCAACGCCATGGCCGATGCGGGCCTCAACGCTGACGACGTCGACGGCATGCTGTCCTATTCGGGCGGCGACTCGACACCGTCCACCTTCGTTGCCGGCGACCTCGGCATCCGCCTCAACTTCTACATGGACGTGTTCGGCGGCGGCTCCTCGACCGAGGCGCTGATCGGCATCGCCATGGGCGTGATCGAGGCCGGGATGTGCAAGACCGTCGCGATCTTCCGGTCGATGAACGGCTACAGCCAGGTGCGCATCGGCGGCACGGGTGCGCGGTCGGCTGCACCCGTGAAAGGCGACGAGATCCACAACCGCGCCTACGGCTGGCAGAGCGCGGGTCAGATGTTCGCCCCCACGTTCATGCGCCACATGTACGACTACGGCACCACGCCGGAGCAGGTGGCGATGGTCAAAGTCGTGCACTCGGAGCACGCCTCGAACAACCCGAAGGCCTACTACAAGAAGCGCTACACCGTGGACGAGGTTCTCTCCTCGCGCATCATCTGCAAGCCGCTGCATCTCCTCGACTGCTGCGTCGAGACCGACAACGGCACCTGCATCATCGTGACGACGACAGAGCGGGCGCGCGATCTCGCCAAGCGACCGGCAATCATCCGGTCGGTGGTTGGTCGCTGCTCGAAGCCGCGCATCGACATGCACTACCAGCACGGTCCGATCTCGACAGTGGCCGGGCACTACGCCAAGAACATCCTGTTTCCCAACGCTGGCCTCGGACCGGAGGACGTCGACGTCACCGCCGCCTACGACGCCTTCACCTTCACCTCGATGTTGCAGCTCGAGGACTACGGCTTCTGCAAGAAGGGCGAGGGCGGCCATTACGTCTCGTCCGGGATCACGCGGCTCGGCGGCAAACGCCCGAACAACACGTCCGGCGGCCATCTTTGCGAAGGCTATACGCACGGCATGAACATGGTCATCGAGAACGTCCGCCAGCTGCGCGGCGAGATCGACGACAGTTGCCCGATCGGCCCGGACGGCAAGCGCCAGCATACCTACGACTACCGCGAAGGCGGCTGCCGGCAGGTCAAAGATGTGGAGGTCACGTGCAATATGGGCTGGGCCAATCCCGGCACGGGCTCGGCAATGATCATGGTCAAGGGGTGAGCGTCATGACGGGACTGACCGGCAATCACATGGGCATGAACCTCACCGTCGACGATCTCGACATCGAGAACGTCGCGTTCTTCGGCTACTGCGCCAAGGGCGACCTCCGCCTCCAGAAGTGCAAGGAGAACGGCCTTGTCCGCTATCCGCCGACGACGCGGTGCCCCTTCTCGGGATCAGCGAACTACGACTGGGTCTCGATAGAGCCCAAGGGCACCGTCTACTCCTACAACGAGGTGCACCACGCCATTCAGCCGGCCTTCAAAGGCAAGACGCCCTACATGCTGCTGCTCGTCGAGCTCGACACGCAGAAGGGCCAGCCGACCGAACACGATGGCTTGCGCGTCGCCGGCAATCTCGTGACGCCCGACGGCGAGATGGCACCACCCGAAATGGTCGCAAAGGTCGGCATCGGCAGCCGTATGCGCATGGTGTTCAAGCAGGTGGGCGAAGGCTTTGCGCTACCGATGTGGACCATCGACGAGACGGCGAAACAGCCCGAGAAGCCGTGGCGGTACGCGGGAGAGTAAGGATTGCCTTAGGTTTGGGGCCACCGGCCGCGGTGTCGAGGCTGCAGTATGGCACCAAGCCTGGCGCGATCCGACGGCCTCGCTTGACGCGAGCACGGAGCATGCCCGCGCTGACGAGTTACACGGGATCCGGTGCTGCGTTTGAGCCTGCGGCAAGTAACATATCGGGGCGCTCCTGCACCGTCAGGAACGACCCGTTCGCGAACGTGATGCGGGTGTGGTTCGTGCGCCCTTGTCCAACGAGCCAATCGAGAGCCGCAACTTGGGCCAGATTGATCCAGACGGTTTCGCCCCTGTCGAGACGCGTCGCCTTCAGCCAACTGCTGTTCATGGGTCGTCTCCTGGAGCGCCGGACGCCGGCTCCAACGAATGCAGCACGATGCGCCAGGGGGGAACCTCACACGTCGGCCTCAAGACTTCGATAACTCCTGGACGGAGATCGGGCCTAAGTCGACGGTCAAACACGGGACGTGACGGTCCGAGGCGACGATCTGGTTGACGTCAAGCCCTCTGCCTGCTGCGATCAAGTAAACCACCGCGGGAGTCATCGATGAGCAAGTCCCAACGCCAAGTTCACTTCGTCGCCTTCCTGCAAGCCCAGAACTGCACCACGCTGCCGGCCTCTTGGCGGCATCCGGAGGCGCGCACGGACAGCTTCAGCCCCGAGTACTACCAGCACATTGCCCGCGTGCTCGAGGCCGGCAAGTTCGATTGCGGCTTCTTTGACGACCGACTGGCAATGCCCGACATGTATCAGGGCGACCATGCGCATACGGTCGAGAACGGCATCCGCTGTGTGAAGATGGACGCCGTTACGTGCCTGATGACCATGGCTGCGGCCACCACGCGTCTGGGTCTGGGTGCCACCTACTCGACGACCTACTTCGATCCCTTCCACGTTGCCCGCGTGTTCCAGACCGTCGATCTGATGACCAAGGGCCGCGCGGCCTGGAACTGCGTCACCTCCGTCAACGACAACGAGGCGCGCAACATGGGCCGTGGCGAGGAGGCCATGGAACACGACACCCGCTACGACCGCGCCGACGAATTCATGGAGATCGTGCTCGGCCATTGGGATTCGTGGGACGACGATGCGGTCGCCGTCGACAAGAAGAACAATCTGTTCGCCCACCCCTCGAAAGTTCGCCGCATCGACTACAAGGGCAAGTTCCTCTCGAGCCGTGGGCCGTTCACAGTCCCGCGCAGCCCCCAAGGCCACCCGGTTGTCATGCAAGCCGGTATGAGCGGACGCGGACGCCGGTTCGCTGCACGCTGGGGTGAGCTCTTGTTCGTCGCGCATCATGATCTCGCGCACGCCAAGGCTGCCTACGACAAGGCCAAGGCTGATCTGATCGCGGTGGGACGTGATCCGGCTTCGCAGAAGATCTGCACGCTCTTCTATCCCGTCGCGGCAGCCACCAAAATGGAGGCCGAGGACAAGCAGGCCGCCTACGACAAGCTGCCGAACGATATCGACCAGCTCTCGCTCCTCTCCGAAGCGCTCAACTACGACTTCGCCAAGAAAGGCCTCGACGAGGAGTTCTCGGACGAGGAGCTGCGGTCGATCAACGGCATGCAGTCGATGCGGGACCGCGTGCTCGAGTCTGGCAAGAAGAACCCCACCGTTCGCGATTTCATGCAGATCACCGGCCGTGGCCTCTTGCGCAACGCTTGGGTGGGCGGACCGAAGGAGATCGCCGACATGATCGAGCACTGGTGGTCGACGCCAGCCTGCGACGGCTTTGTCGTCGGTCCGACTCATCAGCCCGGCGGTTTCGAGGATTTCGTGAAGCACGTCGTGCCCGAGTTGCAGCGGCGCGGCATCTACCGCAAGGACTACACGGGTGCCACGCTTCGCGAGCACCTGGGGCTCGCACGCCCCGACATCGGCTACTTGCGCGGACAGGGCCGAAAGGCCGCCGAATAGCACGCCCAAGCAGCACGCTTCCGTCGTCGGCGCAACCGACGACGGTTCTTTCGCGACTGCCGTATGCCTGAGCACCTCGGGTGCTAGACGAGAGGAACGTAGATGAGCACTCCCCAGGATCGGCCCGCTGTGACCACGGTCCGGCTGCAGAACATCGCCCAGTCGTATGGGCAGTCGGCCGCCTTGATGGCCGCTGTCGAGCTCGGCGTGTTCACGGCGATCGCCAAGGGCGCAGGGACATTCGACGAAATCGCGAGGGCCGTCGGCATACTTCCCACGAATGCTGAGCGCCTCGTGGTGCTGCTGTGCGCGGCAGGTCTCGTCGAGAAGGACGGTGACAAACTGAAGAACGCGGGCGACGTGCAGCGCTTTCTGGTCGAGGGGGAGCCCGGCTACATGGGGCCTTGGATCACCTTCACCAAGCCGCAATGGAACGAATGGGGGCGGCTCGCCGACCACCTGCGCGTGCCGAGGCTGAAGACCATGGGCTCGATCGGCGACTTCACGGTCGACAAGGCGCGTCAGTATCACATGGCGACCTATTCGATCGGCATGGGTGCGGGGCGCCGCTTCGTGCGTCAGGTCGATCTTTCGAAGAAGACGCGCATCATGGATATCGGCGGTGGCTCGGGCGCCTACTGCATCCAGGCGGCCAAGCAGCATCCCCATATTCGCGGCGTGGTGCTCGATCTGCCGCCCGTCGTGGTCGTGACCCGCGAGTTCCTGGCCGAAAACGGTGTGGCGGACCGGATCACGGCCGAGCCATGCAACTTCGTCACCGATCCCTTCCCGACCGACTGCGATGTGGCGATCATTGCCTCGAACCTGCCGATGTACTCTCGCGAGGTCATCGCATCGGTGATCAGGAAGACGCATGCCGCGCTGCTGCCGGGTGGCCAGATGCATCTGATCGGCGAGACCACCAACGACGAGCGAACCGGCCCTTGGGGCCCCGCCTACTGGGGGCTTGGGCAGGCGATTTCGGAGTCGGAAGGCGTGGCCCACTCGGAAGCCGACGTGCTCGGCTATTTCGCCGCGGCCGGTTTCCGCGAGGTGAAGGTCGAGGAGTTCATTCCCGGCTCCCTCAGCCGTATCGTCGGCACCAAAGCATAGGCCACACGCGATGTTCCATACTCCGGTCTGCGATCTGCTCGGCATTCGGGTCCCGATCCTGCAAGGTGCCATGCAGGGGGGCGGCGGCGTGGACCTCGTCGCGGCCGTCTCGAACGCCGGCGGCCTCGGCGTGCTGCCGACGTTCGGCGGTCCGGACAAGAAGCTGCGCGAGGACATCGCCGCAGTCCGGGAACGCACGCGGCGGCCGTTCGGCGTCAACATCATGCCGATGGGACGCGGAATCACCGAACGTTGTGTTGCGACTTGCATCGAGCTTGGCGTCCCCGTCGTCACCACAGGCCGCGCCGACCCGGGCGAGGAGGCCGTCTCAAAGCTCAAGAAGGCGGGCATCAAGGTCGTCTCGGTGATCCCGACGGTGGAGCACGCTCGGCGGATGGAGAGGGAAGGCGTCGATGCGGTCGTTGCGTCGGGCACCGAAGCCGGCGGCCATGTCGGCACGGTCGCGACGATGCCGCTGGTGCCCATGGTCGTCGATGCTGTGAAGATCCCCGTTCTGGCGGCGGGCGGGATCGGTGACGGGCGCGGGTTTCTGGCCGCGTTCGCGCTGGGCGCCCAAGGCATCCAGATGGGCACGCGGTTCATGGCGACGGCTGAATCCGATCTCAACGCGTGGGGTCGCCAGCGCCTCCTCGAGATGCGCGAGACCGACACCCTCGTCACCCGCGCCATGACCGGCGCCACGGTGCGCTGCATCCGCACGCCCGAGATTGCAGCCTATGAGGATGCGCTGGCGCGAAACGCTCCAGAGGGCGAAGTGACCGAGCTGATGCGAGCCGTCAGGGCTTCGCGAAACGAGGAGAAGGCCCTCCGCCGGCAATCGGCCGCCGGCCAGGTGGCCGGCATGATCCGCGACGTGCCGACGGTTTCAGAGCTGATCGACGGTATACTGGCCGAAGCCACACGACTGGCCGAGCGGATGCCGGGTATGGCGCGCACCTAACGCTTGCGTGACACTATCGCGCAGGAAAGCGAACGATCAACCCTTCGGCCGGACCATCGGAAACGACCTGCGTGGCATGGCCTTTCCCGCTCGTATTCAAATCGAGCACCCTGTCGCCCGGTTTCATGATCAGCTCATCGCCAGCGCTGCCGATGAATTTGAATGAGCCCGACAAGCAGACCACGAGGCAGTCGAACGGCGTCGGATGCGGCTCCCCGTACCAGTTGGGCGGGAGTCGGAAGAACATATACTCGGCCGCGGGCTCGGCTTTCGCAGTGAAGATAGGGGCGGCCGGCGGCGCATGGTCATGCATTTCCATGGCGATCTCGCAGCTGTCGAACCGGCTCTCCCCATCGGCATCCGTAAACATGCGCGGCACTACGATAGAACTGCTCATAAGGCCTCCGGCCGAAGTTGGCTCCGTCTCCCAACGTGTTTCGATCATGGCTCGAGAATGCCCTCGAGCTTGGCGCTTGACCAGAGCACGAGGCGGACTTGCCTTGCCCGTTAACGGTGGCTCTAATCGATAACCAGCCAACGCGCCTTCGCATCCCAGGAGCCCGCCCATGCCAAAAGACATGCCCGCCATCAGTCTCGTTGCCGTGCCGGGGCGGCGGAGGGCAACGATCGAGGCAGCCCAGCGTATCGAGGCCGCGGGCTTCACAAGCATCTGGTCGCCATCAATGTTCTCGAACATGGCGCTCTGCGAAGCCTTGGCTCTGACGACGAAAAACATCCACTTCGCGACGTCGATCGCACCCATCTATTCGCGGACCGTCGGCGACTTTGCCCAGAGCGCGGCTTTCATCCACGAGGTGTCCGGTGGGCGGTTTCGCCTCGGTGTCGGCGTCAGCCATGCGCCGCACCACATCCGGATGGGCGTGACGCCGGGTAAACCTCTGTCCGATATGCGGAGCTTCGTTGAGCGGTTTCGCGCCAGCGAGGGTCTAGGCCCATTGCCGCCGGTGGTGCTGGCCGCGCTGCGCACGAAGATGGTTCAACTCGCAGGCGAGATCGGTGACGGCATCGTTTTCGCCAATGGTGCGCGCTCCCACATGAAGGTGAGCCTCGCGGCGTTGCCAGATGCCAAACGCAACGATCCAGCGTTCTCCATCGCCAATATGATTCCGACGTGCATCTCCGACGACATCGAGGCGGCCAAAGCCGTCAATCGCAAGACGCTGACGTCCTACGGTCTCCTGCCCAATTACCGGAACTACTGGAAAGAGGCCGGCTACGTCGAGGAAATGGAGGCGATCGAGACGGCTATCGCCGAAGGTCGCCGGGAGGACGTCCCGAAGTGCTTCTCCGACCGATGGCTCGAGGACACGACGCTGTTCGGGCCGAAGTCGAAAGTCCTCGACGGTGTCGCAGCGTGGAAAGCCGCCGGAATACGCACGCCCATCATCGTACCGTCGTCCGCGGCGGGCAATCAGATGAAAGCGATCGAGGAAATCATCGCCGCGTTCTCTTGAGGCACAACGAAACGGCGGCGAGCCGGGCTCGCCGCCGCCGACTGTTCACGACATGCAAGCTCAGTGGCGCGTCGACGGTTGCCACGCGGCCAGCGTGTCGGCGATCGAGGATCCATTGCTGCCGAGGTGCTGCAGGGCCTCGCGGGGCGTAGCGGGTACTGCGGCGAGTGTTTGTGTACCCAGCGCATCGGATGCGGTCACGACAACCGCAGCGAGTGCGGCGTTGCGATAGATCGACTGCCCGCGTTGCCACAAGCTGCCAAAGGCAAAGCGAGCCACGCGTGCGGCTTTCGCGTCATTGGGCAGGAACGAAGCAAACGCGTCCCGTTTGCTGGGGTCGCGTCGCATGCAGTCGCCATACCAGACCGACCGGTCTCCGACGATGAGTTCTTCGTGCCCATCGAGTACGCGCGGGTTGGTCGTCAACCGGATTTCGTGGACGAATTTGGCACTGAAAGAAAGGCTCCAGGTCTCGTCCTCGGCCGCGGTCGCACCACCGGCAAGGACGATCGCCGCGCCGATGCGCCGCTTGGCCAACTCGTCCGACAAGGCCAGCAGTGCGGCGACGACCGGGCTCGATGGCGAGCGGGCCAGCAGCGCAATTGCATCAACCCGACCGTGCAAGGTCTCATCAAGGGCCTCTGTAATGAAGGCTTTGATCGAACTCTCGCGCTCCTCTTGCGTCTCGAATGGTTTGAAGGGAGGGGATTTGGCGCGCATGTGGTGGTCCCTCGTGGTGCGGATCGGCTCTCCGCACTCTCATTGTTGCCTCCAGCATTTGGCGGCAGACGCGTTAATTTAGTGCTTAAGTCCGGGCCGATCCGGAACAGTCGAGGCGTGACGGTACGAGTTGTATTTCAGGATAGCGGCATGACCCTCAGGCTTCGCGCGTGGCAGGCCCGAAGCGCAGCGCAATCGCGGTAGGATCGTCCTGCCGTTCCACGGAGATATTGGGGTCTCCCGATGCGCCGTAGGCGACGGCCGATAATGCCTTTTCCAGTTCGATGAGGTCACGTCCCGGGTGCAGGGCGTCGGTCGACGGGGCGCGCGCCAGCAGGGAAGCCGGGATCCGGGCCTCGCTGACCGGCAGGGTGTAGGTGACGCTTTCCCGCGTCGCTGCGATGATGACGGTGGGCTCGGAAATTCGGGGAGTGGGCGACGAAGGCTCGGCCCAGTGCTCGGATTCGATGGTTTGGGGCATCGCACCTCCCGTTTGTGACCGTGCAAGTGCCCCTGAGACCGGCGCGAGCGGCTGCTCGATGTAGGACGGATCCATCTGCCGTGGTGCGTTCGGTGATGTCGGGCCTGGGCGGGCGATGGCGGGATGGAGGATCACGTTCTCCGGCGGTGCCGCTTCATAGCCCTGCGTCTCGAGGCCATCGTCCGAGCCGATTGGGCGGCCCGAAGAGGGCTTGGCGAAGGGCGAGGTATTGCTGTTCGCCGGACGGCGGTTCGGAGACGGCCCATCGCCGCTTGCTGCGCCCACGCGAGGCTGAAATGGCGCCCGACCCTCGGGATCGAGATTGGGGTAGCCTGCGCCTTCAGAGGTGCGACCACCGCTGGGGCGTCCGGCAGGCCTGTCGTACCGTGAGGCATCGGCGGCCTCGGCGGTGCGGCGATAAGGCGAGACCGGAAGATCGGGCCCGTTCTGGCGGAACATGTCCTCCTCGAACCGCTGGCGACGCTGCGTGGCTTCGACGCGGCGCGCGGCGCCCATGACCGCTCCAAGGATAATGTCGGACCAGGCGCCGTCTCTGAACCGATAGACCCGGAACGCCCCCGCATTCGCGAACTTGCTGCCTTGGCGATGCAAGCGCTTCTGGATGGTCGACGTCGTGAGCAGTGGGCTCATGACGCGGGTGAAGATCTTTTCTTTCTCGAAGCTCGCGAAGAGATTGGCGAGAAGATGCGCCTCCTGCAGCAGGGTTTCTGCTTCCGGGACGCCATAACTCTGCATCTGTCGTGGATTACGAGGGTTCGGCCGGTAGGGCGTGTTGAGCGGCACCGCTGCGTAGTAGTCGCCGTGATAATCGAAGACGACGTGACGGAAGACCTCGAAATTCTCCCGGATCTCACTGTCGCGATGGATCTCGTTGAATCGGGACAGGATCTGGATGACGGGACCGCGCTCGGCGGCGCGCATCTTCGGCACAAGACGGTCCAGGCCGCTGACCGGGCGCTTGATGGAGACGAGCAGCAGGCAAAGGTCAACGAACAGCGCGACGGCAAGGGGAATGTAGTCGCGCTTCGACAGGCCGGCTTCGCCAGCCATGGCGCTGAGGCGGGCCTGGGTCGCGCCCGTCGCCTCCACCGACTGGACCGCTCTCTTCTGAAGCTCGCGCAATTCCTCGGCGCTCGGCGGCATCTTCAGAGTCAGCGCACCGAACAGGCTCGCTGAAAGGCGCCGGAACGCCTCTATGACGGCCTCCGAGCCCTCGACGGCGGCAATCTTCGGCTTGTCGAGAACCGGCAGCTCGTCAATGGCGCGAACTACGCCGCGCAAGGCAGTTGTCAGCTGCGCGTCGGGGCACTGGAACGTGCCGCCTCGCGTGTCGGGGAACGAAACCCTGTCGGCGCGCTCGGCCAGATCGGCGCGCATCTGCCGCAGCTGCGGATCGGATCGGAAGGCATTGAACCCGGTCACGGTCATGTCGAGCTTGCGATTGAGACCCCGCATGTAATCGTTACGGGTGCCGCTCGCGGCATCGATCGTGGAACGATCTGCTGACGTGACCTTCAAGAGGTCTCCGTTGAGGCCCCCGAGTTCGCCCTTGATCGCACCGACGCGGCTGCGCACGAAATCCGCAGCGAATTTGAAGCGGCCCGCATCGTCGTCCCGGAGTTGCCGCCGAGGGCCATCGCCGGGGCGGGAGTTGGGACAGGACGTGCCGCTCTGGCGCTCCAACGCGGCCTTCTGGGCGGACAGCGTTGTCAGATTGTCGAGCGTTGACTGCAGTTGCTCGAGGCGCGTGACGCTCGCATGAAGCGAGTTCTGCACCTGTCCCACGGCCGACTCCGCGGATCGCGACGCCTCCCCCTTGCTCTCGAGCACCTTCCAGTAGAAACCGAAACCAAAGCCGACCGAGATGAGCGTGAGGAAGACGTAGCCGAAGATGTAGAGCAGGCGCGTTGTCCACCCGATTTCCGAGAAGATCTGATCGAGCAGCCAGACCACCATGACCATCAACATGGCGACCGAGAAGGCGATGATGGCCTTGTGGACCAACGTGAGGTCGCCGACGTTGACCTCGATCAGTTCGAGCATGCCCACGAACGTCGCGACCCACGACAAGCCGCCCAATCCAATGAGCAACAGCAAGCGCTTCCAGTCGCGCTGGCGGGTCGGCTGCGGATCTTCGGCCGACTGATCCCAGCTCAGACCGACGCCCCCTGCCCCACCGCGCGTCCGCTCAGATCCGTGGCTCGACGTCATGGCGCCCATCCCTCACCGCATCTGAAGCCGATCGGTCGGGAGACACTCGGGCTGGCACTGAGGACAACGCCTCGGACGCACGTACCCGCACTGACCCCGCCGAGCAGCGACGCGGGTCGGTCGACCCCTACGTCTCTGCGGGAGTTCATCGTTAGCGCGCGACCTGGGCACCAGTACGGCCGGGGCATGACGGGGATCGCGCATCAGCCCGGATGCAGCCATGGCTGGGCCACATTCGGGCAGCGGGGCCACGAAGGGATGAGGGGCTCGGATCGCCTAGCCCCTCCGATCCGGCAACTCGTTACCGCGTCACAATAATACAACAATCAGCGTCGGAACATGGCTGAATACGGATCATAATTTGCACCCTCCGCGCCCAGCCACTAAGCCTCGAAAGGCGGGGGATGCATCCGTTGCGGCCTCGGCCGCGCGGCGCGCATGCGGGGTTGCGCAGTGTCCCCCGTACGTCCGCTCACGTTGCTTAAGCGCGCTCAGCACCATAGTAGAGGGTGACCACGTGTTGCGCCTCGGCGAAGAACAGCCAGCGCTCAGCAAGAACGCCGACGGCGGCACCGAGCGTTGCGGCCAAAGCGGCGAACGTCGCAGGGACGGGTGGCAGCGAGGCCGCTAGAAGCAGCAATAGCGCCGGAGCGATGAAACCGGCGCCGAGCGCCATCATGCGGAGCGTGCTTGCATGCTTGCGGGCCACCGCATAACCCATCTCACGCATGACGAAATTGGGCTGGGTGTGTGGGGGCTCGAGCGGGCGCACCCGGCCGATCGATCCTAGTCCCGTTGCGCTCTCGACAGTCCATGATCTTGGGGCCGCATCGATGCGCCTCCAGTACAGCCATTTGGCAAGCCCAGCGGCGATCAGCAGGACGGCCGCCAGGATTGCCGTCACGTGCCAAGACGTCGCGAAGCCTGCCTGCAGAAGTGCCAGCAGCACCGCCCCCGTGGCCAGCGACAGTAGCAGATAGACCGGCGCCACCAGAGGCTCGGACCAGGCGCGAATGGTCGGTAGCGACTGATAGATCATGCCGGTCGCCCAAACGGTCGCCACGGCTCCCGCAGCCGCCAACAGAGCCAGAAGGGCGGGCAGGATCCACCAGGCGGCCGGCCAAAGCCATTGGACCAGCAGCCAGAGACCGGCGGGGACATATGTCGCGAGCGCCAGAACGCCCTCACGCGAAAGCCACGACGTCTGCCACTGGGTGAGGGCTCTCCAGGCTCGCTCCGGGCGACCCAGATGAAGGGTCGACGCCAGAAGCCCGGTCGTCACGAGCGCCAAGGCCAGCACGAGAGCTGTCGCGGCGAGGTTTCCGGTCGGCAGAGTCCCGCCCAGGACGACGGAGAACGCCAGCCACACGAGCAGCCCATAACCGGCTCCAGATGCGGTCGTGAAGAGAATGACGGAGTAAGCGGGGTTCATCGCAGGGTTTCCATGCTTACGCCGACAGGACTCGATCCACCCAGGCGAAAAGGCGCTCGGCAGGTGAGCCATCGGTCGCCGGGATCGTTTCGGCTGGTGTGGTCCCCCCGACTAGCGCGTCCGCTTTCCGTGGCCGTGGCGGCAAGTATTTGTTGGTCGGCTTGTAACCCATCTCGGGCAACAGATCGTAGCCACCGCGCATCGCGACCAGCTTCGAGACGGCGCTCTCCTTGTCACCGAGATCGCCAAAGTGGCGGGCGCCGGTCGGACAGGCTTTGACGCAAGCCGGCTGGCGATCCTCTGGGCTGAGCGTCTCGTTGTAGATCCGGTCGACGCAGAGCGTGCACTTCTTCATGATGCCGTCAGTGTAGTCGTACTCGCGCGCACCGTAAGGGCAGGCCCACGAGCAGAGCTTGCAGCCGATGCAGGTGTCGGGATTGACGAGCACGATGCCGTCCTCGCCTCTCTTATAGGAGGCGCCGGTCGGGCAGACCGTGACGCAGGCCGGCGTCTCGCAGTGCAGGCACGACCGTGGGAAATGGACGGTGCGGCCCTTGGCCCCTTCGCCGGCCTCGTAGCTGTGCACGCGGTTGAGCCAGGCACCGTGTGGATCGGCACCATAAGGCTGCTCGTCGGAGAGCGGCGCCGAGTAGCCGCCGTTGTTCCATTCCTTGCAGCTCGTGACACAGGCCTGACAACCGACGCAGGTGTCGAGGTCGATGACGAGGCCGAGCTTTTTCTCGGTGGCGAGAGGGAGAGCAGTCATCGGCCGCCCCTCCCGACGCCTTTCGGTGGTGTCAGTGGCTCGAAGCGGGGGCTGGTTCCGGCGGGCTCGGCTTCGGCCTTCTCGATGCGGACGCGGAGGTCGTACCAAGCGGCCTGACCCGTGATGGGATCGGCGTTCGAGAACCGGTAGCCGCCCTCCCGCTCGGGCAACAGCTCGCCGATCAGGTGGTTAAGAAGAAAGCCGCGCGTCGCCTCTGGGGCCTCCTTGTCGAGCCCCCATGTTCCCGACCGCTTGCCGATCGCGTTCCAGGTCCACACGGTCTCGGCATTGACGCCTTCCATCAGCTTGACCTGCGCCTTGACGCGCCCCTGATGGCTGGTGATCCAAACCCAGTCGTCGTCGGCAATCTTGAGCTCGGCGGCCTTGCCGCGAGACACATAGAGCCGGTTGGCCGCCGTGATCTGCCGCAGCCAAGCGTTCTGCGAACCCCACGAGTGGTACATGTGCATCGGACGTTGAGTGATCGCGTGCATTGGAAATTGATTGAGGTCGATGGCCTTCTCCTCGAAGGGCTCATACCAGAAGGGGAGTGGATCGAAGTAGGTCTTGATGCGGTCGCGGTGCGTTTCGGGAGGCGTCACCGCGCTGTGGCCCTCAGCCGCCAATCGGAAGCGCTGAAGCGGCTCGCAGTAGAGTTGCATCACCAGCCGGTCGGTGCTTTCGAGGAAACCCTTCGCGTGCGCCCATTCCATGTACGAGCGATTGGCGAACTTCATGTAGCGTTGGTCGGGCGCCAATTCGTGATGATGGAAGCCACCGTTGGCGATGTAGCGCTCGAGCTGCTTCGGGTTCGGCTCGCCCTTGCCGAAAGCCTCACCGTCCTTGCCGCGCCAACCGGCGAGCGGCCCCACGCCCGGGCCCCGCTCGTGATTGACGATGTAGTCCGGATAGCCACCGGGGAACTTGCGGCTGCCATCGGGCTTGGTGAAGGCTTGTAGCCCGACGCGCCAGCCGAGATCGATGAGCACGTCCTGGAAGCCGCGCACGTCGCGATCGGGCTGGACCACCGGATGGCGGATCGCATCGGCGGGGCCATCGGCGTCGGAGATCGGACGGTCGAGCAGCGAAATGCAGTCCCAGCGCTCGAGGTAGGTGGTGTCGGGCAGGATCAGGTCGGCGTAGGGCACCATCTCCGAGAAGTAGGCGTCGGAATAGATGATGCGCGGGATCTTGTACTCGCCGGTCGCCTCGTCCTTGGCCGTCAGATGCTCGATCACTGCCGGCACGTTCATCGACGAGTTCCAGCTCATGTTCGCCATGTACATGAACAGCGTGTCGACGGGGTAGGGATCGCCCTTTGCTGCATTGGTGATGACCATGTGCATCAGGCCATGCGCGGCGATCGGCGCATCCCATGAAAACGCCTTGTCGATCCGGCTGGGTGTGCCATCCGGCTCGACGAGCAGGTCGTCCGGGCCGGTGACGAACCCCAGCTGAGGACCGGGAAGCGGTGTCCCTGGCTTTACATCTGCGGCCTTGCCGCGCGGCTTGATGCGGGGCGGAATCGACTTCGGATAGGGCGGCTTGACGCGGAAGGAGCCCGGCGTCTCGATAGCGCCGAGCAACATCTGCAGGATGTGCAGCATCCGGCAGGTCTGGAAACCGTTGGCGTGAGCCGAGATACCACGCATGGCGTGGAACGCCACCGGACGGCCGACGAGCTTGTCGTGCCGCTTGCCGTGCCAGTCGGTCCAGGGCTGATCGAGCACCACTGGTTGATCGAAAGCCGCACGGGCGAGCTCTGCCGCGATGCGCCGAATCTGGTCGGCCGCAATACCGGTTCGCTCGGCTGCGGCCTCGGGCGCATGCTCGGGGGCCATGAACCGGCGCACCAGCAGCTCGAACGCGGGGCGAGCCTTGCGGCCATCGGCTAGTATCACCTCGCCCTGCAACACGGGCGAGAGATCCGGCGCATCAATCCCGACGAAGGCTCCCGTGCGACGATCCTTGATCAGCACTTCGCCCTTCTCGCCGCGAGCCAGAAGCCCATGATCGGCGCTGCCGGGGCTATCGATCACGAGCGCCGCGGCGTTCGTGTAGCGCACGAGATAGTCGAGATCGATCTTCTGGGCGGTCAGCAACTCGTGGATGAGGGCGCCGACCAAAAGACCATCTGTGCCAGGGCGGATGCCCACCCACTCGTCGGCGATGGCGCCGTAGCCCGTGCGCACCGGGTTGACCACCACCACCTTGGCGCCACGCGCCTTGAGCTTGCCGAGCCCGATCTTAATCGGGTTCGAGGCGTGGTCCTCGGCCACTCCGAACATAATGAAATACTTGGCGTGCTCCCAATCGGGCTCGCCGAACTCCCAGAACGATCCGCCGAACGAATAGAGGCCCGCCGCCGCCATGTTGACCGAGCAGAAGCCACCGTGCGCGGCGAAGTTCGGAGTCCCGAACTGCATCGCCCACCAGCCGGTCAGCGACTGTGATTGGTCGCGGCCGGTGAAGAACGCGAGCTTTTTCGGGTCGGTGGCGCGGATACGCGAGAGCCAGCCCGTTGCAATGCCGAGCGCCTCCTCCCAGCCGATCTCCTTGTACTCGCCCGACCCGCGCGGTCCGACGCGCAGCAGAGGCGCACGCAAACGCGAGGGTGCGTAGTGCTGCATGATGCCGGCGGCACCCTTGCCGCAGATCACGCCGCGATTGACCGGGTGGTCGCGGTTGCCCTCAATGTAGCGAACGCGGCCGTCCTTCAGGTGCACCTTGATGCCGCAACGGCACGCGCACATGTAGCACGTCGTCGTCTTGACCGCGTCACCGACCGGCACCGACAACGGCACATCGGGTTCCGCTAGCGGGGATCGGGCCTCGCCCGCAATAGTGATCTTCTGCTGCACGATCGCTCTCAAGGTTGCAGGTGCGCCCGACCTCGCCGGGGTGCGGTGCGGGTTGACCGCCGGCCGCTGTTCCCCGAATAGTTCCGAGCACGGCGAGCGTTTGTCAACGAGCGGTCGCTTGAGCCGCGGCTCGTCGCGAGCAGATACGCGATATCGGTACCTGGGGCGCCGGTCAACCGGCGGTCCTGGCGAGGACGCCTGCAAGGACCCAACGGATGACCCGTCACCTGCGGCCCGCGATGCGATCGGCACTTCTGGCCGGGCTGTTGGTCGCCGTGGCCTTCGCTGGATTGAGCGCCCCGCGCGCGGCTGAGCCCGATGCCATCGACCGAGGCCTCGAGGCATTTCGGGCGATGCTCAAGGCCGACGCCTGGTCCAACCCGGCGATGCTCGACGCGGATCGCGGACAAGCCATTTGGTACGAGCGGCGCGGACCTCGGAAGATCTCGCTCGAGCCGTGCGATCTCGGCAAGGGGCCAGGGAAAGTCGACGGTGCCTTTGCGGGATTGCCACGCTATTTTCAAGATGCTGGCCGCGTGATGGATCTGGAGACGCGCCTGCTCTGGTGCATGGAGAAAATTCAGGGCATCGATCCGAGGAGTATGATCGAAAAGCTGCATCCGGCTGCCAACGAGCCGGTCAAGGATCTCGGCGCCGTCGCGACCTGGATAGCGTCACGGTCTCATGGGCTCGTGTTCGCTGGTCCCGTCTCGCATCCCCGCGAGAAGGCCACGCTCCGGTTGGGAAAGGCTCTCTTTCATCGACGCATGGGCCCATTCGACTTCTCGTGCGCCAGCTGCCACGCGAGCGCCGATAAGCGCATCCGCCGTCAGGGGCTGGCCGAGCTGGTCAATCCCGAGGAAGCGCGCCGTACCGTGGGCGAGTGGCCGGCATACCGGGTTTCGGCAGCGCACGTCATGACGCTCCAGCACCGGCTGTACGACTGCTTCTGGCAGATGCGGCTGCCGGAGTTGCAGTTCGGCTCCGAGGCAAGCGTTGCCCTCATCGCCTATCTGGTGCACCAGGCCGAAGGCGGCACGATCGCGGCACCGGGCCTGAAACGATGAGGGGTGCGCCATGAGGAGCGTCCTGATCTTGGCGCTGATAGCTCAGATGTCAGTCGCGAGCCTCCTGCGAGCAGAGGAGAGCCGTGGGGTGAATGAACAGCAGATGGCCCGTGTTCTACGACAGGCATTTCCCTCCGCGCCGCCCGAATGGCGTTCGAGACTGGTGCCCGACGCGACGATGGCGACCTGCGTTCTTTGGGACAACCAGCCGCCCAAAGACGTGGCCGATGCGATCAAGAAGCGCGAGGCCTCCAGGATCCGCCATCCGGCCGACGGCAATTTCATGGGAGACTGGCGGCGCGGTGAGGTGCTGGCCCAATCGGGCTACGGGCTGCGTTTCACCGACAACGACATCAAGCGGCCCAACGGCGGAAATTGCTATGCCTGTCACGAACTCTCCCCCGACGAGGTGAGCTTCGGCACGCTGGGCGTCAGTCTCAAGGGCTATGGTCGAACCCACAAATTCGACCCCCAATATGCTCGCGTCGTCTATGAGAAGATCTACAACAGCCAAGCCGTGGTTACATGCTCGACGATGCCGAGATTTGGTGCAAATGGAATACTCTCAATCGATCAGATCAAGGATCTCGTCGCTTTGCTGATGGATCCGGACAGTCCCGTCAATAAATCAGCAAATGCCGCGCCTCACGGAGAGGCCGAGAATAAAGCGAGCCCCCGCGGCGCCGACGCAAAGAAGCCTTGACGTGGGGAGGCGCCAACCGTGATGCGCCTCGGGGAAGTGACCCGCTGATTTCGACGGCATCGGAGCAGGGACGAAAACCAAGATGCTGACGCGCCGCGAATTCGTGTCCGTCGCTGCGGCGACCATGGCCTCGATCGGCTATGGCGACGGCGGCTCCAAAGCCGTGGCCCAGCAAAGGCTCGATCTCGACAGGCTGCTACGCTTCGAACCGCTCGGCCAAGTCACCCTTCTCCACATGACTGACTGCCACGCGCAGCTTGCGCCACTTTATTACCGGGAGGCATCGGTCAACCTCGGCGTCGGCGATATGGCGGGACTGCCGCCGCATCTTACCGGCGCGGAGGCAATCAAGGCATTCGGCATTACGCCTGGCTCACCCGAAGCCTACGCCCTTGCTTCGGAGGATTTCGAGGCGCTGGCCCGGACCTACGGCCGCGTTGGCGGGATGGACCGCATGGCCACTGTCGTCAACGCAATCCGCGCCGAGCGGGGACCGGATCGGTGCTTGCTGCTCGACGGCGGCGATGCATTGCAAGGCTCTTACGGCGCGCTCAAGTCCGGCGGTGGGGACATGATTCGCGTCCTTGATGCGCTGCGCGTGGAGGCGACCACTGGGCACTGGGAGTTCACGCTCGGCTCGGACCGTGTGCAGCAGCTTTACGGGAACAAGGACCGGCCCGGCCTCTCAAAGACCGCGTTCCTTGCCGCCAACGTCCGAGACATCGAGTTCGAGGAGCCTGTCTTCAAAGGCTGGCAGATGTTCGAGAAGGGCGGCTTGCTTGTCGCCGTGATTGGTCAGTCGTTCCCGTATACAGCCATCGCCCACCCCCGCCGGATGGTACCGAAATGGTGGTTCGGCATCCGCGAGACGGCAATCTGGCGCCTGGTTACTCATGTGCGAAAGGCAGGTGCCGATCTTGTGGTTCTCCTGTCCCACAACGGCTTCGATGTCGACCGCAAGCTGGCAGGTCGCGTCGCGGGGATCGACGTGATTTTGTCCGGCCACACCCATGACGCGCTTCCGCAGCCAACGCTCGTCGGACGCACACTGGTGGTCGCCTCGGGCTCGCACGGAAAATTCCTTTCACGCCTCGACCTGGATGTGCGGGCCGGTGAGATGGTGGGCTGGCGCTATGCACTCATTCCGATTCTCGCGGATGCGATCCCACCCGAGGCCGGACTGAAAAGCTTGATCGAGGAGATCCGAGCACCCGATGCTGATTTCCTCGCGACCGAACTGGCACGCACGGAGACGACCCTCTGGCGACGGGGCAATTTCGGAGGCACTCTCGATCACTTGATTTGCGATGCGCTCATATCCGAGCGAGATGCGGAGATCTCGTTCTCCCCGGGCTTTCGCTGGGGCGGATCGCTACTGCCCGGACAGGCGATCACGTGGGACGACATCTATAATGCGACTGCGATCACATATCCGGCGGCTTATCGCACGACGATCCGGGGGGCGTTCCTCAGAACGATCCTGGAGGACGTAGCGGATAATCTGTTCAACCCGGACCCGTATTATCAGCAGGGCGGCGATATGGTCCGGGTCGGCGGCTTGAGCTTCGTCATACGGCCCGACGCTGACATGGGCGAGCGCATCTCCGATCTCACATTGAGCCGTACCGGCCAACCGATCGACCCTGACAAAGGCTATGTGGTTACGGGGTGGGGATCGTTGAACGAAGGTGTTGACGGTCCGCCGGTTTGGGATGTGCTGGCGCAACATCTGCGGAAACAAAAGATCGTCAAGGGCGTGGCGCGCCACTCAGTAACTGTCAAGCGCGGTTGAAGCGCTGCCTAGGACACGGTTGGCTTGGCACCGACGTCCACCAGGACGACCTCGGGTGGCACGCCGAACCGAACGGGCAGAATAGAGCACCCGAGACCGCCGGATATGATCAAGTGGCGGTCACGTTCCACGACATGGCCGTAGGCGTAACGATTTCCGAATTTGCTGGGAACGACCGGGGAGAAGCCGGCGAGCCGCACCTGACCCCCATGCGTGTGGCCGGAAAGCGTCAGCGCGACGCGATCGGGCACCTCGGGGAAGATGTCGGGCTCGTGTGCCAATAGTACGATCGGTGCGTCATCGGTGACTTTTGCAAGGGTTCCAGCAAGGTCGTCTACCCCACGGAACTGCCTCCATTTGCCTTTGCGGCCTGACATGATGGCGATCTGATCGCCCAGACCCGCGATCCAGAACGCGCGGTCCTCTTTCACAAGGCGAACGGCGTGGTTCTCGTAGACGGGGATGCCGACGCGCTCGAGTTCGATTCGGCCAATGACGGGGCCGTGTCCGCGGCGCTGAGCGTCCGTGTCGTCCCACCAGTCGTGATTTCCAAGCACGGCGTGCACCCCGAGCGGCGCGTTGAGTTTGGCCAGCAAACCTGCCCACTCGCGCGGTGGAACGCTGCGTGTCTGCCAGCGGTGCCCTGCGGCGAAGTCGCCGAGTAGCACGATGACGTCGGCGCCAAGTGCGTTAGTGCGGTCGACGATTTCGGAAATGCGCTCGGGGGGCATGTAGGGCTCGCCCGCATGCAGGTCGGCCACGACCGCCAAACGCAAGTGAAGGTTCGCCGGCCAGCGGGTCGGCGACAGCTGGTATCGGCGGACCTCCAGGCGGAATCGCGGCTCGATGCCGAACGCATAGGCTCCCAGGCTCACTCCGGTGAGGCCGAGTGCGGCGATGCTCTTCAGAATGGCTCGTCGTGTGAGCATGGTTGGTCTGGCCTTCGAAAGGTCAGGCGGGGTCTCGTGCCACGTCCAACATGGACAGACCTGATACCTGCCGGTATCACGGACCCCTTAAAAGACTTCCACCCGAGGCTCCCAATGCAAGTCGACGAGGCAACCGTCAAGCGGATCGCGCGATTGGCGCGTATAAAGATCACAGAGGACGAGGCCAAGGGTCTCGAAGCCGAAATCTCGGGGATCCTGAATTGGGTCGAGCAACTCGACGAGGTCGATGTCGGGGGCGTTGAGCCGATGACCCGCGTCGTTCCGATCAAGTTGAAGATGCGGGACGACGTCGTCACAGATGGAGAGATCGCGGACGACGTGACGAGGAATGCACCTCTCTCGGACGAACACTTCTACGTCGTGCCCAAAGTGGTGGAGTGAGTCCACAACGTCGTAACCTTCGGCGCGTTTGTCGGCGAGCACAGAACCGAATTCGCCCTCTCGGTGCCTTCTGTATCGCCCCGCCGGCCGATTGATCGAGAACGAAAAGTCCGACAACATGACCGACCTGACGAAGCTGACTCTCGCCGACGCCCGTGACGGGCTGCTGGCCAAGAAATTCTCAGCTGTCGAGCTGACCCAGGCGTTTCTCGCCGCGATCGAGGCTGCCAACCCTCACCTCAATGCGTTCGTGCTACCCACGCCGGATCATGCCTTGGCGCAGGCGCGCGAAAGCGACGCTCGCCTTGCCAGCGGCACGGCCCGGCCCCTCGAAGGCCTACCGCTCGGTCACAAGGACCTGTTCTGCACAAAGGGGATCAGGACCACGGCCTGCTCACGCATCCTCGACGAGTTCACACCCACCTACGAATCGACGGTTGGCCAGAACCTTTGGGATGCCGGAGCGGTCATGCTCGGCAAGCTCAACAACGACGAGTTCGCGATGGGTTCGTCGAACGAGACGAGTTGCTTCGGGCCTGTGGTCTCACCATGGAGAAGGATGCGTAACGGCCATCGCGACAATGCCAAGCTCGTGCCTGGGGGCTCGTCGGGCGGCTCGTCCGCAGCCGTCTCGGCGAACCTCTGCCTCGCGGCCACGGCCACGGACACGGGCGGCTCGATCCGCCAGCCCGCGGCCATCACCGGTACGGTTGGCATCAAGCCGACCTATGGCCGATGCTCCCGTTGGGGGATCGTCGCGTTCGCCTCGTCGCTGGATCAGGCGGGACCGATCGCAAAGACGGTGCGCGACGCGGCGATCCTGCTGGGGCAGATGGCCAGCCATGATCCGAAGGATTCGACCAGCGTCGACGCAGCCGTGCCGGATTACTCGGCCGCCGTCGGCCAGAGCGTGAAAGGACTCCGCGTCGGCATCCCCAAGGAATATCGGGTCGACGGGATGTCAGCCGAGGCCGACCAACTCTGGGCACGGGGCATCGAATGGCTGAAGGCCGCCGGCGCCACCATCCATGACATATCGCTGCCGCATACCAAATATGCGCTTCCCGCCTACTACATCGTGGCACCGGCCGAGTGTTCGTCGAATCTCGCGCGTTACGACGGCGTTCGCTACGGCCTGAGAATGCCGGGCAAGGACTTGATCGAAACGTACGAGAACACGCGGGCTGCCGGCTTCGGCAAAGAGGTGCGCCGCCGCGTTCTGATCGGGACCTACGTACTGTCGGCCGGTTACTACGATGCCTACTATCTCAAGGCCCAGAAAGTGCGCACGCTCATCAAGAGAGACTTCGATGAAGCGTGGAAGACGGTGGACGTGGTTCTGACACCGACGACGCCATCGCCCGCGTTTGCACAGGGCGAGAAATCCGGCGATCCGGTCGCGATGTACCTCGAGGACATCTTTACGGTGACGGCGAACATGGCGGGCTTGCCCGGGATCTCGGTTCCGGCCGGCCTTTCGAGCGAGGGCACTCCACTGGGCCTTCAGCTCATTGCGAAGCCGTTCGATGAGGCGACCTTGTTTCGGGCCGGACAGGTGATCGAGGATGCGGCAGGACGGTTCCCGTTGCCCGAGCGCTGGTGGGCGTGAGCCCGGCGCTGGTCGCACACGCGATACGCACAAGCGGATCTGTCGGCGGCAACAATGCAACTTGCGCCGAATGGCGTTGGACTCGATAGTGACGGCTTGCGGAGGGCACACAACTCCGCGAGATTGCAATGAGATCCGGAGCTTCTAGGGGGGTGCGCCGGTCCGCAGATTGGGGCTCGGTCATGTTGCGCCGGCGGATCAGAAGCGCGCTCTACATCGACTTCGAAAATGTTCCCTTACCTCCCGACGCCATTGCCAACTGGCTCGCTTGGCTTGAGGACGGTGTTTTCGATTCGCCGAGCCGCAAGCGGCGCTTCCTGCAAAAGCGCGTTTACTGGAACAGCCACGCCGAGCGGAACCGCGCCATCTTCGAGCGTCATGGATTTGCGCCCATCCTGATCGGCAAGTACTCCGGTCTCAAAAATGGCGCGGACATCCGTATGGCCATGGATGTGATCGAGACGACGTACACGCGATCCGAGATCGATGAATTCATCCTGCTGACTGGAGATTCGGATTTCGTTCCGGTCCTCGAACGCCTCCGCCTGAAGGCAAAGCGCTCGGCCATCGTCGCGACGGAACACCGACCGAATATCCACACAACGTATCACCGGCGAGCGGACATCCTCATTCCGTCGAGACGCCTGACGGAGGCCGCGCAGTATCACCGCCCGAGCGTGAGCCTGTTTGCACGGATCTTTGCCAGAACGCATGTCAAGGCGGCCGCATCGCCGACTGTACCTCGCGCGAGCTCCGAGGGAACGGTCGCAATGGCGGCCCGATCGGTAGCTCGCCGGCCTAATGTCGGGGCGGGAACTGACGAGAAGGCGGCCGATGCTACGCCTGTTCTCGAAGCTGCGGCAAAGCAGGTGCTGCAGTTGCTGGTCCGGCAACCGCGGAATTATGTAGCGCAGAAACGCGTGGTGGCTGAGTTGGAGCAAGTCGAAGGCTTCAAGCGACAGGGGCCAACGGCGTTCTTCGGAACAGGCAGCTACAAGAGCCTGATCAGGGAGCTGACAAAGATCGAACCCAAGATCACGGTTGTTGAGCAACCGGGCGGCGGTACCGGTATCGTCTTCATCCCGCAGAACGGTGAAGCACCCTCCGCCGCTGGGCTATCCAGCTCGGTGGCACCTCGGGAGTCGATTATGAGGCTGCCGATGCCAGCAAGAGAGACGGAGCCGAAACCTGGAGACGTGGTCGCCGACGGGTCGGCCTGTTCCGAACCCAACATGCAACCGGCTGAAACCGATGCATCGGAACCGATCAAGGCATCCCAGCGCGAGATTGTGGCGTCGCAAGGAGTTTGACTCTCGGCGGACAAGTGCGCCAGAGCGTCTGAAAATGCATCCGGCGCGTACGGGATGCCCGACGCGCCGAATGTGGTCCTGAAGGCCGCCCTAAGATCCTAATCAAAGGTTCCGGATCGAAGATGAGACCCGAGCACGATCGCTTAAGGCCGTGCCGATCTGATCAGCGTGAGTAGAACTCGACCACAAGATTCGGCTCCATGTGCACCGGATAGGGTACATCCGCCAGGGCGGGCACCCGCACGAGCTTGGCACTCATTTTCGTGTGCTCGGCATCGATGTAGTCGGGTACGTCGCGCTCCGGGCTCTTGGAGGCTTCGATCACCAGTGGCAACTGGCGAGACGATTCCTTGACCTCGATGACGTCGCCCGGACGACACCGGTAGCTCGGGATGTCGACCTTGCTGCCGTTCACCGTGATGTGGCCGTGACTGACGAATTGCCGTGCGGCGAAAACCGTCGGAACGAACTTCGCGCGGTAGACCACCGCGTCGAGTCGGCGCTCCAGGAGGCCGATCAGATGCTCGGACGTCGAGCCCTTGAGTCGCGCGGCTTCCTTATAGACGCGGTTGAATTGCCGCTCGGTGATGTTGCCGTAGTAGCCTTTGAGCTTCTGCTTGGCCTTGAGCTGCTGGCCGAAATCCGACACTTTGCCGGCCCGGCGCTCGCCGTGCTGGCCGGGGCGCGAGGCCCTGCGATTGAGTGGGCTCTTCGAGCGGCCCCAGATGTTTTCACCGAGGCGGCGGTCGATCTTATGCTTGGCGCGAATGCGCTTTGTCATCTCAAGCTCCGTCTTTCGCTATGCACGGGATCATGCGCCCTCTCCTTTGGAGGCGCTCACCGGAAAGTTCCGGTTGCAGCGCCACCCGACAGATCGACGACTTATGGTCGACCACAAAGGCGCAAAAACAAGGCGGGCCCCGAAAGGCCCGCTGGTGGGTTTGTTAGCTGCTGGCCCGTCTGCCGTCAAGGTCGATGCGAGCGCGATGGATCGACCCCGGTCACTTCTTCTGAGGGGCCGGTGCTTCAGCCTTTTTCGGCGGCAGGGACGCCTTGGCGGCCTCGACCTGTTGCGCGACCAGTTCCTTGACTTTCTTGCGTTTCTCGTCGTTGCAGGTTTCTTTGGAGGGCGTGATGGGCTCCAGGGACACGACCTGCTCACCGTCCTTCTCGGTCACCTTCAGCTTGCCGGCAGCCATGTGGATGGTCATGCGGTGCAATGTGGTGATGAACAGGAGCTGCTGCTCACTCCAGCCGTGTTTCGCCCGCTGGATGCGCATCATCGCATCGTAGTTGACGGTCTGCTCCTCCCACATCTCGCACAGCTGTGCCTGTGCCGAGGTGTAGCCGACCTTGATCACTTCCCTGCCGACGTCGATGGGAACGAGTGTTTCCTTCTTCTTGTTCTTCTTGTCGACCTCGATGACCTTGCCCTCGGGTGTCGTGAATTTCGCGGGCAGAATCAGCCAAGCGTAGTCCATCAGGACCTTGACGGACCGCTCGCTCAGCTCCTTGGAGGCCGCCGTGCCCGTCCCGACCCCAGCACAGGCGAGCACCGCGACGGTCGCCGCCACAACCCCAGTCCGCCACATTCTTCCCATCTCTGTGCCCCTCGCCCTTTGCTCTTGCGGCAACAGCCTTCGCCGACCCCAGGTCGCCTGGCCGAGCCTGCCGTTCGAGACGATCTCCACCGCCTCTTCGCCGCGTTCCGCCCCCCGGTGCCGCGACGGGCGAGGGGTCGGCTCGAAAGTAGGCAAGTTTATGGCCGCTTTCGGCCTGTTCCCTTCCCATTTGCCAACGCAACCACAATGCCGCGGAGGGTCCGCACTTCCTGCTCCGTGGCTCCCATCCTGGTGAACATCGTCCGCAAATTGCGGATCATGGTTTGGCGGCGATGGGCAGGATTGAAAAATCCCAGACGATCCAGCTCTTGTTCGATATGCCCGAAGAAGCCTTCCATCTCCTCTTTGGTGGCAGGACGGGTGTCGCCCAGGTCCATTCCGGCGCCTTGGGGCGTCTCGTAGGTCGTCACGCGTCCGAGCGTCGCAGAGCCGGAGGACCGCATCCATTCGTAGCCCAGGATCAACACCGACTGCGCAAGGTTGAGCGAAGCGAATCGGGAATTGACAGGAATCATCACGAGTGCGTCGGCGTTCGCCACCTCGTCGGTTTCGAGCCCGTTCCTTTCGCGCCCGAAGAGGATGCCGCAGCGCTCTCCCCGGGCCATCCGAGTGCGGATCTCGGCAATCGCCTCGATCGGAGTGAGCACCGGCTTGCGGAGGTCGCGCTGGCGAGCGGTCGTCGCGGCGACCCAGTTGAGGTCGCCTATGGCCGAGGACAGCGTGTCGAATTGGCGCCCGTCATCGATGACATAGTTGGCACCCGAGGCGGCGATGCGCGCCTTCTCGTTCGGCCAGCCGTCCCGCGGCGCGATAAGGCGTAGCTCGTCCAGTCCGAAGTTGGCCATGGCGCGGGCGACCATGCCGATGTTGTCCGCAAGCTGCGGCTCCATCAGAATGATGGAGGGCGTTTCACCCGAGCCGGCGAAGGCTTCCCCGCGGATATGGGCGCGACGGATCCCGTGCCGCAACTTTCGCAGAACACGGCGCGCCCAGAACCAGTAGTTCTCCCCAGACCAAGTCTTCTCCAGCGCGGCGAGCGCCGGCGTCCTGATCGTGGCCGTACCTTGGCCGACGAGCCGGACCTGGCCGTCGCCGACCACAACCTCGGCATGGGAGCGGATGAAGTCGTCCAGGGTATGGAGACCCTGCGCCTCGGTCCGCCGCTTGCAGCCCGGGCAGGTTGCGTCATCGGCCTCGCATCTCAGCTCGGCACAATAGGTCAGAACGCGTTCGAGCGACGTGCGGTCGAGGCTCGGTACAGCAAGCTGAGCGAGCCCCTCGTCAACCGAACGCTCGTGGCAGGCATGCACGACGTTCGCAACGGCCAGCGCGGTTCCGGCGATGCCCGGGCACCGTCCAGCGGGGCTCGCTTGGATTTCTATGCTGGGATCCCCTTCACTCGCCGTCATGCAATGCGCTCCCTTCGACCTCGTGCCACATGGCGGCTGAACCTGGGCCCCCAGCCTTGCGTGCCCTATACGCCTGCCATGAGGCGTATTCCCTAACCAATGTGCAACCCGCGCCCTCTATGTTGGGCAGAAAGGTCTTGGTAGCCCTGCCTGGGGCCGCCTCGCGGGGTGGTGGGACGCTCATGCACGGTGGATTGGCTCATTCGCAAGAGGCGCCCGAACGCTCGTCGTCGGCGCTGAGTTCGAATTTGGTACGACGCCTACCCTACTATGCCCTCGGACTACTTGCCTTCTACGTGATCCACACGATCAGCCTGATCGGAAAATCCGAAGGGTGGTTGCTCGACGGTGCTGGACGGTACTGGCTCAACGACTTCTCAGGCGTTTGGACGGCGGGCGACGTCACTAATCGCGGTTTCCCCGAGTGGGCCTATGATATCGCTAAGCTCTGCCGGGAGCAGATTGCGTTGCGGGGGGCGCCGTCGGAGGGGTGCTATCCCTGGCCCTACCCTCCTCATGTCCTGCCGCTGGCAGCCGCATTGGCAAACCTTCCCCTCATCGCGGCAATGTTGGTCTGGCTCGGGCTCACGGCAAGCTGTTTCAGCGCGGTCGCCCGTCTGATCACCGGATCGTGGCACGGGGTCGTCCTGATGCTGGCCGGGCCAGCGACGCTGAATATCCTCTACACGGGGCAGAACGGTTTCTTGAGCGCCGCGCTGGTCGGAGCCGGATTAATGCTCCTTCCCAATCGCCCGGTTCTTGCCGGGGTTGCGTTTGGAATGCTCGCCTACAAGCCCCATCTCGGCCTGCTGATTCCGCTGGCACTCCTGGCGGCGGGGCAGTGGCGGACGCTCGTGGCCGCCAGTCTCACGGTTGCCTCGGTCGTTGTCGCTTCGATGGCGACCCAGGGCCTGGAGATTTGGCACCTCTTTGTTCTGCAGCTGGGCAACGTCGCCTCGGTGATGCAATCTCATTTCGATCCGTCGAAGCTCCGCAGTATCTTTGGCATGCTGCAGACGATTGGCCTTTCCGCCGGCCCGGCGTTGGCGATCCACACCGTGCTCGCCGTCGTGGTCGCTGGGCTCGTGATGCTGGCATGGCGCAGCCGGATGGCCGGCGATCTCAAAGCGGCCGTGCTCGCCGCTGCGATACCGATGGCCAGCCCGTACGTGTTCGCCTACGACCTTGCGATCCTGTGCATCGCGCAGGCCTTCTTCGTTCGCCATGCTCTCGCTCGGGGGCGGCTCGCCACGCGGGAGTTCGGTGGGCTCGCGGTAGTGAACATCTTGCAACCCGCGAGCGGCGGTCTTGCTGGGCTCTTGCTCATCGGGCTCATCCTGCGCTGTGCTGGCGATTATCGGTCATCTGCGCGGCCGGGGAGCCCTTTGCACCACCCTGAGCCCCCTGCGCTGCCCGGGAACGACGCGTCGTCTATCCGACAACCGTGAGGCCTGAGACGAGGCGCCTCTTCATTTTCCGACCGGAAGCAAGTAGCAAGGTGCGGACGCAGGCGTCGCGAAGGTTCGGCTTGCGTTCCGGACAGGAACAGCAGGTTTTGCCCAAATCGCCCGGAGACGAACTCTGCAACCAGGTCTGGCGGGCAGCTGCTGCTCGGCCCACATCGACGGAGCCAATCCATGAGTGTAAAGATCGCCCCGTCCATCCTCTCGGCTGATTTCGCGCGCCTCGGCGAGGAGGTGCGCGCCATCGATGCAGCGGGTTGCGACTGGGTGCACGTGGACGTCATGGATGGGCATTTCGTGCCGAACATTACGATCGGCCCGATGGTCGTTGCTGCATTGCGGCCGCACACGACAAAGACGCTCGACGTCCATCTGATGGTCGCGCCTGTGGATTCCTACATCGAGGCATTTGCCAAGGCCGGCTCCGACATCATTACGGTACACGCCGAGGCCGGCGCTCATTTGGACCGCACTCTGCAGATGATCAAGAACCTCGGCAAGAAAGCCGGCGTGTCGCTCAATCCGTCGACGCCGCCGGAGACGATTGCCTACGTGCTCGATCGGTTGGACCTGATCCTGGTGATGTCGGTCAATCCGGGTTTTGGCGGTCAAGCGTTCATCCCGGCCATGGTGCCGAAGATCGCTCGGCTCAAGGAGATGATCAAAGGACGAGCGATCCATATCGAGGTGGACGGCGGGGTGAATGCAGAGACGGCGGCGCTTTGTGCCAAGGCTGGCGCCGACGTGCTTGTCGCGGGCAACGCCGTCTTTGCCGGGGGGCGCTATGCCGAGAACATCGCCGCAATCCGAGCCGCGGCCGATGGGGCGAACCGTTGACGCAGCGAAGGTAATGCTGTCTCACGTCTTGTCGGGGTTCCACGGCACGATGGCGACACGGGCACCCCGCAGGCCCGCAAACGACTGCTCGCGGCAGCTCAACACGATCACTTGATGCGCCTCCGCAGCCGCTTCGAGGGCACGGTGCATCGCCCCGATGCGGCGGTCGTCCGAGTAGACCAGAACGTCATCGAGGACCAACGGGACGCCCATACCCTGGTCGGCGAGGAGGCGCGCGAAGGCAAGGCGCGTCAAGACGGCGATTTGCTCGCGCGTGCCGTCGCTGAGGTGGTCGAAGGCCTCCTCGCGTTCGTTGCGAACGAGCCCGGTCACGGTGTACTTGTCGCCGAGCGCGACCGAAGCGGTAGGGAAAACCAGGTCGACGTAAGGCGCCAGCCGAGAAAGTACCGGTGCGAGGTAGCTGTCGCGCAGGCGACCTTCCTCCGACCCAAGCTCCGCATCGAGCAATCGGAGAGCCTCAACTTCCTCGGCGAGATCCGCCTTTCGCGCCAACGCTCGCTCCGCCTCGCTCTCGAGCGCCGCAAGTCGGGTCGCAACGTCCTCGCGCCGTGCCGCCTCGAGAGCCCCTTCGATACGGGCACGCTCGGCGGCGAGCGCGGCCTCTTCCTGCTCGGCGCGATGCAGGTCTCGGCGCGCGTCCGCCAGTTCCGCCTCGAGCCGTGCGAGGGCATCAGCGCTGGGCGCGCATTTGGTCCAGGCCGCCTCAATGCGCAATGCCTCGTCCAAGGCAAGACTTGCGGCTTGGGCTGCGGCCTCGGCTTCCGCGCGTAGACGGTCTCGCTCTGGCGGCGGCGGCAAGACAGCCTCGACTTGGGCTCGACGCCTGTCGCGCTCCTCGCCACGTGACGACTGAACGGCCACTTCGCGACGTAAGGTTTCGCATGCCGCGGTGCGTTCGCGCGCGGTTGCATCGGCTCGTTCCAGGATGCCACGCAGGGAGACGACGGCGTCGGCGAGACATTTCGAATCGGGGCCTCCATCGTCGATCCGCAGGGTTTCGACTTGGGTGGCCGCCGCGGACAGTTCGTCCTTGAGCCGCTGCATGCCGGCCGGAGCCGCCCCCGTCAGCGCGGCCCGTGCCGCGACGATCTCCCCGGCCGTCTCGCGCGCGATGGTGTGCCGCCGCTCAAGATCCGCCAGATCCACAGAACCCGTCTCGAGGAAGATGCGGCCGAGCGCCGCCTCCGCGTCAGCACGTCGCGCAAGGAGTTGCTCGCGATCTCGCGAAACGCCAGGCTCGACCGTGATCTGGCCGAGGCCAGGAACCTGCAAGACGACGCGCCCGATCGCCAACTGTCGCTCGCCATCGGCAAGAGGGCGGCCGTCGATGACGATGCGCGGCACGGCAGCGGATTCGTAGTCGACCGTGACGGCCGATGACGAGGCTTCGAGGCGCGCTCCGGCCTCGGCGACATCCGAGGACAGCCGCCTCGCTTCGCGTACCAGCGCGTCGTCGAGCGGAAGGCCATTCATGTGGCCTTCGAGGACGTCGATCTGTGTGCTTGCAGCTCGGGCCTTTGTCGCGCGCTCGGCAAGATCGCGGTAGCGCGCCAAGCTCGCAGCTTGCTCCAGAGCTACCTCGGCGGCTGCAAGTGCGGCTCGCGACTGAGCAGCCGCCTTTGCCGCGTCTTGACTGCCGATCTCGGCCGCCTCGAGACGTTGAGCGAGATCACGGGCGAGCGTGGCGTCGGAGCAGGCACGGACCTCGATAGCGGCCAGCTCGTCGAGTCCGTCGACCAGAGTCCGCGTGGCGGCCGTGGCGGCACTGTGCCGGACCCGTGCTTCGGCGAGTGCAACCCGGGCTCCGTCGCGGGCAGTGACGTCCTCCTTGCCCTGCTTCCATCGGGCTTCGGTCTCACCGACGCGGCGCAGTCGCTCCGCTCGCGCATTAGGGTCGGTCAAGCTGGCAGAGGCTTCTCCCAGACCCGCCAAACGATCGAGGTGACCCTCGATCTCGCGATAGGCCTGACGGCACTTGGCCAGCTCTGCAGCGGCCGAGTCCGCCTCGCGGATCACGTCACGATAGCGTCCCGTAGGCTGCCCGCGACCCGGTGTGAGCAGATCGCCCAGCGCGGCCTGAACCCGGGCCCGGATCCGCCGACCGGCCTCCCCGCCGGCCGCCGACGTCACTTCCCGCACCAGCGCTGCCCGAAGCGTGTTTTCTCCGGCCTCGTCCGGCGCGGGTGCCGCGAGCAGTGCCCCTTGCCCTAGCCATAGGAGGGGAAAGCGCCCGATGCCTGACCTCAAGTCCAGCAGTTGCTCGAGTTTGGCCTCGGCATCACTCCCGCGCATGAGAGCGCCGGTCGACAGCGAGATCACCTCGGCCATCCGCTCGGTGAGGAAGCGCTTGCGCACACGCCAGCGCTGCCCCCCCGTCTCCAGCTCCACCTCGATCAGTGGCGAGCCCCCTCGATAGGGTTTCAACTCCCCGATCTCCGCCTTGGTCGAGCGGTGGCTGGTCAGGAGCGCGAGCCGCAGCGCCTTCAGCAGAGTCGACTTGCCTGCCTCATTCGGACCAATGAGAAGATCCAGGCCGCCACTGAGGCCCTCGAGGGCCACCGGCTCGACGAAGCGGCCGCATTCGGCAACCCGCAAGGCCCGTATCTTCATGCACTACTCTCGCTGAACTTCGCCGGCGCTCATTGCGAGCAGGACTTGCAGGGCGCGAGGCGCCACACGCTGACTTGCGGGATCGCCCGCCTGACTGCGCTCCACCAGCCGGCGGGCGACGTTCGCCAGCATCGGATCCGCGATCCGCGCGATGTCAGTGGCTCCTGCGCGCAACACCAAGCGGCTCCGATCGATGGATGTCGCTACGGGAAGCGCGGCCAGTCTGGCAATGCGCTCGTCGAGTTCGACTGCGTCCGCGGCGGCGATCGTTCCTTCGAGGCGCAGAGACAGGATCAGGCGTCGTCCCTCCTCGCCGAGCGCGTCGATCTCGTCCGCGAGCGGCTCGAAATCGGCGAGCCGCGACAGAACGAGCCGGCGCTCGCGCCAGCGGAAGGCTGCGGTCGCAACGGCCGATACCACAGGTGGCGCCCCGGCTGCGGCAATCCGGACGACGAGCGCCTGACCGGGACCATTGTCCATGAAACTGTCCGGCTCCGGCGTGCCGGAGTACCAGACCCCGGGGGCGACCTCCTTCACACCGTGCCAGTCACCGAGGGCCAGGTAGTCGAGACTGGCGCTCAGACGGCGCGTGGCGTCGATGGGTACCGCGGCCTCACCGAGGCTGCCGAATCCCCGCACCGAACCGTGCGCGATACCGATGCGAACCGTCCCGTCGGCGATGCTCGCCCCGTCCATCCATAGCGTCGGATCACTGCGCATCTCTTTGGCGGCGAGTGGCGCCGGAAGCAGCGCGACGCCCGACACGATCTCGTGCACGCAAGTGCGCAGCAGCAGGACGACGTTCGATGGCACGCCGAGCCGTGCGACGCGCTCCCATATGCCCCCGGAGCGGTGTGGATCGTGGTTGCCGGGCAGCAGGTGCCAAGTCAGGTCGGGATACGTCGACATGCGGGCCAGGGGCTGGCGCAGGCCCGCGTCGTCGATGAGTTCGCTGTCGATGATATCGCCGGCAACCATAACGTGGTGCGCATCTGCCGCGCGCGCAACGGCTGCCACGCGGTCGATAGCGTTGAGGCGCTCGGCGCGTAGTCGGCCACCAACTTCAGGCGGATAACGGCCGAAAGCCTTGCCGATCTGCCAGTCGGCCGTATGCACGAACGTAAACGCCATGTCCCCCTGCGCGCCTCGTACACCCGTCGCTTGCTTGTCTTAGACGCGTATATGTTCTTTTTTTGTTCTTTGCAACTACCGGCGCGACTTTCCCCCAGGCAAAGTCGCGCTGTGCCTGCACGTGGTCAAACGTCGAGCACGCTGCGGGGGAAAAAGAGAACGGGGGACGAAGTGACTCGTCCCCCATGCTCTTGTCCGGTTCGCGCCCTGTTCAGGACGTAGAGGTCGCTCTAGAAGATGACGATGCTGCCCGCCGTCACGACACCAAAGCCGCCCGCGACGACGACAGCACCGGAAGCCGTGGGGATGAACAGATTACCGGCCCCGTCGTTGAAACCTGCGGCAAGTGCGGCAGCGCCGCTGGCATATCCAGACCCGACCAGCCAGATCTGATCGAATTCGGTCGTATTGTTGAAGTCCATGATCCAGTCGAAGCCATCGGTCGCCGCGTTCGACGCGAAAACATCGAGACCAGCACCGCCGTAGATGAAGTCGTAGCCAACGCCACCGACCAAGTAGTCATTGCCGTTTCCACCGAAGACGACGTCGTCGCCCGCACCACCGAACACGGCGTCCGCGCCGTCCTCGCCGAGCACGTAGTCACGGTCGTCCCCGCCGTCGACCACGTCATCGCCGGCCCCGCCGAAGACCGCATCCTGACCCGCATCACCATAGACCCAGTCCCGATCGGCATCACCCGATGCAATATCGTCGCCCGAGCCCGCGAAGATGACATCCGAGCCAGTTCCGCCATAGGCCCACCCTGAGTCGTCGCCTTCGACGAGAAAGTCGTCGCCGCCTTCTCCGAGCAACACGTCCTGACCCGCCTCGCCATATGCGATGTCCCGGTCTTCGCCACCAGAGACGAAATCGTTGCCGCTGCCGCCCAGGAAGAGATCGAGGCCGGCACCGCCATAAAGACCATCGTTGCCGCCGCCACCGAAAAGTAGATCGTTGTCTGCGCTGGCGATCAGGAAATCGTTGCCCGAACCGCCGTTGAGGGTGTCGGTGCCTGCACCGCCGTCGAATATGAGGTCGTCGCCGCCATTGCCGTTCAACACGTTGGCTCCAGCGTTGCCCGTCAACGTGTCATTAACGTCCGTGCCGTTGACACCGTCGATATTGACGAGAGTCTCGCTGTTGCCGAAACCGTCCGTACCGACGCCCGCGCCGAGATTGACGACGACCCCAGCCGTGCCGCCGTTCTGGGCGTCGCCCGCATAGTCCACCGTCTCGAACCCATTGGCAGCGCCATTGAACACATCGATTCCGCCAAGCCCGCGGAAGCTCATGGTGGAGGCGCCACCATTGAACACGTCCGCCAAGGCCCCTCCACTCAGCAACTCGATTCCGGTGAAGGTGACGTTGATCCCCGTGCCCGTAACGGTGCCAGCGCCGCTGCCAGTAACGGCGAACGTCACGCCGCTCCCCGAACCATTGGTCCGAAAATCATTCATCGAGAGCGCATCGCGGAAGCCGGCGGCGTTCGTTCCGCCGGCGACGACATCGACACCCAAAGAAGGACTGAACCATTCGTCGTAGGCGTTTCCATTCGCGCCTGTCAGCGTATCGTTGTTCTGGGTCCCGAACGCTTGCTCCCAGACACCGCTGAGGGTGTCGGTTCCGAAGTAGACGCTGGTCACTTGGCCTGTCTGGAAGTTGACGTTGACGCCCGAGGTTGCGCCGTTGTCATTCAGGTAGTTGACGCTATCGAAACCGCCGCTGCCCGCGTTCAAAGCGTCGCTCCCGCGGCCGGGTCGGAAATCATCGTTGGTGGCCGAGCCGTTCAACGTGTCGGCAAAGTCGGTCGCGAAGATCGCTTCGATGTCGATGAGTGTATCTGTGTTGCCGTATGTATCGACGACAGTGCCCGCGCCACTGCCCGTCATGGTCACTGTGATGCCGCCGCCACCCTCATTGCGATAGTCGGCGCGATCATAGCCATTGCCGCCGTTGATGGTGTCGTTCCCAGCCCCACCGCGAAGCGAATCGTCGCCTCCGCCACCATTGAGCGAATCGTTACCGGCATCGCCGCCGAGGAAGTTGCCGAGCCCGTCGCCGATGATCGTATCGGCGAACTGGGTGCCGAAGACCTGCTCGATGCTGTTGAGCTGATCTGTGGCACCGAAACCATCGGTCGCCGAGTTGGTCGCAAGATTGACGGTGACACCGCTGGTGGCCCCTCTCGAAGCGTCTCCGCGATAGTCGACCTCATCGAACCCGCCGCCACCGTTGAAGGTGTCATTGCCGCCGTACCCCCGGAAGCTATCGTCGAAGGCACTGCCGCCGAAGGTGTCGTTATAGTTCGTGCCGCGAATGCGCTCGACGTTCGTAAAGGTGTCGGTGCCGCCGAGCGGATCAATCACAGTGCCCGCGTTGTCACCAGTGTGCGTTACGGAAATTCCCACGTTGTCTGGAAAACCCGCCGCATTCAAATTGTAGAAAGCGTTCGAGGCGTACTCGAGCGAGTCAAAGCCCCCGCCGCCATCGATCACATCATTACCGCCGCCGGGAGCAAAGAAATCGCCTGTCGAGTCGCCTGTAAACGTGTCGTTTAAAGCGGTGCCGGTGACCGAGACGATGCCGACGAGGCTATCGCTGTTGCCGAAGGTGTCGGTGGCGGTATTCGTCGCAAGATTGACAGTGATCGCGTTTGGACCCGTCTCGAGAGCATAGTTGATCGTGTAAAAGCTGACGTTCCCGGGACCGACCGTGAACGTGTCGCTGCCCGCGCCGCCGACCATCTGGTCGCCACCACGCCCAAATGCGTCGAGGGTAAAATCCCCTGGGGCGAATTGGTCGCTGCCAGCGCCGCCAAACAGGATCTCCGAAGCGGCACTGCCGTTGACCGTGTCGCTCCCTGACAGAGCGGTGCCGACATCCGTTGCGATGCTCGACTGGAATGTGGCGAGCGCGATGTTGACGCCTGTGATGGTTTCGAGGAGCGTCGTGCCATCTGCTGCGAACCTTAGGACCGACGTGCTCACTGTCCCGGCCGTAGCATTATTCGAACCATCGAGGACGAAGCCCGTTCCCGTAATCTCAGTGATTGTCAGGTCGGAGTTCAGAAGACGAATCACCGTCGAGCTGGCCGAAACAACGTTCCAGGTGGCCACGGCGCTCCAAAAACCAGGATTGTCAGGGAAAAGAGTATTCGCACGAGTATACGTCGCCATAGTAACCCCCATCGATCAATTCGTTCAATCATATGATAAGTCTGCCATTTACTTTATTTCTAAGTTTTCGAAAGCGCAATAGCTCACGAGAACTTCACGCGGCGAAGTTGTTCAAAGCACGCAAATCCATCGATTATTTCGCAACCTATATGCGCGCTCGCGGTGACGCCGGTCATAAGGTGGCACACGCGGCCTTGTGGTCGGTCGCCGTCGGCGTTAGAGGTCCGGCTCGCGCCGCCGCCTCGGCATCTTGGCACTGGGTCCGAGTGGACGGAGGAGCGCGTGTCTGAAGCATGGATGGGTGGCCGAGTGGTTTAAGGCACCGGTCTTGAAAACCGGCGTGGTCGCAAGGCCACCGGGGGTTCGAATCCCTCCCCATCCGCCATCACAGAAGCTCCCTACCGGCCGTTGGGTGAACTTTTCGGTTGTCGTCGAGACGACGAACGCCTCCGTATTGACACGCAGGTACTTCCCACGCAGGGATATGGCCACCTTCATGCCAAAGAGAGTCACTGAACATGCGTGTCCTGCGGGGGAGACGACCTGTCATGGCATTGGCCGTGGCAGTGGCAACGGTGTTGAGTTCGCCTGCGTGGGCGGCGGCGTCCGCGGATCATCTCAATGGGACACAGCTAAGCGCATTTTGGGTCCTGCCGTTCGCCGGGTTACTTTTGTCGATCGCCGTCATGCCGTTGGCCGCGCCCGATGTCTGGCATCATCACTTCGGGAAGATCAGTGCGGGTTGGGCGCTGCTGTTTCTGCTACCCTGTGCGGCCTTATTCGGCGCGTCCACGACCACGTACGAATTGATGCACACCATCCTGCTGGAATACGTGCCGTTCCTGATCTTGCTGTTTTCTTTGTTCACGGTCGCGGGTGGCGTGCTCATCAAGGGCAACCTGCACGGATCGCCTGCTCTCAACACGGGGATTTTGGCCGTTGGAACAGGGATAGCGAGCATTACTGGCACGACGGGCGCGGCGATGCTGCTCATCCGGCCGATCATCCGGGCCAACGACAACCGGCTGCACAATGCGCACGTCATCGTGTTCTTCATCTTCCTCGTCGCCAATATCGGCGGCTCGTTGACGCCGCTGGGCGATCCTCCTTTGTTCCTCGGTTTCCTCAAGGGCGTGAGCTTCTTCTGGCCTACGCGAAATCTGCTCGCCCCGATGCTGCTCGTCACCGCGCTTCTGCTGGTCGTCTTCTTTGTGCTCGACACATATCTCTTTCATATCGACGAGAACTATCCGCCCAAACCCGATCCGACTCCAGACAGCCGGCTGCGGCTTGAAGGCTGGCTCAACGTCGCCTTGTTGGGCGCGATCGTGGTTGCGGTGCTGTTGAGCGGCGTTTGGAAGCCCGGTCTCAGCGTGACGATCAATCACATCGAACTCGAGATCCAGAATGTCGCGCGTGATGTCGTTTTGCTCGCCATCGCATGGGTCTCTTGGCGCTTCACACCGGCAGCTCTGCGCGAGGGCAATGGCTTCTCATGGGGACCGATTGCCGAGGTAGCAAAGTTGTTTGCGGGCATCTTCATCACGATCATTCCGGCCATAGCCATCTTGCGAGCAGGAACGGAGGGCGCGCTGGCGCCACTGGTACGCCTCGTTACGGACCCACAAGGGCAGCCGATCAACGCCATGTACTTCTGGCTCGCGGGTGGCCTGTCGAGTTTTCTCGACAATGCACCGACGTACCTCGTGTTCTTCAACATGGCGGGTGGCGATGCCAGCCATCTGATGGGGCCACTGAGCACGACGCTTCTGGCAATCTCGGCGGGCGCGGTGTTCATGGGTGCAAACACCTATATCGGCAACGCGCCGAACTTCATGGTCAAGGCCATCGCCGAGGAGCGCGGCATCAAGATGCCGAGCTTCTTCGGTTACATGCTGTGGTCGGCTGGCTTTCTCATCCCATGCTTCTTGCTGGTGACTTGGGTGTTCTTTCGCTGAGTCAGTCGCAAAAGCCTGCCGGCTCGCTGTCGGCAGGCCAGTTGGACGATTGCCAAATGACAACGCCGGCAAGCGCCTTAAGCGATCTGGTGACGTGACTATTCGGGCGTATGAACGAGACCGTCGCCGCACTCAGCGCAGCAAACCGTCGAGCACGAAGTCTCGATGAGGCTTCGGGGCCTCGCCCGCGGCCTTGCCCTGCCCGGAATCGGCGCCGGCCGTCGATTTGGTTTCAGCCCGTGCGGGATTCTCCAGGGAGCCACGCACGCCACACCCGCTCAGCGCGACCGCCAATGCAACGGCCAACACCAGCGATGCGCTCGTCGTCCTCGGCGTCCCTACGGTCATTTCGTCCCCGTCCAAGCCGTGCTCCCGGAACCGTATACCGTCGCGCTACGGCGACGGCACAGCATCCTCTACGCGGCAGTTGCAAGTCCTAGCCCTTGGCGGTCGCCTTTTCCAGCCGCCTCAGCCAGGCTCGCGCCATTTTGCGGACGTTCTGTGGCGCAGTTCCACCATAACTCGACCGGCTGCGTACGGACGACTCGACCGACAAGACCTTCAAGACATCGGCTGTTATGCGCGGCTCGATGGCTTGCATCGCCTCGAGTGGCAACTGCTCCAGCGTTTCGCCGCGCGTCTCGGCAAGGCGCACGATGGCGCCGGTCGCGTGATGCGCCTCGCGGAACGGCAGCTTCAACGTGCGAACCAGCCAATCCGCTATGTCGGTGGCGGTCGAGTAGCCGGATCCGGCCGCCAGCCTCATGACATCAGGCTCCGGTTCGAGGTCCTCGATCATGCCGCCCATGGCGGCCACGGCCACCCGGAAGCTGCGGAGTGCGTCGAAGGTTTGCTCCTTGTCCTCCTGCATGTCCTTCGAATAGGTGAGCGGCAGGCCCTTCATGACCATCAAGAGGCCTTGAAACGCCCCCGCGATGCGGCCAATCTTGGCGCGGCAGAGTTCAGCGGCATCCGGATTGCGCTTCTGCGGCATGATGGACGAGCCCGTCGTCCAGCGGTCGGAGAGCCGGACAAAGCCGAACTGAGGTGTCATCCAGATCACGATCTCCTCGGCGAGCCGCGATAGGTGCATCGCCGAGATGGCGCACGCCGCGAGCGTCTCGAGGGCGAAGTCACGGTCGGACACACCATCGAGCGAATTCGCGGTCGGCCGGTCGAAACCCAGGGCCTCGGCCGTCATGTGGCGATCGATCGGGAAGGACGTTCCGGCCAGCGCGGCCGATCCGAGGGGACACTCGTTGAGGCGCTTGCGCGCGTCGGCAAGGCGTCCGCGGTCGCGGGCAAGCATCTCGACATATGCTAGAAGATGGTGCCCGAATGTCACAGGTTGAGCCGGCTGCAGATGGGTGAAGCCGGGCATGACGACGTCGGCGTGGGCTTCGGCCTTGCGGGACAGCGCCAGTTGCAGTCGCGCTAATCCAAGGTCGAGGCCGTCGATCGCATCGCGCACAAACATGCGAAAATCGAGCGCGACCTGATCATTCCGCGACCGCGCTGTGTGCAAGCGGCCCCCGGCGGGACCGATCAGCTCGGTCAAACGGCTCTCGACGTTAAGATGTATGTCCTCCAGTCGCTCGGAGAATTCGAAGGTGCCCGCTTCGATCTCGGCCTTGACCTGATCGAGCCCCCGCACGATCTCACGAGCGTCGGCCTTGGTGATGATGCCTTGGGCGGCAAGCATCTCGGCGTGCGCCTTCGATCCGCGGATATCCTGGGGGGCCATGGCCTTGTCGAAGCCGATCGAGGCGTTTATCTCGATCATGAGTTCGGCAGGCGACAGCTCGAAGCGGCCGCCCCCAGGGTCGCCTCGTGATTGCTTGGCTGAAGGAGGTTCGGCGTGAAGGCAGACCGCTCGTCCCGCCCCATTGGGTCGACACGCACGACCCTGCTTGCCACCATCGTGGTGGCGGCGCTCGCCGGCTTCGGCGCGGTATACGTCATGGCCGGCGGCGCTGACAACGTGTCGAAATCCCCGACGCGTTTAGCGCAGGCGGTCTCCGACAAGCCCGTGACCCTGCCATCGGGTCCGGGAACTAATCCGCTCTCGGTTGGAGAAATGGCCGCCTTCGTCTTCAAGAAGGAGCCCGAAGTCCTCCCGGAGCTGCCGTTTCTGGACAAGGACGGCAAGTCCCGACTGCTCAAGGAATGGCAGGGCAAGGTCGTGCTCGTGAACCTGTGGGCCACGTGGTGCGCGCCGTGCCGGAAAGAAATGCCGAGCCTCGATCGGCTGCAGGCGGAACTCGGCTCTGACAAATTCGAGGTCGTCGCCGTCTCGGCCGACAAGACCGGAGTCGAGGGCGCGAAGAGGTTCCTGGACCAGATCAAGGTGCAAAAGCTCGGCGTCTATGCCGACCCGACGGTGCGTATCCACTCGGGGCTCAAAGCCATCGGCATGCCGGCGACGTTGCTGCTGGATGCCAAGGGCCGCGAGATCGGGCGTTTGGTCGGTCCTGCCGAATGGGACAGCGAAGAGGCAAAGACGCTGATCCGGGCGGCGATTGCAGCCTCGGCCGGGTAATAGCGGCTCCGGCCTAGGCCGCGGAGGTCGGTGAGGTGGGGGAAGGCGAGCGGGGGAAAGAAGTCATGGCCGCGTGGGTAAGATCCGCCGTCTTGGGTCTCCTTTGTCTGCTGCAAGGGCTCGCCTTGAGTGCACCCGGAAGCGCTGCCGGCGACCGCATCGCTTTGGTGATCGGCAATGCCTCCTATAAGGAGACCGCCCAGCTCAAGAATACGCTGCACGATGCGGCCGATGTTGCAGCCGCTTTGAAGCGGCTGGGGTTCGTGGTGCTTGATGGGATGGACCTCGACAAGCGCGCGATGGAGCGCTTGATCCGCGAGTTCGACAAGAAGTTGGCGGGCGCTGAAGTGGCACTGTTCTTCTATGCCGGCCACGGCCTGCAGGTTGCCGGCCAGAACTACCTCGTCCCGACCGACGCGCGTCTCGCAGCCGAGGGCGATGTCGATTTCGAAAGCATCCCGCTTCACCTCGTGCTGAGCCGCATGGAGCGCGAGGCGCGAACCTCCCTGGTGCTCCTCGATGCCTGCCGCGACAATCCCCTGGCCCGGAATCTCGCACGAACGATGGGCACGCGCTCGACCGGTGTGGGCCAGGGCCTCGCAGAGGTTCGCACCGGCGTTGGAACCCTCATCTCGTTCTCCACGCAACCGGGCAATGTCGCGCTCGACGGCGACAGCCGTAACTCGCCGTATACTGGCGCGCTGCTGCAGCATATGGAGGTTCCCGGTCGCGATGTCCTGGGAGCGCTCGCCGCGGTACGTGGCGAGGTGGTGCGTGCGACCGGCGGCAAACAAGTGCCATGGGAGCATACGTCGCTGCTCGGCCCGGTGGTTCTGAACCCCGGGACCGGCGTATCGGCACAGGCTACGCCCCCGATGACGGGCGAGGCCTCTTCCATTCCAGCCGCAGAGCGGCACTGGGACAAGGTGCAACACTCAATCAGCGTCCGTGAGCTAGAAGCCTTCGCCCGACGCTACGCGGGAACTTTCCATGCCGACCTCGCACAGGCGCGAATCGACGACTTGAAGGCGAAGGTCGCAACCGCGTCGCCGCCAGCGGACGCTCGGACCCGGCCGCCTTCCCCTCACAATCGAACCGAGGGTCATGCCCCGGCGCCGTCGCTCGCCGAATGCGCCAAGCATCGGGCGCCGGACGGCGGTCTCTACTGCGCGAGTTCCATTTTGGCGCCCCAACATGGCAACAGCTACGGCCCGGCCAACCTCTATGATGGGTCTCCAGCTACGGCCTGGGTGCACGGCGGCCGGAGCGCGGGTATCGGGGCTTCGATCACCATCACCTTCAGCCAGCGGCGTACTGTGAAAGGGATCACTCTCATAAACGGATATGCCAAGAACGCTGATATTTTCGCGAAGAACTCTCGCGTTCGTCGACTCGATCTGGTCTTCTCGGGTGGTGAAACGCACTCGCTGGCCTTGCCCGACGACCGGCAACGACGCAGCATTCGGCTCTCCTCGAACGTCGAAGCCGAGTGGGTGCAGCTTCGCATCGCCGAAGTCTATCCCGGCTCGAAGTATGTCGACACGGCCATCTCCGAGCTGCAGATCGATTGATCCGTGATGAACGTCCCACAGAGATCGACGTATGTTGCGGGCGCGATTGCCGCCATTTCTGCGACCTTTGCGCCCGCGCTCGCCCGGGACGGACCAGCCCTGCCGGATGGCTTCGTGTATCTGGCGGATATCGCACCGACGATCATCCAGGACCTGCGCTACGCAACGGCCGAGAATTTCACGGGCCGCCCAGTCCCCGGATACGGCTCTGGGGCCTGTGTGCTAAAGCGCCGTGCGGCCGAGGCTCTGGCGCGGGTGCAATCGGATCTGGCCGGACGCGGCCTCGCTTTGAAGGTTTACGACTGCTATCGGCCAACCCGCGCAACGACAGCCTTCATGTCGTGGACGCAGATGCGCCGGGACGGAGCACCGGCCACGAGCCGCTATCATCCCCGGACGACACGATCGGGGCTCGTTGAAGCAGGCTATATCTCGAGTTCGTCCAGTCACTCGACGGGGATGGCCGTCGACCTGACGCTGGTTCCGGCTGCGCCGAGCAGCACAGCTTCACCCGTGCACGACAGCGGCTGCGGAGCGCGGCCCGACGGTTCGCTCGATATGGGCAGCGGGTTCGATTGTTTCGATGCAGCGAGCCACAGTGACGCGAGTGGCCTGTCCCGAGCCCAGCAGGACGCGCGCCAGAACCTGGCCGACGCGATGCGCCGGCATGGTTTTCGTGCGTATGTGCGCGAATGGTGGCACTTCACGTTCGCTGTCGAGGCCCCCGGGCCGCCTCGCGACTTCGTCGTCCCGGCGAGAGTCCGCAGAGAGGGCGACCGCTAAGACTTCGCCATTCGGGACCTAGCCGGCGTTCAGGTCGCGGGCGCTACGACGCCCCCGGCTCGACCACTGCCGTAGACCTCGCGGGCGCGGGCCTCGAATGCCGTCACGCAACGGCGGAAGGCCTGATCGAACAACCCGCCAACCAGAAGCTGGAGCATCATCGACTTCAGCTCGTAGGACATGAAAAACCGCACATCAGTGGCGCCATTCGGAGCTTCGGTGAAGCGCCAGCGGTTGTCCAGATGACGGAACGGCCCGTCGATTAATTCGACCAGGACGCTCATGGTGCGTCGCTCGAGCGTCACGCGACTGGTAATTGTCTCGCGGATCGCTCTGTAACCAATGTCCATCGAGGCGACGAGGACCTCCTTGTCGCCCTGGCGCTCCCGCGAGCGGACGCGCAACGCCTCGCACAACGGAAAGAAGCGCGGATACTGCTCGACGTCCGCCACGAGATCGAACATCTCGGCTGGCGTGTACGGAATTCGGCGAGTCGTCTCGAAGCTCGGCATGATCTGGATTTAACGCACGGCCGCAGCCCGCGCGAGCGCGTCATCCTGCCGCGACCGGGCCGTCGAACTCGGGAACCACTACCTGCCCCTCGCCAGTCGCGCAGCCTTGAGGCGCGCGAAGTCCGCATCAGCGTGATAGCTCGATCGCGTCAACGGAGTAGCCGAGACGAGCAGGAAGCCCTTGGCCAGCGCGATCCGCTCGTAGGACTTGAACTCCTCGGGCGTGACAAATGACTTCACCTCGGCGTGCTTGCGCGTCGGTTGCAGATACTGGCCGATCGTGAGGAAATCGACGTTGGCAGAGCGCAGGTCGTCCATCAACTGGAGCACCTCGTCTCGCGACTCGCCCAGGCCGACCATGATCCCGGACTTGGTGAAGAGTGTCGGGTCGATCTCCTTGGCCCGCTGCAGCAAGCGGAGCGAATGGAAATAACGGGCTCCGGGCCGGATGCGGAGGTAGAGCGAAGGCACCGTTTCGAGGTTGTGATTGAACACGTCTGGGCGGGCTGCGACGACAGCTTCCAGCGCGCCGTCCTTGCGCAGGAAGTCCGGCGTCAGCACCTCGATGCTGGTCGCCGGCGTTCGACTCCGGATGGCACTGATCACCGCCGCGAAGTGGGCGCCACCGCCATCCGAGAGATCATCGCGATCGACCGACGTGATTACGACATGCCCGAGGCCGAGCTTAGCAACCGCGTCAGCCACCCGCTGCGGTTCGTCGGCATCGAGAGGCTTTGGCAAGCCCGTGGCCACGTTGCAGAACGCACACGCCCGAGTACAGACCTCGCCCATGATCATCATCGTGGCATGGCGCTTGGTCCAGCACTCCCCGATGTTGGGGCAGCCGGCTTCCTCGCAGACCGTCGTCAGGCCGTGCTCTCGCACGATGCGACGGGTCTCGCCATACTCGGCACTGGTGGGGGCGCGCACCCGAATCCAGTCCGGCTTACGCAGGATTGGGCTGTCCGGACGCTGCACCTTCTCCGGATGACGAGGTTTGGTATCGACGACGGTGACCATGCCTCACATGTAGCGTGGACGCCGTACGCCGCCAATGGGGGCACCATCGCAGTCGTTGAATTGTCTAGCGCCTTGGCTCGCTGACGATGCTGCGCGCAACGAGAATGACGACGACGGCACCAATCACCGCGACTGCCAGTTGCTCGAGCAGCGGATTGCCGATCCGCATCAGGTCGAGTTGCGCATGCTTCTGGATAAGAGCCCCCACGTAGGCACCGAGCACACCCGGCACGAGGCTTCCAACCAAATCACCTTGGCGTCCCAGGAGAAGATTGGCGATCCAGCCGGCCACGAGGCCCATCAGCCCCATCATGATCAAAGGTCCGTAGTCCATGACGTGTGACTCCGAATGTCGGCCCGGTTTGGGCACTAATAGTGAACATTGATCATTTATACGGCAGCGGCCACCTATTGCCAAGCCTGCGGCAATGAACACTGTGTTATCGAATGTGAAGAGAGGTCGCCGCCCTCACCCGCCTAGGATTCGCGCGACGATGATGACCGCAATGGCGCCGATGGCCCCTTGCGCAACGGCATTTGCAAAGGGGTGGCCGAGGTTCACACGGATCTTGGCGGCATCGAGCAACCAACCCCCGACCACGCCACCGATCACGCCAGCGACGATATACCCGACCAGACCCCAGCGCGGGCTCCCGACGACGAAACTCGCCAGCCAACCGGCTATGGCGCCGATAACGAGCATGATGAGGAGTTGCTGCTTATCCATGCGGGACACCCTTCGCTCAGTTGGGAGGGATTGCACTGTCCGATGGCGGTAGCATTCCCGCGATTCGCGATCCAGGCCGGTCGATGGGGCTGTGGACGACAGGCCGTCCAGTGCCTTCATCAGTCGCGGGCGCCGAACATCGCCAATTCGCTCAGCACCGGATAAAGCGACAGGATCAGGAGGGCTGCCAGCAGCAGGTTGACGACACGCAGAAGCTCGGGCCTGGTCAATAAACGCCGGAACGCAGCTCCGAAGACCGCCCATGATGTGCTCGAGGCCAGTCCGACGACTGCAAACACCGATGCAGCGACTGCGGCGCTGGCAAACAGACTGCCGGCCATCGCGTAGCTCGTGCTGGCGCCGACGGCCATGATCCAGCCTTTGGGATTGATCCATTGGAAGGCGCAGGCCTCCAGGAACGACAACGGACGGGCGCCGGTCTCGCCATCCCGCACGCCGCCGGAGGTCGCAATCCCCCACGCCAGCCAAAGCAGATAAAGGACGGCCGCTGTCTTGAGAGCCGCGTAGACAATCGGGGAAGCCGCGAGCAATTGCCCGATGCCAAGGCCCACGGCCAGGACCATGAACGAAAATCCGAGCGTCACGCCCAACACATGCGGCAACGTCCGACGCATGCCGAAATTGAGGCCTGAAGCCATCAGCATCGTGTTGTTCGGGCCCGGAGTGAAACAGGTCACGGCCGCGAACACGACGAGACCGAGCAGCAGATCAATCGGCGGCATATGTCAGATCATCCGGAGCCTCAGCTTCGCCCGCCCATGCCCTGCGCACCACGGCTGATGGCGGCAATGCCCGTGCGCGAAACCTCGACCAGACCCAGCTCCTTCATGATCGACAGGAACTGCTCGATTTCGGACGATGGCCCCGTGATCTCGAACACGAAATGCTCGATCGAGGCATCGATCACGCGCGCCTTGAAGATTTCAGCGAGCCGAAGCGCCTCGATGCGCTTCTCGCCACGCCCCGCCACCTTGACGAGCGCAAGCTCGCGCTCGAGCGGATCAGCCTCGACCGTCAGATCGATGACCCGGTGCACCGGCACCATACGATCGAGCTGATTCTTGATCTGCTCGAGCACCATGGGCGTCCCCTTCGTCACGATCGTAAACCGCGAGAGATGCTTCTCGTGCTCGGTCTCGGAGACGGTGAGGCTCTCGATATTGTAGCCGCGCCCCGAAAAGAGGCCGGCAATTCGAGAAAGCACGCCCGGCTCGTTGTCGACCAGGATCGACAGCGTATGCCGGACCAGCTCCTGCTTGCTCTCCTCGATGAAATAGGCCGAGCCGGTTCCCTTCTGCGACATGATCGGGTCCTCTTTGGTTCAGGCGCCGGCGCGGGGTTGGCCGGACAGGATGGAGGGGGTGTGAAAGGTCTCGGCCGTGCTCCAACCGTCCTCGTAGTGGGTGATCCCCCACGGCTCAGCCAGCGCCGCCGCGCGCCATTGGCGGAAGGCCGGATGCGAGAGGATGGCGTTGACGTAAGCCCGGGTCTGGGGTGCCAGCTCGACCTGATACGTATCGAGCCGGGTTGCGAGCGGAGCATACATGGCGTCGGCCGCCGAGAAGCGTCCATAGAGGAAATCGCCGCCGCTTCCGAACCTCCGCCGGCAGTCGGATACCATACCTTGGAAACGCCTCACGTTATCGGCAACATCCGATCCGAGGTCCCGGGGGTGGAATCGCTTCCCCAGGTTCATCGGGCAGGAATTGCGAAGCGCCTGGAAGCCGGCGTGCATCTCGGCTGCGGTAGCCCGGGCGTGGGCGCGCGCGGCAGCTTCCGCCGGCCACACCCCCTTGGCCGGGTACGTCTCATGCAGATACTCGATGATGGCGATGCTTTCCCAGACCTTGACCTCACCGTCGACGAGACAGGGCATCTTCCCCGTCGGTGACACGTCGAGCATGCGCGCTTTGCTGTCCGGGAAGTACATCGGGATTACTGTCTCCTCGAACGGAATATCGAGGGCGGTCATGAGCAGCCAGGGTCGGAGCGACCACGACGAGTAGAGCTTGTTGGCGATATAGAGTTGCATGTGATCGTCCCGGCCGGTGGTGGGTCCAGTTAGATTTTGCGTAGGCGGATTATCGTCTTAACGAGAAAAGAACACCTCCGGGCTACCCTCATTCCGAAGCTCTGTGTCGAGGGGTAGGAGTATGAAGCGTTCACGGTATGTCGCCCTGTTCAGCATGGGTGCAAGCGCGTTGGTCCTGGCGGCCTGTGAGGATCCGAACGAAATTGTTCCGGTCAAAGCTTATGCGTCCGTTGCCGAATGTGTGGCCGACGGCTTCGCGCAGGCCCAATGCAACGCCTCGTTCGTCGCCGCCGAGAACGCCTACGAGCAAGCCTACCCGAAATACGAATCGAAGGCCGAGTGCGAGGAAAACGCTGGCCCCGAGAGCTGCGAACTCGACCGCCCGAGCAGCCGGGATGGCAGTTGGCGGCCCTCGATGCTCGGTTTCATGATGGGCGCCGCAATTGGCTCTCGCATGCAGCCGCAGCCCGTCGTCGCCAATGCCGCGAGTCCGACCGGACGCGCCACCGCGACCGGAGTGCCGCTCATGGGCAATGGCGCCAATTCCGCCGTCCCGCGTGGCGCAACAGCCGCCCCGTCGGCAGCCCAAGTCGCGAAGGCCCACACGCAATCGCGCGGTGGTTTCGGCGGAACGGCAGCCAAAGTCGCGAGCTCCCCGTCCGCATCGGACGGCGCTAAGGTGTCGTCGGGAGGCTGAGATCGCATGGATCGGCGAGTGACCGAGCCGCGCCCCGATTGGCGGGCTACGGCCGAAGAGCACGGCTTCAATTTTCACTCCCCCGGCAGCACAGTCTACTGGGACGAGAGCCACTGCTACGCCCTGACGCTGGCCGAGATCGAGAACGACCTCGAGGCGCCCGCGGAAGAACTCGAGGGCATGTGCCTCGATATCGTTTCGCGAGCCGTTGCCGACGAGCACACGCTCGCGAAGTTGCGAATTCCGGAAAGGTATTGGGATTACGTCGCCGCCAGCTGGCGCAACCGGGAGCGTCATCTTTACGGCCGCATGGACCTTGCCTACTCCGGCAACGGGCCCGCCAAGCTCTACGAGTACAATGCCGACACGCCGACGTCTCTGTATGAGAGCGCGGTGTTCCAGTGGGTCTGGCTCGAGCAGATGCGCGAGCGTGGCTGCTTGCCGGCCGATGCCGACCAGTTCAACTCGATGCATGAGCGGCTCGTCGACGCCCTGGGCCGTATCGGTGTGCAGGGCCCCCTGCACCTTACAGCAACGGCTGCCAGCACCGAGGATATGGGGACCGTCAACTACCTCGCCGACTGCGCTCGGCAGGCGGGATTGACTGCTTTCACGTTGGGCATCGAGGAGATCGGCGTCGACGCGCGCGGCCGTTTCACAGACGGCGAGGACCGGCTGATCGGCTCGCTGTTTAAGCTGTATCCCTGGGAATGGCTCCTTGCCGAGCCGTTCGCCGTGCACATTCCCGACTCGGGCTGTCGCTTCATCGAGCCGGCGTGGAAGACCATACTTTCGAACAAGGGGCTGATGGCGCTGCTCTGGGAAGCCTTTCCTGGCCATCCCAACCTGCTGCCGGCCTTTTTTGACGGAGATCCAAGAGCGGCGGATCTCAACGGGCGCTATGTCCGCAAGCCGATCTACTCTCGGGAGGGCGCCAACATCGAAGTCGTTCTGCCGGGCCGCGCAGGCCGACAGGCGGTGCCGACGGTCTCGCCGGGACCCTATGGAGCGGAAGGCCACATCGTACAGGCGTGGCATCCCCTGCCCCGCTTCCAGGGCCGGCGTCCGGTGTGCGGTGTGTGGCTGATTGCTGGCATGCCGGCGGGCCTCGGCATCCGCGAAGGGGATGGCGATATCACGACGGATGCTGCGCGCTTCGTGCCGCATGTGATCCTGGATTGAGGGAATTGGATCGCCGCACTGAGCGGCGATCCGGTTGGTCACGCCCACGCCGCCAGCGACTGCACCGAGCCCAGATCGCGGCGGCGACACACCTCAAACCAGCATCTTGCCTTCCTTGCCGATCGCCCTGCCGACGTCCTCGTCGGTGACGTTCTCGCCCATCAGCATCTCGTTGTGCGCCTTGCCGGACGGAATCATCGGGAAGCAGTTCGCGAGCTTTGCGACGCGGCAATCGAAGAGGACGGGACGGTCCGTCACTTCGAGCATTGCCTTGATCGCGGCGTCGAGTTCACCCGGGCTGTCGCAGCGCATCCCGACCCCGCCGTAGGCCTCTGCAAGTTTGACGAAATCCGGGAGCGCCTCGGTATAGCTCTCGGAGTAGCGGTTGCCGTGCAGCAGTTGCTGCCATTGGCGGACCATGCCCATGTACTGGTTGTTCAGGATGACGATCTTGATGGGCAGCTTGTATTGGACCGCCGTCGACATCTCCTGAATGTTCATCAGGATCGAGGCATCACCCGTGAAGCAGACGACCGTCGATTTCGGATGGGCGAGTTGCACGCCGATCGCAGCCGGCAAGCCATAGCCCATGGTGCCGAGGCCACCCGACGTCATCCAGCGATTGGGCTCCTCGAGCTTATAGAATTGCGCCGCCCACATCTGGTGCTGGCCGACGTCGGTCGTGACGTAGGTGTCGCGGTTCTTGGTCGCGAGGTAGACGCGCTCGATGGCCTCTTGCGGCATGATCAGGTCTGGGGCTTTGCGATACTTGAGCGAGTCGCGCTGCCGCCAACCGTCGATTTCCTTCCACCATGCCTTCTGGGCCGCTTTGTCAGGCTGGCCGGCCTTGGTTTTCCACAGGCGCAACATGTCCTCGAGCACATAGGCGCAGTCGCCAATGACGGGGATCTGGACTTTGACGTTCTTGTTGATCGAGGACGGGTCGATGTCGACGTGGATCTTGGTCGAGTTGGGCGAGAAGGCATCGATGCGGCCGGTGATCCGATCGTCGAAACGAGCACCGATGTTGATCAGCACATCACAGCCGTGCATGGCCATGTTCGCCTCGTAGGTGCCGTGCATGCCGAGCATGCCCAACCATTGTTTGTCCGAGGCCGGGTAGGCACCCAGACCCATCAGCGTCGATGTGATTGGGAAGCCGGTGAGCCGGACAAGCTCGCGCAATAGCTGGCTCGCCTTGGGACCTGAATTAATGACCCCACCGCCGGTGTAGAACATCGGGCGCTTGGCTTTCGCCATCACCTCCACCGCCGCCTCGACAGAAGACTGTTCCGCCTTCAATCGCGGCCGGTAGCTCTTGTGGGCGATCGATGCGGTCGACGGGCCGACGTAGGTGCCCATCGCGAATTGCACGTCCTTCGGGATGTCCACGACAACAGGCCCTGGACGCCCGCTTCTGGCGATGTGGAAGGCTTCATGCAGGATACGGGCGAGATCGTTGACATTCTTCACAAGCCAATTGTGCTTGGTGCAGGGGCGCGTAATGCCGACCGTATCGCACTCCTGGAAGGCATCGTTGCCGATCAGATGGGTGGGGACCTGCCCTGTCAGGACGACGACCGGGATCGAATCCATCAGAGCGTCGGCCAGCCCCGTCACGGCGTTGGTCGCCCCGGGCCCAGACGTGACCAGCACGACGCCGACGCGACCTGTCGCGCGGGCGTAACCCTCGGCCGCATGAACTGCGCCGCCCTCCTGGCGAACCAGGACATGGCGCACTTTCTCCTGCTGGAAGATCTCGTCGTAGATCGGAAGGACCGCGCCACCCGGATAGCCGAACACCAGATCCACACCTTGGTCGGCAAGGGCTTTGATCACCATCTCGGCGCCGGTCATCGTGCGGGCCATGTCGAATGTCTCCTTCAAGCGGAAGAATAGTGTCGGACTTCAACCGAGATCGTTGTTACGGAAGGCTGCTGGAGACGTCAACGTTCATGCAATTAAACGTCAATCAAAGCGCGATAAACGCAATAATACGTCTTAATACGTGAGCCACTCGCATCGTTTATTGCGTTATTTCGTATCTTTGCCAGTCTGCCATATACCTTCGCGCCCAAGTCTCCTGACGCTTGACGTACTGCCGCGTCTCGACTTTGGCCCGAGCGACCGCCACCTCGAGCGGCAGCCACCCCTCCAGATGCGCCGCAAGCGGCCGGACGCCCAACGCGCGCATCGCGGGCAATGTTGGAGGCAGACGGAGTTGCATCAGCGCGCTAACTTCCTGCAGCGCGCCAGCCTGCATCATGAGGTCGAAGCGCTGGTCACATCGTCGATGAAGCTCGCCGCGCGGCCTGGAGACCAGCCAGCACTCGGCACTGGTGAGATCCACGAGAGGTCGGGCACGCACCATCTGCCACTCGGCCAGCGATCGCCCCGTTGCTTCCAAAACTTCGAGCGCCCGCGTGATGCGTTGTGCGTCGGACGGCGATAGCCGATCCGCCATGACGGGATCTCGATCCCGAAGCATTGCGTGCAGCGCCGCGGGCTCCACCTGTTGGGACAGACGTCTCCAGTGCTCCCTCAGGTCGGCCGGGATGGGAGGGAGCGGCGACAGGCCCTCGGTGAGGGCTTGGAAATAGAGACCTGTGCCCCCGACAATGATTGGCCGTCGGCCACTTGCGGTCGCCTCTGCGAGGACGCGCGCCACGTCTTCGAGCCACCGCGCCACGGAATAGGCTTCGCTGGCCGGGACGTGACCGTAGAGGCGGTGGGGTGCACGCGCCTCGTCCTGGGCGCTGGGCCGGGCCGACAGGATGCTGAGCTCGGCATAGACCTGCATCGAATCGGCATTGATCACGACCCCCCCGCAGGCTTCGGCACGCTCGAGGGCAAGCGCCGACTTTCCCGATGCGGTTGGGCCAGCAATGAGGATCGGTCCTGGGCGATGCGTGAGCATAGATGCAGCCTTAAGCTCGCGCGTTGCGTCTGACCAGCGCCGGGCAGCCACCTACCCTTCAGAGCTTGAGCGCCGCCCGGATCAGCGTGGCAAGGATAGCGAGAGCGCCGACACCGACGATCCAGAGCGCGAGGAACCCAGGCGCCCCTTCGACCGCGATAGCCCTACGCGCGCTCAACTGTGCGCAAGCGCCTCAATCGCCGCGCGATCCTTGATCTCGATGTTACCGCGCCCTGAGACGATCCAGCCACGGCGCTGCAGTTCATGGAGCTGGCGGCTCACGACCTCGCGCGCAGTGCCGAGCTCGGCGGCAAGCTCCTGATGCGTCAGAGACAGCGTCGAGCCTGTTCCGGCACGATCGAGCAGGCGCGCTGCAAGTCGTATGTCCATCCGCTGAAACGCGACCTCGTCGATGACCCTGCACAAGTCGGTGACGCGGCGACTGAAAGCCATGAACACGAAGCGGCGAAAGGCCGCCGATCGGGCTACGAGCCGATCGAACGTCTCGCGAGGAATGGCGACAGCGCGGATGTTGGTCTCGGCGACAGCTTCGGCGATGTAATCCTGATAGCCGAGCAGGCAGGCGGTGGTGAGTGCGCAACTCTCGCCTTCCGTCACGCGAAAAAGTACAATTTCGCGCCCGGACTCCGAGATCTGGTGAACCCGCACGGTGCCTTCGAGCATCAGCATGAAGCTCGAAGGTGCTTGGCCAGGACCGAAGATGCGGCGCCCCGCCGGCATCTCGACGATGCGACCGGTGCGCAGGAGTTCATCCCGCGCGTACTGGTCGAGGGACGCCAGTCCCTCGAACCGTTCGATCCAGGAGGCAACGGCCATGCCAAACCTCCTTCCGCACAGTTGGAAGCGCGGACGCCCCCTACTTCACTTCTTCTTGCCCGTCGCGTCGTACTGTTTCAAGAACGCCGTCAGATCCTTGATGTCTTCGGGATCCTTGACGCCAGCGAACGCCATTTTGTTGCCAGGCATGGCCGCCCGCGGATCCTTGATGTAGTTGGCGAACGTCGCATCGTCCCATGTGACGCCAGAGTTCTTGTTCGCATCGGAGTAGCTGAAGCCCTCGATGGTCCCGGCCTTGCGCCCGAACAGCCCGTTGAGCGATGGACCTACCGCATTCTTCGCCCCCTCGCCGATCTGATGGCAAGCGCGGCACTTCTTGTAGACCTCGGCGCCATTTTCGACGTCCTGGGCCGCGACCGGCGTTAGCACCGACATACCGAGCATGGACGCGAGTCCACCGACGAGAGCCAAACTAGTGCGCATTCGTACCTCCCTTCAACCGATCACGCCCTTTGATTAGGAGCGCGATCCTCTTCAAACAAGGTGCTCAATCGGCACGCGGCGAAAAGCCCAGCCGCCAAAGCGACGTGCCTTCGATCAGGAATTTAAGTCCGGCCTGCGCGCCGAAGAGCACGGAGGCGATGAAGATCGGCGCGCTGATCGCGAGAGCGCTGGCCGCCGTGAGGCCCTGCCCGACCGTGCAGCCCTGGGCCAGAACACCACCAACGCCCATCAGAGCCGCGCCCACCAAGTGCCGCCGCATTTCGCGGGGATCGTCGAAAGCCTCCCATCGCAGCTCGCCACGTGCCGCCGCCACCGCGAACGACGCGAGCGCCGCCCCCATGACGGCTGCCATCCCGAAGTTGCCGTCGCGGATAGGGACCGCCATGAATTGCAGTAGAGCCCGTCCGACCGGGGCCACGTACGACAGGCTTTCGACCCGCGTTGCAGTGAGTTCGCGGACGGCCAGGCTCGTCGCCAGCCAACCACCCGCTACCGCCAGTCCAATCAAAACAGCGCTGGCGACGAGGCGCGGTCGGCGCAGAAGGCGGGCATCGAGCAGCGCGACAACGGCCAGCGCTATCAATCCCGCCACGACTAGCAGGTGCGCGAGAGCCGCGCCGATGAGCCACGACAGCAGCCGTTGCAAGGACGCCTGCCCGAGAACGGGCATCTGGACCATGCCGACGTCCAGGAGAACGAGCCGCAGGGGGGACAAGAGGCCAGCTGTGACGGCGAACGCGAAAATACCGACGATCAGGGCCGCAATGAGCGCGCGCAGATCACCGCCTCCACTACGCACGATCAGGCCGAAACTGCAGGTACCGACCAGGGACATGCCGATCCCGAACGCAATGCCTCCCAGGATCACGCCGAGTACGTGCAGCCGGGGCGCCAGCGCCGCGCTGGTGGAGAGATCGACGAGACCAAGACCCACCATGGCCAGCGTCGCGAGGCCCGCCACGGCGATGGCGAGGCCCCATGCCTTCGCACCCCGGTAGTCGCGCGCAACCAGGGCGTCCTCGATGGCGCTCATCGAGCAAACGCGACCGTAGCGGGCACCGCCGCCGGCGATGGCGCCACACAGGAAGCCGCCGATGGTACCGTAGTCGAGGTCCAAGGCATCTCTCTCGTCGACGGGGCTGGCGTCCCGGCTGTCAGCAGTCGCGGCAGAATTTTTCGTAGATGGCCTGGATGAAGCGCCGGGTCGCTTCGTCGGCGAGGCTGTAATAGATAGCTCGGCCCTCGCGTCGCGTCTCGACGAGACCCTCATGGCGCAGGCGGGCAAGTTGCTGCGACACCGTCGCTTGGCTCAATGCCAATAAGCCCTCGAGTTCGGTCACCGACCGCTCCCGCTCGCTCAACAAGCAAAGAATGACCAACCGGTTCTCGTGCGCGAGCGCCTTCAGAAAATCGCTCGCCTTGCGAGCTTTGCGCATCAGGGACTGAAGCTCGACCGAGACCTCCTGGCCACTCGCCAGAGCGTTCTCGATCTCGCGCGCAATTGTTTCGCTCATCCTGCACCGTCCACAGCGAGTCCGATGGGAGCACGACGTTTCCGGACGATGTCGGCCGAGCCAATCGCCAGCCTCAAACCTGCTGACGCCCGACCCGCCTGATGCGTCGAGCGCCCGACGTCCTGCGACGGGGTAGGCGCTACGCCCGCGTCTCGTGGCTTGTCCGGCGCGTGAGGCGCAAGGCGGGCCAACAACTCACCCAGCATACCCCAGAAGAAATCGGCGCCTGGATAGCCGGTGATCCGCCCAACTTCCAATCCTCCGTCGACCAGGACGAAGGTTGGAGTCACCGTCACTGCACTTGCGAGGGTTAGTCCCGATCGGCGTGCCTTGGAGATATGGAGGCGGCGCAGGGGCGCGCGCCGTCCTTCCTCCGATCGCTCGTAGGCCTCTCCGACCTCGCGATCCCAGCGCAGGCACCAGGGACACCCGGTGTCCACGAACATGACGAGTTCAGCCGCTGCGAGCGGGCGTCCGCTACCGACCAGCAGAAGGAGGCCGAACAGCACGGCAGCGAGGCGGAGCGCGCCACCGCACCGCGCCGCCGAACTGTTCCGATCGCTGTCCGATGCCATGAACGATCCCACTACTTGTTGACCGGACTTTCCGGATCGAACAGCAGCGCGACCAGATCCTTGATCTGCTGTTCGTTCAGATGTTTGTTGTGGCCCAGGCGCGGCATGTTCGAGCATGGGAACACGGCTTGCGCATTGTAGATCTTGATGTAGGCCGCCTTGGCATCCTCGAGAGCGTACTTGCGGATCTTGCCGTATTCGAGCAGGGACGGCCCCATCGTGCCGAAGCTCAACTCCGTCTTGGAGAGTTGATGGCAGGCGTAGCAGTTGCCGCCGAGTTCCCGCTTGGGGTCGTCCGTGTGCCGACCGCCGTAGCCGCTTTGGGCGATCTTCTCGCCTGATTTCCAATCCCCGAGGAACTTGCCGTCCGCGGGCAAGACGACGTTCTTCGTTTCCCGCGCGGTAATCGCATTGGCGATGTCCGCTGGTGGCTGGTTGCGGTGAAGCGAGCACGCTTTTTGTGTCTCATCCTGGACGATGCGCTCCTGCCATTCAGCAGGGGCATGACCGAACATGCCCTTTACGGCGGCCTCGACGACAGCCGGATCGACCTTCGTAGACTGAGCGCGAGCGGGGCCTGCCAGCACGAGCGCGCCGAGGGCAGCGATGCCAGCAGCTTTCAATGTAGTTCTCATAGTCGCCTCCCCCTCAGCGCTTGATCGAAGGGACTTGGATTTCGCCCCCGGCCGCGTTCTGCATCAGATAAGCCGTGAGTGCCGTGATGGCCTCAGCGCCATACTTCGCGTCCGGCCACCGCATCTGCCAATAACAATCCCATAGGCGATGTTGCATCGTGCGCACTTGGCTTTGCGAGACCCGATATGTCGGCCAGGTCGCCATCGTCGCCTGCGCCGCGGGTCCGGGCTTCGAGAGTACCGGTAGCGCCTGCAGGCGGATGCGCTGGCCCGTCGCCTCGTGGCACGTCGCGCACGAGAAGTCCCATTGTCCACCCCGACGGTAGAACAGAGCCTCGCCTAAGGCCGCCATCGCCTGCTCTTTAGGATGGCTCAGCTGCGGCGCGATTTTCATGTCGTTCGACTTGTTGGCGATGAAAGCAACGAGGTCCTGCATGTCGGAGGTGACGCCCGGCCGTCCAAACTTACGCTTGACGATGTCCTTCGTATCAAGCGCCTGGATCTTCTCCATGCACCACAGCAAGCGCTGCTCGAGATCCATCACTTGGTCAGCGTCCGCGAAATAGCGGGGCAACTTGGCGTAGGCTCCCTCCAGCTTGCCCGGTCCTTCGCCGAGATCGCAGGTCTCGAGCGACACGTTCTTCTCGCCGCGCGCTTGCTTCCAAAGAGCCTCGCCACGATCGACGAACAGGAAGCCTGGATTCGAGAACGGATCCGAGATCATTGCGCGATAACGCTCGATCTCCTTCTCGGTCTCATCCTGCTGGGCAAAGGCAGGCAGCCCTGCCGCCATGATCGTGAAGGCGGTCACGATGCCGGCGATCATTTTGCCTATCAATGTATCCTCCCGAGAAGACCGCTCACCGCGTCGTTCATCCGCACGGCTTAGCTTCGATTGATCACGATCAATTCTTACTTGGCCAAACGCCACCATTGCAAGATAATATCCACATATGCTAATCCGACTATGTGTTAACGCAGGCGTCGGCAAGAGCGCCGGCTCGGCCCATCCAAAAGCCGACCAGAGGAGGAAGACGAATGACCTTGATCACAGGTGCATCGCGACGCGCGTTCCTGGCCTCGGCGGGAGGTGGCTTGGCGCTGCTGACACTGGCCCCTGCGATCGCGTGGGCCGATGCGAAGATGGTTGCCGACGAGATCGCCAAACTGTTCGGGGGCAAGACCCTCAAGGAAGGGCGGATCAAGCTCGACCTGCCGTCGATCGCCGAGAACGGCCTCGTCGTGCCGCTGTCCTTCGAGGTCGAGAGCCCGATGACCGAGGCCGACTACGTCAAGTCGGTACATTTCTTCGCGGAAGGCAACCCGAGCCCGCTGATCGCCTCGTTCACGTTCACACCGCTCGCGCCCAAGGCTGCCGCCTCGATCCGCATTCGCCTCGCCCAGACGCAGAACATCGTTGCCGTGGCCGAGATGTCGAACGGTGACGTCTACACGGCGAAGAAAGAAGTGAAGGTCACGATCGGCGGCTGCGGCGGCTGACGCCGCGTGTTGCCTGAGCCCTTCCTGCAACGAACTCCGCGCCCAACGCGCGATTATCGAGGTTCCGACATGGCCACGCCCACTCCCCGCGTCCGCATGCCGTCGACCGCCAAAGCCGGCGACGTCATCGAGGTCAAGACCCTGATCAGCCATGAGATGGAAAGCGGTCAGCGCAAGGATGCGTCCGGCAAGGCGATCCCGCGCAAGATCATCAAACAGTTCGTTGCCACCTTCAACGGCAAGGAGCTGTTTCGCGCTGACTGGCATCCTGCGATTTCGGCAAACCCCTATCAGTCGTTTTTCGTCCGCGTACCTGAGAGTGGCACGTTCGTCTTCCAATGGATCGACGACGACGGCTCTGTCTACAAGTCCGAGCACAAGATCACCGTCGGGTAGGACCCTTCGCGCCCGAGCTCGGGATCACCCGCTATTGACGCTGCGATTCTGGTTGGCGCTCCGGCGCCGGTCGAGTCGCCGTGCGCGCAGTGCGACAGTATTCGAACCTTGAGCTGAAAGGCTCGCTGCCATGATATCGCGTCGCGAATTCGCAACCGCTGCCGCTGCATTGGCCATGCTGACCGGTTCGGGTGCCGGGCGCCTGGCGCGGCTGGCGGCCCAGCAAAGCCTGACCGAGCGCGACCTGCTCGCTTTCGAG
>LNFM01001510.1_pt1 | contig 110276 bp, 117 predicted proteins | sample 596031 | NCBI WGS metagenome assembly LNFM01 (sample SAMN04254537, study PRJNA301005) | activated carbon metagenome | isolation source: dual media filters at the Ann Arbor, Michigan drinking water treatment plant | place: USA: Ann Arbor
GCTGCGCAGGGATGCCACCGCCGCCTCGCAATGGGCATCGGCGTCGGTGGCGGCATCAGGCGGCATGTTCCCCCCAGTAGGCTTCGGACCGGCGGAGAGTGCATGCCACGGTATGAATCAGACATTGACGCCCGGTGTGACCTTCCTGCTACGGCCGGCCAGATTTCATGGTATTCGCCGGGGCGCATGCGCCGGTTCACCAGGAAGTGAAACGAAATCGGGAGGGGGTGGTGTCCCCGGCGAGATTCGAACTCACGGCCCCAGGATTAGGAATCCTGTGCTCTATCCTGCTGAGCTACGGGGACCCACCAGCGCCGATATACCACGCGCTCAGCGCCGCCGGAACCGCTCCACCGCGCCCACCAGGGCCGTGCGTACACCCGGCTCCAGCGCCGAATGCCCGGCATCCGGCACCACCGTCAGCCGCGCCCCGGGCCAGGCCGCCGCCAGCTCGAAGGCGGTCTCGGGCGGGCAGACCATGTCGTAGCGGCCCTGCACGATCTCCGCCGGAATGCCCGCCAGCCGCCCGATCCGGCCGAGCAGCCCTTCCTCGGGGAGGAACAGGTCATGCGCGAAGTAGTGCGCCTCGATCCGCGCCAGGCCCAGCGCCGTGCGGTCCTGCGCGAAGGACGCCACCGTCTCGGGCGAGGGCAGCAGGGTCGAACATGATCCCTCATACTGGCTCCAGGCCCGCGCCGCCGGCAGGTGCACCGCCGGGTCCGGATGACACAGCCGCTTCAGATAGGCACCCAGCAGGTCGTCGCGCTCCTCCGGCGGCAGGTGTTCGGCGAAGGCCGCCCAGGCGTCCGGGAACACGCGCCGGAGCCCCGTGAGGAACCATTCCACCTCCGCTGCCCGGCCCAGGAAGACGCCGCGCAGCACGCAGCCGATCACGCGCTCCGGGTGGTCCTGCGCGTAGGCCAAGGCGAGGGTGGAGCCCCAGGATCCGCCGAACAGCAGCCAGCGCTCGATGCCGAGGAAACGCCGCAGCGTCTCGATGTCCTGCACCAGATGCGGCGTGGTGTTGTCGCGCAGTTCGCCGAGCGGACGTGACCGCCCGGCGCCGCGCTGGTCGAAGATTACCACCCGCCAATGGCCCGGGTCGAAGAAGCGCCGATGCACGGCGCCGGCGCCGGCGCCGGGGCCACCATGCAGGAACAGCACGGGCTGGCCGCGCGGATTGCCCACCTGTTCCCAGTACATGACATGCCCGCCCGAAAGCGGCAGCAGGCCGGTCTCGAAGGGCGCGATATCGGGAAAGAGGTCGCCGCGGGGCATCGCGCGATCATGTGCCCAACCGTGCGCGGCTTCGCAATGGGCGGCCGCCTGCCATCGCGATTCCGGCGCGGCGATTTCTGGTCTAGGATGACGGCTCCATGGCAGAGACGCCGTCCACCTCGTCGCGTTCCAGCACCGCCGGGCATGTCGCCTGCGGCGTCTGCGCGCGCGAAAGCCGCCAGCCGCCGTTCCGCCCGCCGCCGCCCGAACAGGCGCCGGATCTGGACCTGCGGCCGGGCGAACCCGTGCGGTCCACCATGTCGCGCTGGCTGCAGCAATGCCCGCATTGCGGCTATGCCGCGCCGTCGATCGCCAAGGCGCACCCGGCCGCCGCGGCCGCCGTGACCGCCGCGCCGTTCCGCGCGCTGATCGCCGATGCGTCCCACCCGCCGCTGGCGCGCCGTTTCCTCGCCTGGGCGCATGTGCTGGAGGAGACCGGCGCGCTGCACGCCGCCGCGGAGGCGACCTTGCAGGCCGCCTGGGTGGCCGATGACGGCGCCAAGACCGACCTCGCGCGCGCCTGGCGGCAGGAAGCGGTCGCGCTCTGGCGTTCGGGCCCGCCGCTCGATGCCGAGCAGACGGTCCGCGTGGTCGATGCCCTGCGCCGCGCCGAATCCTGGGAGGATGCCGAGGCGACGGCGGCGGAACTCGCCGGCCTGTCGCCGCCCGAGGCCGTGAGCCAGGTGATCGCGTTGGAACGCCGCCTGGTCGCCGCGCAGGATGCCGGCCGCCACACCGTGGCCAGCGCGCTGCCCCCGCCGGCGCGCCGGCCGCATGTGACGCATCAGCGGCGCGACATCACCGGCGGCGGCATCGTCGCCTGGCTGCGGCGGCTTTTCGGGCGCTGAACGCCCACGCGCTGCAGCGCGCAGCGGCCCCTGGCAACGCGCAACGCGAAGCCGGCGCCATCGTGCGCGCCCGGCCGTCGCCGAGGGCCAGTTGGCAGCGTCCTGAAGCTCGCGCGGAGGGTCTTGCCAGCCCGCAACGCGGCCCATAGAGTTATATTATAACATTCTGGGATCGCCCGTCGTGTACCGCCGTTCGCTTCTCTGCTTGCCGGCGCTGCTGCTTGCCGGCCGCTCCGCCGCCCAGGCTCCAGGCCCGCTGCCGGTCGTCGCCTCCTTCTCCATCCTGGGCGACATGACCGCGCGGATCGCCGGCGATCGCATCGCACTGCGCGTCATCGCCGGCGCCGACGTCGATCCGCACGGCTTCCAGCCGCGCCCCTCCGATGTCGCGGCGCTGCGCGCGGCGCGTGTCGTCATCCGCAACGGCCTCGGCTTCGATGGCTGGATGGATCGGCTGGTGCGCGCGGCCGGATTCCGCGGCCCCGTCGTGACCGCGACCGACGGCATCACGCCGCGCGCCATGGCGGCCCATGCCCACAGCCATTCGCATGGCGGCGCCGACCGGCGGCAGCCGCACAGCGTGGGGCCACGTGGCGTGCCCGACCCGCATGCGTGGCAGGATCTGCGCCTGGGCCAGGCGTATGTTCGCACCATCGCCGCCGCGCTGGTCGCCGCCGACCCCGCTGGCGAGGCCACCTATCGCACCAACGCCGAAGCTTTCGCCGCGCGCCTCGTCACGCTGGATGCCTGGGTTCGCGCGCAGATCGGCGCGGTGCCCGAGGCACGCCGCAAGGTGGTCACCAGCCACGACGCCTTCGGTTATTTCGGCGCCGCCTATGGTGTCGAGTTCCTCGCGCCGCAGGGCGTGTCCACCGAGGCCGAGCCCTCGGCAGCCGAGGTTGCGCGCCTGATCCGCCAGATCCGCGAGCAGCGCATCACCGCGGTGTTCATGGAGAACATGGCCAACCCGGCCACGCTGCGCCGCGTGGCGGCCGAGGCCGGCGTCACGGTCGGCGGGCGGCTCTTTGCCGATGCCCTGTCGGGCCCCGGCGGCCCGGCGCCGGATTATGAGGCGATGTTCCGCCACAATGTCGGGCTGCTGGTGCCGGCCATGCGCGGCGGTGCGGCGTGAGGCGTGCGCTCGCCGCGGCGCTGCCCGCCGCCGTGCGGACCCCGCGCCAGTTCAAGACCGACATCGACATCGGCATGATCGGCGTCGGCACCACGCGCGCACCCGATCCGGCGCGGCTGCGCTTCCCCGGCGGGCGCTGATCCGTGGCACTTTCCAGCCGATGAGGCAGGAGATACCGCCGCACTGGCTGCATCCGCGCGACATCGCCCAGGCGCGCGCCGCGCAGGCCGAGATGGCCGCACGCATCGTGCCGCGCGACGCCCTGCCGGAGCCACCGTGGCGCATCGGCGGGGCAGATGTGTCCAACACACGCTTCGACCCGCGCCGGCGCGTGCACGCGGCGCTCGTCACGCTGGATGCGGCGCAGGACGTGGTGGCACAGGCCAGCGAGAGCCGCGTCGCGGACTTCCCGTATGTTCCGGGTTACCTCGGCTTCCGCGAGGTGCCCGCGCTGGTCGCCGCCTGGACGCGGTTGCATCCGAAGCCCGACCTGCTGCTGGTCGACGGGCAGGGGCTGGCGCATCCGCGCGGCCTGGGCCTCGCCTGTCACCTGGGCCTGGTGCTGGATGTGCCCACCATCGGCGTGGCGAAGTCCCTGCTGGTCGGCACGGCCGAGCCGGGGCCGGCGGTCGGCGATGCCGCGCCGATCCTGTGGAAGGGCGCGCGCATCGGCACGGCGCTGCGCACGCGCCGCGGCGCAGGGCCGCTGTACGTGTCGGTGAGGCATCGCGTGTCGCTGGAGACGGCGGTGGCGCTGGTGCGCGCCGCCTGCGACGGCAGGCGGCTGCCCGTGCCCATCCGCGCCGCCCATGATGCCGCCAATGCGGCGCGGCGGGCCGGCGAGGCGGCCGACGCCTGACGCCGCGCGGCGTGTGACCCGCAGGGGTCGCACGGACCCATCCGGTCCCGTATCCTTCCGGCGCGAATCCCTGCGGGAGCGAACGCCATGCTGTCCTTCCTGTTCCTGATTGCCGGCGCCGCCGCGCTGCTGCTGGCGGCGGCGCTGCCATTGCGGATCTGGATGCAGCGGCGCGCCAGCCCGCCCGCGCTGCCGGGGCCTGGCGGGTCCATCACCGCGCGCAGCACGCTGGTGACCAGCGGCGCGCTGGCCGGCGCGGGGGTGCTCTGCCTGTTCGCCTGGGCCTCCATCGTGCAGGTCGGCGCCGACGAGGTCGGGCACCTGCGCAAGATCTACGGCGGCCGGTCGATGCCCGCGGGACGCGTGATCGCCACCGGTGGCGAGAACGGCTTCCAGGCGCAGGTCCTGCCGCCCGGCGTATCCTTCCGCCCGCTGATCCGCCTGACACACGACATCGACTTCCTGCCGATGGTCGAGGTCCCGAACGGCACCTATGGCCGCATCCAGGCGGCCGACGGCGCGCCCATGCCGTCCGACCAGGTGATGGCCGATGGCTGGTCCGAATCCGAAGCCGCGCGGATGCTCGACGCCACCCATTTCCTTGGCGAGGAGCGTCCTGGCGCCGGTCCGCGCGGCCAGCGCGGCGCACAGACCACCATCCTCAAGCCAGGCCGCTACCCGCTGAACCTGTATCTGTTCCGCGTCGAGGTGCGGCTGGCCGACCGCACCGTGACCTACGACCTGAACGGCCTACGCCTGGTGCGCCACGACCGCGCGCAGACCGAGATCACCTCGGTCATCGAGGTGCCGGCCGGCCATGTCGGCGTGGTGAAGTCCAACGTCACGGAACGCGGCCGCGACTGCCGCGAGGAACGCGCCCCGGCCCAGGCCGAGGCGCTGACCGTGGCGCTGGTGCCGAACGGCTGCCGCGGCGTCTGGCGCAACCCGCTGTTCCCCGGCGCCTACTACATGAACCGCGACGCCTATGCGGTCACGCTGGTCGATGTCCGGCTGCAGACCTGGGAATACCGCGGCGGCTATGACGAGCGGCGCATCAACCTCACGGTCGACCAGCGCGGTGAGATCCAGCAGACCGGCACCACGCAGAACGTCCCGGTCCCGCGCGAGGCCGCCGACCGCGCCGTGATGGTGCGCGTCGAAGGCTGGGACGTGCCGCAGGAGCTGCGCGTGCTGGTGCAGGTTACGCCCACCAACGCGCCCTTCGTCGTGGCGTCCGTCGGTGGCCTTGGCGAGATCGAGGACCGCGTGGTCACACCCATGATCCGGTCCGTCGTGCGCAACGTCGTGGGCTCGGAGATCGTGGTGGCCGGCCAGCGTCGCGCGACCCGCGTGCTCGACCTGGTGGACCAGCGCGACGCCATCGAGACCACGATCGAGCGCCTGGTGCGCGAGGAAGCGCTGAAGGCCGGCCTGGAGGTGAACCAGCTGCGCTTCGGCGAGAGCGTCATCCCGCCCGAATTGCTGGTGGCGCGCCGTCGCGAGCAATTGGCCCAGCAGCTGCGCCAAGCCTACCAGCAGGAAACCATCGCGCAGGAGGAGCGCGTCAAGACCGAGCAGGCGCGCGCCACCGCCGACCAGCAGCGCGAGCTGGTGCGGGCGCAGATCGCCGTGCAGGTCTCCGAACGCACCATGGCGGAACGGCAGAACCTGGGCGAGGCGGAGCGGCGCTACCTGGAGGCGCTGGCGCGCGGGCAGGAGGCGCAGGCGAATGTGCTGGGGCCATCGAACGCGCTGTTGCTGCAGGCGCTGCAGCAGATCCTGGCCACACTTCGCGAGAAGCCGGAACTGATCGCCCTCGCGCCGCGGCTGGTGCCGCAGACGCTGGTGACCGGCGGCGGCACCGGGCTCGAGGGCATCGCGGCCATGCTGCGCGGGCCGCAGCCGGCCGAGATCCCGACCACGCGCCCGCCGCCGCTGCGCTGAGGCGCGCTACCGCACCAAGGGGCAACCGCCTTCCGCCAGCGGGCGGAAGGCCTCGGCGCCCGGGATGGTCTGCATCACATCGAGCAGATCCCATTCCCCGCGTGCCTGCGAAGGCTGCTTCGCCTTCATCAGGTACATGTCGCGGATGACGCGGCCATCGATGCGCAGGCTGCCATTGCTGGTCATGAAGTCGTTGATCGGCGTCTCGCGCATCTTCGCCATCACCGGCGCTGCGGCATCGGTGCCGGCCGCCTGAATGGCCTTCAGGTAGTGCGTGACGGCGCCCCACATGCTGGCCTGGAACATGGTGGGCGGGCGGCCATGGATGCGCGCGAAGCGCGCGGAATAGGCGCGCGTGGCATCGGTCTGGTCCCAGTAATACGCCTCGGTGAAGACCATGCCCTGCGCGGTTTCCAGGCCGATCGCCTTCACGTTCGTCAGCAGGCACAGCAGCGCCGCCGGCTGGATGCCGCGCCGCGACAGGCCGAATTCGCCCATCTGCTTCACGATGTTGATGAAGTCGGTGCCCGCCGCGGCGATGCCGACCACGTTGGCGCCGGACCCGGCGGCGCGCACCAGGTGCGATGAATAGTCGGTCTCGCCCAGCGGTGCGCGCGAGCTGCCCACGATCTGGCCGCCCAGCCCGCGGATCGCCGCGGTGGCATTGGCTTCCAGCGAATGGCCGAAGGCGTAGTCCGAGGTGATGAAGTACCAGCGCCGCCCGCCGCCGGCCATGACGGCGCCGACCGTGCCACGCGACAACGCGTAGTTGTCGTAGGTCCAGTGCACGCCGAAGGGCGAGCAGCCCGGCCCGGTCAGGTCGGTGGTGCCCGCGGCGATGACCACGTCGATCTTCTGCTTCTCCCGCGCCAGGTTCTGTACCGCCAGCGCCACCGCGGAATTGCCCAGGCCGAAGATCGCGTCCACGCGTTCCTGGTCGTACCAGCGCCGCGCGATCGCGAGACCGACATCGGCGCGGTTCTGCAGATCACCGAACACCAGTTCGATCGGCATGCCGTTTACGCGCCCGCCGAAATCCTCGATGGCGAGGCGCGCCGAGACGACATCGCCCATGCCCTGCTGGTCGGCAAACACGCCCGACATGTCATCGAGCACGCCGATCTTCACGACGCCATCCGAGATGCCGGACTGCGCGCGGCCCTCGGTCGGGCGGATGGCGGTGAGCGGCAGCGCGGCGGCGGCGCCCAGCAGGTGCCTGCGGTTCATGATGCTTCCTCCGGTTCGTGGTTCTTGCGCGCCATCATGCCACGCGCAGCGGTCCCGACCAGGGGGTTATCCGACAGCAAAGCCCGCGGCGCGGAAGCGCGCCTGGCCATCGGCGCCTGTCAGCCAGTCGAGAAACGCCGCCGCGCCGGCGCAGTCTGCCACGCGCGTCGTGACCGCGCCAAGAACGGGGCGTGACCGGCTGCGCATTGTCGGGCAGGGGGCCGGCCAGGATCGCGCCGCGCGCAGGTCGGCTTTGCTCGAGATGTCGGGCCGCGGCGCACCCTCGCGCACCGCGACGCCGATGAGCATGCGGCCGAGTTCGCGGATGGTCGTGCGATCAAGCAGCGCAACGGCGCCCAGGCGCCCGACCTGGTCGGCGCCGTTGAGCATCAGGCCGGCTGCCGCGCCATCGCGCAGGCGGCGGGCTGCCACGCCGGCATCGGCGGTGGTCAGCACGCCCTGCCGGCCGCTGCGCGCGCCGACGCCGCGACCGCGCCGGCGCCAAGCGCGCGCAACGGTAGCGCGCCCTGGGCGCGTGCAATGGTCGGTGCGGCGATCGCGGCGAGCCGCATGCGACCGCGCATCGGGACGCCCTTCGGTTGATGCCTTCGCGTCAGCCCGCGCCGTGGCCGAGGAGGTCGGCCAGCGCGACCCGTGCCTCGCCGACCGCGCCGTTGCGGAATGCCTCCGCCGGCAGGCGGGCGTAGCGCGCGTAGCTCTCGTGGATGAAGGCCGCCAGGCCGAGGTGCAGGTCGCCGCTGGCGATGCCGGGCCGCGCCGCGCGCTTGAACACCAGCGAGCCCGGCACGCCGAGTGCCTCGGCGATCTCCGGATAGACCGGCCAGATCACGTTGCCCGCCAGGTGATCGAAGCCTGGCGTCACCCGCGGGGCATCCCTGCGCAGCAGCCCCGCGCCGATGGCGGCGGCGCGGGCGATGTCCGCCAGAACGAAGGCGCGCGGATGGTTCAGCGTGTGCATGAACGGGCCGCGCGCGTGCCAGGATTCGAAGGACGCGGCGAAGGCGTCGCCGCAGGGGGCGAAAGCCTCGGTCAGCATCGTGCGCTCCTTGCCGAAGGCTTCAAGGAAGCCGAGCCGCGTATAGACCAGCCGGTTGAACAGCGTGGCCACGTCGGCTTCCGCGACATCCAGCGAAAATGCCGCCGCCACGATGCAGGAATGATAGGCGCCGACCGGCGACTCCAACGGCCTATTGTCCAGCATGAGATAAGCCATGTCCGGCTGGTAGCCGCGGAACAGCACCTTCGGCACCACCACCACATGTCGACCGGCGGCCGTGAGCGCGTCTGTCGCGATGCCCTTCCATCGCGTGTCGAGACGCTGCGTGAACACGGCGTCGGCGTCCTCGATCAACGACGCCGCGGCCTGCGCGCGCGACGTTTGCGGCCCACCGTCGATCTGCGCCACCTGGATGCGCGTCTCCGGCAGCAGATGCGCCAGCCCATGCGCGATGCCATGCGCCTGGCAATTGCCTAGCACGACGATCCGCATCAGGCCGGGTCACCCGGCGCGACGATGGCGTCCTCGTCGCACACCACGCCGGACAACGCGTCGTATGCCGCGGCTTCGGTCGCGCTGACCGGAACGGCGGCAGGTGGCGTGGGCGCGCCCCGATGGAGCGGTTCCACCGGCACGGGCGCGGCTGCTTCGATGGCATGCCGGCCGAACAGCGCCATGACGGCGGCCACGCCCTCCGGTGTGACCTCGCGCAGGTCCGTGCCGAAGAAGCACCCGCGCGCCTGCGGCCCGGTGATGACCTCGTAGGATGGGAAATACGCGATGCGCGGATCGTCGCGGCAGACCTGGTCGGCCACCGCGCGCAGCACCGCCTTGCTCGCGGTGGTGGAGACCAGGACATGGCGGTCCTCGAAGGTCGCGACCAGCGGCACGGGGGAGACCGTCAGCATGATCCGCACCGCTGGATTCACGCTGCGCAACGCATCGACGAAGCCGGCCAGCGCGGCATGGCAGGCGGCAAATCCGGCATTGTCGAAGCGCCATTCGCCGGGTGGCGTCGCGATGCCGAGCACGCCGGGATGCAGCGGTACCGCGGCGCCGTCCTCGGCCGCGACCCAGCCCTCGGTCAGCCCCAGCGTGAACACGAAGACGTCGCAGGTCTCGAACATGCGGCGCACCGCCGCGAGGTGCCGCAAGCGATCGGCCTCGAGCGCATCGAGATCGGGAAAGCCGCCGGCCTGCACCCGCGGGCGAAACGGGTCGACCAGGCCGCCGCAGGGCAGCGTCCAGGCGCGCAACCGCGGTCGGCGCATCCCATAGGCGCGTTCGAACAGCTGGAACAGCTGCGCGGTGGTGTAGATGTTGCCGAAGCGCGCGGGGAAGATTCCAAAGCCCTCGTCGCGCACGCCCGCACTGGCGGCGAAGTGTTCCGTGACCAGGGGCGTGATGCCGAAGCCGCCGAGGCTGCGCGCTAGATGCTGCGCAAAGCAGCTTCCGGCCGTGGCGACGCGGTCGCCGGGCGCGATGCGGAAGGGCAGTGCGGTCACGGGATCGACCCCGGCCGTCGCCGGCGCGGCTACGCCCTGGCGCCAGAAGGCGTGGTCAGGGCGGCCGAGATAGGGGTTGGTCTCGAACATGCCCGCTGCCTCCGCACGGTCCGATACAGGCCGCCCCCTGGCCGCGCAACCGGGATGGATTGCCCTGCGCCCGCCCATGGGCGAGTTTGCTGCAGTCCCGAGGAGACCGACCTATGGCCCATGCCCTGGGCGCGCCCGCCGCGCCCGCCATCCTGCGCAACACCGAGCTTGACGCCGATGCGGTGCGCGAGGCGCGCGTCGACCTCGCCGCCTGCTTCCGCATGGCCGCGCGGCTGGGTCTGTCGGAGGGCATCTGCAACCACTTCTCCTTCGTGGTGCCGGGGCGCGACGACCTGTTCCTGGTTAATCCCTATGGCTGGGCGTTCAGCGAGATCACCGCATCGCGCCTGCTGGTCTGCGACTTCCACGGCAATGTGATCGCCGGCGATGGGGTGCCGGAGGCGACTGCGTTCTTCATCCACGCGCGCGTTCACCTGAACAAGCCGCGCGCCAAGGCGGCCTTCCACACGCATATGCCGAACGCGACCGCGCTGGCCATGCTCGAAGGGCCGCCGCTGGTCTGGGCCGGGCAGAGCGCGCTGAAATTCTATGGCCGCACGCTGGTCGATGAGGAGTACGGCGGACTGGCGCTGGATGAGAAGGAAGGCGATCGCATCGCCGCCAGCATCGGCGATGCCGACATCGTCTTCATGAAGAACCACGGCGTGATGGTGGTTGGCCCATCCGTCGCGGAAGCCTGGGACGACCTCTATTACCTCGAACGCGCCGCCGAGGCGCAGCGCCTGGCGATGGCCACCGGCCGCACGCTGAAGCCGGTGCCGGCGGAACTCGCCGCGCGCACCTACGCCCAGATGCGCGAGGGCGACCGCGAAAGCGCCCGGCTGCACCTGGACAGCGTCAAGCGCATCCTCACGCGCGAGGAACCGGAGTTCATGCATTGATCCACCGCGTCCTGGTTGCCGCCTGCGCAATAGCGGCGGCGCTGCCCGCGGCCGCGCAGGACGCGCCGGCACCGGCGCGGCGCGACAACGGCGTCGCGGTCTTCGCCGGCATCTATTCATCGGATGTCTTCACCGACATCGTGGCCACGCCGTGGGATACGCGCACCGAGAACATCTACCTCGTGACCCTGTCCTATAACCGGCGCATCGCGACCATCTTCCGCCACCTGGACATCGAGGTGGAAGGCGGCGTCGGCCGCCGCTTCGGCGACAATGACAGCTTCGAGGCCTATGCCGCGCTGGCGCTGCGCTGGACCGAATTCCCGTGGAACCGGCACCTGCGCACGACCTTCGCGGTCTACCCGATCGGACCGTCCTACGTGGCGGATCTTTCGCCGTCGGAAGTCAGCAAGGACGGCCGTTCGGCGAATTGGCTGAACTACTTCGCGCTGGAACTGACACTGGCCGCACCCGCCCTCCCGCAGGTCGAAATGCTGTTCCGCCTGCATCACCGCTCCGGCGCCTTCGGGCTGATCAATGGATCGACCAACGGGGCGGATTTCCTGAGCGTCGGCGCGCGCTTCCGCTTCTGATGCCGCCGCGCCCCGCGCCGCGGCCCGACGCGACGGGGCTGGTCCTGCTGGTCGCCACAACCCTCGGCTGGGGCCTGAACTGGCCGGCGATGAAGCTGCTGCTGGCGGAACTCCCGGTGCTCTCGACGCGTGCGGCGCATGGCGCGCTCGGCTGCGCGGTGCTGGTGGCGGTGGCGTTGGCGCGGCGCGAGGCGCTGGCGGTGCCGGTGGCACTCTGGCCGCGGCTGGTGCTGGCGTCGCTGCTCAATGTCACGGCCTGGATGGGCCTCGCGTCCTTCTCGCTGCTTTGGCTGTCGGCGGCGGAGGCGACGATCGTCTGCTACACCATGCCGGTCTGGGCGGTGCTGATGGCCTGGGCGATCCTGGGCGAACGCCCGGGTGTGGCCCGCATCGCGGGGTTGCTGCTGGCATTGTCGGGACTGGCGTTGTTGGTGCTGGGGCAGGGCCTGGCGGTCGGCATCGAGAAACTGCCGGGCGTGGCGCTCGGCCTTGCCTCGGCGGTGCTGTTCTCGCTGGGCACGGTGGTGACGAAGCGCTGGCCGCTGGGCCTGCCGCCGACCGCCGGCGCGGTCTGGCAGGTCGGATTGGGAATTGCGCCGCTGGCACTGCTGGCGCTGCTGCTGGATCCGCCGGGCTTCGGTGCGTTGTCGGCGCAGGGCTGGGCGCTGATCGCCTATGGCGGCGTCTTTGCGCTGGGGCTCTGCTATCTGTCGTGGTTCGCGGCGCTGCGGCGGCTGCCGGCCTCGCTCGCTTCGCTGGGTACGCTGCTAACGCCGATGGTGGGCGTGGCCGGCGCGGCGCTGGTTCTGGGCGAGCCCTTCGGCTGGCGCGAGGCGGCGGCGATGGGGTTGACGCTGTCGGGAGTCGCGCTGGCGGCGCGCGGATAGCCGCCTCACCCCACCGCGATGTTGTCGAGCAGCCGCACGCCGCCCAGCCGCGCCGCCGCCAACAGGCGCATCGGCCCGGTGTGTCCCGGCGCATCCAGCGGGCGCAGGGTCTCGGCGTCGACGAGCGCCAGGTAGTCGGGCGCAAGGCCGCCGGCGCGAAGGGTCGCCTGGCCGGCTGCCAGCACGCCTGCCACCGGTGCGCCGCGCAGGATCTCCGCCGCCGCGCGCGCCATCACCTGGGGCAGCAGCGGCGCCGTGGCGCGCTCGGCTTCGGACAGGAAGCGGTTGCGGGATGACATGGCGAGGCCATCCGCCTCGCGCACCGTCGGCACCGGCAGGATGCGGATGGGGATGTCCAGGTCGCGCGCCATGCGCGTCACCACCTGCAACTGCTGCCAGTCCTTTTCGCCGAAGGCGGCGACATCGGCGCCGGTCTGCAGGAACAGCTTGGCGCAGACCGTGGCGACGCCGCGGAAATGCCCGGGCCGCGCATCGCCCTCCCAGCCGGATGATGGACCGGCGACCTCGATCACGGTCGCAGCACCGGGCGGGTACATCGCCTCGACCGGCGGCATCCAGACCAGGTCGCAGCCGGCGGCGCGCAGTTTCGCGAGGTCGCCCGCCTCGTCGCGCGGATAGCGCGCGAGGTCCTCGTTGGCGGCGAATTGCAGCGGATTGACGAAGATCGAGGCGGCCACCGCGTCGGCCTCCCGCCGCGCCGCGGCGACGAGTTCGATATGGCCCGCATGCAGCGCGCCCATGGTCGGGACCAGGCCCAGGCGGCGCCCGGCAGCGCGCATCCTGGCGGTGGCGGCACGGAGCGCAGGAAGATCGCGGCAGACCAGCATCGTGCGAACCATTGTCCTGCGGGCCGCCGCTGCTGGATCGCAGCCGCGCTGGCGTCAGTGCAGGCCGCCGCGATGAACGGCGCCTGGCCGGGCGGCACCAAGCGCCCATCCGGTCGCGACGACACTAACCCGGCCGGCGCGCCGCAGCCACCTCAGGCGCGCAGGCGCGGCGCCTGCATCGCGATGGGCGAGGTCGCCGGCGGGGGATCGAGGATGTCGTCCTCCCAGATGTGCAGGATGCCGAGCGGCGCGCTGGTGCGTTCGCGCAGCTTGGCGAGGGCGGCGGCTTCGATGCGTTCGCGCGCCGCGCCGAAGCGTTGCATCACCTGCGACGCCTCGAACCGCCCGCCACCGGTCACGCCCAGCAGCGCGAGGCGCGAGATGGCGCAGCGCACGCGCACCCCGTCATCCATGTCCAGTTCGAAGACCAGGCGCTGGCCATCCCAGCGCGGTGCCGCCGGCCTGTCCGCGGTCATGACCCCACCTGCCCGTCCGCGGTGCGCAGGGCGTTGAGTTCCGTGGGCGTCAGCGGCAACGCCTGGCGCAGGCCGGCGCCGTCGTCGCGCGTCATGGTCATGTACGAGCACATCCAGGCCTGGAAGGAGAGGCCGTCGAGCGTTTCCTCCTCCAGGTGCACGATGTAGCGCCCGGCCGGCTGTAGCCCAGGGCTTGACCGCAGGGCGAAGGGGCGGCGGAACCGGACCGTCTCGGTGGATGCGCGGGTGTCCATGATTCTCACCGTGCCAGCCGGTCGGCGCAGGCGCGCGCCACGTCGGGATCGACCCGCTCGCCGCCGGGCGGCAGCGTGGCAAAGCGCCGCGCCAGCGTGTTGCGCGCCGACCAGTCGAGCGCGGTTGGATCGGCGTTCTCGAGCCGCGCCTGGGTGTCGCAATAGATCGCCTGCTGCGCGACCACGCCGTTGTGCGCGAGGGTCTGCGCCGTGCTGGTGCGGATCTGGAAGCCCACCATGCCCGAGATGACCGGCCCGGCGACCAGCCCCACGCCCAGCGCCAGCAGCACGGGCTTCCACGTGGTCCATCGCGTGGCGGCTGCTTCGGAGAAGCGGGCGAAGGCGCTTGGGGTGCCAGCGGACATCGGGGTTGCTCCTGGCGGTGATGCCGTGCGGGGAATGCCCGCATGTCCTGCAAATATGGGACGCATTTCGTATATTGTGTGCAGGAAATCGCCGCGGTGATCATTTGGTTATTTTTTTCACGCTTTCAATAATGACGATCCGAATATTGGAAGTATTTTGACGCTTCGGTGCGCGCCGCGGTGGCTTGCCCGCCCCGGCGCGAGGGTCTAGGCGGCGCCATGACCCAGGACCGCCCGACCATCCGCCTGCTCCCCGGCCGCGATCGCCGCGTAAAGGCCGGCCACCCCTGGGCCTTCAGCAATGAGGTCGCCATGACCCCGGCGGCCAAGGCGCTGCCCGCCGGCAGCGTGGTGCGCCTCGAAGGCGATGACGGCGTCCGGCACGGCGCCTGGCACTTCAACCCGCATTCGCTGATCGGCGCGCGGCGCCTCTCGACCGACCCGGACGCCGTCTGCGACGGCCCCTGGTTCGAAGCCCGCCTGGCCGAGGCGCTGGCGCTGCGGCAGCGGCTGTTCGACACGCCGCACTACCGCCTGGTGCATGCCGAGGCCGATGGCCTGCCCGGCCTGGTGGTGGACCGCTACGGCGACGTCGTCGCGATGCAGGCGAACACGGCGGGCATGGAAGCGGCCACGCCGCTGATCCAGGCGGCGCTGGCCGCGCTGATCGGCCCGCGCGGCATCGTCGCGCGCAACGACAGCGCGGTGCGAGCCCTCGAAGGCCTGGCCGAGGAGACGCGCCTGCTCGCCGGGGACGCGGCCGGCGCGATGGTGGAGGAGAACGGTGTCCGCTTTCCGGTCGACCTGCTCGGCGGCCAGAAGACCGGCTGGTTCTTCGACCAGCGCGAACACCGTGCCCGCGTGGCGCGGCTCGCGCAGGGTGCCACGGTGCTCGACGCCTTCTGCCATACCGGTGGCTTCGGCATCGGCTGCGCGGTGGCGGGCGCGGCTTCGGTGATGCTGCTCGACCGCAGCGAACACGCGCTCGCCACCGCCATGCAGGCCGCGACGCTGAACGGCGTGGCGGAGCGCGTGACGGCGCAGCGCGGCGAGGCGATGGACGCGCTGGAGCGCATGGTCGGCGAGGGCCGGCGCTACGGCGTGGTGGTCGCCGACCCGCCGGCCTTCGCCAAGGCGCGGCGCGACCAGCCGGCGGCGCTGCGCGCCTATGGCAAGCTGGCAAGGTTGGCCGCGACGCTGACCGAGCGCGGCGGCTTCCTGTTCATCGCATCCTGCTCGCACCACGTGGCGCCGGGCGAATTCGCCGATGCGGTTGCCTGGGGCGTGCACCGTGCCCGGCGCGAGGCGCGCATCCTGCACATGGGGGGCGCCGGCCCCGACCATCCGCTGCACCCCATGCTGCCGGAAAGCGCGTATCTGAAGGGCATGCTGCTGCACCTGCCGTGAGCCCGGTGCCGCCCCTGCCGCATGCGCGGTTCCGGACGCAGCCGCCCTTGCCGGTCGGCCCGCGCCTGGCGCGTGGCTGGCGGGTGACGCGTTTCGAGGCGGCGGGCGCGGAGGTACGGCTTGGCCGAGGGTCGCGCGCGGTCGATCGCCTGCTGCGCGATGCCGGTGTCCGCCATGGCGCCTTCGTGAGCGCCTGGAACCCGTGCAGCCGCCGGGTGCCGCGCTGGCGCAACGACGCCGCCCTGGCGCGGCTTTGCGCCTTGGCGAAGCGGCGCGGCATCGCGCATCACCATGGCGCAGGCCGTGCCGAGCGGCCGGCCTGGTGCGAGGAACACCTGCTGCTGCTGGGGGACTGGCGGCGTGCCGTGGCGCTCGCGCATCGCTTCGGCCAGCATGCCGTAGTGTTGGTGCGGCGGCAGGATCGCGCGCGCCTGCGGGTGCTTCGATGACGGCCGCGCTGCCCTTCCTCGCGGCCGTGTTTGCCGTGCGCGCGGCGCTCGGCGCGCTGTTCCAGGCGCCGGGGGCCGCGGCGCCGGTGCTGGTGCCGGCCTTCGGCATGGACTGGACGCAGTTCGGCACGCTGGTCGGGCTGTTCTGGCTGCCGGGGCTGGTGCTGGTCTATCCGCTTGGCCTCGCGGCGCGACGCATGGGGGACCGTGCGGGCGTGCTGCTCGGCCTCGGCTTCCTGGTGGCGGGCGCGCTGGTCTGCGCGGCGGCGGGCGGCGCGGTGCTGTTGTTCGCGGGGCGGCTGCTGATGGGCATCGGCACCGTGCTGGTGATCCTGTTGCTGACCAAGATGATGCAGGATCGCTTCCAGGGCGCGGACCTGTTCCCCGCCATGGCGGTCTATGTGCTGGGCTGGCCGATCGGCATCGCCGCGGCGCAGGCGGTGCTGCCGGCGATGGCGGTGCAGCAGGGCTGGCAACTGCCCTTCCTGGTCGCCGCGGCCGCCGGCGCGCTGGCCTTCGTGGCGCTGGCGGGGGCATCGCGCCCGGTGCCGCGCGCGCCGCCACCACCGGCCGGCGCCGCGCGGTTGTCGGCGCGCGAGGTGCGGCTGATGTGCCTGGCCGGCGCCTGCTGGGCCTGCGTGAACGGCACCTACATGGTGCTGGTGACCTTTGCGCCGCCGCTGCTGGTCGAACGCGGGCTGTCGGTGGCCGAGGCCGGTTTCGCCACATCGCTGATGTCCTGGGTGAACATCCTCGCGGTGCCCGCGGGGGCGATGCTGGCGCGGCGCGCGGGCCTGGTGCGGCCGATGGTGCTGGGCTGCGTCTCGGCCGCCGCGCTGCTGGCCGCGGCGCTGCCCTATGCGGGGGTCGGGTGGGGGGCGGCGATCCTGGCGGCGCATGGGCTGCTCTATGCGCTGCCGATCACGGTGTTCTCGGCGCTGCCGGCGATGGCGGTGCCGCCGGAGCGGCGCGCGCAGGGCCTCGGCGTGTATTTCATCTTCTTCTACGCGGGCTGCACCGGCTTTCCGCCGCTGGCCGGGTGGTTCGCCGACCGCTTCGGCGGAGCCACGGCGCCGGTGCTGCTGGCGGCGGTACTGCTGGTGGTGGCGCTGGCGTTGTTCGCGCTGTTCCGGCGCGAGGCGGCGCGCTAATTCGCGCCGGTCGCGCCGCCCAGCACCTCGGCGATGCCGTCGCGGACGACCAGGTCGGCGATGCCATCCAGTGGCGTCTCCTGCCGGTTCAGGATGACCAGGTGGGCGCCGCGGCGCTTCGCCGCTTCAGGGAAGCCGGCCGCCGGGTGCACCACCAGCGAGGAGCCGAGCACGAGGAACAGGTCGGCCGCCTGGGTCTCCTCCTGCGCGCGGCGCATCGGTCGCTCGGGCATGGACTGGCCGAAGCTGATGGTGGCTGTCTTCACCAGCCCGCCGCAGGCGCGGCAGCCGGGGACGTCGCCCGCGCGCTCGAAGCCGTCCCGCAGGTCCGCGATCTCGTGCCGCGTGCTGCAATCGAGGCAGGCGCCGTAGGTCGAATTGCCATGCAGTTCGATCACCTGGTCGTCGGGAATGCCCGAGGCCTGGTGCAATCCGTCGATGTTCTGCGTGATGACGGCGCGCGCGCGGCCCTGGCGGACCAGCAGGGCCACCGCGCGGTGGCCGCGGTTCGGTTGCGCGGCGCGCATCACGTCGTCGCTGTCGAAGCGCCGGCGCCAGGCTTCGCGGCGCGCACTGGCCGAGGCCACGAAATCCTGGAACAGGATCGGCTGCATCTTCGTCCAGACGCCGTTGGTGCCGCGGAAATCCGGAATGCCGGAATCGGTGCTGATGCCGGCGCCGGTGAAAATGGCGATGCGCCCGGCAGCCTCGATCAGGCGGCGGAGTTCGGCCGCGTCGCTCATGGCATGCGCGCGAGGATGAACAGCCGCCGGAAGGGCAGCAGCACCGCGCCGTCGGATTGCGGCGGATAGGCCGCGCGCATCGCGCTGCGGTAGGCATCCAGGAATCCCTCGCGCGCCGCGCCGTCCAGCACGTCCAGGAAGGGGCGCAGGCTGGTGCCCATGGCCCATTGCACCACCGCATGCTCGCCGCGAAGAACGTGCACGTATTCGGTGACCCACAGGTCGAGCGTGGCGACGCGCGGGCGCAGCAGGTCGTAGTAGTCGCCGTGTGTCAGAATGGCCGGTGCGCTGGTGACGCGCGCCAGCGCCGCGGCCCAGGGGCCCTCGCGCGCAATGCGGTCCTGTTCGGCGCGCAACGGTGCCGCGTGCATCGAGGGCATCTGCACCGCGAGCACGCCGCCGGGTGCCAGGTGCGACAGCAGGCGTGGAAACAGCGTTTCGTGCCCGCCCAGCCATTGCAGCGCGGCATTGGAGAACAGAACGTCCACTGGCGCGGCCGGCGTCCAGGCGGTGATGTCGGCCTGTTCGGTCGCGAAGCCGGTGGCCTTCGCGAGCATCGCCGCGCTGCCGTCCACGCCGGTCACCGTCGCGCCCGGAAAGCGCGCGGCCAGCACCGGCAGCCCATTGCCCGCGCCGCAGCCGAGGTCAACGATCCGCGCCGGCCCCGGATGCGCGATGCGCCCGATCAGGTCGATCGCCGGGCGCAGGCGTTCATCCTCGAACCGCAGGTACTGGGCGGCGTCCCAACGGGTCTGGCTCACCGGGCCGTCCTCGTTAGGGCCCGATGCCCTGCATCGGGCCGGGAGCGCACAGCGCGACCGCGCCCGCCGCCGCCAAAGCGACAATGCGGAGCGCGCAAGCCGAGCCGCCGGATGGCGGCGCCGGCGCTTGAGGCACACAAAAGGCTCTCGCCGCCGCCTGAGGTCATAGAAAGCGCGCCCTGATATCCACGCTGCTCTCGCGCCCAAGCTTGTCGAAATGCTCCACCAACCACAGCTCGGCCGCCTCCCGCCCGTACTGCTTCAGCGTGCACAGGAAGTCCCAGTCGCCATTGAACTTCGTGCTCAGCTTGAACTTCCGCATGCGTTCCTCATCCTCGATCAGGTGGATGAACAGGCGGCGGTAGCGCGGTTGTTCCAGGCGCCCGGTATCCAGCAGGCGCTGCACGAAGTCGATGGCGCGCATCTCGGCCATCAGCGATCCGTTGAAGGTGATCTCGGTGAGGCGGTTCAGGATGTCCGACGCGCTGGTCGGCGCTTCCTCGCGCACCTGCGGGTTCAACTGCACCAGCACCAGGTCCGGCGGCCCGCCCTGGTCGTACAGCGGCCACAGCGCCGGGTTGCCGAGGTAGCCGCCATCCCAGTACGGCTCGCCGTCGATCTCGACCGCCTTGAACACCTGCGGCAGGCAGGCCGACGCCAGCAGCATGTCCACCGTGAGTTCGCGCCGCGTGAAGACGCGCGGCTTGCCCGTGCGCACGCTGGTCGCCGAGACGAACAGCCGCGGTGCCTTGGCTTCCATGCGCAGGCGTTCGAAGTCGATGCTGTCGTTCAGCGCGTCGCGCAGCGGATTGAACTCATAGGGGAAGGGGTTGATCTGGTAGGGGGACAGCACGCGCGAAAGCGTGTCGAAGGTGCGGTACGCGACCGACCAGGTGAGGTCGTGGCCCCACATCAGCTTCTCGAGCGGCGTCGCGCGCAGCGGGCTGATCGCCAGCCGCCCCGCGATCGACCGCCAGAAGCGATCGAGCGCGGCGATCGCGCCCGTCGGCCCGTCGGCCAGCAACCCTTCGACCAGCATCACGCCGTTGATGGCGCCGGCCGAGGTGCCGGACAGCCCGTCCACCTCCAGCCGGTCGTCTTCCAGCAGGCGTTCCAGCACGCCCCAGGTGAAGGCGCCATGCGTGCCCCCGCCCTGCAACGCCAGGCTGATGCGCCGCTTCGCCGGGGGTTTCGCGACGGCGGGCGCGGCCGGCTCGCTCACGCCGCCATCCAGCCGCCGTCGATCGACAGCGCCGCGCCGTTCACGCCGCCCGATCCCGGCCCGCACAGCCACAGCGCCATCCGCCCCACCTCGTCCACCTCGATCCAGCGCCTGGAGGGCTGCTTCACCAGCAGGTGGTCGCGCAGCGCCGCGTCCTCGCTCACGCCGTGCTTCGCTGCCAGCGGACCGACCTGCGCCTCGGCCAGCGGGGTGCGCACGAATCCCGGGCAGATCGCGTTGCAGGTGATGGGCGTCGTGGCCACTTCGAGCGCCACGACCTTGGTCATCCCCACCACGCCGTGCTTGGCCGCGACATAGGCGGACTTGAAGGGGCTGCCCGCCAGCCCGTGCGCCGAGGCGACGTTGATGATCCGCCCCCAGTTGCGTGCGCGCATGCCCGGCAGCGCCGCCTTGATGGCGTGGAAGTTGGACGACATGTTGATCGCGATGATCGCGTCCCACTTCGCGTCGGGGAAATCCTCGATCGGGCTGACGTATTGGATGCCGGCGTTGTTCACCAGGATGTCGAGGCTGCCGAGCGTCTTCTGCGCATCGGCGACCATGGCGCGGACCTCATCGGGCTTCGAGACGTCGGCGTCCGAATAGGGCGCATCCCCGCCACCCATCGCGACGCCGACGCTGGCGCGCGCGGCGGCGATCTCCCCGGGCTTGCCGAAGCCGTTCAGCATGACCTTCGCGCCCGCCTGCGCCATCAGCAGGGCGATGCCGTGGCCGATGCCGGAGGTCGATCCGGTGATGAGGGCCGTGCGGCCCTCCAGAGTGCGGTCCATGGTCATCCGGTCCTTCGTTTCGCGCGCCGTGAGTGATCAGGCCGGCATGGTGGCGAAGCGGGCCGGCCGGGGGAAGCCCCGCGGCGCGCTTTAACCGGGCGATCACCGCTGGCCCCCTATACAGCCTCTGCCGGAGCCTGCCGCTGTCCGGGCGGCCCAAGCCAGGAGCATCGCGGTGTTTGCCAAACTCACCATCCGAACAAAACTGTTCGGCAGTTTCGGGGTCGTCCTGTTCCTGCTGTCGGTGATGGCCGGCATCGGCTTGATGAACCTGCGCAACGTCGAAGGCGACATGCGCGAGATCGGTGAGCACTGGATCGCCTCGGTCGATGCCGTCAGCCGCTACCGCGGTGCGGCGACCGAGCTGCGCCGCACGGAACTCGCGCTCGCGGCCTATACCGACCCCGCGGTGCGCAGCCGCCGGGCCGGCGAGATCGGCGCGGTCATGACAGCGATGCGCGGACAGTGGCGAACCTATGAAGCGCTCATCGCCTCCCCCGAGGAGCGCCGGCGCGCCGATGAGGTGAAGCGGCTGGAGGGCGAGGTGCTGACCGCCCACGCCGCGCTGATGCGCGCGGTCGAGACCGGACCGCAGGACGCGATCATCGCAGCCGTCGCCGCGGGCCGCCAGGCCTTCGACCGCCACGCGGCGGCGGCGCTCGACCTCGTGGACTTCAACCGTCGCGGCGCCGACGCGACGGTTCTGGCGGCCCACGAACGCGTCTTCTGGAGCGAGGTGATCGTCGGGTTGTGTACAGCGGTCGCGCTGCTGTTCGGCGCCTTCATGGCCTGGGCGATCGCAGGCAGCGTCGTCGGCCGCACGGCGCGGCTGTCGATGGCACTCGATCAGCTGGCACGCCGCGACTACGCCTTCGACCTGGCCGAGACGAAGGATGGCGACGAGATCGGCGCCATGGCGCGCGCGCTGGATGCCTGCCGCGACGGGCTGCAGGCGGCCGACCGCATCGCCGAGCAGCAGCGCGAGAACGAACGCCGCGCCGCCGCCCGCGCCACGCGCATCGACGGCCTGGTGGAAACCTTCGAGGCCGAGGCCTCCGCCGTGCTGCGCACCGTCAGCGCCGCCGCGACGGAACTTTCCGCCACCGCCTCCGCGATGACCGAAACGGCGCAGGACGGCACCCGCCAGGCCACCGTCGTCGCCGCCGCCTCGGAACAGGCGAGCATGAACGTACAGACCGTCGCCGCCTCGACCGAGGAACTCGCCGCCTCCATCGCCGAGGTCGCCCGCCAGGTGCGCGACACCGCCGGCATCACCGGCCGCGCCGCCGATGCGGCACGCGAGACCGACACCACCGTGCGCGGCCTGGCCGAGGCCGCCAACAAGATCGGCGACGTGGTGCGCCTGATCAGCGACATCGCCGGCCAGACCAACCTGCTCGCGCTCAACGCCACCATCGAGGCCGCGCGCGCCGGCGAGGCCGGCAAGGGCTTCGCGGTGGTCGCCAGCGAGGTGAAGAACCTCGCCACCCAGACCGCCAAGGCGACCGAGGAGATCGGCGCGCAGATCGCCGCGATGCAGGCCGAGACCGGACGCACCGTGGAAGCCATCGCCGCCATCGCCCGCACCATCGAGGAACTGAACGCCAATACCGGCCAGGTCGCCGCGGCGTCCGAACAGCAGGCGGCCGCCACGCAGGAGATCGGCCGCGCCGTGGCCGAGGCGGCGCAGGGCACGCAGGAAGCCTCGCGCAGCGCCATCGGCGTGAAGCAGGGGGCGGAACGCACTGGCGGGGCGGCGCAGGACCTGCGCGGGGCCTCCACCGAACTGGCCGAGCAGTCGGAACGGCTGCGGGGCCAGGTGGACGGGTTCCTCGCCGGCATTCGGGCGGCGTGAACCCTCCGAGGGGCTTTCAGCACGCCAGTCTCCCCGACCAGGGGGCCGCGGCCCCCTGGAGCGCGGGACATCAGGGCAGGTACTTCAACCAGCCAACGACGCGCTTCACCGGCGCGGATAGCAGCTTCGGGGTGTAGAAATCGGAGGCCGCGCGTTTGCCTGCCTCCTGCGCGGTCGGATAGGGCAGCACCGCGCCGGCCAGGCCAGACAGCTTCCGCCCGATCATCAGCGTGAACATCCCGGCCATGTTGCCGGCACCCGCACCGACCAATGACGCGCCCAGCAGCCGCCCCTTCGCGTCCGCGACCAGCTTGACCAGGCCCTCGGCCCGGCCCTCGGCGATCAGGCGGTCATTCTCCGCCAAGGGCCAGCGCAGGATGGCAAGGTCCGTGCGGCCCGCGGCACGCAGCTCCGCCTCGGTCGGGCCGATCTGGGCGATCTCGGGGTCCGTGTAGGTCACGCGCGGCAGCGCATCGTAGGACAGCTTCGCCGGCAGGCGGAACAGCATGGCCCGCGCGATGATGCCGGCATGCTGCGAACAGACATGCGTGAAGGCGCGCGGGCCGAGCCCCTTCGGATCGGCGATGTCGCCTGCCGCCCAGACCCGACGGTTGGAGACCGACCGCAGCGCCAGGTCGGTCGCCACGCCGCGCGGCCCAAATTCGACCCCGCCCGCCTCCAGCCCCAGCGCATCAAGCTGCGGGGCACGCCCCACGGCCAGCAGCAGGTGCGTGCCCTCGATGCGCCCGCCATCGGCCAGCACGACGGCCACGCCGCCCGCCGCGGCCTCCACGCGGGCCACGCGCGCACCCTCGTGCAGCGCCACGCCATCGGCCAGCAGCGCATCGCGCAGCGGGCCCACGCATTCGGGTTCCTCGCGGGCGGCGATCGTGAAAGCCTCAACCACGCTCACCCGGCAGCCCAGCCGCGCATGGGCCTGCGCCATCTCCAGCCCGATCGGCCCGCCGCCGATGATGACCAGGTGTCCGGGCTGCTCCGGCAGGACGAACAGCGTCTCGTTCGTCAGGAACGGCACGTCGGACAGCCCCGGGATGGGCGGGACCATGGCGGCGGACCCGGCGGCGACCACGGCGCGGCGGAACCGATAGCGCCGTCCTCCGGCTTCGATCGTGTCGCGCGCCACGAAGCGCGCCGTGGCGCGCACCACATCCACGCCCATGCCGCGGAAGCGCTGTTCGGAGTCATTCGGCGCGATGGCGGCGATGGCACCGGCCACATGCGCGCGCACCCCGGCCCAATCCACCTTCGGTTCGCCGACATGCACGCCGAAGCGTTGCGCGCGCCGCGCCTCGGCCGCCGCATGCGCCGCCGCGAGCAGCGCCTTCGACGGCACGCAGCCGTAATTCAGGCAGTCCCCGCCCATATCCCCGCGTTCGAACAGCGCGGCCTTCAGCCCAAGCCCCGCCGAGATCGCCGCGACCGACAGCCCCGCCGCGCCCGCCCCGATCACCGCCACGTCCACGTCAGGCATCGCTGTTCCTTTTGCGCCACCAGGCGCCGATCAGGGAGAGGGCCGCCAGCCCCAGCAGCGGCAGCAGGATGGGCGGCGAGAAGATGATACCGAGTTCCGGGCGCCCGCCGGCAGCCAGGATATCCCCCAGCCCCGCCCCGATGCCCGAGAACACCACGGTACCCGGAATGACCCCGATGGCCGTCGCGGCCGCATAGGCGCCGAAGGGCATCCCGATCAGCGCCGGCGCGAGGTTCACCAGCCAGAACGGCACCACCGGAATCAGCCGCAGCGTCAGCAGGTAGAAGAAGCCGTCACGCTCCAGCCCGGGGCGGATCCGGTCCACCAGCCCCGCCGCCCGGCCCGCCACCAGGGGTGCGAGCGCGCTGCGCGCCGCCAGGAACAGCAGGCAGGCGCCGATCGTGGCACCCACCACCGTCAGCCCGGCGCCGACCCAGGCGCCGAACAGCAGCCCGCCCGCCAGCGTCATCACCACCCCGCCCGGCAGGGACAGCGCGACCACCACCACATATGCCAGCACATAGGCCCCGGCGGCGAGCAGCGGCCGCGCCGCCACCCAGGCATCGAGGGTGGCCCGGTGCGCGCCCAGCGCCTCGAAGGACAACAGGCGCGTGGCACCGGACGCCCAGGCCAGCGCCACCAACGCCGCCAGCAGCAGCAGGGGCCAGAACCGGACGAAGGTTGCGCGGCGGGGGGGCGTGTCCATGTCAGGTCCTGGTTTGGCGCCGCGGCACCTTGCGTTACACCCGCCGCGGGTGCTGCGAGGTTGACGCCTGGCGGGCCCGCTCCCTATACGTCGGCCCCTCGCCGGGGCGCCCTTTCACAGGATCGCCGCCGGCGCGTCCTGCTGGCCGTGCCGCCGGCAGGACAGTACCGAGGTTCAGGAGACTTGTCGTGAAGCGTACCTACCAGCCCTCGAAGCTTGTCCGGAAGCGCCGGCACGGGTTCCGCACCCGCAGCGCCACGGTTGGCGGCCGCAACGTGCTCGCCAATCGCCGTGCGAAGGGCCGCAAGCGCCTTTCGGCCTGACCGCATCCGCCGCGCGGAGCGTCGCATGTCGGGAGCCGCCGATTCGGCCCCGCCCCGCCCGGGCGCGCCCGCCGGCCGGCTGAAAAAGCGCAAGGATTTCCTGCGCGTGGCTTCGCGCGGGAAGCGGGCGGCGCGTCCGGGCCTTGTGCTGCAGGCCGCGCCCGGCGACGCAGGCACGCTGCGCATCGGCTTCACGGTCACCAAGAAGGTCGGCAACGCCGTGGTGCGGAACCGCGCGCGGCGGCGGCTGAAGGAAGCGGCGCGGTTGACGCTGCCGGGGCTCGGCGCCGCCGGCTGGGACCTGGTGCTGATCGGCCGCGACGGCACCGGCAGGCGGGAATTCGCCACGCTGGTCGCCGACCTGCGCGGCGCGCTGCGCCAGGCCGGCGTCACACCATGACCGCCACGACGGCACCACGCCCGGCGACCACGCTGCTGAAGGGCTGCGTGCATGCGTACCGCTACACGCTGCGCGGCATCATCGGCAGCCATTGCCGCCACTACCCCTCCTGCAGCGACTATGCGCTGGAGGCGCTGACCGAACACGGTGCCGCGCGCGGCACGCTGATGACGGCGCGGCGCATCCTCCGCTGCAATCCCTGGCACCCGGGCGGCTTTGACCCGGTGCCCCCCGCCAGCAATTTGTTTTCGCAAACATCTTCACCCGATCCGGTGAGTCCACCTGGTCGGGATCTGCATCCAGCGCCGAAGGGCTGAGATTCGTCCCCATGGACCAGAAGCGCCTTTTCGCGGCCATCGCGCTCTCGATCGGCATCCTGCTGCTGTTCGACGTGTGGAACCGCACGAACAACCCGCCCGTGCCGCCACCGGCCCCCACCGCGGCGGCGCAGAGCGGCGTGCCCGTGCCCGTGCCGGCCCCCACCGCCGGGACGCCCGGGGTCGCCCCCACCGCGGCGCCACCGCGCACCGAAGCCAGCGCCGCGCCGGACCGCCCGCCCGCCGCGCGCATCCCGGTCACCAACCCGCGTGTCGCCGGCAGCATCAACCTGCGTGGCGCCCGGCTGGACGACCTGGTCTTCACCACCTATCGCGAGACGCTGGCACCCGGTTCGCCGCAGGTCCGCCTGTTCGCCCCGCGCGACGGTGCCAACCCGTATTTCGCGCAATGGGGCTGGACAGCCGCCGATGGCCGCACCCGCGTGCCGGACACCGACACGGACTGGACCGCGACCGGCGGCCCGCTGGCGCCCAACCAGCCCGTCACGCTGTCCTGGGACAACGGCCAGGGCCAGGTCTTCGAGATCGTGCTCGCGCTCGACGCCGAATACATGATCACCGCCGACCAGCGCGTGCGCAACAGCGCCACCGAGGCGGTCTCGGTGCTGCCGTGGGTGCGCATCCGCCGCGAACACACGCCGCAGCTCGCCGGCTTCTTCATCCTGCATGAGGGCTTCACTGGCGTGCTCGGCGACCGCCTGCGCGAGGTGGCCTATTCCGACGCGAAGTCCGAGGGCGCGCGCCGCGGCGGCACCGCGCTCGACCAGGAGACCACCGGCGGCTGGGCCGGCATCACCGACAAGTATTGGCTGGCGGCCGTGATGCCGGCATCGCCCGACCAGACGCTGCGCGCATCCTATCGTGCCGTCAGCGAAGGCGCCGGCGCGGCGGGCGACCGCTGGCAGGTCGACATGGCGCCGCCCGCGCCCATCGCCGTCGCGCCCGGCGCCACGGGGTCGATGCCCACGCGCCTGTTCGCCGGCGCGAAGGAGGTTCACCTCCTCGATGGCTACATGGACCGGCTGACCATCACCGACTTCGACAAGGCGATCGACTTCGGCTGGTTCTACTTCCTGGTGAAGCCGTTCTTCCTGGCGCTGGACTGGCTGTTCCGCATGACCGCACGGTCGGCATCAAGATCGCGTTCTTCCCGCTCGCCAACAAAGCGTACAAGTCGATGGCGCGCATGAAGGTGCTCGCGCCGAAAATGACCGAGATGCGCGAACGCTACAAGGACGAGCCGCAGAAGGCGCAGGCCGAGATGATGGCGCTGTACCGCAGCGAGAAGGTCAACCCGGCCTCGGGCTGCCTGCCCATCCTGATCCAGATCCCGGTCTTCTTCGCGCTGTACAAGGCGCTGTTCGTGACCATCGAGATGCGCCACCAGCCATTCTTCGGCTGGATCCACGATCTGTCGGCGCCGGACCCGACCAACCTGTTCAACCTGTTCGGGCTGCTGCCCTTCGACCCGATGCAGTTCAGCAGCTTCCTGCACATGCCGGCCTGGGCGCTGATCATGGGCGTGACCATGTGGATCCAGCAGAAGCTGAACCCGCAGCCGCCCGACCCGATCCAGGCCAAGATCTTCGCCTGGATGCCGATCATCTTCACCTTCATGCTGGCATCCTTCCCGGCCGGGCTGATCATCTACTGGGCCTGGAACAACACGCTGTCGGTGGCGCAGCAGTACTACATCATGCGGCACGACCGGGCGGCGGCGAAGGCCGAGAAGAAGAAGTAAGCACCGGGGGAGGGGACTCCCCCGGACCCCCTCCTTCTTCTGTCTGTCGGTAAGGCGTGCCGACGCAGCAGCCACCGCCCATCCTGCGAAAGGGCACATATGACCGGGCTTTCCGAAGCCAGGGACCATGCGGAACGCGACGCGCTGATCGAGGCAGGGCGCCTGCTGTTCGCGCGCCCCTGTACCTTCTTCCACGCGGCGCAGAAGCCCGAGCAACTGCCTCCGCCGGGCCTGCCGGAAGTGGCCTTCTGCGGGCGGTCCAACGTGGGCAAGTCGTCGCTGATCAATGCAGTGACCGGGCAGAAGGCGCTGGCGCGCGTCTCGCAGACGCCGGGGCGCACGCGCCAGCTCAACTTCTTCAACCTGGCCGAACGCCTGGTGGTGGTGGACCTGCCGGGCTACGGCTACGCCAAGGCCTCGAAGGACCTGCAACGCGACTGGCAGGGCATGATGTTCGACTACCTGCGCGGGCGGCCGAACCTGGTGCGCGTGATGCTTCTTCTCGATGCCCGCATCGAGACGAAAACCGCCGACCGCGCCGCGATGGAACTGCTGAACGACGCTGCCGTGGCCTTCCAGATCGTGCTGACCAAGGCGGATGAGGTCGGGCCGGTGAAGATGGCCGCGCGCTTCGCCGAGGCGCAGGCGCTGGCGCGCGAGCATACGGCGGGGCATCCGCTGGTGCTGGTGACCAGCAGCCGGACCGGGCAGGGGATCGATGAATTGCGGGCGGAGGTGGCGGCGCTGGCGGCGTAGGTGGCGGGCGGCGCGACGCTGCCAGCCCGGGCCCGGCGCGACGCCGCGCTGATGCCCGGGATCGCGCGCGTGTTCGAGGAGAACTTCCGCGTCTACGGCGTACGCAAGGTCTGGCGGCAGCTGAAACGCGAGGGCCATGACCTGGCGCGGTGCATCGTCGTTCGCCTGATGCGCGACATGGGTCTGCGGGGTGTGATCCGCGGCAAGCCGGTCAGGACCACGATCAGCGGCAAGGCCGCGCCTTGCCCGCTGGACCACGTGAACCGGCAGTTCAAGGCACCGCGCCCGAATGCGCTGTGGGTCTCCGACTTCACCTATGTCGCGACCTGGTCGGGGTTCGCCTACGTCGCCTTCACGAGGCCGAGGTCATTCACCGGCGCGGCCCATGGCGCTCGCTTGCGGCCGTGGAATTCGCCACCCTCGAATGGGTGGACTGGTTCAACCATCGGCCACTGCTGGAGCCCATCGGCAACATCCCGCTGGCTGAGGCCGAGGCACTCTACTACGCAGCCCAGGAGAACCTGCTCCTGGCGGCGTGACCCAAACCAAACAGCCTCCGGCAAACACGGGGCGGTTCAACTTCTTCACCCTTGCCCTAGGTATCCAGGTGCAACCCTAAACTGGAATTTTCCAGTTCAGGGCGATCCAGGAAACGGGAGGCAGGGTCGCAACGCCCGCGGAGTTCACTTCAGTCCAGCGATACGGGATGCAGAGTGGTCCTGAAACTGCCGCGTTCCGAGCCGGGTGGCGAGTGGAGCGCTCTGCGTAACCTCCACGGCTGCTTTGGCGTAAAGACGCAGGAGCTCTGCGACGCGCCCCGCCATGAACGAACGCCGACCATTCCTCGAGGGGTTCAATCCGGATGTCCCATGCCAGAGGGTCAGCATGCCGAATGGGCGCATTCCTCGTGACCCTGGGCGACGTGGGTAAGGCGGCCGCGACCGCCGACCGGGACGCGCGCGACCTGCGCTGGTCGCAAATGATGGCCGCCGCGCAGGCCGGCGACACCCGCGCCTATGAAGTGCTGCTGCGCGAATGCCTGCCGCTTCTGCGCGCGGTGTGCCGCGCGCGCCTGCGCGACGCGAACGAGGCGGAGGACGCCGTGCAGGACACGCTGCTCACGATCCACCGGGCGCGGGACAGCTACAATGCCGCGCGTCCCTTCCGTCCCTGGCTGGTCGCCATCGCCGAGCGGCGCGCGCTGGACCGGGTTCGCGCACGCGGGCGCAGGGTCCGCCGCGAGATGCCAGTGGACGCGGCCGGCGAGATCGCATCGGGCGAGCCCGGCGCGGAGGCCGGGCTCGATGCCCGGCGTGCCGCGGCGAATCTGCGGCAGGCGATCGGGGACCTGCCGCCGGCACAGCGCGCGGCGCTCGGGCTGACGAAGATCGAGGAGCTGACATTGGTCGAAGCCAGCCAGCGTTCGGGCATGAGCGTGGGCGCGCTCAAGGTGGCCACCCATCGCGCGCTGCATGCGTTGCGACGCCGCTTCGGCACGGAAGAGTGAGGCGACGATGCGCAGCGAAGACTTGATCCAGCGCCTTGCCAGCAACCTGCGCCCGGTCCGGCCGGCGCTGCACCCCGCACTCGCCACCGCTGCCTGGCTAGCCGTCGCGGCGGCCGTCATCGGCCTGGCAGTGCTGGTCTCAGGCCCGCGGCATGACCTCTCGGAGCGCCTCACTGGGGGCTTTGACCTGCCGCAGATCGTGACAGCCTCGGTCACCGGCGTCCTGGCCGCTTTCGCGGCCTTCGAACTCGCCCTGCCGGAGCGGAGCGCGCGCTGGGCGTTGCTGCCACTTCCGGCCGCGGCCGCCTGGCTCGCGACCATGGGCTGGGGGTGCCTGCAGGATCTGGCGCGTCTTGGGCCGGACGGACTGCACATCGGCATGAGCGTGCCCTGCCTGGTATTCATCGCCGGTCTCGGCGTGCCGCTCACTGTCGCGATGCTCTGGCTTGCACGCCATGCGGCGTGGTTGCGCGCAGGTCCCGTGGCGGCGCTTGGTGGCCTATCGGCGGCGGCGCTCGCCAGCGTCGGGCTGAGCTTCATCCACTACCTGGATGCGGCCGCGATGGTGCTCGCGTGGCATGGCCTGTCGGTGCTGGTCGTCACCTCGATTGCCGCGCTGCTCGGGCCGCGGCTGATGCGCCGCGCCCGCCCGGTTGGCTGACAGACCGCAGCGCTACCAGTCGAGCGTGGCGGGTTCGCGCCGCACGCCGCGCCGGGCGCGTTCTTCGGGGGGCAGGACGTCGCAGCTCGGCCAGATGCCGCTGTCGAGCGCGGCGGCGTAGCCCTCCGCCAGGCGTGCGGCGCGCATCGCCGCGGCCGCTGCGGCATGGTCGTAGTCGAGCGGCAGGATCTCGACCCGAACGCCACTGGCCCTGGGCGTCAGCACCGCAAACCAGGCGCGCGGCGTGCCGTCATCGGCCGGCATGCCGATGGCGCCCGCATTGATCCAGGCGCCATCGCCCAGGCGCCGGGCGAAGGGGATGCCGCAATGCCCGGCGACCACGCCATCGCAGCCGGTGGCGGCCAGCTCCTCGGCCAGCGCCGCTTCGGGCGTGGAGGCGAAGATGAAACGGCTGATGTCGCTGACGCCGCCATGCAGCACGGCCAGGCTGCGCCCATCGGGCAGGTCCAGCGTCATGCGCCGCGGCAGCGCCGCCATCCAGGCGCGGTGCGCCGCCGTCACCTCGCGATCGGCATGCGCGTACCAGGCGCGGGAGAGCAGATCGCAGGCCGTGCCCTCCTCGAAGCCGCAGCCGCAATCGAGGGCGCTGGCCGCGAGGTTCTCCTCGCAATTGCCGGCGATCACGGCGATGCCGCTCTCGATCACCAGGTCGCAGCAGGCGGCGGCATGGGCGCCATAGGCGACGACGTCGCCGGTGCACACCACGCGCTGGGACGGGATGTCGCGCCGCGCCGCCTCGGCCAGCATGGCGCGCGTCGCGTGCAGGTTGGAATAGGGACCGCCGAAGACGAGGGTCGGCCCATCCACGGCAAGGCGCGTCACATGCTTATCAGGCATCCATCCTCCAGTCGCAAAAGGCGGTCGGCGAAGCGCTGCGCCAACTCCGGCTGATGCAGAGAGACAAGAACCGCAAGGCCATCGCGCCGCGCCAAGTCGCGCAGCACGCCGAGCACCCCTTCGGCGGTCGCCGGATCCAGGCTCGCCACAGGCTCGTCCGCCAGCAGGACGCGGGCGCGCTGGTGCAGGGCGCGCGCAATCGCGACGCGCTGGCGTTGGCCGCCGGAGAGCCGGTCCGCCCGCCGCGCGCCAAGCCCGTCGAGACCGACGCGGACCAGGCACGCCTCGGCACCCTGCCTTTCGGCACGCGGCCAGAGGCGGAGCGCGGCACGCCAGAAGCCGATGCGGCCGAGCGCGCCGACCATCACATTGTCCCGCGCCGTCAGGCGGTTCGCCAGCGCGTGCTGCTGGAAGACCAGCGCCGGCTGGCCGCAGGCCGCCACGCTGCCCGTCGCCGCCTGCAGCCCGCCGATGGCGCGCAACAGCGTCGTCTTGCCGGCCCCCGAGACGCCGGACAGCGCCACCACCTCCCCCGCCGCGACTTCGAGCGCGATGCCGTCGAGCAGAGCGCGGCCGCCCAGCCGCACGCCCAGGCCGCGCACCACGAGCCCGGTATCAGGCCGCAGCATCACAGCAGCCGCGCCCGGAGTGCGGCCGAGAGGCGATCGGCCACCAGGGTCATGGCGACGATCAGCGCGAGGATCGCAAGCACGCGGTTGAAGTCGAGCAGGTCCACGGCGTTCTTCAATTCCTGCCCGATGCCGCCCGCACCCACGAGGCCGAGCACGGTGGATGCGCGGATGCTGAACTCCCAGACGTACAATGTGGCCGAGGCGGTTTGCGGCAGGGTCTCGGGCAGCAGCACCACGGCGGCGGCCTGGGCGCGGCCGGCGCCGGCGCTGCGCGCGGCCTCCATCGGCGCGGGATCGGCCGCCTCCAGCGCCTCGGACCACAGCTTGCCGAGGCTGCCGGCGGAGTGCAGCGCGACGCCGAGCAGGCCGGCGAAGGGCCCGAGGCCGACGGCGGCGACGAAGATCAGCGCGAAGACGAAGCCATCGACGCCGCGCAGCGCGTCGAGCAGCGCGCGCGCCGGGTGATAGAGCGCGGGCCATGGGTTGGAGGGCCGCGCGGCGGACAGGGCCAGCGGCAGCGCCAACACCGCCGCCAGCGTGGTGCCGAGTGTGGCAAGCGCCACCGTCTCCGCCGCGCGCGCCATCAGGTCTTCGAAGCCGGAGAAATCGGGCGGGAATCCGCCCACGATCCAGCCCGCAAGGCGCGGCAGCCCAGCCCAGAGCCGCCCGAGATCCGGCTCTATGACCCAGATGCAGGCCGCCTGCACCGCGACGAAGCCCAGGATCCAGACGGCGCGCCGCATCAGCTGGCGGCAAGCCGGCCCAATGCGCGACCCGCGGCCTCGATGGGGGCGTAGGTCTGTGCCGTGGCAGGCACCCAGCCGGTATAGCCGGGCGGCATGAGCCGCGCCGCATCGGCCTCGCCGATCGCCAAGGCGGCCTCGGCGATGGCGCGCTTCAGGCCAGGGTCGAGGTCGCGCCTTACCGCCAGGGCGTCGTTCGGCAGCGGGTCGCTGCGCCACACCACCTTCAGCTGCGAGTCATGCACACGGCCAGCCGCGATCATGGCCGCGAGGTTGCGGTCGAAATCCGTGGCGAGGTCGACCTGGCCCGAGGCGACGGAGATGACGTTGGCCGCATGGCTGGCGCCGTCGCGGTAGCGGAAGAAGCTGCGCGGATCGATGCCCCGCGTCAGGAACCAGTGGTGCGGGATGAGCCATCCGCTGGTCGAGCCCGCATCGGCGAAGGAGATGGACCTCCCGCGCGCGTCTTCGGGAAAACGCGCGATGGGCAGGTCGGGCCTGGCGATGATGATGGCGTGATAGGTCGGCCGCCCTTCATACAGCACGGTGGCCAGCGCATCGGCACCCGCGCGCGCGCGGGCCAGCACATAGCCCCAGGGGCCCATCCAGGCGCAGTCGGTCTGGCCGCTGCCGAGGGCCACCGCGATGCCGGCCCAGTCGGTGGTGACCGCCAGCTCATGCGGCCGCCCGATGGCCGCAGCGAGCTGGGCGAAGAACGGCGTGAAGGCCCGCCTGGTATCGCCGGCCGTCGGCTGGAACGGGCCGACGGCGAAGCGCAGCGGCGCGGCCTGCGCGATGGCCGGTGCCGCCAGCATGGCAGCGCCCAGCGCTACCACGGCGCGACGGCGTGTGACGGGGGCCATCAGCGCGAACAGGCCCCGCCGCCGAGCACGCAGAAGCGCGCGCAATGCGGGTGATTGAGGGAGATCGGCCGTGCGGCCTCGGCCAGGGTGGCGCCGAGCTCGAAGCGCGGGTCGTAGGGCAGCAGCGTGCAGGCCACCACCGCCGGCCCCGCGGCCCCCTTCCGCTTCACGACCATGCGCGAGGAGGCGCACATCATGCTGTCCGGCGAGGTGCCCAGGATGCCCCAGCAGGCCTCGCTGATCTCGGGCACATCGGCGCCTTCGTCCATCTCGGGGAAGAGCATCAGCGCAACCGGATCCTGTGCGTCCACCGCGATGCCGTGTTGCGCGAAGAGTGCGGCATAGCCGGCACGCATCGCCGCCTCACCCGCCTGGCCGAAGCCGAGCCGGCCGGCGATGTGCACCTTGAAGCCCTCCCGCGCCAGCCAGGCGAGCCCGTCGAGCGCCTTCGCGAAGCTGCCTTCGCCCCGTTCCAGATCATGGAGGACGGCATCATGGTGATCGAGGCTGACGCGCAGGGTCAGCCGGTCGGCCCCGAAGCGGGCCCGCAACTGCATCAGCCCGCCGGCGTAGCGCCGCATCGGCTGCATCGCGTTGGTCAGCACCAGGGCGGAGAGGCGCGGCCTGCCGAGGACATCGGCCAGCATCGCCAGCAATCCGGGATTCATGAAGGGCTCGCCGCCGGTGAAGCCGACCTCCTCCAGCGGCTCGTCGCGAAAGGCCGCCTCATCGAGGAAGCCAACCACTTCGGCGGGCGAGATGTAGGCCAGCGCGTCGTTGCGCGGGCTGCTCTCGATGTAGCAGCCGGTGCAGGCGATGTTGCACAGCGTGCCGGTGTTGATCCACAGCGTGCGCAGACCCTGCGGCGCCACCTGCGCGCGCTTCTCCCCCTTGGCCGTCAGGGCCGGGTCGTGGAACTTCTCGCGCCCGGGCACAGGCGGGGCGATGCTGCTGACGGACAAGACAGCGTTCCTTCTTCCGGATCGGATGGTCACGGCGTCCCTACGCCGGAGGCCCCCTGCAGGTTACGCGCCCGATCCCGGTCCGCGCCGGGTTCGCCCCGCCCGCAAGCCGCCCAGCGCCTCCGCCCCGATCACCCAAAGAATCTTCCAGCCCGCCCTGACAGTGCCGGAAAGGGTTCCCGAGATCTTTGATTGCCCGATGCGACGCCGATAGCCCACCGGCACCTCCCGCACCCGCAGGCCGAGGCGGGCAGCACGGACCTGCATCTCAACCGTCCAGCCCCAGGTCTCGTCGCGCATCCCGAGCCGGTTCAGCGCATCGCGTCGGATCACGCGGAACGGACCAAGATCGGTGTAGCGCACACCCCAGAACAGACGGATCAACAGGCGGGCCAGCGCATTGCCGAAGCGCTGCTGGGGTGTCAGCGCGCCCGGCTCCACGCCGAGTGTGCGCGCGCCAATGACCAGCTCCGCTTCCCCCGCCGCGATCGGGGCGAGAATCCGCAACATGTCCTCCGGCCGGTCGGACGCGTCACCATCCATGAACAGCACCGTATCCACGTCGGGCGAAAGAGCATCGATACCGGCGAGGCAGGCGCGGCCATAGCCGCGACGTGGCTCGGACACGACGCGCGCGCCGTGGCGACGCGCAAGGTCGGGCGTCCCGTCGGTACTGGCGTTGTCCACCACGATCACCTCGGCAACCCAGGGCGGGATCGCCGGCAGGACGCTCGGCAGGGCCAGCGCCTCGTTGCGGGTGGGAATGATCACACCGATACGCAATCCCGCCGGCGCGCTCATGGCCGCACATCGCCACGCCGTCGCGACCAGATCAGCATGACGAGAACCCCCAGCACGTGCACGGCAGCGATCCCCTGCGCAAAGAACACCCTGTGGCCGGGCGTCTCCAGCAGCGCGAAGAACAGGTAATAGAGCGGCAGCAGCACCGCAGGCAGCAGCAGCGCCCGGCAGCCGAGCGCGGCGGCGAAGGGCAGGAACCAGACCGCATACCAGGGGAACTGCGCCGGCGAGAGGTAGAAGGTCGCGGCCCCGACGATCAGCGCGCCCCGGATCAGCGCCGCCGGCTCCCCCGGTGGCGGGCGGGCCACCGCCAACGCCACGACGGCCGCGGCGAGCCCGAGCAAAGGCCGCAGCACCTCGACGATGCCAGGCCCGAACACCGCCCGCACCCAGGCCAAGGGCGCGTTGTTGACCAGCCAGCCGGTGGCATAGGCGTTGAGCCCCGCATCGGGTGCGGTTGCGGTGGCCAGCAACGGCAACAGCGTGACCGCCGCCGTGAGGCCGAAGGCCGCGGCTGCCGGCAGCCTGGCGCCCGCCGGCAGCCAGCGCGCCAGCAGCGGCACCAGCAGCACCGGCCAGACCTTCACCCCTGCCGCCAGCCCGAGCAGGCCGCCCGCCAGCGCACCGCGCCCGCCGAGCGTCGCCAGCAGCGCGCCGACCAGCAGTGGCACCAGCAACGCGTCCGCATGCACCGCGTTCGCCAGCACCAGCGGCAGCAGCGGGCAGCACCACCAGATGGCGGCGCGCATCATGGGCAGGCCCGCCCGCCGCAGCAGCCCGACCAGCAGCAGCAGCCCCACGAGCTCCGCGCCGAGCATCACCAGGCGCAGGCCCAGCAGCTCCCACGGCGCGATCCAATGCGCCAGCAGGAATGCCGCCTGGGCGGTGCCGGGGTAGATGCTGCGGAGCCCCGCGAAGGGCAGCACGGCGTGCAGCGCCGCCCCGGCCTCGCCGATCCCGGGAGGCAGTCCCGCGGCCGGCGGTGCCGCCCAGGGCCAGATGCCATGCGCCGCCAGCGCCCCGTCCCAAAGGTAGCGCAGCGCGTCGGTGTCGAGCACCAGCGGCGTGCCAAGCCAGCCCAGGCGCATGGCGGCGCCGAAGACGAACACGGCCACGACCGCCGTCCGCCCCGGTGCCAGCCGCTCCAGCGGGCCGATCGCCGCGAACCAGGCCGCGCCGCCGAGCAGCGCCAGGCCTACGAAGGCCAGGATCTGCGGCGCTTCCGGGCGATCCTGTTCCACCAGGGCCGGGGCCAGGGCAATCATGCCGGCCTGGGCGCTCGCGAGAAGGGCGGCCATTGCCAGCAGGCGCCGGCCCTCGCGCGGCGCGGCGTCACGCCCCATCTGCGTAACCTGGGGCCCGCCTGCGGCGATCCGTAGGGTGGACGGACCAGGCCCGGACCCCGCCGAAGGATTCCACGACATGGCGCCATCCTCTCGCCCGACCCGACGAGGTCTTCTGCTTGCCGGGGCCGGCGCGCTGACCGTGACGGGCGGCGCGGCCCTGGCCTGGCCCTGGCGGCGCGGCCTGCCCGACCCCGCGGATCCCCGCACGACGATGCAGGATGTCGAGGCCGCCGTGGCCCGGCTGCTGCCGGTGCCGGAGATCACCGCGGCGGAGCTCGCGCGGCGAATCGACGCGGGCGAGCGCATCCTGCTGTTCGACGTGCGCGAGCCGGCCGAATATGCCCAGAGCCGGATCCCCGGCGCGCTGCGCGTCCCGCCCGAGGCCTCGGCCGCCGCGGTCCTGGCGGAGCACGGCGCGCGCATGGCTGGCACGACCGTGGTGCTCTATTGCGCCGTCGGCTGGCGCTCCGGCCTGATGGTGCAGGGTATCCGGCAGGCAGCGGCGCAGGCGCCGGCCGCGGCGCTGTTCAATCTTCGCGGCGGGATCTTCCGCTGGCACGCGGAGGCACGGCCGCTGGAATTCAGCCCCGGCGCCGCGGGGGTGCATCCCTTCGACGGCGCCTGGGGCCGGCTGCTGGCGCGGATGGGCGGCGGCTGAACGCGGCGGCCTCATGGCCCCTGCGTGGTGTCGTTCAGCGTCCAGTCATAGGCATGGTCTGAGATGGCGGTCGCGGCGGCGAGCCGCGCCGCGAGCGGCGGTGCCGCATGGCGGCGCAGATGGGCGATCACGCCGGCATCGTTGCCACCGAAATCCTCCTTGAACCATTCGTAGATCGAGGACACGCGCAGCCGCCCGTCCGGCAGCACCGTGACGCCGCGGGGGTGGTTGACGAAGGCGACCGCGGCGGCGTCGAGCTCGCGTTCGAGGGTTTCCGCCCGCCAGGCGCGCGGCCAGATGTTGGGGCAGCCGATCGAGGCGCAGTTGACCGCATAATGCACGCGCGGGTCGCGGAAGGTCGGGCGCATCGTCTCGTGCTCGATGTCGTCGAGCGACATCCGCCGGCCTTCGACGGTGACAAGGCGCGTGCGCCACGGTCCGTTGAACTGGCGCGGATCGAAGGGCACGCCGGTCGAGCGGATGTCGCGGATGGAGCGCACCGGAAAGCGGTCCAGCACGACCTTCAGAGTCAGCGCATTGTACAGATTGCCCCAGAACGCGAAGGCTTCGTTGCGCGGCATCGCGGCAGGGCGGCGCGCAGCGGCCTCGGCAATCCAGCCATCGAGCGCGGCGAGGTCGGGGGCGGAGGCTTTCCACGCAGCGTAGCGGACGCGCATCACGCCATCCGCATGCGGGACAACATACCGCCCGAGCAGCGTGTCGAGCGCGCCAACCGGGTCGGCATGCGCGCTGCGCGGCAGCAGCGCGACGAAGGGGAGCGCGACGAAAGCGCGGCGCAGTGTCATGAGCGGCTCCATCAGTTGCGCGCGAAACGCGCCTTGAGCGGGATGGCGGCCAACGAAAGTGCCGCGAGGCCGAGCAACGCGCCCAGGATCTGCGGCGTCAGCACGGCGCGCGGATCGAAGGCGCCCCCCATCGCCAGCACATCGCCGAGCCCGGCGCCCGCGAGGCTGAACACCGCCGTCCCAGGCAGGATACCGAGCGCGGTGGTGACGATGTAAGTCGGCAGCCGAACGCCGACGAAGGCCGGCACGAGGTTGACGAGGAAGAACGGGAACAGGGGCACCAGGCGCAGCACCAGCAGATAGGACGCGGCGTTGCGCCGGATGCCCTCGCCCAGCGCGCGCGCCTTCGGGCCCAGCCGGTCCAGTGCATCGGCGCCGAACAGGCGCTGCGCGAACAGGAAGACCAGCGTTGCGCCCACCGTCGCGGCCGCCACCGTGAGCGCCGTGCCGCCCACCGCGCCGAACAGCAGCCCGCCCGACAGGGTCAGGAACACGGCGCCGGGTACCGAGAAGGCGACGGCCACGACATAGACCCCGACATAGGCGAGCGCCGCCAGCGCCAGGTTCGCCGCGACGAAGCCGCTCAGCGACTCGCGATGTGCTGCCAGCGTGGCAAGGGAAAGGTGGTCCGACAGCCCCGTGGCGCGCAGCGCAATGAGCAGTCCGACGACGCCCAGGCCGATCCAGACCCGGCGCTCGCGCAGCAGGCGGGCGAAGCTCATGGCACGTCCTCTTCAGGGCAACAGGCGCTGGACGAGGCCGACCAGCCGGCGCGTCCGGGGCCCGAACAGGCTTGGCGTGTAGAAGCTGCCCGCGGCGCGCTTCGAGATCTCCGCCATGGTCGGATAGGGTGCGAGCCAGGCAGCGATGGCGCCGATCCCCAGGCGCTTCTGGATCGCCAAGCCCCAGAGGCCGATCATCTCGCCGGCCCGCGGTGCAACGATGGTGGCGCCGAGGATGCGCCCGCCGCGGCCGAGCACGATCTTGGCCAGGCCTTCGGTCTCGCGCTCGGCCTGCGCGCGATCATTGCCCGACAGCGGCTGCAGCAGGATGGAAACCGGGTGGCCGGCCTCGCGCGCCGCGGCCTCCGTCAGGCCGACATGGGCCAGTTCGGGATCCGCATAGGTCACCCAGGGCAGCGCCGCGTAGTCCACCTTCGCGGGCAGGCCGAACAGCGCGTTGCGGATGACGATCCCGGCATGGTAGCCGGCGATGTGGGTGAATTGCGGCCCGCCGGCGACGTCTCCGATCGCGAAGACGCGCCGGTTCGTGCTGCGCAGCCGCGCGTCCACCGTGATGCCGCGCGGCGTTGTCTCGATACCGGCCGCTTCCAGGCCCAGGCCTGCGATGTTCGGCCGGCGGCCGGCGGCGACCAGAAGATGCGTCCCGCGCAGGACAACCGGCGCGTTCGCGCCGCGCAGCTCAAGCTCCACGCCGTTGGCGGCGCGGTGGGCGGCGAGCACCTCGGCGCCTTCGTGCAACGCGATGCCCTCGCGCAGCAGCCGTGCGCGCAGGACCGCGACGGCCTCCGGCTCATCCTTCGGCAGGATGGCGCCGCGTTCGACCAGGGTCACCGCGGCGCCGAGGCGGCGGAAGGCCTGCGCCATTTCCACCCCGATCGGCCCGCCGCCGAGCACGAGCAGGTGGTCGGGCCGGTCGGTCAGCGCGAAGATGGTCTCGTTGGTGAGGTAGGGCGCCTCGCCGAGGCCGGGCACGGGCGGCACGGCGGCGGCCGAGCCGGTGGCGACCACGAAGCGCCGGGCGTGGATCCGCTGGCCTGCGGCCTCGACCTTCTGCGGCCCGGTGAAACGGGCGGCGCCCTGGATCACGGTGACGCCCAGCGCCTCGAAGCGCTCGACGCTGTCATGCGGGGCGATGGCCGCGATGACGCCGTGCACATGCGCGTGCACCTTGGAAAAGTCCACGTCGGGCTCGTGCCCGTTCACGCCGAAACGGCCACTTGCACGCACCGCCTCGGCCGCATGCGCCGCGGCGAGCAGCGCCTTGGAAGGCACGCAGCCCGTGTTGAGGCAATCGCCGCCCATCAGGTGCTTCTCGATGAGGACGACGGAGGCCCCCATCTGCGCCGCGCCGGCCGCGACCGAGAGGCCGCCGGAGCCCGCGCCGATGATGCAGAGGTCGGCATGCAGCGCCCCGTCGCGCAGCGTGGGGCGGCGCGCGGGACCTGCGGGGGCTGGCAGAGTCGCTTCCAACGTGGCTGTGCCTCTCTCGGTTCGCCCATACTTCGGCGGACGGCCCGTTGAGGTTACGGAAGCAGCCGGCATTTCCATCACGGGACGCCGCTACAGTTCGGTGGTCTGGAGCCCGCCCCAATCGGCCAGCAGCGCGCGCGTGTGCCGCGCGGGGCCGCCAGCTACGCCCGACGCCGGGCATGGCGCTTGCCCGGCGAGTTCCTGCTGCAGCCGAAGGAAGTCCTGCGGCTCGTCGACATCGTACCAGGTCGGCAGCAGCGTGGCGGGCAGGCCGATTTCCTTCGCGCGTTCGAGCGTGCATGCGAGCACCTCCGGCGTGCTCCAGGCGATGTCCTGGAACAGCCGGGGCTGGGGCCGCTTCAACCCGACGAGGTAGTAGCCGCCGTCGAGAGCGGGACCGAGGACGACGCGGTCGCCGGGCGCACGGAGTGCGGCGATCGCCTCGACGATGAAATCCGTGGGCAGGGTCGGACTGTCGCCGTTCATCAGGATTGCACAGTCGTGGCCGTCGGCGAGGAAGGCCGTCATGCTCTTATCCAGAACCAAGCCAACGTTCGACTCCCGGCGCAGCACCAGCGTCCAGGGCGATGGCAGCAGCGCCCGCAGCGATGCCTCCGATCCGGCCGGACTGAACAGCGCGTAGAGTTGCCGGCCGAGGGGGCCGGGCACGGCCTCCAGGGTGGTGGCGACGTCGCGGATGAAGCAGGCGGATAGTCGTGCGACCCTCTCCGCCCCGAGCAGTGGACGAAGGCGTGATTTCCCGCCGCCAACGCCGGGCGTCTTGCAGACAATCGCAATCGCGGCCCCCAGACCCATCGCACCCCACTCGCGCTGTCAACCCGGCTATACGTCTATGAGACCGGGGAGGTTACGTCAGGTGCGCGGGCACCGCGGATAGGCCGGTTGTCGCGGTTGGTGCGACTCCTGCCTCTGCACTCAGCAGGCGCATGGCCTCGAACTGCGAGAGAAACACCTGGCCCTTGAAATGCTCGAAGAAGTCGGAGCGCTTCAACGCATCCATCACCGGGCCCTTCACTTCCGAGAGATGGAAGCCGACGCCGGCGGCGCGCAGCCGATCCGCGATCGCCTCCAGGCTTTCCAGCGCACTGGCGTCGATCATGTTCACCGCTGGGCACATGAGCACGACGTGCCGCAGGGCGGGACGCGCGGCAACCTCGGCGTAGATGCGGTCTTCGAGCGCGCGCGCATTGGCGAAGTACAGGCTCTCATCCACGCGCAGCGAAAGGATCGCGGGGTCGGTGATCACCGCGTGCCGGTCCACGTTGCGGAAATGCTCGGTGCCCGGCACCTGGCCCACGATCGCCATGTGCGGCGTGCTGGTGCGCCACAGGAACAGCAGCAGCGACAGTGCCACGCCGGCCACGATGCCCGCCTCAACGCCGACGAACAGGACCAGCAGGATGGTTGTGGCCATCGCTGCGAAATCCGCCTTGGAGTAGGCGTAGGTTCGCCGGATCGCCTTGAGGTCCACCAGCGACAGGACCGCGACGATGATGGTCGCAGCCAACACCGCCTGCGGCAGGAAGCGGAACAGCGGCGTCAGGAACAGGGTAGCGGCCAGGATGCCCAATGCGGTGATGGCGCCGGCCAACGGCGTCTCCGCGCCAGCGTCGAAGTTCACGACGGAGCGCGCGAAGCCGCCCGTCACCGGATAGCCACCCGAAAGCGCTGCCGCGATGTTGGAGGTGCCGAGGCCCACCAATTCCTGATTCGCTTCGATGCGCTGGCGCCGCTTCGCTGCCAGCGTCTGTGCGACGGAGACGGATTCCACGAAGCCCACCAGGCTGATGAGCAGCGCGGCCGGCAGCAATTGCATCCACAGATCGGCGTCGAATGCCGGTAGCGCGAAGGGCGGCAAGCCGGCTGGGATTTCGCCTACGATCTTCACCCCCTGCCGATCCAGGCCAAAGCCGACAACCAGGAGCATGGAGACGACGATGGCCGCGAGCGGCCCCGCCTTGGCCAGAAGATCGGCGAGCCGCGGCCCGAGGCCGAGCCCGATCAGGCGCGGCTTCAATTGCTTGCGCACCCAGAACAGGAACGCCACGGCCCCGACCCCGATGAGCAGCGTGAAGATGTTGGTCGCGGTGATCTGGCCGACTATGCCCTCGACGATGCGCGGCAGCGTGTCGCCTTCGGCGCGGATGCCAAGGATGTGCTTGAGCTGGCTGGCTGCGATCAGGATGCCCGACGCCGTGATGAAGCCGGAGATCACGGGATGGCTGAGGAAGTTCGCCAGGAAGCCCAGCCGCAACACTGCCATTGCCAGCAGGATCAGCCCCGACAGGAAGGCCAGCGTCACCGCGGCGGCCAGGTAGGCGGCGCTGCCCTGCGGCGCAATGGGCGCGAGGGCGGCTGCCGTCATCAGCGACACCACCGCCACCGGGCCCACGGCCAATGTGCGGCTGGTGCCGAATATCGCGTAGGCGATCAGCGGCAGGATGGAGGCGTAGAGCCCGACCACCGGGGGCAGGCCAGCGAGCATGGCGTAGGCGAGGCTCTGCGGCACCAGCATGATGGTCACGATCACCGCGGCGAACAGGTCGTTCACCGCATTGCCGCTCGTGTAGCGCGGTGCCCATTCCAGGATCGGGAACAGGCGCTGCAGGCGCGCGTTCATCTCACGGTGCCGCCAACGATCGCCATCAGAATCCGTTCCGATACCGAGGGGCACGTGTTGTTCTGGTAGGCCTGCATGGCTGTTCTTCCAACGTCTTTCCTGGCCGCCGCAGCGGCGCCCTCACAGGGCGTTGACGGGCACCTTCAGGAAGACCTTGCCGCTGTCGTCCGGCGGCGGCAGCGCGCCGGCGCGCATGTTCACCTGCAGCGAGGGCAGGATCAGGCGCGGCATGCCGAGCGTGGCGTCACGCGCCTCGCGCATCGCGACGAACTCATCCTCGGAGACGCCTTCCTTCACATGGATGTTGTGCGCGCGTTCCTCGGCGACCGTGGTCTCCCACTTGATGTCGCGCCCGTTGGGTCCGTAGTCGTGGCACATGAACAGCCGCGTCTCGGGCGGCAATTCCAGTACGCGATGGATCGAGCGGAACAGCGTGCGCGCGTCACCGCCGGGGAAGTCCGCGCGGGCGGAGCCTCCATCGGGCATGAACAGCGTGTCGCCAACGAAGGCGGCATCGCCGATCACATGCGTCATGCAGGCCGGCGTGTGGCCTGGCGTGTGCAACGCGAAGGCGGTCATGGCCCCGATGCTGTAGCTGTCGCCATCCTTGAACAGCCGGTCGAACTGGCTGCCGTCGCGGCGGAACTCGGTGCCTTCGTTGAAGACCTTCCCGAACACCTCCTGCACCACGGTAATCTGGTTGCCGATGCCGATCTTGCCGCCGAGCTGCTGCTGGATATAGGGCGCGGCCGACAGATGGTCGGCATGCACATGCGTCTCGATCAGCCATTCCAGGCGCAGGCCATGCGCCTTGACATGGGCGATGATCGCATCGGCCGAACCATGCGTGATGCGGCCCGCCGCGTAGTCGATGTCCATGACGGAATCGATCACGGCGCAGGCAGTCGAGGCCGGATCCTTCACGACATAGCTGATGGTGTTGGTGGGCGCATCGAAGAAGGCCGTGACGTCTGGCTTCACGGAGAAATCGACGCGATACGGATTGGCGTTCATGGTGGTGCTCCTCTCAGCCTTGATTGGTCTTCAGCCGCGCGGGGTCACCGCCACAGGCGCCGCCGGGCGGCTGGCAAGCCAGCGGGCGCCCGCCATCCCGACCAGCATGGCCGCGACAAACATCAGTGCCGCGCTGCCGCCGGTGGTCAGCGCCGTGAAGGCTGGACCGGGGCAGAAGCCGGCCAGGCCCCAGCCCACGCCGAAGATGGCCGGGCCGGCGATGATCCGTGCGTCGATATCGGTGGCAGTCGGCAGGTGGAATTTGCCCCCGAAGATCGGCTGGGAGCGCCGCAGCACCAGCTTGAAGCCGATGAAGGTGACGGCGATGCCACCTGCCATCACGAAGGCGAGGCTCGGATCCCAGCCGCCGGTCGGGATGGCGCCGATGTCGAGGAAGTTCAGCACCTTCGCCGGGTCGGACATGCCGGCGATGACAAGGCCGAGGCCGAAGACCAGGCCGATCACGAATTGCACGAGGATGGACATGCTCAGCCTCACAGAAGGTGTCGGGTGAGGAAAACGGTGGCCATCGCCGTCGCCATGAAGGTGAGCGTGGCAACCAGCGAACGCACCGACAGCCGCGACAGGCCGCAGACGCCATGACCCGAGGTGCAGCCATTGCCCCAGACCGCGCCGAAGCCGACCAGCAACCCTGCCAGGAGCAGCAGCGCGGGCCCGGCCTCTATGGTCGGCACCGGTGCGACGCCGGAGGCGACCAGGACAACCAGCGGCGCCACCACTATGCCGAGGATGAAGGCGAGCCGTCCGGCGAACTCACGGTCGGCGTATGGCGGCAGGAGCCGCACCGCGATGCCGCTGACGCCGGCGATACGACCCTTCGCAGCCATCAGCATCACGGCCGAGGCGCCGATCAGCGCACCGCCGAGAAGCGAGGCCACCGGGGTGAATTCCGTGGCGGTCATGTCACGCCTTGCCGATCGCGCAGGTGCGGATGCCGAACAGCATATAGGCCGGGCAGATGCGGAACACGGCGGTTCCGAACAGCACGGCGCCGACCGCGACCACGGCGAAGCGCCACTGCCCGAGCGGCGCGAAGAACTCCGGCAGCAGGAAGGGGGCAGCCAGCAGGGCCACACCCAGCACGAAGCGGGCAGCGCGATCGAGGGAGCCGATGTTGGTCATGGGGAATGCCCTCAAAGGAAGGAGTTGCGATGATATTTCATAATATACTAATATAAGAAGATATCAAGGTTCGAAGATTCAGAATGCCGGAAGACAGCCAAATCGGTACCGAAATGGAAGCCAAGGCCGAGGAGGCCGCGCGCGTGCTCGCGGCGCTTGCGAATGGCAAGCGCCTCCTCGCGCTGTGCCACATGCTCGAAGGTGAGAAATCCGTGGGACAGTTGGCGGATCTGGTGGGCCTTACGCCTTCCGCCCTGTCGCAGCATCTCGCGCGGATGCGCGATCTGCGCCTGGTGGATACCAGGCGCGACGGGCAGACCATCTATTATCGCCTCGCCAGCGCCGAGGTCATCGCGATCATCGAGACGCTCTACCGGCTCTACTGCGCACCGATCGACGCGGCTCCCGCGGCGCGGGACCCGATCGCGTCGCAGCGACGGGTGAGCCCGGCCCACAGCCCGCCGCAAGCTCGTCAGCGGCCATCACACGCCAAAGGGAAACAGGGGAAATGACGATCCATCCCCAAGACGCATCGGCTCAGGGCGCTGCGGGCGACGCTCCGCCCTCACCGGCGCCGGCGCGCTTGTGGCCCTTGCCTACGCCGGGCAGCCGCATCGGCCAGGCATCCGACAACAGCGAAGGACCACCTCTATGACACGCATGCTTCGTCAGGCCACCTTGGCGCTTCTCGCCACCGCGGCGCTGGCCATGGCACCCGCCGTCGCACAGGAACCGCAGCGCGTCCTGGCCATTGTCACCAGCACCGAAACCCAGGTCCAGGGCATGGCCTTCGTGCTGCTCAACGCGATGCGCGCGCAAGGCGCTACGGTGGAGGTGATGCTCTGCGGCCCCGCCGCCGATCTGGCGCGGCGCGACCCACCCGGCCCGGCCGCCACGCCGTTGCGGCCGATGAACGCGACGCCGGCACAGATGCTCGCCGGCATGGTCCGCGCCGGCGTCCGCACCGAGGTCTGCGCACTTTATCTTCCCAATGCGGGCGTGGGGCCGGAGGCGCTGATCGAGGGTGTGCGTCCTGCCCAGCCGCCCGAGATGGCACGCCGGTTGATCGACCGCGCGACCACCGTGCTGCCGTTCTGAACGGGGCCGGACCGACCGGACAGGAGCCAAATTCGGATGGATGGGTCCGCAGTGGATGTTGCGATCGTGGGGGCCGGCACCGCCGGCCTCAACGCGCGTCGTGAGGTGGACAAGCGCGGCGGTCGGCCCCTGCTGATCGAAAGCGGCCCCTACGGCACGACCTGCGCGCGCGAAGTCTGCTCGGGGCATTTACTCGGCGCCGAGATGTTCGCCCCCGGCATGGAGCACATGGCGCAGTTGCTCGCCTGGGTCGTACGGCAGCGCATGACCGTGCCGCAGGCGCTGATGATGCCGTTCTATCATCCGGTGCTGGAAGAAGGGTTGCGGACCGCGCTGCGTGACCTGGCCGCGAAACTCAAGGTGCTCGACCAGTGCAGGCCAGAGGATTTGGTGGAGAGCGCGGGGCAATAGCCGCGACCCAGACCGCATGATCGTCGTTGGGACGGGGAGAAGATGTGATGCCTGAAACCACCCAGATCGTCTGCCCGGAATGCGATGGCATCAACCGTGTCCCGACCGCGCGCCTCGGCGACCGGCCGCGCTGCGGCGCGTGCAAGTCACCCTTGTTTACCGGCAAGCCGCTGGCGCTGTCGGAGGAACGATTCAGGCGCCATCTCCGCCTCAGTGGATTGCCGCTGCTGGTGGATTTCTGGGCTTCCTGGTGCGGCCCCTGTCACGCCATGGCGCCGGCCTTCGAGGCGGCGGCGACCAGGCTTGAGCCGCGCATGCGGCTGATCAAGGTCTCAACCGAGGAGGCGCCGGCCCTGGCGGGGGAACTGGCCATCAGCAGCATCCCGACTCTCGCGTTCTTCGCGGGCGGCCGGGAAGTCGCGCGCCAGGCCGGCGCGATGCCGACGGGACGCATCATCGCCTGGGCCGAAGCCGCCGACTTCAAATCCAGTGGCCAAGGACCCGGTTCATGATGACGCCAGTGCGCGCGACGTTCCCGATCGACGCCAGGGGCTTGCTGCGCGCGATGGCGTACTATCCCAGGGCTTCGCGATCCGCGGTAGCAAATGGTGGCTGGGTGCGGCGTCCGACATGAGCAGAATTGGCAGCCTGCGTGTTCTCAGCTTCGCCATCCCCGGGCTGATTCTGACCGTCGCGGGGGGCGGGTGGTGGTACTCGCAGCGGCGCCCACTGCCGGTGCCCGTCGCCGGCTTCGTGCAGGATGTGCCGGTGACGGTGTTCGGCCTGGGCGCTGTCGAGGCGCAGGTGCTCTCGCGCATCGGCTTCGAGGTTCCCGGCACGCTCATCGACCTCGCCGCCGATCACGGGGACCGCGTGCCGGCTGGCGCCGTGCTCGCGCGGCTCAACCCGATCAGCCAGCAGGCGCGCGTCGCCCGCGCGGAGGCCGCGGTGCTCTCCGCCGAGGCCGCCGCCGCCCGCGCCGATGCGCAGCGGGAGCGGGCGGAGGCGCAGTTCACCCAGAGGCAGGCCACCGCGCGGCGGCGGCGCGACCTCGCGAATCGCGGCGTCGGCGCCCAGGAAGCTGCCGAACTGGCCGAGACCGAGCAGGAACTCGCCCGCGTCGACCTGCTGGTGAACGCCGCCGATGCCGGGGTCGCGCGTGCCGCCCAGGCCGAGGCGCGCGCCAACCTGGAGACCGAGCGCGCCACGCTGGCCAAGCACACGCTGCGCGCGCCGTTCGACGCGCTGGTGATCGCCCGCTCACGCGAGGCGGGCACGGCGCTGAATCCGGGCGAGCCGGTGTTCACCCTGGTCGCGCCCGAGACCGTCTGGATGCAGGCCTTCATCGATGAAGGCCGTGCCGGAGACCTTGCGCTCGGCCAGACTGGCATGGTGACGCTGCGCAGCCGCCCCGGCCGGCCCGTCGCCGCGCAGATCGTGCGCATTGGGCTTGAGGCCGACCGCGTGACGGAGGAGCGGCGCGTCTATCTGCGCTGCAGCACCTGCCCCGCCATGCCGGTGGTGGGGGAGCAGGCCGAGGTGGTGATCGAGACCGGCCGTCTGCCCCGCGCGCGTCTGCTGCCCGAACAGGCGCTGCACGGCTTCGATGGCGCCGCCGGGACTGTCTGGACCATCGAGGAGGGGCGGCTCGCGCGGCGACATGTGGCCATCGCCGCGCGGCTGGTGGATGGGCGCGTCGCCATCACCGATGGGCTGCCGGAGGATGTCGCGTTGGTGAGCCAGGTGGGCGCGCGCTTCACCGTCGGGCGCGCGGCGCGGGCTGTGCCCCAACCGTGAACCTCGCGCTTGCCGACATCCGCCACAAGCTCGGCCGCTTCGTGCTGACCTGCCTCGGGCTCGGCCTGCTGATGGCGGTCGCGCTGTCGATGGTGGGCATCTACCAGGGTGTGGTGAGCGAGGCGTTGGCCCTGTCGCGCAGCCTGCGCGCGGACCTGTGGGTGGTGGAATCCGGCACGCGCGGCCCCTTCGCCGAAGCCTCGCGCATCCCGGGCGATGTGCGGGAAATGGTGGCGCGGCTGCCCGGCGTGGCGGCGGCCGGCGCCATCACGCTGCGCACGGCGGAGGCCCAGGCACCGCAGGGGACGATCCGCGTGCAGGTGATCGGCTATGAGCCAGGCCGGCCAGGCGGGCCTTCGGCGATCTCCACGGGGCGCGGCCTCGGTGGGACGCGCTTCGAGATCGTCGCCGATGCACGCTCGGGCTTGCCCCTCGGCGCGACGTTGCTGCTCGGGCGGCATCGCTACCAGGTGGTCGGCACGACGCGCGGGCTCGTATCCTCGGGCGGCGATCCGCTGATCTTCATGCATCTGCGTGACAGCCAGGACCTGCAATTCCGCCTCGCCCCGGCGGCGGCGCGGCGCGCTCTCGCGGCGGCCACCGGCGGGGGCGGCACGGATACGGTGAACGCGATCATCGCCCGGCTCCATCCGGGCGCGGATCCGGCCCTGGTGGCGGAGATAGCGCAGCGGTGGAAGCACCTGGCGGCGCTGACCGACCGGCAACAATCGGATTTGCTGACCATGTCCGTCGTCAATCGCGCGCGCGTGCAACTCGGCATGTTCACCGTGGTGTTGCTGTTCGTCTCGGCGGTGATCATCGCGCTGATCATCTACACCATGACGATGGACAAGCTGCGTGAGATCGCCACGTTGAAGCTGATCGGCGCGCCGGACCGCACCATCATCGGCCTGGTGCTGCAGCAGGCGCTGCTGCTCGGCGGGATGGCTTACGTCGCCGCCGTCGCCATCGTGTTTTCGGCGCGCGACGTGTTCCCGCGCGCTGTCGTTCTCGGCCCGGGCGAGGTCACGGCGATGGCGGGCGTCATCGCGGTCATCTGCCTGCTGGGCAGCCTGGTCTCGATCCGCGCCGCATTGCGGATCGAGCCGCAGCAGGCGCTGGGGGGCTGAGGCGCATGGCAGTGCCCATCGTGCAGGTCGAGAGGCTGAGCAAGACCTTCGGTGCGGGCGAAACGGCGGTGCGCGCGCTGGCCGAGGTGGACCTTGTGGTCGAGGCCGGTGAGGTCGTCGGCCTCAAGGGCCCTTCGGGCAGCGGCAAATCGACGCTGCTGAATCTGATTGCGTGCATCCAGGAACCGACCGGCGGCAGGCTCTCCATCGGCGGTGAGACGGTGTGGGACGGGCAGTGGCGCGTGGCCGACCTGCGCGCGCTGCGGCGGGAGCGCATCGGCTTCATTTTCCAGTTCCACAATTTGCTGCCGTTCCTCAACGCCATCGACAATGTCGCACTGGCCATGACGCTGGACGGCGTGGATCGTACCACGGCGCGGCAGCGGGCCGGCGCGCTGCTCGACTACCTCCAGGTCGGCAAGCGCGCGTCGGCGATGCCCGCACGGCTATCGGGCGGCGAGGCGCAGCGCGTTGCCATCGCCCGCGCGTTGGTCAACCGCCCGCAGGTGATCCTGGCCGATGAGCCGACCGCGGCACTGGATTCCGAACGCGCCCGGGTGGTGATGGATCTGCTGCGCCAGGTGGCACGCGACCAACAGGCGGCGATCCTCGTGGTGACGCACGACGAGAAGATTTTCGACCGCTTCGACCGGATGGTGGCGCTGCGGGACGGCCGCATCGAGCGGGACGAACTGCGCGCCGCGTAACGGCGTATGGTGAGCCGCGCCAAGCAAGGCTGTCCTGCGATGAACGCTGACGCGTTGCATATGCGCATGGGCGCATAAAACACGAGTTCGTCTGGCTCAGCGGCAACGCCACGCCAGCATGGACCCTGGAAACGCCGCGCGCACAGCCATCGCGGGCCGTTCAAAGGCGGTCGCCACAGGGCCGCCCGCTTCCACGCTGTTCTCCGCGCGGCGCTTGGCACGATGGCGGGTGCATCCCTGAGGACGCGGACGGCCGGCACCCGGACCATGAAGCCCATGCTGTGGCAGCCTTGCGGGCATCGGTGACGGTATCTAGGCTATGCGTCATTGAACGCGGTGGCGCTGCGCGGCCGCGGCCTGAATGCCGGAGTTTGAAATGCGACCAACCCATCGCCGCTCCGTACTCTCCCTCGCCGCTGGCGCAGTTGCGGGAAGCGTTGTGCAGGCCGCATCGGCCCGCCCGCTCGACCAGGTGCTGTCCAGCCGGCGGCTGCGTGCGGGTATCAATCCGACCCTGCCGCCCTTCGGCACCTTCAACGACCGCAACCAGATCGACGGCTTCGACGCCGACATCGCGCGCGAGATCGCGCGGCGGATGAACGTGGAGCTGGAGATCGTGCAGGTCGGCAGCCCCGACCGCATCCCGTTCCTGCAGGCCGACCGCATCGACATCGTGCTCGGCGCCATCACCCGCACCATCGAGCGCGCTTTGGTGATCGACTACACCCAGCCGCTGCACACCCAGTCGATGGTGGTGCTGACCAAGGCGAGCGGAACGGCGGTGCCGATCAATGCGCCGGGGGACCTCAACAACCGTGCCGTGCGCATGGTGCAGGTGCGCGGCACGGTCGGCGTGCCCTGGATTCAGGCCAATGCGGCGGCGGCGCAGGTCACGCTGCTGGACAACTACCCCGACTGCTTCCGCGCCCTGGCGCAGGGGCGCGCGGATGCCATGGTGGACGTGGCGGAATCCGTTGTGATCCCGATGCGCAACTTCCAGGGCGTGCCGTGGAAGATCCTGGAGGAGGTGCTGGCCAGCTTCTGGGTGGGCATCGGCGTGCAGAAGGGGAACCACTCCCTGCGCGATGTCCTGAATGTGGTGTTGTTCGAGCTGCACCGGTCCGGGTTCGTCAACACCACCTGGGAGAAGTGGTTCGGCGTGCCGATGACCACGCGCATTCCGTTCAACCCGATGTTCTGACATGACGCTCCAGTACGGGCAGGTCCTGCATTACCTGCCCGACCTGCTGCTGGGTGCGGGCATGGCGCTGTGGATCGCGCTGGTCGCCTTCGCCGGCGGGCTGCTGATCGGGCTGGCGGGCGCGGCTGTGTTGACCCAGGGGCCGCTGTGGGCGCGCATTCCGGTGCTGGGCTACGTGCGGTTCTTCACCTACACGCCGCAGCTGGTGCAGATATTCTTCCTGTTCTTCGCGCTGCCGGAATTCGGCGTCATCCTGTCGCCCATCACCGCCGTGCTGATCGGCATGACGCTGAACGCCGGCGCCTACCTGACCGAGATCGAGCGCGCGGGCTTCGCCTCGGTGCCCCAGGCGGAACTCGATGCGGCTGAGACGCTCGGCTTCTCCCGCCCGCAGACGGTCTGGTACGTGATCGCGCCGCATGTCGTGCGCACGCTGTATCCGTCGCTGTCCAACCACTACATCATCATGACGCTGGGCACGTCGATGGCCGCCATCTTCGGCGTGGAGGAACTGACCGGTCGCGCGCTGAACGCCAATGCCATTTCCTTCCGCTCTGTCGAGCTATTCTCGATCACCGCGCTGATCTATATCGCGCTGACCATCATCGCTTCGGTGCTGCTGTGGGGGCTGGGGCGCTGGCTGTTCCGCGTCAAGGCGCGGGTGTTCTAGCCCATGTCGGCCTGGCAGATTCTGGCCAACGAGGCGCCGCGCTTCTTCACCTGGTGGAACATGCTGTTCCTGGGGCAGGCAGTGCTCAACACGCTGGTCGCATCCGTGGTGGGATGCGCCATCGGCTACGCGCTGGGCTTCGGCCTCGCCACGCTGCGCCTGCCGCAGGTGATGCCGCTCGCGGCGGTGCGGACCGTCGCGGTCCTGTGGGTCGAGGCCTTCCGCCGCATCCCCTTCCTGGTGCTGCTGCTGCTGGTGTTCTTCGTCAGCCAGGCGTTGCGGCTGGAGGCACCGCTCTGGGCCATCGCCGTCACCGCCGTCGCCATCCGAATGTCGGCGCTGGCGGCCGAGAATGTCCGCGCCGGCTACGAAAGCGTGCGCCCCCAGCAATGGGAAGCCGCACTGACCATGAACATCCCTGCCCTTGCCGCGCTGCGCCGGGTGGTGTTGCCGCAATCCTGGCGTGTCATCCTGCCGCCATCCATCGTGCATGTGCTGAGCATGGTGAAGGAGACATCGCTGGTCTCGCAGATCGGCTTCATCGAGATCACCTTCGCCGCCAAGATGCTGACGCAGCGCGGCTTCAGCGCCATGCTCACCTACGGCACCGCGCTGGTGCTGTATTTCTGCGTCTCCTGGGCGCTGGCGTCGCTGGCGCGGGCAGCGGAACGGCGGCTCGTGGCGCGGCCGGCGCTTACAATCCCGACGCCTTGAGCGCGGCGCGCAGCGCGGCCGCATCGGCCGCATCGACCGGCGGCTGCGGCGGGCGCACGGTGGCGTCGGGGATGATGCCCATCTCGCGCAGGCACCATTTCAACCGCGCCGTGGCCCGCCCGCCGGGTGGCGCGCCGTAGATCGCCTCGGCCAGCGGCTCCAGGCGTTCGTGCAGCGCGCGCGCCGCCGGCAGGTCGTTCGCGCGCACGGCAGCATCGAGTGCGACGATCTCGTCCGGCATCAGGTCGGCCAGCGACACAAGGCTGCCGTCGCTGCCATGCACCATGCAGGCGAGCAGGTGTTCATCGCCGCTGGCGCAGACCGCGACATCCGGACGCAGCGCGCGCACCTGGCGACGCAGCGCGTCGTAGCCATCGACCTCCCAGCCGCCTTCCTTGATGCCGACCACGGACTCGATCTTCAGCAGTTCCGCCAGCGTCTCAGGCGTGAAGCCCATGCGACCCGCAGCATGATGCGCCTGGAACAGGAAGATCGGCACGCCCGGCACCGCATCGGCGATGATGCGGTGGTGCAGCACGGCCATGGCGGTTGTGTGCGCCAGCGCGAAGGCGTTGGGCAGGAACACCATGATGGCATCGGCGCCGCCTTCGACGGCGTCCTGCGCTTCCTCGGCCGCCGCCTGGCTGGATTCGGCATTCACGCCGGCGACCACCAGGCGCGACGCATCGACCGTTGCGCGCGTCACCTCCACCGCATGCGCCTTCTCGGCGCGGGTGATGACGTAATTCTCCCCGGCATGGCCGTTGATCAGCACGCCGCGTATGCCGGGGCGCATCACGCAATGAGACGTATGCACCGCATAGGCTTCCCAGTCGGGCGAGAAATCGGCGCGCATCGGCAGCACCGTGCTCGGGTAGATCCCATGGAACGTCATGCAGCGTTGCTCCGTGCGTCCAGCAGCCGGTCGATGGGAAACAGTGGCAGCTCCGGCGCCCGGCCGAGTACCGCCTGCGCCAGGATCTTCCCCATGAACGGCCCGCTCGTGTAGCCCGAATGGACGCTGCCGATGATCCAGGCATCTTCGATCCCCGGGATGGGGCCGATGGCGGGCAGCGCATCCGCCGTCTCGGCTTCCAGGCCCAGCCAGGACCGCACGACGCGCGCCTGCCGCAACGCGGGCACGGTATGCGCGGCAAGGCGCACATTGCCGAGGAAGTTTTCAGGCCGCACCGCGATCCCGCCGCGCGCGCGGTCGCCGATGCCTTGCCAGCCACCGCCGATCAGCACCGTGCCATTGGCATACTGCTTCAGGCTGAGCAGCCCCGACGCCACGCCGAGCACCGTGCGCATCCGCGGCGGCATGCGTTCGGTCACCACAAGCTGGTTGACCAGCACCTTGATGGGCAGCGGCACGCCGAGCCAGGCGGCCATGTCTTCCAACCACACACCGCCCGCCAGCACCAGGCGGGTGGCGCGCACGGCGCCGGCCGGCGTGTCCAGCGTGAATCGCCCATCCACGCCGCGCACCGGCGTGGATTCCATCAGCGTCACGCCGGCCTCCAGCAGCGCGGGCCGGAAGGCGCGGCCGGTCAGATAGGCGGAGGTGAACCCATCGATCGGACAATGCCCCGCCAGCTTCACGCCATCCGCGAGGCCCGGTTCGATCGCCTGCGCCGCGCGGCCGTCGATCAGGTCGATCGGCGCGCCCGCGGCGCGGCGGATGCGCGCGCGGTCCTCGAGGAGCGCCACCTCGCCATCGGTGAAGGCCACCGACAGGCCGGGGCAGGCGGTGGCGAGCACATCGCCGCCGGCGCACCAGCGTGGCATGGTCAGCCACATCTCATGCGCGCGCAACGCGTACGGAATCAGCGCCGCGCGGGTCATCTGCATGGTCAGCGTGCCGGCATTGACGCCCGAGGCCTCGCGGCAGATCTCTCCGCGATCCAGCAGCGCCACGCGCATCCCCCCACGCGCCAGGAACAGCGCGGTGGAACAGCCCATCACGCCGGCCCCGACCACCGCGACATCGAAGGGCGCGGTCATATCGGCGCCGCCGCCGGCACGGGGATGTCGGCATAGTCGAAGGCGCCCAGGATCGCTTCCATCGGCACGGGGCGCAGCGGAATGCGGCCGGTGGCGAAACCGACCGCGCCGATCGGCACGCCATGCGCGGCCGCGAGCAGCGCGCCCGCCGCCTCCCCGCACATGCGCCCCTGGCAGGGCCCCATGCCGCAGCGGGTGAAGTGCTTGAGCTGGTTGATGGTGACCGCGCCATCGGCCGCCGCGGCGTCGATGGCGGCACGAGTGACACCTTCGCAGCGGCACACGATCGTCTCCGGCGGGATGGCTTCCACCATCGCCGGCCGCAGTGCCATCATCCGCGCCATGGCCGCGCCGGCGCGGCGCGCGCGGTCCAGCGCCGCATCCTGGCTGCCCGCATGGGCCAGGCCGAGATCGTCGAGCGCGGCGCGCGCCGCAACGCGCCCGGCGGCCGGCGCCGCCGCCGCGCCGCGCACACCCGCGCCGTCCCCGGCGGCATAGAGCAGCGGCACGGAGGTGCGCTGCCGCCCATCCAGCACCGGGACCCAGCCCCCATCCTGCGGGCGGTGCTCATGCCGCGCGCGATAGGTGCGCGTGGCCTCGGTGGCCGGCACCAGCCCGTGGCCGATGCACAGCGCATCCGCGTCGATCGCGCGGTCGCCCACGCGTACCCGCCCCAGGACACCATCGCCATCGGCCGCCGTGACATGCGCGCCATGGATCACCGGCACGCCCGCGGCAAGCAGCCTCGTCCGCCAGGCCGCGCCCTGCGCGAGCAGGTCGGGCCGCGCCGCCAGCGCCGGCAGCGCGCGCAGCCATTCGCCGTGCGTCGCGGCATCCACCACCGCCGCCACCTGCCCGCCGCCCGCCAACACCTTCGCGGCCACGGCGTAGAGCAGCGGCCCGGCTCCCGCGACCACGATCCGCCGGCCCGGCAACACGCCCTGCACCTTCAACAGGATGGTCGCCGCCGCCAGCCCGATCACGCCCGGCAGTGTCCAGCCAGGGAACGGGATGATGCGTTCATGCGTGCCGGTACACAGCACCAGTGCGCGCGTCGTGATGGTGAAGGGCACGCCGTCGTGGCCGAGCGCGGACAGCGTGAAGGGCGCCGCAGCCGCGCCCTGCGGCACCAGCGGCCCGCCACCCAGGCCCCAGACGCGGCAGCCGGTGCGCAGATCGGCGCCGCTGGCAGCCAGGGCCGCGCGCAGCGCATCGCCGGCACGCCGGTCCGCATCGGCGGGTCCGGCGTAGCCCGGCGGCAACGCCCGATAGACCTGGCCGCCGGGGAGCGGCGATTCCTCCAGGAGCACCGTGCGCGCACCGTGCGATGCCGCTTCCGTCGCGGCCGCCATGCCCGCCGGGCCGCCGCCCAGCACCGCGACATCGTGCGTCATGCCGGCGTCACCACCTGTCCTGCCGCCACCGGCGTCAGGCAGGCCTGCACCAGTCGGCCATCCACGCGCAGCAGGCATTGCTGGCACACCCCCATCATGCAGACGGCGGTGCGTGGCCGTGCCGGGTCGTCGCCTTCGCCGAAGCGCCACAGGCCGGCGGCGACCAGGGCCGCCGCCAGGCTCTCGCCGGGATGCGCCACCACCGGGCGGCCGCGCACCGTGATGGTGACGGCCGCTGGGCGGGAGAACGCGGCGATACGCTGATCCATGCGCCGAGGATAGGCACCCAGGCGACGCGCGCAACCGTCACGCGGGCTTGACGGCGCCGCGCTACGCCCGGAACCATGGGGCGAACAACAACCGGGGCTTCGCGCTTGGCTTTCCTTTCAATCGCAGGACTGACCGTGAGCTATGGCGGCAAGGTCGATGTGCTGCGCGACGTATCGCTGGACGTCGAGCGCGGCGAAGTCGTTGGCCTGATCGGCCCGTCCGGTTCCGGCAAGTCGACCATCCTGCGCACGCTGGTCGGGCTGATGAAGCCCAGGGCCGGGCGCGTCAGCGTGGAGGGTGCGACGGTGGACTATTCCAGCCGTGGCAGCCTGCGCGTGGCGCGCGACCGCTTCGCCATCGTCTTCCAGCAATACAACCTGTTCCAGAACATGACGGCGCTGCGGAACGTGGCGATCGCACCCACGCTGGTGAAGAAGCGCGACCGCGCGCAGGTCGACGCCGAGGCCCGCGCGCTCCTCGCCCGCGTCGGCCTGGCGGAGAAGGTGAACGCCTACCCGGACGAGCTCTCCGGCGGGCAGCAGCAGCGCGTGGCGATCGCCCGCGCCCTGGCGCTGAAGCCCGACATCCTGCTGCTCGACGAAGTGACGGCCGCGCTCGATCCCGAGCTGGTGGGCGAGGTGCTCGACACCATACGCGCCCTGCAACGCGACGGCATGACCATGCTGATCGTCAGCCACGAGATGGGCTTCATCCGCGAGGTTGCGTCGCGCGTCGCATTCCTCGACCAGGGCAGCGTGGTCGAGGTCGGCCCGCCCGCGGAGATTTTCGACGCGCCGAAAAGCCCGCGCCTGCGCGACTTCACATCCCGAATCCTGCGCCACTGACGGCGCGGCACAACGAAGGAGAACGAGCATGACCGACCGCCGGGCCATTTTCGTGGGCGGCGCCGCCGCCGCCGCAGCCGCCGCCGCGCTGCTGACGCCGACGGAAGCCTCTGCGCGCCCGCTGGAGGACGTGCTGCGCGCCGGCGAGTTGCGCGTGGGCGTCAACCCCACCCTGCCGCCGCGCGCGCTGTTCAACGACCGCAACGTGATCGACGGCTTCGAACCCGAGGTTGCCGCCGCCATCGCGCAGAAGATGGGCGTGCGCCTCGTGCTGCAGGCGGTCGGTTCGCCCGAGCGCATCCCGATGGTGGCGTCCGGTCGGATCGACTTCGTGATGGGGGCAATGAGCCGCACCAGCGAACGCGCCAAGGTGATCGACTACACCGTGCCGGTGCATTCCGAGAATTACGGCATCGTCTCCGTCGCCGGGCGCGGCCTGACGACCATCGAGGCGCTGAACAAGCCCGAGGTGACGCTGGCTCAGGTGCGCGGCACCACGGCCATTCCCTACATCCAGCGTGCCATGCCGAATGCGCAGGTGCTGCTGCTGGACAACTACCCCGACCGCAACCGCGCCATCGCGCAGGGGCGCGCGCAGGCGTCCTTCGACGGCATCGATTCGGTGCGCTTCGCGCTGCGCCCCTTCCGCCAGGTGCAGTGGGAGGTCACCGCCGTGCCGTCCTTCGGCGTGACCTATTCCGGACTGGGGGTGGCGAAGAACAATCATTCGCTGCGGCTGTGGCTCAACGTCGCGCTGTACGAGCTGCACACCGACGGCACGATCGAGCGGCTGTGGGAGAAGTGGTTCGACGGACCGATGTTCACCAAGGTCCCGGCCAGCCCGTTCTTCTGAAGGCCGCGTGAACTACAGCCTCATCTATTCCCAGGTCACGCCGCACATCCCATACCTGCTGGGCGGTGCGGTGCTGACGCTGCAACTCGCGGTGATCTCCTTCGTCGCCGGATGGGCGATCGGGCTGGTGAATGCCTCGGTGCTGCATTTCGGCCCGCGCCCGGCGCGCGCGGCCGTGCAGGCCTACGTGACCTTTTTCATCAATACGCCGCTGCTGGTGCAGATCTTCTTCATATTCTTCGTGCTGCCGGATGCCGGGATCCTGCTGTCGCCCTACGCCGCTGTCGCCATCGGCATGTCCCTCAATGCCGGGGCGTATCTCACGGAAATTCAGCGCGCCGGTTTCCAGTCGCTGCGGCGTGAGGAGATCGACGCCGCGACGGCCATGGGATTCTCGGTGCCGCAGATGGTCTGGTACGTGATCCTGCCGCATATCGCCAAGGCACTGTACCCGCCGCTGTCCAACCAGTTCATCATCCAGGTGATGACCACCTCCATCGCCGCGATCTTCGCGGTCGAGGAGCTGACCGGCCGCGCCTACAACGTGAATTCGCTGACCTTCCGCTCGCTGGAGGTCTTCTCCATCACCGCGGTGATCTACGTGGCGCTCACGCTGGTCTGTTCGTTGGCGTTGGCGCTGCTCGGGCGGTGGCTGTTCCGCGTGAAGGCGCGCATTCTCTGATGTGGGAACAGATCCTCGAGGACGCACCACGCTTCTTCGGCCCCTGGAACCTGCTGTTCCTGGGCGAGGCGCTGGTGAATACGCTGCTGCTCTCCTACCTCGGCGCGGCGATGGGTTTTGCCATCGGCTTCGGCCTGGCGATCGGGCGGCATCCGCGCCTGTACGGCGTGCTGCCGCTGCGCATCGCCGCCACCGCCTATGTCGAGATCTTTCGCCGCATCCCCTTCCTGGTGAAGCTGATGTGCGTGTTCTTCGCCTTCCAGCTTTCGGGCGCGCAGGCTTCGCTGTTCACCATCGCGCTGGTCACGGTGGTGCTCTCGGCCGCCGCCTTCGCCGCGGAGATCGCGCGGGCAGGGATCGAATCCGTCCCCGCGCCACAATGGGATGCGGCGGAGGCGATGAACTTCTCCCGCTGGCGGGTGCTCACGCGCGTGGTCGCGCCGCAATCCTGGCGCGTCGCACTGCCGCCGCTGTTCGGCTATGCGGTGGGGTTCATCAAATCCACCTCGATCGCCTCGCAGATCGGCGTGATGGAACTGACCTACGCGGCGAAAATCCTGAACACGCGTGGCTTCTCGGCGGCGCTGTGCTTCGGCACCATCCTGATCGTGTATTTCCTGATCTGCTGGCCCACCAAGCGCCTCGGCGAGAAGCTGGAAGCGCGTCTGGGCCATCGCGCCAAGGCCTGAGGAGCGCCACAGCCATGCCCTTCACCCCTCCCGGTATGTCCCTGCTGCAGGGAGCCATCGACTGCCACGTGCATTGCGCGCCGCACCTCAGCGGACGGTCGGTCAATGTCTTCGATGCCGTCCGCCAGGCCGCCGCGGTCGGCATGCGTGCCATCGGCATCATGTGCAACTTCCAGAACACGTCCGGTTTCGCGGCCCTGGCGAATGACGAGCTCGGCCATCTGGGTGTCGAAGCGTTCGGCGGCCTCATCATGCAGCCGACCGCCGGCGGGGTGACGCTGGAAGCCGCGAGGACGGCCCTGGGCTACGGGTATGGCCCCGGCACCGGTGCGCGGTTCGTGAGCCTGCCGACGCACCACACCCGCCATGTCGCAACGCGCGAGGGTCGCAGCCCCGCCTTCCTCGAGACGACCTTCTCGGTACCCGACAGCGGCAAGGTGCCAGACCCCGTCCCGGCCATCATGGATTTATGCGCGGCCAGGGATGTCGTGTTCGACTGCGGCCACGTCGCGGCTCATGAGGCGGTGGCCCTGGCCGAGGAGGCAAAGCGGCGCGGCGTCACGCGGCTGCGCACGCACTGCACGCGCTACGCGCCCGAGGCGATTGCCGCGATCGTGGCGCTGGGCGGCTACGCCGAATTCTCGTTCTTCGTCCTGACGCATGCAACCCAGGTCGGGTTGACGCATGTGGACGAGGAAAAGCACAAGATTGCCGCGAGCAGCGTGATCCAGGACCACACGCCGCGCCTGCGGGCCGCGGGCAACCGCGCCATCCTGTCGACGGATGCCGGCGTCTATCTGCTGCCGCCTCCCGTCGAGGCCTTCCGTGAGTACCTCATGCTGGTCGAGAGCGAGGGCTTCTCCGAGGCCGAGATTCGTCTGATGTCGTCGACCAACCCCGCCGCGCTGTTCGGCGTGGGGAATGCGGGGGGCTAGGCCGGCGCCGGGGCAGACGCGTCCTGCGGCCTGACGGGCGGTCGTGCCCAACTGCAACCGCCCGGGGGCGCCGCCGCCAAGATCGCCGGCGCGCTTCCACGTCCCGAAGGCCATCGTCTATCGCGCGCACCGACCATCCGGAGGACATCCACCCATGCCAGTCGTCGAAACGGAACGCCATGGCCAGATCCTGGTGGTGCGCATGAACCGGCCGGAGCGCCTCAACGCACTCAACCACGAGATGCGGGTCGAACTCGCCAAGGCCTGGACGGCGTTCCGGCATGACGATGCGCTGGAGGTTGCGATCCTGACGGGCACAGGCCGCGGCTTCTGCGCCGGGGAGGACATGAAGGAGTCGCTCGCCGAGAATAACCCCGGCGGCCGCGGCGCCGATTTCGAGGACCCCTACAATGCCGGCACGCTGGAGAAGCCGGTGATCGCCGCGGTCAACGGCTTCGCCATGGGCGGCGGCTTCATGATGGTCGAGCGGTCGGACCTGCGGGTGGCGGCGACGACGGCCATCTTCGAGGTGTCGGAAGCGAAGCGCTGGCTACTCGGCGGCTACGATCACGGGCACCTGGCGAACCTGGCCTTCCCGGTCGCGATGGAGATGGCGCTCGGCTTCCGCTTCACGGCGGAGCGCTTCCATCAGCTCGGCTTCGTCAATCGCCTGGTGGAGCCCGGGAAGGTGGTCGAGGAAGCGATGGGCATGGCCCGGCACCTACTGACGCTGCCACCGGCGTCGCTTGTCAACACGGTGCACATGATGCGCCTGATGCGCCCGGCACCGACCCAGGCGCAGCGCCGCCTGGCCGCGGCCCTGCACGAGCACGGCGCAAAGGGCGACCTGCTCGAGAGCCGCGCCGCCTTCGCGCAGAAGCGTGCACCGGACTTCAAGGGCTGGGACGACCCCGCGGATCGCTACCGCCTCCCGCAGCCCGAGTAGCGGGGCAGGCCAAGGCGCCTTGCCGAATGCGCAGCGGCGCCTTGCGTTGGTCGCTCCCCAACCAAGCGGTGGTCGCCCAGTGCCCTCCTACGGCCCCGTCGTCCGGTCGGTCTCATCCCCACCCCCGGCCAGCAGCCAGTCGCGGAACGCGCGCAGGGCCGGCAGATCGGCCGAGGCTTCCGGGTAGGCCAGGACGTAGGCCTCCCCGGCATCCAACGCGCGGTCAAAGGGGATCACCAGTCGGCCGCTCGCCAGCTCCTCCGCCACCATGAAGCGCGGCATCAGCGCCACGCCGAGGCCCTGCGCCGCCGCCTCGGCGACCATGGCGTGGTGGTGGAAGCGCGGACCCCGGAAACCATCCACGTCACCGGCGCCCATCATGGCCAGCCAGTCGGACCAGGCGCGCGGGCGCGTCGAATGCTGCAGCAGCGTGTGCTGGGCGAGTGCGGCGACGTGCGTCATGCGCCCACCGTCCATCAGCGCCGGCGCGCAGACCGGCACCCGCCGATCCGCCACGAGCAGATGTGTCGCGATGCCGGGCCGCGCGCCTTCCTCCAGCATGAGGGCGGCGTCGACATCCTCCGCCGCGAAGTCGAGCGGCGTCGGGCGCGTCGTGTAGTTGCGGAAATTCACAACGATGCGGCGATGCGCCTCGAGGAAGCGCGGCAGGCGCGGCATCAGCCAGCGGGTGCCGAAGGTCGGCTGTACCGCGAGCGTCAGCGTCCCGCCGGCACCCTGATGCGCCATCACCTCCAGCGTCGCGCTTTCGATGCGCGCCAGCGCCGCGCGCAATTGCGGCGCATAGGATGCGGCGGCGGCGGTCAGCACCAGGCGCTGGCGGATGCGCAAGAACAGCCGCACGCCGAGCAACGCCTCCAGCCCCGCCAATTGCCGGCTCACGGCGCTTTGCGTCAGGTGCAGCTCCTCTGCCGCCCGCGAGACGGAAAGATGGCGCGCGCAGGCCTCGAAGGCCCGGAGGGCGGGTGTGGGCGGGGTATGGCGGCGCATGGTCGTTGTTCGACTTCATTCCGATCCGTCATGAAGGCATGAGGGAGTATCGATTGCCAGCCGCTGTCATCCAACGAACAGTGGGAGCAGCACGGACCGGGACTGATCCCGCCCATGCGGCAGGCACATGAAGAGCATCGCCTGACTAGGGCCGGGACCAACCCGGCGGCACGGGAACGCTGGCCTGACGCTGAAGCAAGGAGGCCTCATGACCGACACCTTCCGTCCCCTGACGCGCCGCGCGCTGTGCGGCACCGCGTCAGCCCTCGCCGTCGCACCCTTCATGCCCGCGCGCGCGGCCTGGACGCCGTCCCAGCCGATCCGCCTTTTCATCGGCTATCCGCCGGGTGGCGCGGTGGACATCCTGTTCCGCGTGGTCGCGGAGGGCATGCAGCGTGTGCGCGGTGTCGCCTCGGTGCCGGAGGTGCGCTCCGGCGCCTATGGCTTCATCGCCGCGCAGGCGGCATCCCGAGCCGCGCCGGATGGCTACACGCTCGCCAGCGCCATCATGGGGATGATGAGCGTCGCACCCGCGATCCCGGGCATACCGATCCCCTTCGACCTCGACCGCGAGCTGACGCCGGTGGTCAACCTGGCTGGCACGCCGATGGCGCTGGTGGTGCGGCCGGATGCGCCGTTCAGCGATATCGACGGGCTGATCGCCTATGCGCGGCAAAGGGACGGCGCGGCGACCTTCGCATCCTCCGGCAACGGGTCGATCAACCAGCTCGGCGCGCTGCTGTTCGCCAACGCGGCTGGCGTCAGGCTGAACCACATCTCCTATCGCGGCGGCGCGCCGGCGCTGCTCGATGTCTCGGCCGGCCGGGTGGACATGATGGTCGCCAATGTCGCCGAGGTGTCAGCCAGCATTCGCGGCGGCCAGTTGAAGGCGCTTGGCGTCACTGCCGCCGAGCCGTCGCCGCTGATGCCGGAGCTGACGCCGCTCGCCGGGCGCTTCCCGACGCTCGAGATCAACAACTGGTTCGGCATGGTCGGTCCTGCCGGATTGCCCGCGGACATCCGCGACGGGCTGGTGGGAATCTTCCAGGCGACGCTGCGCGATGCGCAGACCGCGCGGACCCTCATGGAGCGCGGCCTGATCCCGATCGGGGAAGCCGGCGACGCCTTCGCGCAGCGCATCCAGCGAGACCGCGCCCGCTGGCGGCAGGTGGTCGCGAACAACAACATCCGCGGCGACTGATCCTCGGCGCGCTTCATCGCTTCATCATCGCGTCCAAGGACCACCATGGCTGCGTCGCTTTCGCTTGGCATCGACATTGGCGGCACCTTCACCGACCTGGTCATCCTGGACCCGCGGGATGGCAGGGCGGTGATCTGGAAGGAGAGCACGACACCCGACGATCCCTCGCGCGGCGCGATCACCGGGCTGAAACGCCTGCTGGACAAGGGTGGCATCGCGCCGTCCTCGATCGGTCGGGTCGTGCACGCCACGACGCTGTTCACCAATGCGCTGATCGAGCGCAAGGGCGCGGCCACGGGCCTGCTGACCACAAACGGCTTCACCGACGTCCTCGAGATCGCGCGGGAGCGGAAGTACGAACTCTACGACCTGTTCCTGGAAATGCCGGCCCCTTTGGTTCCGCGGCCCTGGCGTCGCGCGGCGCTGGAACGGCTCGGCCCGGATGGCAGCGTGGAGCGGCCGCTGGACGTGGACGCCGCGTTGCGGGAGGTGGAGCTCCTGGTCGCCGCGGGCGTCACCAGCCTCGCCATCTGCTTCCTGCATGCCTATGCCAATCCGTTGCACGAACGCATGGCGGCGGAGGCGATCGCCAGGCGCTTCCCGGCGTTGTCGCTTTCGCTTTCTTCCGAGCTCTCGCCGGAGATCCGCGAATATCCGCGCATGGTGACCACGGCCGCGAATGCCTATGTGCAGCCGATCGCCGAGGTCTATCTCGACACGCTCGAAGCCGCGCTGAAGGGCGCGGGCATTCCCGGCAGCCTGTTCCTGATGCTGTCCAATGGCGGGCTGACGCATGTGGCGGAAGCCAAGCGCGCGCCGGTGCAGTTGCTGGAGAGCGGCCCGGCGGCTGGCGCGTTGGCCGGCGCCTGGTTCGGGCGGCATGCCGGGCTCGACCGCGTGCTGGCCTTCGACATGGGCGGCACCACCGCGAAGCTGGCGCTGGTCGATGACGGCGATCCGCTGGTGGCCTGGGGATTCGAGGCGGCGCGCACCAAGCGCTTCCTGCGCGGTTCCGGCCTGCCGGTGCAGATCGCAACGGTGGAGTTGATCGAGATCGGCGCCGGCGGCGGTTCCATCGCGCGGCGCAGCGAACTCGGCACCCTGCATGTTGGCCCGGAGAGCGCCGGCGCGCAGCCCGGCCCGGTCTGCTATGGCCGCGGCGGCACCGAGCCGACGGTCACCGACAGCGACCTGGCGCTGGGCTACCTCAATGCGGATTTCTTCCTCGGCGGCGCCATGTCCATCGACGCCGGCAAGGCCAGCGATGCGCTGGACAGCCTGGCCGGCAGGCTGGGGCTGGATGCCACGCGCGGCGCCTTCGGCATCCACGATGTGGTGAACGAGAACATGGCCGGCGCAGCCCGCGTGGCCATCGCCGAACGCGGCCGTGTGCCGCAGGACTACGCGCTGCTGGCCACCGGTGGCGCCGCGCCGGTCCATGCCTGGCATGTCGGACGCAAGCTCGGTGTCGCGCGCGTGGTGTGCCCGCCGGGCGCCGGCGCGGGCAGCACCATCGGCATGCTGATGGCCCCGGCGCGCATCGATCGTGTCGCATCCTTCAACCAGCGCCTCGCTGACGTGGATTGGGCGGAGGCCTCCCGCATCTTCGCGGGCCTTGAGGACGCTGCGCTGGCCGTGGTCAGCGCCACGGGGGCGGATATGGCGCGCCGTGACACACGGCGCCTCGCCGACATGCGCTATGTCGGGCAGGGATCGGAGATCACTGTCGCGCTGCCCGGCAGCCTGTCGGCGGAGGCCGTCCTGGCGGCCTTCGAGGCTGCCTACCGCGCGCTGTTCGGCCGCACGCCGCCCGGGGCCAATGTGCAGTTCGTCGCGCTGCGCCTGGCGGTGTCGGCACCGATGCCCGGGTCGGGCGGGATGCTGCGGCTGGATGGCCTCGGCGGTGGTTCCCTGGCGTTGAAGGGGCATCGCGCCGTGCATTTCCCCGATGCCGGCGGCGCCGTCACCACGCCCGTCTATGACCGCTACGCCCTGCCCATCGGCACGACGCTCGAAGGACCCGCGGTCTTCGAGGAGAACGAGAGCACCTTCATCGTCGGCCCGGGGGCACGCATCGCCGTGCTGCCGGACGGTTCCATCCTCGCGGAGCGCACGCCATGACCGACAGCGCCACCGTCCGGACCTTCGACGCGGTCGAGCTCGAACTGCTCTGGCGCCGGCTGATTTCCCTGGTGGACGAGGCGGCGGCGGCGCTGGTGCGCACCTCCTTCTCCACCCTGGTCCGCGAATCCTACGACTTCTCCTGCGTCGTCACCGATGCCGCCGGGCAGTCGCTGGTGCAGGCGACCGAGAGCATCCCGTCCTTCATCGGCACGCTGCCCGAGACGGTGAAGCACTTCATCCGCTTCTTCCCGATCGAGACCCTGCAGCCAGGCGACGTGCTGATCACCAACGATATCTGGCTCGGCACCGGTCACCTGCCCGACATCACCGTGGCGAAGCCGATCTTCCGGGACGGGCGCGTGGTTGCCTTCAGCGCATCCACCGCGCATGCGCCCGATATCGGCGGCAAGATCCGCAGCCCCGAACCGCGCGAGGTCTTCGAGGAAGGCCTGCAGATCCCGCCGCTGAAGCTGATGCGTGCGGGCGTGACCGACGACACGCTGGTCGCGATCCTGCGCCAGAATGTCCGCACGCCGGACCAGACCCTGGGCGATCTCTGGGCACAGGTCGTGGCGCTCGACCTGATGGAGGAACGCCTGCATGTCCTGATGGAGCAGGCGCAGCTCGCGGACCTGACGGATCTCGCCGCCGAGATCCATCGACGCTGCGAAGCCGCGATGCGTGGCGCGATCGCCGCGCTGCCCGACGGCACCTATCGCAGCGAACTGAAGACCGACGGGCTGCTCGACACGCCCATCACCATCAAGCTGGCACTCACCATCCAGGGCGACACCATCACGGCCGACTTCACCGGCACCGACGCGCAGGTCGATCGCGCGATCAACTGCGCGCTTTGCTACACCTACGCCATGGTGATGTACGGGGTGAAGGTCTGCACCAGCCCGAACTTGCCCAACAACGAGGGGGCGTGGCGACCGATTTCCATCGTCGCGCCGCCGGGCTGCATCGTGAACCCGCAATTCCCGGCACCAGGCGGATCGCGCATGCTGATCGGCCACTACCTGCCGATGCTGGTGTTCGGATGCCTCGGCCAGGTCGTGCCGGAGCGCGTCATGGCCGCCTGCGGCTCACCGATGTGGGGGATGAACCAGTCGGGGCTCAACGCCGCCGGCAAGCCCTACGCCAACATGTTCTTCTTCAATGGCGGCATGGGGGGCAACGTGCAGGGCGATGGCATCTCGTGCCTGTCCTGGCCATCGAACGTCTCCTCCACGGCGGTCGAGATCAGCGAACATATCGCGCCGCTGCGGTTCCACCACAAGCGCCTGCGCCCCGACAGCGGCGGGCCGGGGCGGCATCGTGGCGGTCTGGGCCAGGAGATCCTGCTGGAAAGCCTGTCCCCGACGCCGATCGCCGTCTCCTTCCTCGCCGAGCGCACCATCTTTCCCGCCTTCGGCATCGAGGGCGGCCAGGACGGTGCGCCAGGCGTGCTGAAGATCAACGGCGAGCGGGTCGATCCCAAGCGGCAATACGTGCTCAAGGCTGGTGACACCGTGTCGCTGGCGACGCCCGGCGGCGGCGGGCACGGCGACCCGAGCGCGCGGAGCGCGGCAGCGGCCGCACGCGACGCCGCCGCGGGTTACGTCCAGGACGATCGGCGTGTCAGCGAGCGCAACGGCTAGCATTCGGCTGCGCCGGTCATGCTGGGGTCGGCTGGCCCGGCGCGCGATGAGCCGATGCCCTGCCGTCTTCAGGTCGATCGGCGACACGCAAGGCTTTGCCGCAGAGCGGCCCGTAAGCCCGTAACCGATCAAGCCGCTTGGCTCCAGGAACCAGAGGAGAGTGCCGTGGCGCAGCCGCAAGTCCCGATCGATGTGGATCCCCAGACCGGCATCTGGCGCACCGATGGCCTGCCGATGATCTACCTGCCGCGGCACTTCCTGGTGAACATGCAGAAAGGCATCGAGGCCGCCATCGGCCCCGATGCCTACCGCGCCATTCTGTATGCCTCGAGCGACCTCTCTGCGCTGCAATGGTGCCGGGCAGAGGCGACGACGCACAAGCTGACGGCGGTGGAGACGTTTCGCCATTACCTCAGGCGCCTGTCACAGCGCGGATACGGCCTGCTGGAGATCACGTCCCTGGACGAGGCGGCCGGCACGGCCAGCGTCATCGTGCGCCATTCCGCCTTTGCGCTCGGCTACGGACCCGATGCAGGGCGGCATGTCTGCTTCATGTTCGAGGGCAGCATCGCGGGTGGCATGCGCTACGTGCTGGAATCGGCAGGTCGGACTGGCGAACCGGTGTGCCGCGAAGTGGCCTGTGCCGCCAATGGGGCCATGGAATGCCGCTTCGAACTGCGTTGCGACGCGGTGACCTGACGTGCTGGTTCGACGCGCGCGCCCATCCGACTGATGCCGCTCGATGCGGGGGCCATCATCCGCGCGATGAAGGCCGCGGCGGAATGAACGACACGGCCCGCGCGAAGCGGGCGCAGACCAGCCCCATCGCAACCAACGGAGGCAGCGCCTTCGATCCGCCGCCACTCGCACTCCAGGGCCATCCGCTGTCTAATGGAAGCGGGGAAACGGAGGCCGCCTGCAAATGGCTCCAGTCAGATCGGCGCGCGACACGGCGCCGGCAGTAGCGCGTTCGAGATCAGGGCCACGGGGGCGGACCGCATCGAACACCGCCAGGGCGGCGGTTGCCGCGGCGCTCGGCAGCATGCCGTTGCGTCGGGACCTGCTGGTCGAACACCTTCACGCCCTGCAGGACCGCCATGGCGCCTTGCAGCCCGATCATCTCGTCGCGCTCGCCGAGGCACTGCGCATCGCGCCTGTCGAGGTCTTCGAGGTCGCCACCTTCTACGCCCATTTTGACGTGCTGGCCGACGGCGAGGCTGCCCCACCGCCGGTGACGATCCGCGTGTGCGAGGGGCTGCCCTGCGCCATGGCCGGCGCACATCGCCTGTTTGATGCGCTGCACGCCGCGCCGCCTGGCGGGGCACGCATCCTGGCTGCCCCCTGCATGGGTGCCTGCGATGCCGGCCCCGTCTGCTCGGCGGCGCAGGGCGGCGTCGATGACCGCATCACTGCCGCCACGCCGGCCAGCGTCGTTGCCGCGTGGTCCGACGGCCTTCGCGCGCCGACGCGGGCACCACCGGGTTCGGCACCGTCGATGCGCGTGCTCGACGCCGCACGGGATGGCCGCCTCACGCGCGACGCGATGCTCGCGGCGCTCGATGCATCCGGGCTGCGCGGCCTTGGTGGCGCCGGCTTTCCCGCGGCGCGGAAATGGCGTGCGGTCATCGCGCAGCCTGGTCCGCGACATCTCGTGGTCAACGCGGATGAGGGCGAGCCGGGCACCTTCAAGGATCGCTGGTGCCTCCAGCACCACCTCTACCGCACCCTGGAGGGCATGCTGCTCGCGGCGCAGGCGATCGATGCCGATGCGTGCTGGATGTACCTGCGCGACGAATACCCGGAGGCACGACGCGAAGTGGCGGCCGCCATCGACGCGCTGCGCCAGGCCGGCGTTGCGCTGCGGCCGATCCATCTCCGTCGCGGCGCAGGCGCCTATATCTGCGGCGAGGAGACGGCGCTGCTGGAAAGCCTGGAAGGCCGCCGCGGCTATCCACGCCACAAGCCGCCCTATCCAGGGGAGGTCGGCCTCTTTGGCCGACCGACGCTGATCCACAACGTCGAGACGCTGTGGTGGCTGCCGGAGATCTTCGGTGCACCGGACGCCGCCGCTCGCTTCGCCGCCGCAGGACGCCGGGGTCAGGCCGGGCGACGGCTCGTCAGCCTGTCGGGCCGCGTGCGCAATCCAGGCGTCCATGACGCCCCGGCCGGCATCACCGCGCGGGAACTCATCGAGGAATTCGGCGGCGGCATGCAGGCGGGCCACCGCCTCGCGGCCTATCTTCCCGGCGGCGCGTCGGGGGGCATCCTGCCTGCCGCCATGGCGGACCTGCCGCTCGCCTTCGGCACGCTCGACCATCTCGGCTGCTTCGTGGGGTCGGGCGGGGTGGTGGTGCTGTCCGACCAGGACGACCTCGTCGCGGCGGTGCGCAATCTCGTGCGTTTTTTTCGCGATGAATCCTGCGGCCAGTGCACGCCCTGCCGTGTCGGCACGCAGAAGGCGGCGCGATTGCTCGATGCGCCGCGCTGGGACCGCGCCTTGCTCACGGAACTGGCCCAGGCGATGGCGGATGGATCCATCTGCGGCCTTGGCCAGGCCGCGATGAACCCGGTCCTGTCCGTGCTGCGCCACTTTCCAGCGGAGGCCGTGCCATGACGTGCTTCACCCTGGATGGCCGCGATGTCGAGGCTGCACCTGGCGAGACGATCTGGGCCGTCGCGCAGCGCGAAGGCATCGACATCCCGCATCTGTGCCACCTGCCGAAGCCCGGCTACCGCCCGGACGGCAATTGCCGCGCCTGTCTCGTGGAAGTCGAAGGCGAGCGCGCCCTCGTGGCGTCCTGCATCCGCGCGCCGCGTGAGGGCAGTGTGGTGCGCAGCGCCACCGCGCGGGCGGATGCGGCGCGGCGGATGGTGTTCGAATTGCTGCTCGCGGACATGCCCGGACCTGCGGGCCGCGACGCGACCGCGCCCTTCGGTCGCTGGGCTGCGCGGCTCGGCATCACGCAGTCCCGCTTCGCGCCGGATCCGCGGCCGGGGCGAGACCTCTCGCATCCGGCCATGGCTGTCGCGCTGGACAGTTGCATCGCCTGCGGCTTGTGCGAACGCGCCTGCCGGGAGGTCCAGCACAACGACGTCATCGGACTCGCGCGGCGCGGCTCGGCGGTGACGGTCGCCTTCGACCTGCTCGATCCGATGGGCGCCTCCTCCTGCGTCGGCTGCGGTGAGTGCGTGCAGGCCTGCCCGACCGGCGCGCTGCTGCCGAAGCGCGTGGTCGACGACCTCGGATACCGCTCAGCAGCGCCCGCGCAGGAAGTACCAAGCGTCTGCCCCTATTGCGGGGTCGGGTGCCAGGTCGGCTTCCGCGTGCGCGACGCACGCATCGAGGAGGTGGTCGGCCTCGACGGTCCGTCCAACCATGGCCGTCTGTGCGTGAAGGGACGCTTCGGGTTCGACTTCCTCACCCATCCGGACCGGTTGACGCGCCCGCTTATTCGCATCGAGGGCGCGACGAAGGATCCCGCCGACTGCACCGACCCCGCCCGCGCGCGGCGCAAGTTCCGCGAGGCCAGTTGGGAGGAGGCGCTGGCCCGCAGCGCCAGTGGCCTGCGCGCGATACGCGACAGCGTCGGTCCGCACGCCCTGGCGGGCTTCGGCAGCGCCAAGGGATCGAACGAGGAAGCCTACCTGTTCCAGAAACTCGTGCGTACCGGGTTCGGCACCAACAATGTCGACCATTGCACGCGGCTTTGCCACGCGGCCTCCGTCACGGCCCTGCTGGAAGGCATCGGCAGTGGCGCCGTGACGGCTCCGTTCACCGCGGTGGAAGACGCCGACCTGATCTTCGTGATCGGCGCGCGCCCGACGGAGAACCACCCCGTCGCCGCCACCTTCATCAAGCACGCAGTCGCCCGCGGCGCGACGCTGGTGGTGGCGGACCCGCGCGGCAGCGAGCTGGATCGCCTCGCGACCGAGGTCTTGCGCTTCAGGCCCGGTGAGGATGTCGCGCTGCTCAACGGCATGCTGCATGTCATCCTCTCCGAGGATCTGTTCGATCCAGCCTTCGTGACCGCACGCGTCGAAGGCTTGGAAGCCCTGCGCGAGCACGTCGCCGCCTACGCGCCGGACACTGTGGAAGCGCAATGCGGCGTGCCCGCCGCGCAGATCCGTCGCGTCGCACGCCTGTACGCGCGCAGCCCTGCCGCGCTGACCCTGTGGGGGATGGGCATCTCCCAATCCGTGCACGGGACCGACAATGCACGGGCGCTGATCGCGCTCGCGTTGGTCTGCGGACAGGTAGGACGGACAGGCGCGGGCCTTCATCCGCTGCGCGGCCAGAACAACGTCCAGGGCGCCTCGGATGCCGGGCTGATCCCGATGATGCTGCCGGACTACAGGCGCATCGACGATGCCGCCGCGCGGGCGGCGGTGGAAGCGCTGTGGGGCGCCACGCTCGATCCGAAGCCTGGCTTGACCGTGGTGGAGATCATGGCCGCCGCCGGGCGCGGCGACATCCGCGGCATGTATGTGATGGGCGAGAACCCGGCCATGTCGGACCCGGATCTCGGCCACGCGCGCGCTGCCCTTGCGCGGCTCGACCACCTGGTGGTGCAGGACCTGTTCCTGACCGAGACGGCGGCGCTCGCGGACGTCGTGCTGCCCGCCTCGGCCTGGCCCGAGAAGGATGGAACGGTCACCAACAGCAACCGCCAGGTGCAGATGGGCCGGGCTGCCGTGGCGCCCCCCGGGGAGGCCCGGCAGGACCTCGCCATCATCGTCCAGATTGCGCGGCGCCTTGGCCTCGACTGGACCTATGCGCATCCGCGCGACGTCTTTGCCGAGATGGCGCAGGCAATGCCAAGCCTTGCCAACATCACCTGGGACCGCCTGCTGCGCGAGAGCAGCGTCACCTATCCCTGCTCGGCGCCGGACCAGCCGGGGGACGACATCGTTTTCCACGACCATTTCCCGACCCGCGACGGGCGCGCACGGCTGGTACCCGCGGGGCCGTCGGACCCCGCCGAGACACCCGACACGACCTACCCCTTCATCCTGACGACGGGGCGCGAACTCGAGCACTGGCACACCGGCACCATGACGCGTCGCGCCGGCGTGCTTGACGCGCTGGAGCCGTCGGCGACGGTCTCCCTGGCGCCGGGCGACCTGCGAAGGCTCGGCATCGGGCCAGGCGCCTGGGTCCGCGTGTCGACGCGGCGCGGTACCCTGCGATGCGCGACGCGGGAGGATCCTGGCCTGCCGGACGGCATCGTCTTCCTGCCCTTCGCCTTCCGCGAGGCGGCCGCCAACCTGCTGACCGACCCGCGCCTGGACCCGGAAGGCAGGATCCCGGGCTTCAAACTGTGTGCTGCCCGCGTGGAACCGGCCTGACCCGAAGCGCGGGGCAGGGGCGGATAAAGATCCCGTCCTCGGAGCCCCCCTGAATGCCAGGGGACACTTCCCTGGCATGGCCGCGCACGGGCTACACTCGCGCGTGATGCGCCAGCCCCGCCCCGCCATCGCCCGCCATCTCCTCACGCGCGACGACGCCTTCCCGCTGCGCGCCGAGGCGCTGGGCTTCCGCTTCCATTCGCCGGACGACCGCGAGTACTGGACGCGCGACGCATGCTACGCGCTGGCGCCGGACGCCGTCGCCGCACTCGAAGCCGCCGCGCGGGAACTGGATGGCATGATCGCCGCCGCCGTCGATGCGGTGGTGCGCCGGGGCGACTACGCCGCCTTCGGCTTCACCGACCGCCTGGCCGCGCTGGTCGAGGCCTCCCACCGCGCCTGCGAAGCTTCGCTGTATGGCCGCTTCGACTTCCGCCTGTCGCCCGATGGCGCCATCAAGCTGTTCGAATTCAACGCCGAGACGCCGGCCGCGCTGCTCGAAGCCGCCGTGGTGCAACTCGCCTGGTTCGAGGAAACGCCGCCCGGCCCCGCCACGCGCCCGGGCAGCGACCAGTGGAACCGGATCGACGATGCGCTGGTGGCGCGCTGGCCCACGCTTGGCCTGCCACGCCTGGTCCACTTCGCCGCCGAGCACGAACGCGGGGACGAGGTCGCGCAGGTCGCCTACCTGATGGCGACCGCGCGCGCCGCCGGCCACGATGCCGAATTCCTGCCGGTCGAGGACATCTCCTGGCAGGAGGGCCCCGGCTTCGTCACGCCCGACGGCACGCCGCTGCGCGCCTGCTTCAAGCTCTATCCCTGGGACTGGCTGGATGCCGAGGAAGGCGGCCGCCTGCTGCCGCTCGGGCGCACCCGCTGGATCGAACCGCCGCGGCGCATGATCGCGGCGAACAAGGCGATCCTGGTCACACTCTGGGAGATGTTCCCGGGGCATCCTCTGTTGCTGCCGGCCTCGCTCGACCGCGGCGCGATCGGCGGGCCGGCCATCGGCAAGCCGGCGCTCGGGCTCGAGGGGCACGGCATGCGGGTCGAGGGGGTGGAGGAGGATGTCTCGACCGAGATCGCTGAGGGTTTGCCACCATCGCCCACCATCTGGCAGGCTTGGGCGCCGCTGCCGGGGCACGCGACGCCGCAAGGCGACGCCTTTCCCGTCATGGGCGTCTGGATGGTGGGGGACGAGCCCTGCGGGCTCGGAATACGGGAAGGGGACGAGCTGGTGACGACGCTCGAGGACCGTTTCGTGCCGCATGTGGTGCTCTAGTGCCGCGACTCCGAAATCCTCCGGCCTTCGTGCCCGGGCCACCGGCCTGTGTGTCAGTGGCCTGCGCATCGCAGTCGGTCATTGGCGGAGCCGGCGAACTGCCGGGGCGGGACGCTAGGCCCGCATGACCTATCCGCCCTTCCAGCGCGTGCCCATCCGCACCCCCGCCGAGGCCGAGGCCCGGCTGCGCGACCTCGGGATGCTCGCCGCCGGCCCGGACGGCGCGCCCTGGTGGGTGACCGATGCGGCCTATGTGATCGATGCCGCCCTGGTCGATACCGTCTTCGCGGCGGCCAAGGGCATCCAGCAACGCTGCTACGCGGCGGTCGAAGCCATCGTCGCCAGCGGGGACTATTCCTACTTCGGCATCCGCAACCCGGCCATGCAGACCGCCATCGCCAAGTCCTGGGCGGCCAAGGATTCGCCGCTGCATGGACGGATGGACTTCTCCTTCGGGCCGGACGGCACGCCCTTCCTGCTCGACTACGAGGCCGATTCGCCCTTCGGCCTGGCCGAGGCCGCCTATGTCCAGTGGGAGTGGTTCGAAGCCTGGCAGGCGGCCAACAATGCCAGCGCCGACAGCCAGGAGAACCTGATCTTCGAGACCTACACGGCGCATATCCCGCGCGCCGGCCTGCCCACCCGCTTCGCCATCGCGGTCGGCGGCGACACCCTGCCGGATGGCCGCCCGGGCGATACCGGCGAGCGCTTCGACGCCGAGTTCATCGCCGAGATGACACGAGCGGCCGGCCTGCGCCCGTCGATCTGCTCGATCGGCCAGGTCGGCTGGGACCTGGATGCGCTGGCCTTCGTCGACGAATCCGACGAACCCCTGCAACTGCTGGTGAAGATCTATCCCTGGGATTGGATGGAGGACGAGCCGAATGTCGATGTCCTGCCGGAATGCCGCACGCGCGTGCTGCCCGGCGCCTGGACGCGGCTGATGGCGGACAAGACCATGATGGCGCTGCTCTGGCACCAGGCGCCCGGCGCGCCGAACCTGCTGCCGACCTTCCTCGATCGGCCGGCCCAGGGTGCGATGGTGGCGAAGCCGCGCCGCGGCTGGGATGGCGAGCACGTCACCCTGCCCGGGCAGACGCCCGGCGCGGTGCCCGAGGACGAGATGGGCCCGCTGCTGTTCCAGGCGCATTGCCCGCTGCCGGTGTTCCGCTCCTCCGCCGGGGAGGTGCATGCCAACCTGTCGGTCTGGATGGTCGGCGGCGAGCCAGCCGGCATCGCCTTCCGTGAATCGCGCGGCCCCGTCACCGGGCCTGCCGCGCGCTTCGTGCCGCATATCCTGCGCGGCTGACGCGCGCCAAGAAGGGAAGCCCCGCGAATGTCCGCCGCCGAGATCCTCAGCCTGTTCCCCTCCACCTTCCTCAGCTTCATCGTCGCCTTCTCGCTGGGCGCGGTGTTCTGGGTGGCGGGGCTTGTCGTGGTGTCGCTCATCACGCCGCACGCCGAACTGACGCTGCTGCGCGCGGGCAACCTGCCCTGTGCGCTGGCCTTCGGCGGCAAGGCGCTGGGCATGGTGCTGCCGATCGCCGCGGTGGCGCGCACGGCGGCCGGGCCGCTCGACCAGATCGTCTGGTGCATCGTCGCGGTGGCGGTGCAGCTGGTGGTCCACCTGATCCTGACCACGCTGCTGGAAGGCCGCCTGAAGGAGGAGATCGAGGCCGACAAGCTCGGCGGCGCGGCGGTCTTCGTTGCGTTCATGCAGGTCGGCGCGGGCGTGCTCAACAACGCCGTCATGTCGGGCTGAACCGCGCCGATGACGCTCCCGACGCCGCCATCGACGCGCCGTTCCCGCACCGTGCGCGCCGCGGCGCTCGTGACGCTCGGCCTGGGCGTGGCGGGCTGCGACGACACGCCGCCGGGCGACCTGCCAGGCGCCGCCGAGGCACGGCTCGAAGCCTGCCGCGCCGCGCATCGGCGCCTGGGCGATGATCCCGCGCGCTGCGACCTGCTGGAACGCGCGGTGTCACGCGAACAGGCCCAGACGCGCCCGCAATTCGTCACCGTGAATGCCTGCGAGACGCTGTTCGGCCGCGGCGCCTGCGAGGGCGAGACGCTCGCCGCCGTGCCGCCCGGCTGGCGCCCGGCACTGGCCGGCTGGTCTCGCGTGCCAGGGCAGATGACCGCCGTGCAGCCGGTCATCCGCGACCGCGACGGCACGGCCCTGGCGCTGCCCGAACCCGGCCCCGTCGCCGGCAGCCCGGTTGCCGTCCAGTCCCAGCCGCGCGTGGTCACGACACTCGACTACACCGCGACGGCGCGCGCGCCGCTGCAGGTCAGCCTGGCCTATTACCGGCTGGCGCCGGTCTATCCGGACCAGGCGCTGTGCACCGCCGAATGGCAGTCCTGCGAGGGCTTCGACCTGCCGCTGCCGACGCGTTTCGCCACCCAGGAATCCTGCCAGGGCACTTGGTCGCAATGCAATGAGGTCGAGATCCCGCCGGCGGCGCTGCTGGCCGCCGCCGCGGTGGTGGCCGCGCAGCCCGGCAGCACGACCCCGCGCGGCGGCTGGGGCGGCTACAATTCCTTCTGGGTGCAGCGCTACGGCGGCGGCATCGGCCCGCGCTACCAGGGCTGGACCTGGACCGCGGACCGGCAGCCGACCGCCGCCTATCGCCCGGCTGTCGGCACCGGGCCGCTGCGCGCCTGGGACAGCGGCAGCCGCACGCTCGGCCAGGCGAACCGCATGGGTGTCTATGCCGGCACCGCGGGCTCGCGGCTGACGGGGTCCACCGTGTCGCGGCCGACCTCGACCATCACGCGCGCGGGCTTCGGTTCGACCGGCCGCGCCTATTCCTCGGGGGGCTGACCCATGGCTGCCGCCACCCAAGCCTCCGCCACGCTGCGCAGCCAGGACCGCCCGCCGGCCGAGGCCGAGGCATTGCTGACCGACCGGCAGCGCCGCCTGGTGTTCGGGCTGCTCGCGGCCGGGGTGACCTACCTGCTGGTTGGGCTGCTGGTGCCGCCGCGAGGCTTTGCCTTCTGGGCGGCCTTCATCTTCGCGCCGCCCGTATTCGGCGGCGTCGCGGCGCTGTTCGGCGGCAGGCGCGGCCTGGATGCCTGGCTGCTGACCGGCGCCAAGCCGAAGCAGGTGAACCCAACAGCCGTCGCCGCTCTGCCCGAACCCGCGCGCCAGGCGCTGCGCATCGCCCTCGTGCCGGCGGTCCTGACCGAACTGGCGCGCGCCAGTGGTGGCATGCCGGATGCCGAGAAGGCCGCGGCGGGACGCCTGCTGGCCGCCGCCACCGCAGCCTGGACCGCCGCGCCGGATGACGCAGCGCGCGGGGCGATCGCCCAGGCGCTGCCGCGGCTGGTGGCCGGGCTCGTCGGCGGCGGACCGGAGGCGATCCGCGCCGCCGCGGCGTTCCCGGGCGGTGCGCGATGAACCCGCTGCTGGTGCGCGCGCGGCTGCTCCTGGTGTCGGCATCGGTGCTGGTGCTGCTGGGCGGAATGATGTTCGCCATTGACCGCTGGAACGCCGCCGAGGCCGACCGCGCCTTCGTCGAGGCCGCCGCTCGCGCGGCGGTGCTGCCCGACACCGCCACCCTGCCGCCGCGCTACTGGGCACCGACCGCCGCCGCACGGCCCGGCCCAACGGTCGCGCAGCGGATCGAGGCCGTGGAGGCCGCCCGCCGGCTGCCCGCCGCGCCGGCGCAGCCGCAGGCACCGTCCGGCGCATCCACCGCCAAGCCGCCCGCGAGCGCGCCATGATCCTCGGCATCCTGTTCCTGATCGGCGCCGCCGTGCTGGCAATCCTGGCTTGGCGCGGGCTGCGTCTCGCCAGCGGCGGGGACTGGGTACGCGCGGAGGGCACGCAGATCGTCGTCGAGACAGCGCCAGGGCAGGCGGCACCGCGGCTGCGCCTCGAAAGCGGCGGCGCCGTGATGTTCGGCCCGGTGGCGGCGGATTGGGCGCCGGGCAGTGCAGTGTCGCAGGCGCTGGGCAATCCGGAGGCGACGCCCGGGCGCGCCGGCGGCGCCGCGGCGACCGGCATGTGGCGCGTCGTTGCCGCGGTGGACCTGCGGGCGCCGGACGCCATCGGCAGCGGCGATGCCGCGCTGGACCGACGGCTTGCCGAGAGCCTCGGCGGGTCGGCCATGGTGCTGCAGCGCGTGCATGGCGGCGCGCCGCCGATGCTGCTGCATGGCACCAGCAACCTGGCCGAGGGCAGCATCGGCGGGATCGCGCTGGATGCCGGGCGCTTCGGCGAACTGGCCGCGCGGATCGGCGAACCCGAAGGCCTGGGGGTCAAGGTGATCCGCCGGCGCATCCAGCGCGAGGGCTGGGGCGGGGAGCGCGCGCAGCGGCGCCGCGCGGGTTGATACCAACGACCGCGGTTCTCGACCGCTGCTGGCCACGCTCGAGGGTCCCGGGCACCGCGCTCCGTCCGCGTTTCCCCGGCTTCGCCGCACGAACCGGCCGCGCCATTCTCGGCTAGCGATGCGGGATGCGGGCCTGTCCGTCCGGCCGCCGGGGTTGGCGCCCTGGCTCGCGTCGGGGCGTCAGGCCAGGGTGAAGCCCTCGTTGATCGCGCTTTTCACACCGCCGCCCATCTGCGGGCCGCCGCCGGCGACATAGACCGCGTCGCCGATGACCACCGCGCCCATGCCATGGCGTGGCGTGAGCATCGGGGCATAGGCCTCCCACGCATTTGTGGCGGGGTTGAAGGCCTCGTTCTGGCCATAGACACGGTTGGTGCCTTCGCCGCCCATGCAGAAGATGCGGTCGCGGTACCAGACGCAGCCCTGGCCCGAGCGGGCGGTCGGGATCGGCGTGCGGAAGGTCCAGGCGTCGGTGCCGGGGTTCCAGGAATGGTGCAGGTTGGAATTGGTGTGGAAGGTGTCGATGCGCCCGGCGATGACGTGGATCTGCCCGGCCACGACCACGATGCCGGCATGGTCGCGTCCGACCGGCATGGGTTGGCGGCGGGAATAGCGGTCAGCCTGCGGGTCGTAGACCAGGTGCCAGTCGATCGAACGCCGGTTGTCCGAGCCGATCGCGCCGCCGATGATGTGGATCTTCCCATCCAGCGCGATGCACGCCATCGCGCCGCAGGCTTCCGGCAGGCGGCGCAGCGTGTGCCAGCGCGTGCCGTCGAAGGCGAAGGCGCCGTCATGCGGCAGGCGGTTCTGCTCGAGGAAGCCGCCGAAGGCGTAGATGCGATCGCCTGATTGGCGCCGCGCGGCAGCTGGGCGAGTTCCTCCCAGCGGTCGGTGCGCGGGTCGTAGGCGTGGTGGTAGGGCCGGTCGACACGCTGTTCGGCATAGCCGCCGATCAGGTGCATGCGACCGCGGTATTCCACCGCCCAGGCCATTTCCGTGCGCGGGATGGGCAGCGGCGTCAGCGCCCGCCAGCTGCCCTGCTGCGCGGCGCGCGGGGCCGGGCTGTCGGTCACCGCATGGGCGTGGTGCAGGTCCGGCAGGTCGATCCGCCCTGGCTGCGCGAGGCGTTCGAACTGGCCGCCGTGATGCGCATGGGGGTTGCCCTGCGCGAGCGCCGGTGAGGCGGCCAGGGCAGCGCCCCCGGCCAGCAGCGCGCGTCGGTTCAGCGACATGGAATGGCCTCCATCATGGGTCCCGGCGGCCTCGCGGCCCGGACCCGCACAGATGTCAGGACACGCCCGCGAGGCGCAAGCCCCGCAGGAAGTGATCGATGTCGCGCCGCCGCACATAGGGCGCGGCGCGGCGGAAGCGTTGCAGCGTGAAGCCGGGGTCGATCGCGAGCAGCGCGCGTACCGCCGGGCGCGCCTCCGCCTCCCGCCCCAGATGCCCGAGCGCCGCGATGCGTGCACGCAGCGCGGCGGTGAAGCGCGGCTGCATCTGCAGCACGGCGCGGGCCATCTCGGCCGCCGTCTCGAAATTGCCGAGCAGCATCTCGACCGTGGCGAGCCCGGCCTCTGTGAAGAAGGCGTGCGGGTTGCGCGGCAGCAATTGCAACGCGCGCAGCAGGTGCCGCCGCCCGGTCTCCAGCTCGCCCGAATACGCATGCGCCATGCCCGAGAAGGTCCAGGCCGAGGGCAGGGACGGGTTGATCGCCAGCGCCTGGCGGCACAGCGACAGCCCCTCGGGCACCTGGTGGTGCAGGAAGCCGCGCGCGTGTCCGGCGATGGCCAGCCCGCGCGCATCCTTGGGGTCGAGCAGGATGGCCTGGTCCGCGGCGGCGGCGGCGGCGGCCAGCACCTCGCGTTCCTGCGTCGCCCAGCCCTGGCCGACCAGCAGGATGTTCCAATAGGCCAGCCAGGCGTGTCCGGCCGCCAGGCGCGGATCCCGCTTCACCGCCATGCCCAGCACCTTGCCGGCGCGCAGGAAGGCGTCGCGTTCCAGGCGATAGATGTCGGGCAGCACGCGCATCACCATGTCCTGCGCGCTGGATTCCGACAGCGGCACCTGGAGCGCGCGCTCGGCCTCCAGCAGGAGCAACTCGTGTTCGAGGCGTGCGCATGCGAGCGCGGCCACTTCCTCGGCGAAGGCGCCCGGGCGGGCGGCGTCGGGTTCGGCGGTCAGCGACCACAGCACCGCGCCGCCGCCGGCGGCATGGATGAAGCGCAGCACGGCCTGCGTCCGGTTTTCGGACAAATGGATGTTGCCGGTCAGCAGGTAGTCCGCCGCCGGCACCGCGCGGCCCGGCACCTCGACCACCACCGCGACGGATCGCAGCGCCGAGAGCGCGGCCAGCACCGCATCGTTCACCGCCGCATCCAGGTGCCCGACGCGCGGCCCGGCCAGGTTGCGCACCGGGAGCACCAGCACGGAGGGCCGCCGCGCCGCCGGCGTGCCGCGGTCGGGCGGACGGGGTTCCGCGACACCGGGGGTCGCGGACCCAGCCTCGGCGCGCGCCAGCCAGTCATCCAGCTGGGGGTCGATGCCGCGCAATTCCGGCAGCAGGGGCCAGCCCTCGGTGCGCGGCGTATGCTCGACCACCACGCGGTCGGCGCGCAGCCACAGCGACGACGCATCGGCGCCGAACGGGTCCAGCGCGCCGGCCAGCAGACCGCCGCGCAGGTCGTGCAGCACGTCGCGCAGCCGGGCCAGGCCCTGGCGCGCCTCCGCCCCGCTCCAGAGCAGCCCCGCCACCAGGCGGCGGGGCATGACGTGGCCGGGGGCCAGCGCCAGCAGCGCCAGCAGCGCGCGCGGGCGGGCGCCGCCTGGCAGCAGGGACGCACCGTCGGTGGCCAGCACCTGCAGCGTGTCGCCCACGCGCAGGCGCAGCGACACCGCGGGGGCGGCGTGGTCGGCCAAGGGCGGCGCGGGGCCGACGCTGTCCAATGGGGAAGACCTTTCGAGCAACCGGCGCGCCGACGCATTTCCGACGATTGCCGACGCCGATACCTCAAGCACGAAACGGCGAAAAATCAAGACTGATTTCCGCGCAATGGTTGAGCATTCGTGAAGGACCCTGCCGTGAACTTGATCGAGATCGGCGCCCTGCCGCCACCACCGCCGGTCGGCCGGTCCGGCACGGCCCCGAGGGCAAGACGGCTGTCGCGGCCGGCCCCGGCGGCCCCGCGCAGCCCTGCCCCGACGATCGACGCGGCCGAGCACGAGGTGCTGTTCGGTGTGCTCGCCCCGTGCCTGGGCTGGATCGAGGCGGCGGAGGCGGCGGAGGCGGCGCTGCTGCGCTTCGGCGGCCTGGCCGGCACGCTGGCGGCGGCGGAGGGCGAACTGGCCGCGATCAGCCCGCTGGGCGAGGCCGGCGCGGCGACGCTGAAGGGCCTGGCCGCCGCGGCGCGGCACCTGGGCGCATTGCGCCCGCCGGAGCGCCCGGTGCTGCGCGGCCTGCCCGCCATCCTGGCGCATCTGCGCGCCGCCGGGCCGGTACCGGCGGGGCTGCGCGCGATCTTCCTCGATGCGCGGGACCGGGTGATCTCGGAGGAGGCGATGGGCGCGCCCGATCCCGGCGCGGCAGCACGGGTGCTGCGCCGCGCCGTGGCACTGCATGCCGTGGCGGTGATTGTGCTGCGCCACGACCCCGATGGCGACCCGACGGCGCTCGATGCGGATGTGCTGCTGGCGCGGCGCATCGCCGGGGCGGGACAGGTGATGGAGGTCGCGTTGCGCGACCACCTGGTGCTGGGCCGGGGCGCGCCGGAATCCTTGCGCGGGCTTGGCCTGATGGGGCCAGACACCGTGCGGTGATACGGCTGCCCCTCGTGGTCATGGCCGCGTTGCAGTGTCAGTCAGAGGATAGGCCCGTACCGCCGTGGCGCACGGCAGCGCCACTCGGCGCTACAAAGTGCCTTGTCTCATTCAAACGTGGCTTGCCCGACGCTGAAACGCAGAGCCAGCGGACGGATGGCCGATTCGCCAGTCTCTTCGCGCGACTGACTGCACCGCAGGGCATGGCACGGACTCCTATCGCCGCTCACGACAATATCTCTCGCTAGCGTGCTCTTGCCCGGCTCGCGCCCTGCGTCTGCCATGCATTCTCGTAGTCACTCGCTGCGGCTTCGGCCACAGCATCGCAGTTCCGTCGCCGTTGGCGCTGGCACTCCGCGCGAGCGGCCATCACGTGCTGCTCAAGCGTTTGCCGGATCGGTACATTTGGCTGAAGGGCGGATACTGCGGCGGTAGCCGCGGGGGCAGGTTGCGCGGGCGTGGTGGGCGTATTGCTGGAAGGCGCTGCAGCGACCGGCGCAGAGGGGCTTTGCCGCAACGCAACGTCAGCGGGCGCCGGCGCGCCGCTGCCGCATCGCTCCGCAGCGAGCGCTGACAGGAAATTGTTGCGCTGCGCAAGCGAATCCCTCTCGGTCGACGCCGCGTCCTTGAGGTCCATCGCGAAAAGAAGAGGCGGAAAAATTGCAATGCCAACCACGGCGAGGGCAACGTTCCCGACGGTCGTGCCCGTACTCTCGCTACTCAACGCGCTGATACGCTGACGATTGGCCGCAAGTTCGGCCGTTACCATCGTGCAACTGCTGGCCGTGTCGTGCGGCTGAACTGTTGCCGTTGGGACAGCGTCGCGCCCGGCGCATCCCGCCAGCAGCAGTATGGGAACGAGCAGCGGCATTGAGGACGGCTTGGAACGCATGCGGTTCATTCTCCATGAGTGCAGTGCCGCCACCGCCGCACCTTTCTCGGGCTCACAACCACCCCTGAACGATAAATATAAAGTTCATAAATCCGTGTAAAGTATCATTTTTAATACTGTTCATCTGCGCGTAATTTTCGACTGCCCCCATGCGCGCCGGGCAGATCGTAATGAATTCGAAGTGATGTGCTTTGCGATGCTGCGCTGCGACGCTGCACTTGTCCCGCGCAGCGTTCTGCAATTCGCGTCCCTTTGGGCGCCGTTTTCGCCATACCGGTCGATGTGTAACCCTGGTTCTGGGCGGGAATAAGCGCCGCACGCGACCCCGGGGGCGGACGTCAAGCGGCGGTGCGCCGGCGGCGCCGGACCTCGGTGGCATGGCGGCCGACCGGGCATTGCCCGCCGCGCCGGGGCGCCACCACGGAACGCTCGTAGTCGGCCCAGTCGGCGGCGGCCATGCCATCGAGGCCCTCGACCACCGGGAAGGTGTTGAGCGCGTCCTCGGCATAAGCCTCGCGCGGGATGGGCTGCACCTGGAACATCGGCAGGTCCGGGTCGAAGCGAACCGGCGCGTGGGTGCGCGTCAGGCGCAGGTTCACGAACAGCGGGCCGAACCAGCGGTCGGCCTCGACCAGGCCTTCGAAGACCTCGAAGCCGGCGGGGCGCGGCAGGTTGACCGGCGGGCGGACCAGCAGGCTCCAGCCGGGGCGGGAGCGCGCGAACAGGCCGGACCACAGATTGACCAGGCCCGGTTCGGGCAAGGCGCCGATCAGCGGCGGGGAGAAGCCGCGCACGCCATCCGGCACTGCCGCATCGAAGCGGTCGCGGAAGCCGGGAAATTGCGCGACCGCCAGCGGGTGCCACGCGTCGGCGCCATCCCAGGTCCAGTGGATCTCGGTGCCGTCCCAGACCAGCGCCAGGCCGATCGGCGGAAACACCAGCCAGCCGAAGCCCGACGCGGTGGTGGCGGCCTCGCAGTAGCGGAAGGCGCGCGTCGGCAGGGTGCCGCCGGCGGCGCGGTCGGCCCGCTGCGGGGCGCGCCCGCCGGGCGTCACCTGGTGGAAGCGGACGAGCGGTTCGGCATCGGGCATCGCGGCGGGTCCTGGCGGGATGGAACGCGGGAACCACCCGGCTTGCCGCGCGGGCCGGCCGGGTGGCGCGGGCTCAGCCGCGGGCGAAGATCGGCGACAGGCCGCCCATGCGCAGCGCGCCGGCATCGGCGACCGTGGCGGGCGGGAACAGCGGCGACAGGCCGCCCAGGCGCAGCGTGGCGGAAGCCGGTGCCGGGATGGCGGCGGTCGCGGGGGCCGGGGGGCTCTGGGTCTGGGTCATCGGGGGGTCTCCTGGACTGGTGGGCCTGGGGGCAGGGCCCGGTGGGTGCCGTGCCCGACCGGGCGCGGCGAGGGGGTCGGGGCGCGCGCGGGATCGCGCCCCGTGTCGGGGGGGCGGGCGAGAGTGTCGCCGCGCCGTCGCTTCAAGGTAGTCCGTCCTAGCCGGCTGGCGCCCCGGGGGGCGCCGCCGGGCCGGGGCTTGCGGCCCAGGCTGCCAGTGGTGCAGGCCATGCCTGTCCGCTGGTGCGTCTTTCGTAACGCCGGCAGAGGGAAGGCGTCAAGATAAAATTCTTATCTCAACGATTTTCTTTCCTGAGCATTGGCTATCCTGGCGCCCGCCAGGACGACCCCCTATCGTCGTACCATTCCGCCGGCGCCAGACCGGCCCCTCGGGAGACTTCATCGATGACCGTCCTGACCCCGCGCCGCACGCTGCTGCTGGCCGCTGCCGCCGCCGCGCTGCCGGCCCCCGCCATCGCCCAGCCATCCTGGCCGACCCGGCCGATCCGGGCGATCGTGTCCTTCCCGCCGGGCGGGGCGATCGACACCGTCACGCGCCTCATTGCCCCGGCCATCGGCGAGGCGCTCGGCCAGCCGCTGGTGGTGGAGAACCGGCCGGGCGCGACCGGCACCATCGCCGCCTCGGCCGTGGCCGGCGCGCCACCGGACGGGACCATATTCCTGTTCGATGCGTCGTCGCATTCCGCGGCCCCGCACCTGGTGCGCAACCTGCCCTTCAACTACGCAACGGCCTTCGAGCCGGTGACGCAGCTGACCTCGGTGCCGCTGATCGTGGTGGCGCATCCGTCCGTGCCGGCGACGACCATCGCGGAGTTCCTTGCGCTGGGCCGCGCACGCGCGGCGGCAGGCAATCCGCTGGTCTATGCATCGTCGGGCAACGGGTCGGCCGCGCACTACGCCGCCGTGCTGTTCCTCCAGCAGGCCGGGTGGGAGGCGACGCATGTGCCCTTCCGCGGCGGTGGACCGGCCGTGCAGGCGCTGCTGGCGGGCACCGTGCAGTTCCATTTCGGCACGGCGGCGTCGTCGACCGCGCTGGTGCAGGACGGCCGGATGAAGGGCTATGCGGTCACCACCGCCGCGCGCATCCCGCAATTGCCGAACACGCCGACGCTGCGCGAGGCGGGGCTCGCCGGCTACGAATGGATCGAATGGGGCGGCATCTTCGCCCCGGCCGGCACGCCGGCACCGATCCTGGATCGCATGAACCGCGCCGCGCGCGATGCGCTGGCGCTGCCCGCCACGCAGGACCGGCTGCGCCAGATCGGCATGGTGCCGGTGGGCAGCAGCCGGGCGGATTTCGCGGCCTACGTCACGGAGCAGCGGACGCTGCTGGAGCGGCTGACGCGCGAGGCGAACGTCACGCTCGATTAGTTCGCCCTCAAGCGCCGGGCGACCTCCGGCCGCTTGGCTGCGCGCCATGCCCCGGTGCGCGGGGCACATCGGCTGGTCGCGCATCCGCGCTTCCGGATCGCGCCTGGCGCGATCCGGAAGCCTGGGGATGTGCCGCGGCGGAAGGTCGGCTCCGCCGCGTGGAACGCGCCGGCGCAGGGTGCTGCTGATGGCCGTGCTGGCGCGTCAGGCGCAGGCAGATCGCCCCGTCGCGCGATCAGCGCCGCGGGTCAGATACCCGGCGCCGCCCGCTGTGCCGTGAACCAGTCGCCGATCTCCGTGGACGTCGCGAAGGCCACCTCCGGGTGCCGCGCCAGTTCCGCCATCACATCCGCAAAACCCTCCATCCGGTGCGCCACGCCGATGACGTGCGGATGCAGCGCGATGGTCAGCACCCGCGTGCGGTCGAACCCGGTGCGCGACCAGAAGGCCAGCGTGTCGCGGATGCGGTCCGCGAGCGCCGAGGACGCCTGGTTCGCCACCACATAGACCGGCACGTCGTTCAGCTCGACCGTATAGGGCAGCGCGACCATCGGACCCGCGCCGGTGGTCATCCACACCGGCTCGTCATCCACCATCCAGTCATGCAGCAGGTCGACGCCGTGGCGCAGCAGGACCTCGGGCGTGGAGTCCTTCTCGCTCAGCCCGGGGCCGAGCCAGGCGCGCACCGGTTGCCCCGAGAAGCCGCGCATGATCGCCAGGCTCTCGCGCACCCAGGCCTCGTCATCCTCCACCGTCGCCAGCGCCTTCTGGTACAGGCCATGGCCGACGAATTCCCATCGCGCCGCCAGCATCGCCTCGGCCAGGCGCGGGTAATGCGTGCAGATCTGCGCGTTCGACAGGTTGGATGCGCGGATGCCCAGCCCCGCGCACAGGTCGAGCAGCCGCTTCATCCCCACGCGCAGCCCGTATTCCACCCAGGTGAAGTTCGGCACGTCCGGCACCGCGCGGATGCCGTGCGGCGGCGGCAGGATGGCGCGCGGCATGGGCTCTCCACGTTCACCGCGACATTCACCACCACCCGCTTGCCGCGGAAGGGGGCGAGCGGCGCGCTGTCGCCCTCGAGCCGGAACGGGATGCGGGGATTGGGCGTGGGCATGCGGACACTCCGACGTGGCGGCTGTCGTGCAGGGATCGCCCGAAACGCCGCTGCCGTCGAGCCCGCCCCGCGCCGTCACGGGCCGCGCCCGGCCGATGAGCCGCCGCCGGGGGCATTTTCGCCGGCGCGCTTCCCGCGTTAGCATCGCCCGCCGGGCCACCGCTTCGCAGTTGGGGAACACCGCCTGACCCGCCTTCCGTTCCATCGCCTGGTGCTGCCCTTCGCGCTTGCCTGCGCGACGCTGGTGCTGCACGTGCTGTTGCCCGCCGAAGGCGGTGCCGGCGCGCTGCGGATCGCGGCCGGCACTGCCTTCTGGCTGTCCCTGGCCTGGACGGCGGCGCGGCTCGCGACCCTGCTGCTGGCGCAGCATCCGAAGCTGCTGAGCGACCTGATCGGTGCCGCGCTGTTCATCACGGCGGGCGTGCTCGTCACGCAGCTGGTGTTCGAATTGCCGGCGACCGGCCTGATCGCGACCTCCTCGGTGCTGATCGCGGTGCTTGGCTTCGCGCTGCGCAACACGCTGGGGGACATCTTCTCGGGCATCGCGCTGGGGATGGAATCGCCCTACGCGATCGGCGACTGGATCGAGGCGACCGAGGGCTGCGCGGGGCGCGTCACCGGCATCTCGTGGCGCTCCACCCGCCTGGTGACGCGCGACGGCGTGACGGTGGTGGTGCCCAACAGCCTCATCGCGGGGCACCGCATCGCGGTCTATGGATCGGGGGCCCTGGGGGGCGACGCCGGTCGCTACCGGGCGCAGCTGATGGTGCCGGTCGACGCCACCGTGCCGGCGGCGCGCGCCCGGCGCCTGCTGCTGGCGGCCGCGATGGAGGCCGGGCGCGAGCAGCCCGGCTTCGCGCCGGATGTGGTGCTGGCCGATGTCGCGCAGGGCCAGGCGATGTATGCTGTGCGATTCCACGTGCCGGACTACGGCGCCGAGATGCGCTGGCGCGACGCCGTGGCCGGCGCGGCGCAGGCCGCGCTGCAGCGCGCCGGGCTCGATTTCGCGCGGCCCGCGCGCGAGGTCGGCGCCGGGCGCGCCTGGCAGCCGCCCGCGGCCGCCTCGCCCGCCATGCTGCTCGGCAGCATCGACCTGTTCCGCCCCTTCACCGCCGAGGAGCGCGAGGGCCTCGCCACCGCCATGGACGAGGTGGTGCTGGCACCGGGCGCTGCGGTGATGCGCCGCGGCGAGCAAGGCGACAGCCTGTTCCTGCTGGCCGAGGGCGTGCTGGAGGTGCGCATCGCCGGCGCCGACGGCAGCGAGGTGGCGGTCGACCGGCTGCATCCCGGCGCGGTGTTCGGCGAGATGTCGCTGCTCACCGGCCAGCCGCGCAGCGCCACCATCCTGGCGCTGACCGATGCCCTGGCCTTCCGCCTGACGCGCGAGGCGATCGACCCGGTGCTGCGTGCCCGCCCGGCGCTGCTCGAAGGGCTGACCGCGATCATGGCGGCGCGCCAGGCGCGCAACCGCGTGGTGCCGGGCGCCGGCCGCGCCGCGCCGGCGGCACCGACGCGCGAAGACATCCTGGCGCGGCTGAAATCCTTCTTCGCGATCCGCTAAGGGATCGCTCCCGTGCGGCTGCCTGAAAATGCTCCCGCGACGATCAAGTGGGATCGGGAAGCCTGACCAGGCGAAGGTGGTGCACGAGCGAAGAGCCGTTCCCGACAGGCGTTTCGTCCAGTTCGTGACCACCCCAAGCGGGCGTCATGAGGTGCTCATGGGTTGGAGCGGTCCGGCGCTCCAAGAGCTCGAGTGCTCGGCGCAGCACGCGCAGACCGTCGGAGTCGAGGCGATGGCCACTTCGCCTTGTGTGCCGTCATGTTCGACGGTCAGCACGCGATGCTCCTCGGGGCGGATGATCGAAGCCGGGCTGGTTCCAGGTTTCAGGCTAGATCCGCGATGGGCTCTACCGGCATTCCAGCACGCGGATGTCGTAGACCGGATGCTCCAGCATGCTCACGCCCGGCGCATTGGCGAACATCCAGCCGCGGAAGGCGGGCGGGCTGCCGGGGGCGGCGCGGCTGTCGGTCATCTCCATCCAGGCAGCGGCGTCGGGCACTTCATCCGGGCCGCGCCCGTTGCAGGCGCGCAGTGCGATCGACAGCGTGCCGAAGGTGGCGGCCTCGCCCACGCGCGCTTCCAGGATGGTGATGCGCGCCGTCACCTTGTCCAGCGCTTGCAGACGGGCCGCGCGCATCGGCACCCAGTCCTGCGCCGCCGCGGTATTCGGTGCCAGCAGCAACGAAGCCAGCAGCAACGGAGCCAGCAGCAACGGGGCCAACACCCATGCGGCCAGCGGCGTGCGCGTCACGATGCACGCTTCGGGCTGGCCAGGCCCGCAACCAGCTCGGCCAGGATGCGCCGCATCGCGGCTTCCTCCACGCCCATCAGCACCGCGTCCTCGAAGGCATCCTGCAGCACCTGGCGCGCCTCGGCGTGGTTCTCGGCCAGGGTCTTGAGCTTCTCGCGGCACGATACCGGCGTGCCGTCGGCACCGGGCCAGAGGGTCGGCGCCGCATTCATCGCGGCGTCGCCGGCGGCGCGGGCCCAGGGTTTCCCGGCGGGGTGGGCGCGGGCGCGTCGGCGGCGCGCTGCTGGTTCATCTCGGTGACCGAGAAGATGAACCGACCCAGCAGGCTTTCCAGGCTGACCGCGCTGGCGGTGATGGTGATCTCGCCGCCGTCGCGCAGGATGCGGTCCGCACCACCCGGCACCAGCGCGATGTAGCGGCCGCCCAGCAGGCTCTCGCTCTGGATCTCGGCGGAGGTGTCGGCAGGCAGGTTCAACGCCGCATCGACGCGCAGCGTCAGCACGGCCAGGAAGGTGGCGGGATCGATGCGCTGGCCCACCACCTGGCCGATCTTCACGCCGGCCAGGCGCACATCGGCGCCGGCACCCAGGCCGTCGATGCGGTCGAAGCGGGCGGTCAATGTGATGCCCGGCCCGCCGGTCAGGGACCGCCCGCTGCCGGTCACCGCATGGAACAGGAACATCCCGGCGACGGCCAGGACGACGGCGCCGGTCAGGATCTCGGCGAGGCTGCGCTTCTGCATGGATGCTGATGTCGGGGCTCAGCGCCCCGGCGTCCAGGCCTCGTAGTCCCCGGCGGTGGCGGGGCGCTGGCCGCCGCGCGCATCGTGGCCGGGCGGACGCCAGGCCTGCGGCGTGCCGGTCAGGTTGGGGCGGTGGTCCTTTTGCCAGTCGCGGCGCGGCGCGTCCTCGGGCAGCGGGGCGGCGGTGGTGTGATGGATCCAGCCCCACCATTCCGGCGGCACGGCGCTGGCTTCCGGCGGCCCGGCATAGAGCACGCGGCGGATCGGGCGGCCCTGCACGTCGCGGCGCGACCGCGCCTCCCAATAGGAGTTGCCGAAGCGGTCCTGCCCGACCCGGCGGCTGGTCAGGCGGATGAACAGGGTGTCGAGGAAGGCCATGGCCACGTCCTTGGGGGCGTCCCGGAAGCGGATGTGATGCCACAGCGCAGAGGCCGGCGCAAAGCGTGCGGCGCGCCGCTGCGAATCACCGGATGAAAGCGCGACTATCCACAGGATATTGGGGGTCGCGGACCTGGAGACCACAAGATGCGGCTTTCGCCGCCCGCCGAGTCTGGCTAGCCTGCCGCCCATGGCAGGCATCCTCGGCACCCTCTGGGACGGCGTGGCACTTCGGCGGGAGCGGATCGGCGCCGATCCCGACGCCGCCCCGCGTCCGGTCGCACTTCCCGCGGCGTGGGAGGATGGCGCGGCCGCCGCGATCGCCGCGCTGGCGCCCGGCAGCGGCCCCGTCACGCTTCCCACGCTCGCCGAGGCCTGGATCCGTCGCGTCACCACCCGCGGCCGTCGCCTGGGCCTGCTGGAGACACCCGAGGAGGCGGACGCGCTGGCCGAGGGGCTGCGCGCCCTGCTGCTCGCCCGCCGCGGGGCGCCGGGGGCCGAGGTCTGGCGCGACCGCAAGGACGAAGCGCGCTTCGTGCTGAACCTGCCGGCCTTCCTGGATGCCGATGGCGGCTTCGACGCGCCGGGCTATGTGGCGGCCGCCGCGCTGGGCGTGCGCGTGCTGGACATCCTGGGCCAGGGCCGCGCGCCCCGGCTGCGCCTGGGCTTCGCCGACCTGGCCGGGCTGCTGGCCGCCTTCCGCCTGCCCTATGGCGGGGCGGCGGCGCAGGCCACCGCGGCCGCCATCGCGGCGTTGACGCGCGGCGCCGCCGAGGCTGAATCCGGGCTGCTGGCCGCCCGCCACGGCGCGCTGCACCCGGTCGCGCTGATCTGGCCCGAACCACCGGCCGAAACGCCGGTGCCCGGACTGGCCGAGGCGGCGCGCGCCGCGCTGGACGCCGCCGCGGCCTCGCCGGGGCTGCGGCACGAGGGCTGCGTCGCGCTGGCCCCGGCCGATGCCGTGGAGGCGCTGCTGGGCGCCGAGACCGCCGGCCTGGCCCCCGCGGCCGGCCCCCTGGTGCCCATGCGCGACGCCGATGGCCGCTTCGTGCTGCGCGCGACCCGTGCGGCCGAACGCGCCGGCGAGGACGCCCCGAGCCTGCTCGCCCCGCCGTCACCCGAGGCGCGCCCGGCCATGGAGGCGGCGGTGATGCCGTTCCTGGATGCCGCGCCGCCGGCGCCGCTGGCGGTTGCCGCCCCGCCGCAGGCGCCGCGCCGCGCCGCGCCGCGACCGGTCTCGGCCGCGCCGGCACGCACTTGGCGCGTCGCCGTGGCGGGGCTGCGCGTGGCGCTGCGCGCGACGGAGGACGACCGCGGCCGCTTGCGCGAGATCGCCTTCAGCCTCCCGCGCGAGGGCGCGGCGGCGCGAGGCCTGCTGGAGGCGTTGGCCCAGGCCGTCTCCCTTGGCCTGGCGCATGGCGTGCCGCTGGCCGCCTTTGTCGAGGCGCATGCCTATAGTCCCGGCGCCGGTGGCGCGGTGGAAGGCGATGGCGCGATCCGTCGCGCCACCTCGGTGCTCGACTGGGCGTTCCGGCGCCTGGCGCTGGATTATCTCGGCCGCGGCGACCTGCCGGATCCGGTCGAGGAGGAGACGCCCGCCATCGAGGGCGCGCAGCCGCCGCTGCTGCCGCTCGACCTGCCGGCGCAGCCGGCGCCGCGGCGCGGGCGCGCCTGGCGCCACGCGGCCTGACGCCGCCCCATCACGGAGAGACCTCATGGCCGGACGCATCGAACAGCGACTGACGGAACTGGGCATCGAACTGCCGACACCGGCGGCGCCGATCGCCAACTACGTGCCCTTCAACGTCACCGGGAAGCTGGTGGTGATCTCCGGGCAGATCCCGCTGCGCGACGGGGTGGTGGCCTTCACCGGCAAGGTGGGCGTGGATCTGTCGGTGGAGCAGGGCCAGGCGGCGGCGCGGGTCTGCTTCATCAACCTGCTGGCGCAGCTCAAGGTGGCGGCCGGTGGCGACCTGGATCGCGTCGCGCGGGTGCTGCGCCTGGGCGGCTTCATCGCCGCGCCGGCATCCTTCACGCAGCATGCGCCGGTGATGAACGGGGCGTCGGATTTGGCGGTCGAGGTGTTCGGCGATGCCGGGCGGCATGCCCGCACCACGATCGGCGTGCCGTCGCTGCCGGCCGATGCGGCGGTCGAGGTCGAGGGGATGTTCGAACTGGCGTGAACCCGGGACGCCGGCGGCGCCGTGCGGCGGGTGCCTTGCGCCCCGCCGCAACCACGCGACATTGGATGCATGCTGGACGGATCCGCTGAACTGTCGCTGAGCCTGCACCCCCGCATCGCGGCGATTCCGGCCGCTGAATGGGATGCCTGCGCGGGCGGCGACAATCCCTTCGTCGGCCATGCCTTCCTGTCGGCGCTGGAGGATAGCGGCAGCGCCACGCCGGAACGCGGCTGGATGCCGCAGCACGCGGCGCTGCGCGACGAGGCCGGGCGCCTGGTCGCCTGCGCGCCCTGCTATGCCAAGTCGCATTCCCAGGGCGAGTACGTCTTCGACCATGGCTGGGCCGATGCGCTGGAGCGCGCCGGCGGGGATTATTACCCGAAGCTGCAGGTGTGTTCGCCGTTCAGCCCGGTGCCGGGGCCGCGGCTGCTGGTGCATCCCGATGCCGGCATCCCGCATGGCGCGCTGGCGCAGGCGCTGGTGCAGGGCGCGCAGGCGGTCGGCGCATCCTCGGTCCATGTCACCTTCTGCACCGAGGCGGAATGGACCGCGCTGGGCGCTGCCGGGTGGCTGCGGCGCATCGGCACGCAGTTCCACTGGGCCAACCAGGGCTATGGATGCTTCGACGACTTCCTCGGCGCGCTCGCGTCGCGCAAGCGCAAGGTGCTGCGCCGCGAACGGCGCGACGTGCAGGACGCCGGGCTGACGCTGCGCTGCCTGCGCGGCGCCGAGATCACGCCGCGCCACTGGGAGGCCTTCCACCGCTTCTACCGCAGCACCACCGACAAGAAGTGGGGCCGCAGCGCGTACCTCACGAAGCGCTTCTGGCCGCTGCTGGGCGAACGCCTGGGCGATGCGGTGGTGCTGATGGTGGCGGAGCGCGACGGCGAACCGGTGGCCGGCGCGCTGAACCTGGTGGGGCGCGACGCGATCTACGGCCGCAACTGGGGCGCGACGGTGGACGTGCCCTTCCTGCATTTCGAGCTGTGTTACTACATGGCGATGGACTTCGCGATCGCGCATGGCATCGCGCGCGTCGAGGCCGGCGCGCAGGGCGAGCACAAGATCCAGCGCGGGTATCTGCCGGTGCCGACCTTCTCGGCGCATTGGATCGCGCATCCGGGGCTGGCGCGCGCGGTGGGCGAGTTCCTCGACCGCGAACGCCCGGCGATGATGCGTGAGATGGCAGCGCTGGCGACGCTCTCGCCGTTCCGGCAGGCTGACGAGGCTTAGCGGCGCCTGCCCGCGTCGCCGCGCGGGAGAGTGTCGTCGCCGGCCTGGCGCGGCGCACGCCACGCCAGCGCGCCACGCGGCGGCGGTAGGAACCGGCGGGGTCCCGCGATAGGCTGCGCGCGTGCGTCTCGCGTATCTGCAACTCGCTGCGTCCATGATGCTGGTCGGCGCCAATGTCGCGGTGGCGAAGCTGCTGGCGGAGGCGCTGCCCATCGCCATGGTCGCCTTCCTGCGCTGCCTGCTGGCGATGGCGGTGCTCTGGCCGCTGGCGCGCTGGATGGACGGGCCGGTGCGCGTGCCGCCGGATGTCGCGCGCAACCTGGCTTTGCAGGCGGTGTTCGGCACCGCGATCTACAATGCCGGGCTGCTGGCGGGGCTGCGGCTGACCACGGCGCTGGAGGGCGGGCTGGTGCTGGCCACGCTGCCCGCCATGGTGGCGATCGGCGGCGCGGTGCTGCTGCGCGAAAGGCTGCCGGGCCGGCAATGGGCGGCGGTGGCGCTGGCGGCGGGCGGCATGGCGGCGATCACACTGGCGCGCGCGGCGGGCGGGGAGGACGGGTCGCTGCTCGGCAACCTGCTGGTCTTCGGCGGCGTGCTGGGGGAGGCGGCGTATGTGCTGCTGGCGCGGCGCATCGCGGGGCGGGTGCCGGTGATCACCGCCAGCCTGTGGATGCAGGGTTTCTCGGCGCTGGTGCTGGCGCCATTCGCGCTGCCCGGCTTCGGCTCGGTGGCGGCATTGGCAGATCCGGGCCTGGCGGCGCTGCTGGTGTTCCATTCCCTGACGGCCAGCGTGCTGTGCCTGCTGCTGTGGTACGCCGGGCTGAAGCGCGTGCCGGCGGGGATGGCCGGTGTCTTCACTGCCTTCCTGCCGGGCACCGCGGCGCTCGTGGCGGTGACCCTGCTGGGCGAATCCTTCACGCTCACGCATGCGGCAGGCTTCGTGCTGATGATGGGCAGCGTGGCGGTGGCCACCTGGCCACGGCGGGGTGGGGGCGGATGAGGGCCTGGTTCCACTGCACGGGGGCGGCGCTTTTGGCGCGCGACCCGGCGGACACGGTGGGACGGCTGGCCTCAGCCCAGCAGGGGCGCGGCTTCGCAGGCACGCCCGAGCAGGAGGCCGCGTGGCACGCGCAGATCGCCGCGCTGCGCCAGGCGCTGGCTGATGCCGGCGGCGCCGACTGGACCGTGGTGCTGGAGTTCGAACTGCTGCGGCTGGAAAAGCGCATCGACGCCGTGGTGCTGACCGACCGCGCCATCGTCGCGATCGAGTTCAAGACCGGCGCGCCCTCCAATGCCGGGCGGGCCGAGGCCGAGGACTACGCGCTCGACCTGCGGGATTTTCATGCCGGCAGCCGCGCGCACAGCATCGTGCCGGTGCTGGTCGCCGCCGATGCGCCCTTCGCGGCGCCAATACAGCCCTGGCTGTTGCCGCCCAATCCGACCGAACCGCTGGTCTGCGGGCACGGCAGCCTGGGCGATGCGCTGCGTTGGGTGCAGGCGGAGCTGCCGCCGGCCGCGCGGCCGATCATCGCCGCCGACTGGCTCGACGCCGCCTATCGACCGGTGCCGAGCATCGTCGAGGCGGCGACGATGCTCTATGCGCGCAACGGCGTGGCGGAGATTGCCGCCGCGCGCGCCGATGCACCGAACCTGACGCGCACCTCGCGCGCGATCGCCCGCGCCGTTGCCGCGGCGCAGGCCGATGGCGCCAAGCGCGTGGTCTTCGTCACCGGCATTCCCGGGGCCGGCAAGACGCTGTGCGGCCTGAACGCGGTATTCGCACCCGGCGCGGGCGGGCGCAGCGCGTTCTTGACCGGCAATGTGCCACTGGTGACGGTGCTGCGCGCCGCGCTTGCCCAGGATGCGGTCGACCGCCGCGAATGTGGGCGTTCGGAAGCCGAGCGCCGCGTCAAGGAGCGGCTGCAGAACGTGCATCGATTCCTCGAGGACAACGCGAGCGATCCGGCGCGCCGCCCACCGCCCGACCGGTTGATCGTGTTCGACGAGGCGCAGCGCGCCTGGGACGAGGCCAAGGCACGCATCGGCACGCGCAACAAGCCTTCCCGCCTGACCATGAGCGAGCCTGCGCATACGCTGGAGATCATGGGCCGGCACGCCGGCTGGGCCGTCGTGGTCGCCCTGATCGGCAACGGGCAGGAGATCAACACCGGTGAGGCAGGCCTGCGCGAATGGGGGCAGGTGGTCGAGGCCTCGGGCGGGGTGTGGCGTGCGGTCGCGGCGCGGCGCGCGGTGACCGCGGCGGACCCTGTGCAGCGCCTGGCCGACGGCGCGGCTGCCTGGCTGACCCTGGACGATGATCTCGACCTGACCGTCCCGGTACGCAGCGTGCGCGAGGGTGCGGGCGCAGGCTGGGTGGACGCGCTGCTGCGCGGGGAGGTGGCGCAGGCGCGCGCCATCGCCGACGCCGCCGGCGCGCTGCCCTTCCTGCTGGTGCGTGACCTTGGTGACCTGCGCGCAGCGCTACGCGATCTCGCGCGCGGGCGACGGCGCGCGGGCATCGTCGCCTCGGCGGGGGCGAAGCGGTTGCGCGGCGAGGGGCTCGGCGTGCAGGTGGAGGACGTGGCGGATTGGTTCCTGCGCCACTGGCCGGATGTGCGCGCGTCCGACGCACTCGAGACCTTCGCCACCGAGTACGATTGCCAGGGGCTGGAACTGGACGTGGCGGGTCTGGCCTGGGGCGGCGACCTGGCCTGGACGCAGCAGGGCTGGGCTACGCGGCGCTTCAGCGGCCATGCCTGGCAGGCACGCGGCAAGGATGCGCACTACGTGGTCAACAAGTACCGCGTCCTGCTGACCCGCGCGCGCTACGAGACGGTCATCTGGGTGCCGCGCGGGTCGTCGCGTGCCGACGCCTTCCACGACACGACGCGCGATGCCGCGGGATTCGATGCGCTGGCGGGGATGCTGCTGGCGGCCGGCGCGCGGGCGTGGCACCCCGCCGCCACGACCGCGCGCGCCGAACCCGCGACGCTGCTATGAAGGCCGCCATGCGCCCGCTGTTCATCGCCCTTCTCGCCCTGCTTGCCCTGCCCGCCGCGGCGCAGGAGATCAAGCTCGCTGCCTGGAACATCGCCTGGCTGACCACCAAGCCGGCCGGGCATCCCGACCTGCCGTCCTCGCTGCCCACGCGATCGGCCGAGGATTTCGCGCGCCTGCGCGTCTATGCCGACCGCCTCGCCGCCGATGTGGTGGCGATCCAGGAGATCGACGGGCCGCTGGCCGCCGCGCGGGTGTTCGACGCCACGCGCTGGGAATTCCACTTCCCCGCCGAGACCGACACGCAGCGCGCCGGCTTCGCCTGGCGGCGCGGGTTGAACGTGGTGCGCAACCCGGATGTTGCCGCGCTCGACCTGGTGCCGAATGCGAGGCGGTCGCTGCGGCGCGGTGCGGACATCACGGTGCGGTCGGGCGATGGTCCGGCGCTGCGGCTGCTCTCGGTGCACCTCGATGGCGGCTGCGCTCAGGGGTCCGTGCGGCGGCCGGATTCGCGCGACTGCCAGAACCTTGGCCGCCAGGCGGAGATCCTGCGCGACTGGATTGCCGAGCGCCGGCGCGAGGGCGTGGCCTTTGCCGTGCTGGGCGACTTCAACCGCCGCATGGACCGCAACGACGAGTTCCTCGCCACGCTGACCGAGGCCGGCGCACTCGCGCGCCCGACCGAAGGCTTCGCCAACCCGTGCTGGGCGCGCGATGGGCAGGCGCGCGGCTTTGTCGACCACATCCTGCTGGGCGGTGCGGCGCGCGACTGGGTGGTGCGCGACAGTTTCCGCGTGCTGGTCTATGCCGAGCGCGACCCGTCGCTGCGCCAGCGCATCTCCGACCATTGCCCGATCAGCGTGCGGCTCGACCCGCGCTGATGGATCGCACCCCGGGCTTCGCCCGCATCACGCTGCCGCTGGCGGCGATCAACTTCCTGAACCAGTGCAATCGCGGGATGGTGGCGACGATCGGGCCGCTGCTGGCGATCGAGTTCGGGCTGTCGGCCTCGGGGCTCGGCTTGCTCGCGGCATGCTTCTTCGCGGCCTATGCGGCGGCGCAGCTGCCGATCGGCGTCGCACTCGACCTCTATGGGCCGCGGCGGGTGCAATCCACGCTCGCGGTGGTCTCGGCGGCCGGGTTCGTGCTGTGCGCGGCCGCGCCGGACGTGACGGTGCTCGCACTCGGACGCATCCTGTGCGGGCTGGGGCTGGCGGCCGGGCTGATGGCGATGCTGAAGGCGAACTCCCAGTGGTATCCGAAGGAACGCGTGGCGGCGGTGACCGGCGCGGGGCTGTTCCTGGCCGGCATGGGCGGGATGACCGCGACGGTGCCGGTGCAGTCGGCGCTGCCATACCTGGGCTGGCGCGGCATCTTCGTGCTGCTGGCGGTGCTGGCGGTCTGCGCGGCGGCATGGATCTGGCTGGCTGTGCCGGACCGGCGGCCGGGCGCCGCGGTGCCGCAGCGGCGCAGCATCCTGCGCGAGATCGCGGAATTCGGGCGCATCTTCCGCGACCGGCCATTCCTGCGATTCCTGCCGGCGATCATGGTGCTGTCGGCGCTGAACTTCACGTTCCAGGGGCTGTGGGCGGGGCCTTGGCTGCGCGATGTCGGCGGGCTGGATGACGCACCGCGCGCGCTGGCGCTTTTGATCTACGCACTTGGCCTTGTGACCGGTTCGCTGGTGACCGGCCAGGCGGCGTCGTTTGCGCAGGCGCGCGGATACTCGCCGATGTTCGTGCCGCATATCGGCATCGGCGGCGTGCTGCTGGCGCAGGCGCTGCTGGTGGCCGCACCCGGCGGCTTCTGGCTGACGGCGGCGATCTGGTTCGCGTTCTCCTTCTGCGGGTCGGTCGGTGTGGCGGGGTATGCGGCCATGGGGCAGGGGTTCCCGCCGGAATTGCAGGGGCGCGTGGCGACCGCCATCAACTTCTCGATGCTGGTGCTGGTGTTCATCCTGCAGATCGGGATCGGGGCGATCCTGGACCTGTGGCCGCGCACGGCGAATGGCGGCTGGGACCCGGCAGGCTATGCGGTGGCGCTGTCGGTGACGTTCCTGTTGCAGGCGCTGGCGGCGGCGTGGATCCTTGTGGCGCCGACGGGGAGGGCGTGATGGTCACGAAGCGCACGGAAAAGATGCTGGGGCGGTATCGCGTGCCGACCGGCAAGGCCTTCCGGCTGAAGGACTTCGACCCGGGCGATACGGCGGGTCTCAGCCTCGAGAAGGATCACGCGGCGGATCTGCTGCAGCAGGGCGTGGACCGGCTCGCGGAGTTGCAGGACATGCTCTACGCGCAGGACCGCTGGTCGGTGCTGTGCATCTTCCAGGCGATGGACGCGGCGGGGAAGGACGGGGCGATCAAGCACGTCTTCTCCGGCGTCAATCCGCAGGGCTGCCAGGTGCATTCCTTCAAGGCGCCGAATGCGATGGAACTGGACCACGATTTCCTGTGGCGGCATTCCACCGCGCTGCCCGAACGCGGGCGCATCGGCATCCACAACCGGTCCTGGTACGAGGAAGTGCTCGTGGTGCGCGTGCACCCCGAATACCTGGCCGGGCAGAAGCTGCCGCCGCGCCTGGTGGGCAAGTCCGTATGGGATGAACGGCTCGAGGATATCGCGGCGTATGAACGCTACCTCGCGCGGCAGGGCACGGTGGTGCTGAAGTTCTTCCTGAACGTGAGCAAGGCGGAGCAGAAGAAGCGCTTCCTGTCGCGCATCGACGAACCCGAGAAGAACTGGAAGTTCTCGGCCGGCGATGTGGCCGAGCGCGGGCATTGGGACGCCTACATGGCGGCCTATGAGGCGGCGATCCGCGGCACCGCGGCGGAGCATGCGCCGTGGTTCGTGGTGCCGGCGGATACCAAGTGGTTCACGCGCCTGGTGGTGGTTGCGGCGATCGTGCAGGCGCTGGAAGGGCTGGACCTGCACTATCCGAAAGTGACGAAGGCGCAGAAGGCGGCGCTGGAGGGGGCGAGGAAGGCGTTGGGTTAGCCGCCTTCAACAGTTCAGGTAGCGGAAGGCCGAGCCGTAGGATCGGGGAAGCACGGGCGGGCGCGTGTGCCGACCCACCAGCGACGACCAGTCTGAATCACGTTCACCGTCGAAGCAGCAGGCGTTGAACGGCGTGAAGGTCGCTTCGGTGCCCAGGAAGGCGCGGCGCCGCTCATCCAGATCTACCCACGTCACCGCTTGCCGCTGCGCTGGCAATCTAACGCGCCATGCACCGCGAACGATGCTGCCGGCCTCGGCGAGCAGAAGCGTCGGTGGCGTCATGCGTTCCTCCGGCCGACACACCCACCATTTTCGCGCCGCATCCCAGAGCGCCTCATCAGTAATCCCTTCGACCCAAGTCCGGCCGATGTTCACGATGATCGCGGGCCGTTCTGTCACCAGGGCTTCGGCTGCGTAGTCGGCAATCAGCCCGTCGAGAGTGCGGATGCCGTCTTCGACGCCTGCTCCACGCATCGCATTGAGCAGCGGGTCGTGCCAGCGCGCGAGGAGGTCGATCGCGAGTGCCTCCATTTCCGCCGCTGTCGTCCTTCGTCCGACCTTTCGCCGCAGTATCCAAGCGCGCGGCTGCAAGTGGCAACGATGGATCTCGCGAATCCGGTCGAGCTTGGCGCTGGCATCGCCCGTCGCGATCGCGTCCCGCGCATGGTGAAGCGCGCGGTCTCGCACGCCACGCCCGATGTAGAAGACCCTGCGATCGCGCGGATCTTCGAGCGCATAAACGTACTCGCCCAACGCCTCGCACAGTTCGGTCCCGAGTGCGGACGGCAGCATGGCGACACTTAGCCTTCGTTCGCCCGATCCAGCGCATGCAGCGCATAGGTGAACGCCGCCCCCGCATTCAACGCGATCGCCACCCCCAGCGCCTCCGCGATCTCCGCCTTGGTCGCGCCGGCCGCCAGCGCCTTGCGCACATGCGCGTCCATGCAGCCCTCGCACTTCGTGGTGATGGCGACACCCAGCGCGATGAACTCCCGCGTCTTGGCATCGAGGTGCTGCGTCTTGGCCGCGCCGTTGGACAGGGCCACGAACCCCTTCACGATCTCCGGGTGCAACTGGCCCAGCTCCTTGCCGCGTTCGCGCAGCGCGGCGGAGTAGGCGTTCCAGTCCTTGATGGCGCTCATCGTGACATCCCCTGAATGCAGAACGGGCGCGGAGGGATGTCCTCCGCGCCCGTTCATCTTCGCCGCTGTCGCGGTGCAAGGCTACTCGGCAGTCTCGGGCTCGCGGTCGGGCTCGCCCTCGCCTTCCTCGGGCTTGGGCAGGGCGGGCGGCGTCGCCTCCATGATGTCGAAGGACAGCGCGCCGTCCTTCAGCCCCACCTTCACCGAACCGCCCTTGGCCAGCTTGCCGAACAGCAGTTCCTCGGCGAGCGGCTTCTTGATGTGCTCCTGGATCACGCGGGCCAGCGGCCGCGCGCCATAGAGCGGGTCGTAGCCGCGCTCGGCCAGCCATTCCTTGGCCGCGCTCGACAATTCGATCGTCACGTTGCGGTCGGCGAGCTGCGCCTCCAGCTGCATGACGAACTTCTCCACCACGCGCCCGACGATCTCGGGCGTGAGTGCGGCGAAGCCCACGATGGCGTCGAGCCGGTTGCGGAATTCCGGGGTGAACAGGCGCTTGATCGCCTCCTCATCCTCGCCGATGCGGGTGTCGCGCTCAAAGCCGATGGTTGCCTTGGCCAGGTCCGAGGCCCCCGCATTCGTCGTCATGATCAGGATGACGTTGCGGAAATCGACGGTCTTGCCGTTGTGGTCCGTCAGCTTCCCGTGGTCCATCACCTGCAGCAGGATGTTGTACAGGTCCTGGTGCGCCTTCTCGATCTCATCGAGCAGCAGCACGGCATGCGGGTGCTGGTCGATCGCATCGGTCAGCAGCCCGCCCTGGTCGAAGCCGACATAGCCCGGCGGCGCGCCGATCAGCCGGCTGACGCTGTGCCGCTCCATGTATTCCGACATGTCGAAGCGGATCAGCTCGATGCCGAGCGTCTTGGCCAGCTGCTTCGCGACCTCGGTCTTGCCGACGCCGGTCGGGCCGCTGAACAGGTAGTTGCCGATCGGCTTCTCGGGATCGCGCAGGCCGGCGCGCGCCAGCTTGATGGCGGCCGACAGCGCGTCGATCGCCTTGTCCTGCCCGAACACCATCGCCTTCAGGTCGCGTTCCAGCGTGCGCAGCTGCTCGCGGTCGTCGGTCGAGACCGACTTGGGCGGGATGCGCGCGATCTTCGCGACGATGTCCTCGACATCCTTCAGCGTGACGGTCTTCCGCCGCTTGCCCTCGGGCAGCAGCATGCGGGACGCGCCGACCTCGTCGATCACGTCGATCGCCTTGTCGGGCAGCTTGCGGTCGTGGATGTACTTCGCGCTGAGTTCCACCGCGGCGCGGATCGCCTCCGGCGTGTAGCGCACCTTGTGGTGCTTCTCGTAGTTGGTCTTGAGGCCCTGGAGGATCTTCACCGCATCCTCGACCGTCGGCTCGTTGACGTCGATCTTCTGGAAGCTTCTCGAAGTAGTTGCGGTATTCCTTGTAGGTCGTGGACCCGATGCACCGCAGCGTGCCCTGCGCCAGCGCGGGCTTGAGCAGGTTCGACGCATCCATCGCACCGCCGCTGGTCGCACCGGCGCCGATCACCGTGTGGATCTCGTCGATGAACAGGATGGAGCCGGCCTGGTTTTCCAGTTCCGTCACCACCGCCTTCAGCCGTTCCTCGAAATCGCCGCGGTAGCGCGTGCCGGCCAGCAGGGAGCCCATGTCGAGCGCGTAGATGGTCGACTTCAACAACACCTCGGGCACGTCGCCCTCGACGATGCGCTTGGCGAGGCCTTCCGCGATCGCGGTCTTGCCGACGCCCGGGTCACCGACATAGAGCGGGTTGTTCTTGGTGCGCCGGCACAGGATCTGGATGGTGCGCTCGATCTCCGAGTCGCGGCCGATCAGCGGGTCGATCTTGCCCGCCTGCGCCTTCTTGTTGAGGTTGACGCAGTAGTTCGACAGCGCGTCCTGGCCGCGGCCGCCGCGCGGCTTCTCCTCCTTCTCGGGGTTTTCCTCGCCGCCGCTGTTCGACGATGCCTGCGGCGAACCCTGCACCGGGCGCGGCGTCGAGCGCCCGGGCGCCTTGGCGATGCCGTGGGAGATGAAGTTCACCGCATCGAGCCGCGTCATGTCCTGCAGCTGCAGGAAGTACACGGCGTGCGATTCGCGTTCGCTGAACAGGGCGACCAGCACATTGGCGCCGGTCACCTCGTCGCGGCCGGAGGACTGCACATGGATGGCGGCGCGCTGGACCACGCGCTGGAAGCCCGCGGTCGGCTTCGGATCGCCCGCGCGTTCCGTGACCAGCCCGGCCAGGTCCTTGTCGAGGAATTCCGACAGGTCGCGCTTGAGGCGGTCGAGGTCGACGCCGCAGGCGCGCAGCACCGTGGCGGCATCCTGGTCATCGCCCAGGGCCAGCAGCAGGTGTTCGAGTGTCGCGTATTCGTGGCGCCGTTCGCTGGCCAGTGCCAGGGCCCGGTGGAGCGTCTGCTCGAGGTTGCGGGACAGCATGTCAGTGACGCTCCCCTGTCGGTGGCGCGTCAGCCTCATTGGGTCGGCGCGGCACCAGGTATCCAGTCTTGATGATGTGGGCTTCCCTCCGGGGTTCTGCGACCCCTGGCCCCTATTCCTTCTCGATCGTGCATTGCAGAGGGTGCTGGTTCTGGCGCGCCAGGTCCATCACCTGCGTCACTTTCGTCTCGGCAACCTCGTAGGTGAAGACGCCGCAGACGCCGACTCCGCGCCGGTGCACGTGCAGCATGATGCGCGTCGCCTCCTCCCGGTTCTTCTGGAAGAAGCGTTCGAGGACATGCACGACGAACTCCATCGGCGTGTAGTCGTCGTTCAACATCAGCACCTTGTACATGGCGGGCTTCTTGGTGCGCGGACGCGTCTTGACGACGACCCCCGTCTGGGGCCCGTCGCCGCCCTGCCCGCCGCCGGGGCGCTTGTCCTGATCGCTCATGGCCGAAGAGGTGGTTTCCCTGGGCGGTGCCGGCAACGGCCCCGCGCCGCATGGCAGGATATCGGACGGCGCGGGCCGCCGTGAAGGGCCGAGCGCGCCGCGACGTCAGATAGTTGACGCCCGGGCATTAAAAAAGGCCCGGGCCGGACCCGACCCACCGCCTGCGCGGAAGGGTCGGCCCGGACCGGGCCCTGTTCGGCCGCCCCGCCGCGGGGGAGGGGGGATGCGCCGTGGGCGGCCGTCGATGCCTTCGAGGCTCAGGCCGCGATCGGCTTCGCCATCTTTTCCATGGCGAGCGTCATGCGCGCGGAGATCGGCGCCACGGCCTGCTCGGTCAGCTTGAACACCGCTTCCTGCATCTTGGCGGATTCGGCGACGGCCTTCTCCATGGCGGCCTTGGCGAACTTCGGCTCTTCACCGCGGCGAAGGCCTTCGCGCTCTCGAGCGAGTGGTCGGTCATGCCCTGCGCCAGCGCCATCATCTGGCGGGCCAGGTCCTGCGAGCCGACGGCCCAGGTCTGGGCGGCCTTGGTGAAGGCTTCCATGTTGCCGCGGCCGAACTCGGTCGCTTCCTCGACGGCCTTCATCACGCCCTCGGCGCCCTTGCTCATCTGCTCCATGCCCTTCTCCATCGCGACGCGGGCCTGCGCCGCGCCTTCGGTCACGATCTTCTGCGCCTGCGCCGCGCCTTCGGCGGCGATCTTCTTCACGTCGGGGGTCTTGGTATCGGCCATGATGGGATCCTCTTCCATATTGGTGGTGGGGGCCGGCATGGCCCTGTTCGGCTTCGGTGGCCCGGGCTTCCGGGTCGCTTTGCTGCGCTGCAACATGGACAGGCGTTTAGACGGTTCCGAAAGCCGTTTGCAAGGTTTTTTTGCGCTGCACCATGACATTTTCGTGTGCCGGTTCGGCCGGAACCTCAGGGGGTTGATCGGTGTCGGTCGTAACACTTCAATGTAACCCTTTGCGGAACCACGAAGTCGGGGATCGTTTCGGCTGGACGGGATGGTGCAGGCGCCGCTATCCTCTCCGCAGAGTGTTACCGCCCGTTCCGACGGATCGCGCCGCAGGGGGAGTGCCTTCATGACGCACAGCCGCGTCGAACAGCGTGCGAGAGCGGGCCGCGCCCGCCGTCCCGTCCTGGCGGCCGCGCTGGCCCTGGTCGCGGCCTGGCTGGCCCCGGCGCCGGCGGCCGCGCAGATCGGCAGCGAACGCTACGCCGCCATGGTGGTCGAGGCGCGCACCGGCCGCGTCCTGATCGCCGCCAATGCGGATGAAACGCGCTACCCCGCGTCGCTGACCAAGATGATGACGCTCTACATGCTGTTCGACGCGCTGCAGGAAGGCCGCGTGCAGCTCGGCACCCCGATCCGCATGAGCGAGGAAGCGGCGTCCCGCCCGCCATCCAAGCTCGGCCTGCCGGTCGGTGCCACGCTCACGGTCCAGCAGGCGATCCTGGCGCTGGTCACCAAAAGCGCCAACGACGTCGCCGCCGCGGTCGGCGAGCACCTGGCCGGCAGCGAGGAGCGCTTCGGCCAGATGATGACGCTGCGCGCGCGCGCCATCGGCATGACGCGCACGACCTTCCGCAACGCCTCCGGCCTGCCGGATCCGGACAACATCACCACGGCGCGCGACATGGCCACGCTCGGCCTGCGGCTGATCCGCGACCACCCCACCCGCTACCATTATTTCAGCACCGTGCACTTCAACTGGGGGCGGGCGATGATCCGCAACCACAACCGCATGCTGGGCGACTACGAAGGCGCGGACGGCATCAAGACCGGCTTCATCCGCGATTCCGGCTTCAACATCGTGACCTCGGCCATCCGCGACAATATCCGCCTGGTGGGCGTGACCATGGGCGGTTCGTCCTGGGTCGAGCGCGACCGGCACATGGGCGCGCTGATGGACCAGGGCTTCGCGCAGATGGGCGTGGCGCCGCGGCCGCCATCGTCGATCATGGCGGCTGTGCCGGCAGTGGGCGCGGCGCGCGCGGCCACCGCGGCACGGCGCGCAGTGCCGGACCGCCGCGCGGCGTCGACCCGCACGGTCGCGGCGCAACCGCGCGTGGGTGCGGGCCGCGGCACCACGGCCGCGCGCGCGGCGACCCGCGCGGTGGCGCCGCCGGTGCAGCGTGCGACGACCACGCGGCCGGTCGCCACCACGCCGGCACGGCGCAGTGCGCAGGCCGTGGCGCCGCGCATCGAACAGGGCAGCCGCGCCACCACGCCCGCGCTGCCGCGCCCGGTGCCCCGCGCGCCGACACCGACCCGACGCTGAGGTTTGCGGCGGCCGCAGGCGCGCCCGGCTGACCGCGCCGCCTGCGCGCCTAGCTGACCGCGCCCATGGCGCAAACCTGACGCCGCCGCAGGGGCTGGATCGGATCGGCCCGCGCCGCACGGCGCCCGGCGTTTGCCGCCCCATGGCGCCGGCGCAGGGCCTCAGCCGACGCCCGCCTTCACCAGCCGGCACGCCGCTTGCTGCCCACCTCGCCCCGGATCACGCTGCGGCGTGACGCCCGTTTCATGCGCGCCGGATTGCCCGGTGTGCAGGCATCCGGGCCGCCATTCGCCACCGGAAAGGGCACTCCATGCTGCGTCGCCGCCTGCTTCTCGCCACTCCCGCGATCCTGGCCGCGCCGAGCGCGCTGCATGCCCAGGGTGCGTGGCCGAACCGCCCGGTGCGGATCATCAACCCCTATGCCCCCGGCGGCACCTCGGACATCGTCATGCGCTTCCTCGCGGCGGGCATGGAACGCGCCCTCGGGCAGCCCTTCATCGTGGAGAACCGCCCGGGGGCGGGTGGCGCGGTCGGCACCGCGCAGGTCGCCGCGGCGGCGCCGGATGGCTACACGCTGCTGGTGACCAATACCGGGCCGCTGGCGGTCTCGGTCAGCATGACGCCGCCGCCGGCCTACAATCCCGAACGCTCCTTCGCCTACATCACGATGTTCGGCGGCGCGCCGATCCTGTGCGCGGTGAAGGGCGACGGGCCGATCCGCAGCATGGCCGACTACAAGGCCGCCGCGGCGGTGCGGCGCGATGCGGTGTCGTTCGGATCCTCGGGCGTGGGGTCGGTCGGGCACCTGGCCGGCATGCTCTGGGCGCAGGAAGCCGGCGTCGCATTGCTGCACGTACCCTTCCGCGGCGCGGCCGATGCCGAACAATCCATCCTCGGCAACAACACCACGTCGCTGTGGAACACCGTGGGCGCGCATACCGGCGGCCTGCAGGGCGGCAGCATCCGCGGCCTGGCCGTGACCAGCGAGACGCGGCTGTCCTCGGTGCCGGCGGTTCCCACCATCGTCGAGACGGGCTTCCCCGGTTCGGTCGCGTCGAACTGGTTCCTGCTGGCCGGTCCGGCCGGCCTTTCGGCCGAGATCGTCGGCCGGCTGCGCACGCACCTGGCGGCCGCCATGGCCGAGCCCGTGGCGCGCGAACGCTGGGCGGCGATCGGGATGGTGGCGCTGGGCGATCCCTCGCCGGCCGAGATCACCACCTTCGTAATGCGCGAGGCCGCGCGCTGGGCCCCCGTGGTGCGCGCCGCCGGCGCCGCCTGACGAAAGCGGGCGCGCACCGGCCGATCCGCGGCGCGTCGACCTCCGGCGGTCCGAGACCGTGTGACAATGCCGGCACCGGCCCGCTGCCCCACCCGGCCACTGTCGTTGGTGGGGTCGTGGGCCGGTGCCGGGCTTCAGCGAAGGCGCACTCCCAACCGGTCTCTCAGCGCGGCGCCGGCAGCGCCCGGTCCGCTTCGCAGCGCGCGATCGGCCATTGCCGGGCTTCGTCGATGCGCGTGACGATGCCCGTGGCCGGGTCCGCGACGATGGTCAGGCAGGCACAGCCATAGCCATAATTCCCCAGCGGGCGGACCCAATCCTGCCCCGTCATGCCGGTCACCGGCAGCATGCCCGGCGGCATGGCGCGCCCCTGCGTCCAGAGGACCCATTGGCCGTCGCGATCCTCGAGATACCAGTTCGCGGGGCCCGGGTTCTGCAACCAGCCGCATCGGCGTTCCTGGGCCAGGGCCGGCGCGGCTGCCAGCGCGAGGATCATCATCGCCGCCATCAGGCGTGTCATGCTGTGGGTGCCTGTTCCATCCGCGACGCAGGATGGCGGATGCCAGGCTAAACCGAACCGAAGCGCTTCAGCCAATGCGCGGCGATGTCGCGCCGGCGCGCCACCCACACCGCATCCCCCGCCTTCGCCACGTGCTCGAGCAGTTGTTCGAGCCCGGCGATGCGTCCCGGCCGCCCGATCGTGCGCAGGTGCAGCCCGACCGACATCATCCGCCCGCCCTCGGCCATCAGCCGGTCGAAACTGGCGATGCAGTAGCGCGAGAAATCCTCGGCGAAGACGAAGCCCTGGCCGGGGCGGAAGCGCATGTCGTTGGTGTCGAAGGCGTAGGGCAGGATGACGTGCGGCTTGCCCGCGGCGCCGGGGACCAGGCGCGGCAGGTCGTCGTCATAGGCGTCCGAATCATAGAGGAAGCCGCCGTCGTCCAGCAGCAGCCGGCGCGTATTGACGGACGGCGCGGATTTGGTGTGCCAGCCGACAGGCCGTGTGCCGGCATGCTCGGCGAGCGTCGCGATGGTGCGGGCGATCACCGCGCGTTCGGTGGCTTCGGCCATGCCGGCATGCATTTCCCAACGCCAGCCATGGGCGCTGACCTCGTGCCCGCGCGCGGCCGGCGCGGCGGCCAGCGCGGGGGTCACGGCCACGGCGCGGGCGCAGCAGGAAAACGTGGCCTTCACGCCGAAGGCGTCGAGCACATCCATCACCCGCCACAGCCCGACGCGCGAGCCATAGGCGAAATGCGTCTCCATGCAGGGGTCGGGCGCGCCCTGGACCAACTGGGTGGTCTCGGGCCCGCTTTCGTTGCGTTCGTCGCCGCTGGCGATCGAAAGCTCCGCGCCTTCCTCGACATTCACCACGATGGACAGGGCAAGCCGCGCCCCGCCCGGCCAGGCCGGGTCGGGCGGGTTGCCGCCATAGCCGGCGAGGTCCCGGTCGGCCGGCGGCATCCCGCCGGGCAAAGCGCCTTCAGCCATAAGTCTTGAGGATCGCCTGCATGGCCGGCGCCATGTCCGGCCGCTTCAGCGCGAAGGCGACCTGCGCTTCCAGGTAGCCGGCCTTGTCGCCGCAGTCGAAGCGCTTGCCCTCGTAGCGCAGGCCGTGGAAGGGCTGGTGGCCGATGAGTTTCGCCATGCCGTCGGTCAGCTGCACCTCGCCGCCCGCGCCCTTTTCCATCTTGGCCAGGTGGCCGATCACCTCGGGCATCAGCACGTAGCGGCCGATCACGGTGAGGTTTGACGGCGCCTTGTCGACCGGCGGCTTTTCGACCAGGCCCTTCACCGAGACCAGGCGCCCCTTGTCCTGGTCGACATCGAGCACGCCGTAGCGGTTGACGCGCTCCATCGGCACTTCCTCGATGGCCACCACGTTGCCGCCGGTCTCCTGGTAGGCGGCGGCCAGCTGCGCGGTGCAGGACACGTCGCACATCATCAAATCGTCGGGCAGCAGGATGGCGAATGGGTCGTCGCCCACGAAGGCGCGGGCGCACCAGATCGCGTGGCCGAGGCCCATCGGCACCTGCTGGCGCACGGTGACCAGCGACCCCGGGATCATCGCCTGGGCGCGCAGCGCATCCAGTTCCGCGGTCTTGTTGCGGTCCGCCAGGGTGCGTTCCAGTTCGTAGGCGACGTCGAAATGCTCGACGATAGCGGTCTTGCCGCGGCCGGTGATGAAGCAGAACTGCTCGATGCCCGCCGCGCGCGCTTCCTCGACCGCGTACTGGATCAGCGGCTTGTCCACCACCGGCAGCATTTCCTTGGCCATCGCCTTGGTGGCGGGCAGGAAGCGGGTGCCGAGGCCGGCGACGGGCAGGACGGCCTTTTTGAGCGGCTTGAGTGGCACGGGGTCGTTTCCTCGATGGTTTCCGGCGGGCATATCAGATCATGGCGCAAGGTCGCGAATAAGGCGTGATGGGGATGGCGCTGCCCCAAGGGCGAAACGCCCGGTTGCCGCGCGGCGTTGCATGCCCGCGGCGGCCGCCGGGCCGCATCTGCCGCTTTCACGCCCCGGCCGATCTGCCCTATAGGCTCGCCCCACCATGGACATGACCCTTCCCGCGGATGCCCGCGTGGCCGCCGAGGCCGCGCGGCGCCGGTCCTTCGCCATCATCGCCCACCCGGATGCCGGCAAGACCACGCTGACCGAGAAACTGCTGCTCAAGGGTGGCGCCATCCAGCTCGCGGGCCAGGTGCGCGCCAAGGGCAATGCCCGGCGCACCCGGTCGGACTGGATGAAGATCGAGCAGGAACGCGGCATCTCGGTCGCGACCTCCGTGATGACCTTCGAGAAGGACGACACGGTCTTCA
>LNFM01000486.1_pt1 | contig 110207 bp, 110 predicted proteins | sample 596031 | NCBI WGS metagenome assembly LNFM01 (sample SAMN04254537, study PRJNA301005) | activated carbon metagenome | isolation source: dual media filters at the Ann Arbor, Michigan drinking water treatment plant | place: USA: Ann Arbor
GTCCTCGGCAGCGAAGGCAACGCCGTCGATCTCGCCGCGCTGAAAGGCCCGCTGGTCCTTTATTTCTATCCCAAGGCCGATACGCCTGGCTGCACAAACGAAGCGAAAGATTTCACGGCGCTTGCTGGCGAGTTCGCGAAGATCGGTTGCCCGGTATACGGCATGTCGAAAGACAAGTCCGCCAAGCTCGCCAAATTCGCGGCTAAATATGACCTCAATGTCACTTTGCTCTCCGACGAAGCAACTGACGCGACCGAACAGATGGGCGCGTGGGTCGAAAAATCAATGTATGGCAAACTCTATATGGGCATTGACCGGTCGACATATCTTGTCGGCAAGGACGGCAGGGTGAAGCAGGTATGGCGCAAGGTGAAAGTCAAGGACCACGCCGCCGAAGTGCTGGCTGCCGCGCAGGCGCTCTAACTGCGTCCGGAAGTGTCAGCGTATGATTCGGCTCGGCGCGCAGCCAAAATAGCACCAAAAACCCCGAGATTCTTGCCCGAAAGCGGGAACAAATCGGTTCGCCGTGCGTTGACGCCATGTTAAGTTGTTACCAAAACCTTACCCGAAAGTGGCGCTAATCCGCCACTTTTGAGGGCGCCTTTTGCCCTGTTTCAACGACTCGCCGCGTTTGAACGCCGGTTTGTCCCGCGATTATGACGCGTAGGTTGCAATGCCCGGAACACTCCGTCACCTAAGCTTCACATAAGGGGTGGGCAGATCAACTGCCTTTGTAAAACTTCGGGGCTGCGTGAAAGCGCGGGTCGCAACAAAAGGTAACTACACGCTATGGTAAGCAGCGCTTTGGCCAACGGCCAATCACTGATCTTTAAAGCTGTATCCGCGTTTGGCATATTGATCGCTGCTTCGGCAATGACACCTGCTCATGCCAACTCAGCCGCCACCACCTCGGACAATTTTCGGGTAAAGCCGGAAGATTTGAAAGCCAATCACAGCCCTCTGGGCGTTTCGGACCCCGAGTTTCGCGCCCTTGCCGATAGCTGGGGCCGGATCAACGGCACTATGACCAAAGTTGAAGTTGCTGTTCCTTCGATCAACCCTGTGGAAATCATGAAATTTTCCAGCGGATACGGCAATCGCAACGCGCCAACGCGGGGCGCGAGCCGTAACCACAAAGGCATCGACATCCCCGGTCCTGTAGGTACTCCTATCTACGCAACTGCCGATGGCACCATTGGCCGCGCACAATGGGTTGGGGGATATGGCAAATATGTCGAAATCAATCACGGCAACGCGGTGCAGACGCGTTACGGCCACCTGTCGGCAATGAATGTTTCGCCAGGACAGCGCATCCGCAAGGGTGACATTCTGGGCTATATGGGTTCGACAGGCCGCTCCACCGGAAGCCATCTCCATTATGAAGTCCGCATCGCCGGTGAGGCCATCAATCCAATTGCATTTCTGGCGCCAATCAACGGCGACTCAAGCCGCTCAAACCTCTTGCTTGCATCGAATACTACTGATAGCAAAGCTATAGGCGGACCTGCTGACGGGGAATAAGTTCTTAGACGGCAGGGTAGCTTAACGCATCACCTTTGGGAGAGGGTGTAATCTTGGGGGCTGGCATGAGTTTTCTCTGCCGCCCCTTTTCTTTGTCCGCTGCATCTTTCATTTAACCAGCGCTTGGCTTACATTGCTGTTATGAACGACACCGAAGCCATTTCCATGACAGAGAACGCCGCGCGCCGCGTCGCCGAGATCGCTGCAAAGCTTGGCAAACCACCGGTTTTGCGCCTGTCGGTCGAAGGCGGCGGATGTTCAGGATTTCAGTATAAATTTGGCATGGCCGATAGCATCGATGCTGACGACATCCGCGCCGAAGGCGTCGGCGCGTCGCTTGTCGTGGATCCGATCAGCCTCGATCTGGTGCGTGGCTCCGCGATTGATTTCGTCGAGTCATTGGGCGGCAAAAGCTTTCAGGTTACCAATCCGCAGGCTCAAGCCGGCTGCGGTTGCGGCTCTAGCTTTTCGGTTTGATGCGCTAGACGCCGCCCGCTAGGGTACGCCCCATGCGTATCGCGACCTACAACATCAACGGCGTTAAAGCCCGCCTGCCCCGACTACTAGAATGGCTGGAGGAGACCCAACCCGACATCGCCTGCCTGCAAGAGGTCAAATCGCAAGACGAAGGTTTCCCCGTCGCCGATTTCGAACACGCAGGCTACGGCGCGATCTGGCACGGGCAAAAAGCGTTCAACGGCGTGGCAATCCTTGCCAAAGGCGCGCAGCCTGTTGAAACGCAGCGTACCTTGCCCGGCGATCCGGAGGATGAACATGCGCGCTATCTGGAGGCTGATGTGTTCGGTGTCCGCGTGGCCACCATCTATCTGCCCAACGGCAACCCGCAGCCAGGACCGAAATTCGATTACAAGCTTGCATGGATGCGCCGTCTGCAGGCGCGCGCGGCGGACCTGCTAGCGGCGGAAATCCCGGCAGTGCTCGCAGGAGACTATAATGTCATCCCCACGCTGAACGATATCTGGGCCGCATCAGCGATGCTCGACGACGCCCTTCGCCAGCCCGAAAGCATCGCGGCCTATCGCACGCTTTTGGCGCAAGGCTGGACCGACGCACTGGCGACGCATTATCCGCAAGGCGGCATCTGGACCTATTGGGATTTTCAGGCCGGCGCATGGCAGCGCGATCACGGTTTTCGAATCGACCATCTGTTGCTCAGCCCGGCGGTCGCTGATCGGCTGGTTTCATGCGGCGTCGACAAGGATCATCGCGGCCGCGAAAAGGCCAGCGATCACGCGCCAACATGGATAGAACTTTCCGACTGAATTACTATTGTAGCAGTCGCTACATTTTGTTACAGCCTGTCCTCTCGAACACGGGACAGCACATATGCTTCCATCCATCACCAATCGCCTCGGCCTGACTTCGGGCCAATCCATATTGCTGATGGGTATCGGCGCAGCTCTTTGGTTCCTTGCTGCTATCATCCTGCTCATCGTTGCGCCTATGGGCGCACTTGAGGGGTCGGCGCGCGCGATCACCTATGCGCTGATCGTCCCCAGCACCCTCCCCTTTGTCTGGTTGACGCAGGTTTTAGCAAAACTGCGCCACGACCAGATCACCATCGGCGTCGCTTTCGTCGCTGCTACTGCTTTGCTGATCGATGGCGTTGTCGTGGCTTGGTTCCCGTCATCTACGGCGGCACATTGCCGCAGGTAGCCAATTGCGTTCCGGCGATATTGTGTGGCGCAGGCGTGGGTATGGTCCTGGCACTTATTATGAACAAGGAAACGAGCATATGACCTTATTTCGTTTGTTGCTGATCTCGATTGTCGCGATTGTTGGTCTCTATACGGTCGTGGTTATTTGCGAGCACGGCGCTGACTTTCTGACCCCCTTTTATGCTGACATCGCGAAAATGGGATGGCCCGGACAATTCAACATGGATTTCCACGCATTTCTGATCCTCGGTTCGGTCTGGCTGATGTGGCGGCACCACTTTTCTCCGCTTGGGATATTTTTCGGGCTTGTGATATTCGCCGGTGGTGCACCGTTCCTGTGCAGCTATTTGCTAATCGTTCTCCTGAAAGACAAGGCCGATATCGCCGAACTGTTACTCGGCGAATCCCGCGTCACGGCACTTAAGCAAGGCTAATCAAGGTCGAATGCGGCCCTTGCATCGCCATCCAGTCCAATGCTTTTAAGCACTACCATGCCCTCCGCCGTCACCAGCAACTGCGCCGCTTGTCTCTTCCGTTGCGCCTCATCTGGCGCATCGATCTGCGCAGCTCCCCAGCTAAGGAACCCACGACCAAGCTGCTCCCCAACCGCGCGATAGAAAACATCACCATTCGCCGCCATGCTTGCGATTTCGAGCCAGACGCGCATGAAAGGCCACATCTGCTCATCGACAATCGCCTCTAGCATGATCGGTTGAAGTTGCTCAAACGGTAGCGGCGCGGGTGGCTTGCGTGCTTCCATGGCCGCCATTATCCGCATGGCGATTACACCCAAAGTTGCCGTCATTATCTCTGCCTTGTCGGCGAAATAATAGAGCAACATCCGGTCACTTGTACCCGCCGCCTTCGCGAGCGGACGCAGGCTTGACGCCGAGAGGCCATGCGCCAACACATGCTCGGCCAAGCGCTCGATTATTTCGGCACGGCGGGTATCAGGTTTCGTCACGATCACAACCTGCACGACAAGCACCGCCGGAGCAATATCGCGTCAAAACATAGGCTCGCTAAATTTCCCTCAGGCACGCGCTTATTCAAATCTATCGCATCCAAATAACGTAACGCCGCGAAATGCGCTTCATTCAGGAGGCGGTAATGCCTGAAAGTGCCTTTTCCGTGTTACCGAACCGCAATGGTCAAGGAGTAACAATATGACGCATTTCCCCAAAGGCGCGATTGCGCTGCTTTCGATATCCGGCGCACTAATGGTCGGCGCGACCGCAGCAACGCTTGCAGCCCATCCCGGTGTGCAAGCACACGCCTACACATTGAGCGCACCTATTGCCGGAATCCGCAACAACCACTGGTATGATTATCGTTCAGATCTCGAGGAAGCCGAGATCGAATTACGCAAGGATCTTCGCCGGGCCAAAACCGCACAGGACAGGCGAGAAGCATATGCCGAGTATGACAATGAATTATATGACGCGCGCAAAGACTATAGCAAGGAAATGCGCGAACGCGGCTATCTGCGCCGCGGTAATGTCGACGTACTTGACTAAATTATATCTCACCGCCGCTGCCCTGATATGGACAGCGGCGGCGGCAATCCCTATCGGCTGACGATGTCCATACAGCCAAGCGATTCCATCCTCATCGTCGACTTCGGGTCACAAGTTACCCAGCTCATCGCCCGGCGTGTGCGCGAGGCCGGGGTCTATTCTGAAATCGCTCCGTTCAACAGCGCTGCCGAGGCCTTTGATCGCATGCAGCCGAAGGGGGTAATCCTGTCGGGCGGGCCAGCTTCGGTCACAACGGAAGGGTCTCCCCGCGCGCCGCAGATCGTGTTAGACAGCGGGCTGCCTATCCTTGCCATCTGCTATGGCCAGCAAACCTTATGTACCCAGTTGGGCGGTACCGTCGAAGGTGGTCATGCGGCGGAATTTGGCCGCGCTGATGTCGAAATTCTGAAATCCAGCCCGTTGTTCGAAGGTTTCTGGGAGGTAGGCGGCAGCTATCCCGTCTGGATGAGCCATGGCGACCGCGTAACGGTCGCACCGGAGGGCTTCGAAGTCATCGGCACCTCGCCCAACGCACCGTTCGCGATCTGCGTCAACGAGGCGCGGCGATATTATACAACGATGTTCCACCCCGAGGTTGTGCATACGCCCGATGGCGCGAAGCTAATTTCCAACTTCGTGCACAAAATCTGTGGGCTGGCTGGCGACTGGACGATGGCCGAATTTCGAGCCACGAAGATTGCCGAAATTCGCGAACAGGTCGGTTCGGGCCGAGTGATTTGCGGGCTGTCTGGTGGTGTGGATTCCTCCGTTGCGGCAATCCTCATTCACGAAGCGATCGGCGAAAAACTCACTTGCGTATTTGTCGACCACGGCCTGCTTCGAATGAACGAGCGCGAACAGGTCGAGACATTATTCCGCGACCATTATAATATTCCGCTGGTCGTCGTCGATGCCGAGGCCCGCTTCATGATGGGGCTGGCTGGAGTAACCGACCCCGAAGCCAAGCGAAAATTCATCGGCGGTGAATTCATCAATGTGTTCGAGGAAGAAGCCAAGAAAGTCGGCGGTGCAGATTTCTTGGCGCAGGGTACGCTTTATCCCGATGTGATCGAAAGCGTCAGCTTCACCGGCGGACCATCTGTGACGATAAAGAGCCACCATAATGTCGGCGGCCTGCCCGCGCGGATGAACATGCAGCTGGTCGAACCGTTACGCGAACTCTTCAAGGATGAAGTCCGTGCGCTTGGCCGCGAGCTTGGCCTCAACGACCAGTTCGTCGGCCGCCACCCCTTCCCCGGCCCCGGCCTCGCCATCCGCATCCCCGGTGAAGTCACCAAAGAACGTTGCGACATTCTGCGGCTCGCGGACGCAGTGTATCTCGAAGAAATCCGCAATGCCGGACTGTATGACGAAATCTGGCAGGCATTTGCGGTCTTGCTGCCTGTCCGAACAGTTGGCGTTATGGGCGACGGCCGAACCTACGACAATGTCTGCGCACTCAGGGCGGTAACCAGCACCGACGGCATGACCGCCGACATCTACCCCTTCGAAAGCGCGTTTTTAAGCCGCGTATCGACTCGGATCATCAACGAGGTGAAGGGGATTAACCGCGTGGTTTATGATTATACGTCGAAGCCGCCGGGGACGATTGAGTGGGAATAACGCGAGTAGCATTGGCACGCTTCAAAACGGTCAACTGCTCGTCTCTTTACGTATCTCGGCCCATTGCAGCAGGGCATCAAGCGCCGGACATAATGATTGCCCCAAATCGGTCAGGCCATATTCCACCTTTGGTGGAACTTGATGGTGGATTTTGCGCGTCACGATGCCGTCATTTTCCATCTGGCGAAGTTGTTGAATCAGCATCTTTTGCGAAACAGCGGGGATGGGGCGTTCAAGGTCCGAAAAACGCAGCAGCTCGCCGCCGAAGGAGATCAAACATGTCAGTTCTTCGCCCGGCAATTGCCAACTTTTTTGCCACAGAAAATGGGAAAGACCCGGTGTCGCCAACCGCCTGTTTCAGCCCCGACGCGGTAGTGCATGACGAAAGCAGCGAGTATCGCGGTACCGATGCGATTGCGGCTTGGCGGATCGATACGCAGGCCAAAACACCCTTCACCTCACGGCCGCTCGATCTGCGGGACGACGATGGTACATTCCTTGTGTCGGCGGAAGTGTCCGGGTCGTTCCCAAATAGCCCGATAATTTTGGAATATCACTTCAGGCTGGTTGACGGCTGCATCGCCGCTCTCGATATTGGCTGACATGTCAACCAACTACGAACCCGACCGCAACCGCTTCACAATGTCGACCAATGCCGGAGACGCTTATGTCACTTTCCGCTGGGATGGCGATATCATGGTTCTCCCACATGCCGAGGTCCCACCATCCCTGCGTGGGACCGGGGCGGGCGGGCGGCTCGCCAATGGCGTATTTGCCAAGATTGAGGCGATGGGCGTGAAGGCCCGGCCGACATGCCCGTTCCTCATCCGCGTTGCGCAGTCGAACTCGCGCTGGCAAAGGCTGTTTGGCTTATGAACCGCATCGAAAACTCAGTCTCCGGCGGGTGCCAATGCGGCGCGGTGCGCTATCGTGCGAGCGCGGTGCTTGATAGTTCGCATATCTGCCATTGCCGGATGTGTCAGAAGGCGGTGGGGAATTTCTTTGCTTCGCTCATCGGCATTCCGCGCGATGCGTTTGAATGGACGAGGGGTGAACCGGCCTTGTTTAGAAGCTCCGATCCGGTGACGCGCGGTTTTTGCCGTGAATGCGGAACGCCATTGCTCTATGATTATGCTAGCAGCAAGCATATGAACGTAACCGTCGGCTCGCTCGACAATCCAGCGCAATTCCCGCCGCGGGGACAGTTCGGCAAAGAAGCACGGATGCCGTGGTTTGGCGACCTTTGCACGCTGCCTGCCGAAGGCACGACAGAGGAAACGATGGCCAATTTCGTTAGTGCGATCCAATCAAGCAATCACCAGCATCCCGACAATGATACCGATCACTGGCCATTGTGATGTCAACGCTCCCTGCACTCATGCCAAGCCAGATCAGCGAAATCATCGAAATGGCCCTGTCCGACCATGTCGCCTTCGGCACGATTTCGGCGCAGCATGGTGTAACGCCCGACCAGATTAAGGCGATCATGCGCTCGAATTTGAAACCCGGTAGTTACAAAGCATGGCGCAAGCGGGTTCGCGATTTTGGTGACCGGCGGGAACATTATAAATGACCCGACTGCCAAAATAGTCGCGGTTGGCATGGCGGATAAGATCAACGTCAATTACGGAAACTTTGTATGACCATTACTCTTTACGGAATTCCCAATTGCGATACCGTCAAAAAGGCGCGGGTGTATCTTGATGGTCGCGGCGTCGCATATCATTTCCACGATTATAAGAAGGCGGGTATTGAAAAGGCCGACCTCGAACGCTGGAGCAAACAGGTCAGCTGGGAAAAGCTGCTTAACAAAGCAGGCACGACGTTCAAGAAATTGCCCGACGCCGAAAAAACCGGTATCGACGAAACAAAAGCCATCGCTCTGATGCTCTCCAACCCTTCGATGATTAAACGTCCGGTGGTCGAAGACGGCGAAACTTTGCTGGTCGGGTTCAAGCCGGAAGCCTATGATGCGGTAAAATTCTGACCAAAGGAAAAATCATGGTAACTGCACGCTGGAATGGCGCGATAATCGCGCAATCGGATGATACCGTCGTTGTCGAGGGCAATCATTATTTCCCGCGCGACGCGGTCAACGTTGATTATCTTCAGGGCAGCGACACGACGTCGATATGCGGATGGAAGGGAACAGCGCTTTATCATTCGCTGGTCGTCAATGGCAAAACCAATACCGACGCGGCGTGGTATTATCCCGAACCCAAATCTGCGGCGAGCGAGATCACCGACCGGATCGCGTTCTGGAAAGGCGTTGAAGTCGGTTGATGCGGGCGCATCGCGATTGTCATCAGACTGACACAGGCCTGCGCAATGCCCGGCTTATGAAATTATTCCTCCCGTTCCTCATCGCCGCCCTCCTCCCAGCTTGTTCGGTTTCGGAAAGCCAAGCCATGGAAAAACCTTTAGACGGCCAAGCCATAGTCATCGCGCATCGCGGGGCCAGCGGGGAACGCCCTGAGCACACCATCGCGGCCTACACGTTGGCGATTGAACAAGGCGCTGATTTCATAGAGCCCGATCTGGTGCTGACGAAAGACGGCGTGCTGGTCGCGCGGCATGAGAACGAGATTTCGGAAACCACCGACGTTTCGGCAAAGCCTGAATTTGCCGACCGCAAAAAGACCAAGACCATTGACGGCCAGCAAATGACTGGCTGGTTCACCGAAGACTTCACGCTGGCCGAGCTGAAAACTTTGCGCGCCAAAGAGCGCCTGCCACAACTGCGCAAATCAAATATGGCCTATAACGGACAGTTCGAAGTTCCGACGTTCGAGGATATATTGCAACTTGCCAAGGCACGCGGTGTTGGCGTGTATCCGGAGACCAAGCACCCGACCTATTTCGCCTCTATCGGCCTACCGCATGAGGCACCGTTATTGGCGATGCTGACGAAATTTGGCCACACCCAAAAGACCGCGCCGGTGTTCATCCAGTCATTCGAGGTCGAAAATCTAAAGGCGTTGCGCGGCAAGACGAAAATACGCCTGATCCAGCTAATGGATGAAAAAGGCAGCCCGCCCGACCGAGCTGATCTAACCTATACCGCAATGGCGACAGCGGAAGGTCTCAAGACAATCGCGAATTATGCCGATGGTGTTGGTCCGAATAAAGGATTGGTCATACCGCGCACGTTACTCGGTAATCTGGGCGAACCCACCAGCTTTGTCGCCGATGCCCACAAAGTGGGCCTCGCCGTCCATCCGTGGACATTCCGCCGCGAGAATTACTTCCTGCCGCTGGCGCAGAAATCGGGCATTGATCCGCGCGGCGTCGGTGATGTGCTATCGGAGATGAAGGCATTCCTCGCCGCGGGGATCGATGGCCTGTTTAGCGACAATGTCGCAGAAGCCGTTTCCTCCATTTCGAAATAGAGTAGAGGCCTGAACTCTAGCTGGGGAGCGGATATTCAGGCCTCCGGTGCTGCTTTAGACTTGGGCAGCTTTAAGCAATGCCGTTGGTCCAGCGGAAAACCTCGTCGAGCGGTTTGCCGAATACATGTGCGATGCGGAACGCAACTTCCAACGAAGGTGAATATTTGCCCTGCTCAATCGCAGCGATGGTCTGACGAGTAACGCCGACCTTGTCGCCCAGATCGCCTTGTGTCATTTCACCGGCGAGGAATCGCAGCGTTTTTATCTCGTTGGTGAAGGGAGTGGGTGCCATCGCTCAATATCCCCGTCGGTAAAAATAAAGCTGTGCTCCAACACGGACGAGTTCCGCCGCGACAAGGGTTGCCATCAAGATATTGACCGACCAGCCGTAATTCAGGCCGTTGATAAGCGCAAAGATGTTGGCCCAGATGCCCAGCACGAGCGGATAATACGCCACATGTGTGCCGCGTAAATGGATGGTTTTTTCACGCTCGTCCTCTTGCAGATTGGCTTCCTTTGGCGTGCGGATGGCAAAATAGGTGGTTCCGGCGATCATCGGCACCAGAAAGATGATCGTCACCGGAAGCAGCATCCATACGGCCGCATACATCCCAGCGCGACTATTGGCGATCTCCCACGGGTAACTCAGAAAGTACCAGCCGAAGGCCGCGACCAAACCTGCAAGCGCGACCCAGTGAATCTTTTCGCGAAACGACATTCTCAAGCTCCATTGTTATGTGATTCGTACGTAGTGTTATATTTATTTAACATTGAGTCAAATAAAAATAACATAATGCCGCTTCTTGCTTTTGCATGAATGTTTTAACCGCTAAGCCCCCACCCCATGTCCACACGCCCCCAAACGCTCACCTTCGATACATCCACCAGTCGCGCGAATCCGACGCCCTCGCCGATGAAGCGGCTCACCGTGCCGCGCATCCGGCAACGCAAGGGCGGTGAGCCGCTGGTGATGCTGACCGCTTACACTGTTCGCATGGCGCAGTTGCTCGACCCGCATTGCGACATGCTGCTCGTCGGCGATTCGCTTGGGCAGGTCATTTACGGCCTGCCGCATACGGTCGCAGTGACGATGGAAATGATGGCAGCCCACGGCGCTGCAGTGGTTCGCGGCAGCTATCACGCGGCGGTTATCGTCGATATGCCGTTTGGCTCTTATGAGGCGTCACCAGAACAGGCATTCACCAACGCCGCGCGGTTGCTCAAGGAAACCGGTGCAGCGGCTGTAAAATTGGAAGGCGGCAAGGTGCTCGCCCCCACTGTCGAATTCCTGACCTCACGCGGCATTCCGGTCATGGCGCATGTCGGCCTCACCCCGCAAGCGGTCAACATATTGGGCGGCTATGGCGTTCGCGGCAGAAGTCCTGAAGAAGCAAAATCGCTTGTCGAAGATGCAGTCGCTATGTCGGATGCAGGCGCGTTCGCCATGGTCATCGAAGGCGTGCTTGAGCCGATTGCTATCGAGATAACCAACAAAATCGCTTGCCCAACGATCGGCATCGGCGCGTCGGCTCAATGCGATGGGCAAGTTCTGGTCACCGAAGATATGCTGGGCCTGTTCGACCGAGTTCCCAAATTCGTGAAGAAATTCGGCAATATGGGTGTGTCGGTCGAAGAAGCGGTGCGCGAATATGCAAGCGGCGTCCGCGACCGCAGCTTCCCCGGCCCCGATCAGCTATATCAACCTGCTTAATGCAGGGCTGGTTAATCGCGCCGACTCCCGCTAAGGACGGCGGCGATATCATGTTTAATATTCCCCGACTGACAAACGCGCCGGAAGCGATGAGGCTTTCCTGCGCGAAGTGGACGATGCGGTCCGCGCAAGTGATCTGACCAGTTTCTGGACTCGTTATGGCCGCTGGCTGCTGCTCGTGCTGGTGGTAGGGCTGTTGGCGTTCGGCGGCTGGATTGTTTACCAGAACCAGCAACAAGCTGCAGCTGACAAGCAAAGCGAAGAATTTGTGGACGCGATGGATAAGCTGCGTGCAGGGCAGGAAAAAGAAGCCCGTGCCAAACTTGCGACGCTCGCAAAAGCAAAACAGCCCGGCTACCGTGCAATGGCGCAGATGGTCGAAGCCAATCTGCTTGGTGAAGATGGCAAGACCAAAGAGGCGATTGCCATTTATAAGCAGGTCGCTGGTGACAGCAGCCTGCCCCAAACCTTCCGCGATCTGGCGCTGTTGCGTCAGACGAGCGCCGAGTTCGACAAACTGGCACCGCAAGTCGTCATCGACCGGTTGAAACCGCTGGCAACCGCAGGCAATCCTTGGTTCGGCAGCGCAGGCGAATTGACCGCGATAGCCTATATGAAACAGGGCAAGGAAAATCTGGCCGGTCCGATATTTGCGCAGATCGCCAAACAGGAAGGCGTGCCGCCGACAATACGCAGCCGGGCACAGCAAATGGCGGGTGCACTTGGCATCGACACCGTTCAGGTTGATGAAAAGCGAAATGCGGCAACGAACGCAGCGCAAGGTTCCGCAGCTGGCGAAACGGCCACAGGAGAGTGAAGTTGAATATTAAAGCAAAACTGATTTTGGCACTCGCCGCATCGGCATCGCTTGGCGGTTGTGCCGTGCTGGATAGCGTTCGCGGCGACGCGGGCAAGAAAAACAACACCCCGACGGTCGGCAATCGCGTCGACATATTGGGCGGCGAGCGCGATATGGAAGTCGATCCCGCGCTAGCTAACGTATCAGTGATATTGCCGCCAGCAGTCGTAAACGACGCGTGGCCGCAGCCCGGCGGCAATGCATCCAAATCACCGGGACATATCGAGCTGGGTCAAGGCTTGGCGCAAATTTGGAGCGCGACGGTAACCGGCGCAAATCCGCGCGCACGGCTTGCGGCAAGTCCGGTCATCAGCGACGGCCGCCTTTATGTCGTGGACACCACCGCTCGCGTCACCGCATTCGATGCCAATAGCGGCAGTCAAATCTGGTCGAATGCGCTTGAAGTCGAAGACGATGGCAAGCCCTCGCGCTTCGGCGGTGGCGTAAGTGCAACCGGATCGATGGTATTTGCCACCAACGGTGTCGGCGATGTCGCTGCGCTTGCCGCTGATACGGGTGCGTTGAGCTGGAAGAAACGTCCTGCCGGTCCGCTTCGCGGCGCGCCGACGTTGTCGAACGGCAATGTCTATGTGATGACGCAGGATAACCAGATTTATGCGTTGCGCCAGACCGACGGCGAAGCCCAGTGGAACGAGGCTGGTCCGGTCTCAGCCTCTGGTATTTTCGGTGTGGGCGCACCCGCGGCAGCACAGGGCACCGTGATTGCCGGCTATTCCAGCGGTGAACTCGCGGCCTATCGATATGAAAATGGCCGTAGCCTTTGGAGCGACACTTTGTCGCGCACCGCGATGTCGACCAGTGTTTCGACGCTAACCGATATCGACGCCGATCCGGTGATCGACCGCGGCCGGGTGTTTGCGCTCGGTAAGGGCGGACGCATGGCGTCCTATGAACTTGTTACGGGGCAACGCATCTGGGAAATCAATATTGCGGGTATCTCGACTCCGGTATCAGTGGGCGAATGGGTGTTCGTGATGACCGACGAAGGAAAATTGCTATGCGTCGCGCGGTCAAGCGGCAAAATCCGCTGGATTTCGAAGCTTCAGCGTTATGATAATGAAGAAAAGAAAAAAGGCCCGATCAGCTGGTATGGCCCGGTGCTCGCCGGTGGTCGCCTTTTGTCAATCAATTCGCGCGGTCAGCTTTGGGCGGTTTCGCCTGCCGACGGCACATCTTCGCAGGTGGTCGATATGAAGGCCGACGTTTCTTTGGCACCGGTAGTCACTAACCAGACATTATATGTGCTAGACGACGGCGGACGCATTTCCGCGTTTCGCGGATAATAAAAGGAAATAACGGCATGTTGCCGACGGTAGCCATTATCGGTCGGCCCAATGTCGGCAAGTCGACTTTGTTCAACCGGCTGGTTGGCAAGAAGCTGGCGCTTGTCGATGACACGCCTGGCGTGACCCGCGACCGGCGGGAGGGCGAGGGACGGTTGTTCGACCTTGAATTCACCATTGTCGATACGGCTGGCTATGAGGATGAGGATCCTGACACACTGCCGGGCCGAATGAGGATGCAGACCGAAGCGGCGATTGCAGGCGCGCAAGCGGCGTTATTTTTGATCGATGGCCGCGTGGGTGTGACTCCGCTAGATGAGGAAATCGCGCGGTGGCTGCGTAGCAGCGCTACGCCGGTAGTGCTCGCGGTCAACAAGGCCGAAGGCAAGCAAGGCGATAACGGTATCCTCGAAAGTTACGCGCTTGGCTTTGGCGACCCAATCGCGATCAGCGGCGAGCATGGCGAGGGCATGGCCGACCTGTTTCAGGCGCTGTTACCGCATATCGACGGAGGCAAGTTCGAAGAGGTCGATTCTGAAGCGCCCGACGCCATATTGAAGCTGGCCGTGGTCGGGCGCCCCAATGCGGGAAAATCAACGCTCATCAACAAATTGCTGGGCGAGAACCGCCTGATCACCGGGCCCGAGGCAGGTATTACCCGCGACAGCATCGCGGTTGAGTGGGTCTGGACCGACCCTGCTCCCAAGCAGCGCGAACCCGACGAAGAAGGCAATATCCCGCCGCTGCTCACCGAACGCCGCGTCCGGCTTATCGACACAGCGGGTATGCGTAAGCGCGCCAAGGTGCAGGACAAGCTCGAAAAGCTCTCGGTCGCCGACGCGCGCCATGCCATCGACTTCGCCGAGGTCGTGGTATTGTTGCTCGATGCCACCAAAGGCCTCGAGGTGCAGGATTTGAAAATTGCCGACCATGTCATCCAGGAAGGCCGCGCGCTCATTATCGCGATCAACAAATGGGACATAGCCGAAAACGGCAGCAGCCTGTTTCAAGGTATTCGCGGCGCTTTGGAAGAAGGCTTGTCGCAGCTGAAGGGCGTGCCGATGATCGCAGTGTCGGCTGCGACGGGCAAAGGCCTGGACCAAATGATATCGGCTGCGTTCGATGCGCGTGAGGCGTGGAACAAGCGCGTGCCCACCGGAATCCTCAACCGCTGGTTCGAGGCGGCAATTTCGGCAAACCCGCCGCCTGCCCCTGGCGGCAAGCGGATCAAGCTGCGGTATATGACCCAAGCGCGCAACCGGCCGCCGACGTTCGTTATTTTTGGCAACCGGACCGATGAACTGCCCGCCAGCTACGCACGCTATTTGCTCAACGGTATCCGGCGCGATCTCGATTTTGGCGCGGTTCCGGTCAGGATAAACTTCCGGTCTTCAAAAAATCCGTTTGCCGACAAGGATTAGGAGCGCCGGGAGAGTTTCCCCAACAGATTATGTCAACGCTCTGTTTACTTTTGACAGTGTAAAAGAACCCGACAGGAATATATTACCGCCTGTTTGTGGAGATCCAAGTTGAACGAGCAGCCAGACGATCTGATTGATTGGAAGACCTTTACCGAGACCCGCAATCTTCTGGGTGCCGGTTTTGTGCGGATTCTCGGATATTTCCGCGAGGATGGCACCAAGTCGGTCGCCGCCATCGAAGAAGCGATGCGGCTTAAAGATTCGTCCAAGCTGGTGATGCCCGCGCATACGCTGAAGGGTGAATCGTGGCAGTTCGGCGCAGATAAACTAGCGCTGCTCGCCGAAGAAATCGAAGTTGCGGCCCGCCATTATGTCGAAATCCAGATCGATCCGTCAGAATTGGTGGAAAAAATTGTCCGCTTGCGACCCGTTTTTGAAGCGACTCTGGCTGCGCTCGAAACCGAGGTCAGCCCATTGGTCGAACGCCGCCCGGCGAGCTTTGGCCAGCGCAATGCCCTTGGCGGAATGAGCTACGGCTGATTATTCTTCCGGCGGCTTTGACTGCAACTGAACGTAATTTTCCATCCCCATTCGCGCGATCATGTCGAATTGTTTTTCGAGAGTATCGACGTGCTCTTCCTCGCTTTCGAGGATTTCGGCGAACAGATCGCGGCTGACATAATCGCGCACGCTTTCGCTATGTGCGATCGCGTCTTTCAGCAGCGGTAACGCCTCATATTCGAGTTCGAGATCAGCTTTCAGTATTTCCTCAACGGTCTCACCGATGCGCAACCGGCCAAGCAGTTGGAAATTGGGCAAGCCATCGAGAAATAATATCCGCTCCGCCAGCTTGTCGGCATGTTTCATTTCGTCGATCGATTCGTGCCGTTCGAAATCCGCAAGCTTGGCGACACCCCAATTATCGAGCATCCGGTAGTGCAACCAGTATTGGTTGACCGCGGTCAGCTCGTTCTTGAGCGCCTCGTTCAGATATTCGATGACTTGCGCGTCGCCCTTCATGGCATTCTCCTGTTTGCAACTGCAGCAAAGCATAAAGCCAAAATTGATACAGGAAAAGGCCTAACCCCGCAGAAATGTAGGGTTTTTCGTAAAGCTATTGCTAAGCGGTTGCAGGGCCGGCACTGATAATGTTTCGCGCAAACGACAGGCATTGACCGCATTTGGGTTTGCGACCCAGACGCGCAAATACATCGTTGGCACGTTCCGACCCGCAACGCACTGCGGCGCGCAAATCTTTTTCCCGAATGGCATTACACACGCAAACAACCATAGAATCGCTCCTGATTGCACAAGAATAACGTTAATGCGAATTGATTGCAATAGCTTTAACGGCGCAACGGTTGCACCTTTATCCGTGCGAGCGATCGCCACAACCATTCAAGTGGACCGTAACGGAACCTTTCCAACCACGGCTTTGACCACAGTAGCATTACCGCCCACGCGCCAATCACGAAAAACCACAGTTCAACACGACCCAAATGACCATATAGGCTGAACCCATAACCGTAGAATATTGTCGTCATAGCAATACTTGTAACGAGATAATTGGTGAACGCCGCCTGCCCCGCTGCCGCTACACTCGCGATGAAGGCACTTCCGGCATAGCGCCCAATGACCAGCATCAACAAGGCGGCATATCCGATGGTCAGCATCGTCCGCGGTATCGCACTCCAGATGAAAAAGGCTGCAATCGCTGTGATCTTGTCATAATTTGCCATCACAACCATGGCCGCAACCAGGCCACTCAATATCAACCCGGGGATAATCATTTTTCGCGCCCAGCGAACATAGTCGGCGCACTCCCACTCACCTGTCAGAAACCCGTTTTTTTTCATCGCCATACCGAACATCATCAGCGGCAGAGTTTCGCCGACACTTTGCAGCATGCCGCCAAAAGGCTTGCCCCAATTTCCCAGTTTGTCGGCGACGATCCCGCCATAATCGCCGCGATGCAACGCCAGCTGCTTCGCGGTGCCGAAATCGAAATCGGCACTCGCCATGATGTCCTTATATTGTTTCACCAAATCTGCAGATGCGCCGGGCTGCGTAGCGAAGAACTGCATCACTTGCAGACCGACAAATTGCAGACCGAACAGCACTAGATGAACGCTGAAAATTATTAAGGCCCATTTTATCAGGCGGCGCGGTTCCCATTTGCGAAACAGGAAAGCGAGACAGCCAACAGCGGCGTAAAGAAACAATATGTCGCCGAACCAGATGAAGTAGAAATGCGCGAGGCCGAAGATGGCAAGCCAGAGCATCCGCGAATAATGCACCTTCGCCGCGCTTTCTTGCTTAGCATCGGCGCGCTCGATAATGAGCATCATGCTGGCGCCGAACAATAGCGAAAAGAAACCGCGCATCTTTCCGTCGAGCAGCACGTAAGAGATAACCCACGCTCCGCGCTCGGCGGTGGTCTCGCCGCCATACGCCAGCGGCGTGATATACGCCCAGAATGGCATCGCAAAGGCAACAATGTTCATCGCCAAAATGCCCATAACGGCAAATCCGCGCATCGCGTCCAGACTGATGTGGCGAACCGCCCCCGAAGTTCCTTCCATTCACTTGAACCCTTAGCAATGTCTGTACGACACCACAGCCTTACCACCATACTGACAGCGTTCCAGCCAAAGCGTAAGCCGCGCCGCATGACTGACAAAAGATTTGGAAAAACTATCCCTAGCAGCCGTCTGCGCCGCCTCGGGCATTTCGGCGGCCTCGCAGCTGGTATCGCCGGCAATGTTGTCGCAGGTGGCGTGCGCGAATTGGCCAGCGGCAAGCGCCCGCGGATGTCCGAGCTGATGCTCACCCCCGCCAATGCGTTCAAGGTGACGGGCAAGCTTGCCGAAATGCGCGGGGCAGCGATGAAGCTCGGGCAATTGCTGTCGATGGACAGCGGCGATTTCGTTCCACCTGAACTAGCCGAAATTCTTGCCCGGCTGCGCGCCGATGCCGAGCCGATGACCGATGCGCAACTAGCGAAGATATTGGTAACGCAATGGGGCGAAAACTGGCGGGGAAAACTGTCCGCATTTGATGCAAGGCCGATTGCCGCCGCTTCCATTGGTCAGGTTCACCGCGCTCGATCGATCGATGGCCGCGATCTGGCGGTCAAAATCCAATATCCACTTATCGCAAACAGCATCGACAGCGACGTCGATAATGCGAGCATGCTGTTGAAGGCAAGCGGGCTTCTACCGCGTCATATCGACATCAAGCCGTTGCTTGCCGAGGCCAAGATGCAGTTGCATGACGAGGCAGATTATGTTCGCGAGGCAGCCTATCTTGCGCGATATGCCAAAGCTTTGGGTGACGATGCGCGGTTTGTCGTGCCTGAAATTTTGCCTGAAATTTCGACGCCGACGATATTGGCGATGACCTATGTTCCGGGCGTTGCAATTGAGCAACTTTCGATGCGGCCGCAAGAAGAGCGCGACCGAGCAGCGCACGTGTTGATGGACCTCGTTTTGCGTGAGCTGTTTGAATTCGGTGTCATGCAAAGCGACCCGAATCTCGCCAATTACCGCTATGATCCGGGGACCGGCAGTATCGTGCTGCTGGATTTTGGCGCGGCGCGCGATGTGTCGCCAGAGATCGAGCAATTCTACCGGCAAATGCTGTCTGCTGGGCTGACCGGAGACCAAGCTAAACTTCGCGGCGCGCTTGAGGATTTCGGACTGATCGATGATCAGATGAGCGCAGGCCACGTCAATTCGGTTACGCGGCTGTTTGACATGATTATCGAGCCGATGCTGCACCAAGGTGCGTTTGATTTTGGCAATAATGGTCTGATGCATGCGATTCGAGATCAGGGCTTCGCGCTGCTCAATGATCGCGCCAATTGGCGCCTGCCGCCGGCCGAGCTGTTTTTCGTTCAAAGAAAGCTCGGCGGCATGTACCATCTAGCGGCAAGGCTGCGTGCGCGCGTGGATATTGGCGCGTTGTTGCGTATCCATCTCGAAAAATCATCTTGAGAAAATCTTATTGATGGCCAGATTTTCATCTGCTATTAACACTGGTGTAGATAAGGTCTCATTCGAAAAGCTGATCGAGGAATATATCGATGTCTGTCATACCATTTCACCACCCCGAGCGTCCCGGAAGCGAATTTCGTCCGTTCAAGGCGTGGCGTCATTTTCAGAATTTGATGGCTGACAAGGAAGATACCGAACAGGTTTTTCACATCATTGCCGCATTGCGTGGCCGCAAATTCCGCGAAGTGGCGGGCAATTTCTGGCATAGCGAAAAGGGGCAACGGCTTCTCGCTTCAAACGAACGGCTGATCGATATTCTCGACGATCACGACACGTTGAAGAAGCTTCCCGCGGGTACTGTCGGTCGCGCTTATGTCGACTTCATGGAACGCGAGGGTCTCTCCGCCGCCGGTCTTGAGGCCGAATATGGCAAATTCACGCAAGCAGGCACGCGCTTTGAAGATGGCATCGACCGCTATGGCGACCGTCTGCGCGACACACATGACCTGCACCATATCCTCACCGGCTACGGCCGCGATGCGCTTGGCGAACAATGTGTGCTTGCATTCACATACGCGCAGCATCGCAATCTGGGCGTCGGCTTTATCGCTTATGCCGGCGGTTTCGAACTGAAACGCCGCGTCGCGCCATCTGCACCAATCATGGCCGCGGTCCGCGAGGGCCACCGGATCGGCAAGGCAGCGAAAAATCTGGTGCATGAAGATATCATTGCATTGCTTAAAGAACCGCTGGCCGATGCACGGAAGCGTTTGGGAATTGCAGAGCCGGTTGCGTACAAGGCGGCGCACGAAGCAATGCGTTCAGGTGGGATCGACCCGTACAATTTGCTCGCGGCAGCCGCCTGACTTTTACGCCAATGAACGATTGCAAAAAAACATCGCCTGATAGATTATAGTGGAAAGTCGCGCCGTTAGCGCGGTGTAAAGTCCAAAAGGGCTGCGCCGCACCAATTGGGGAGCGCGCATCCATGCCCGACAATTTCGTCGACGTCCGCAACGCAGCGAACTGGCAAAACCATCATGAAAATGTGAAGGTTCCGGTCGCAAAAGTTTTGACCGTTCATAATGATGTTTCTCAAGCCCAATCGCTGGACGGTATGAAAGCGACTGCTGCAAGGCTGCAGCAGGTCATTCGTGATGCCTTGGCGGCAGGAAAGCGAATTCGCGCGGTTGGCGCGCATTGGTCGTTCTCGGATATCCCGGTGGTCGCCAACGGATGGATAATTGAAACCAATAAACTCGATTGGCGCTTTGGTTTCAGCGCTGGCGATATGCACGCGCAGGCCGGGGTCACGCATGACGAGCTATTGCTCTGCCAGTGCGGCACGTTGATTGCGCGGATCAACGAGACACTCGAATCGCCAAATTCTGTGCTTCCGAACGGCCAACGCCGCCGCGCCTTGCGCACTTCGGGCGCAAGCAATGGGCAGACGATCGCTGGCGCACTTGGCACCGGCGTGCATGGCTCGGCCATCGATGTCGGCGGCATGGAAAGCCAGGTCGTGGGTATTCAATTGCTTACCGCCAACCGCAACATGTGGATCGAACGCGCCAGCGCGCCAGTGATGAAAGACAATTTCGCCGCAAAGTTGGGCGCTGAACTGGTGCGTGACGACAATCTTTTCGAGGCGGCAATTGTCAGCCTGGGGTCGCTAGGAGTTGTCCACTCGGTGCTGATCTGTTCGACCGGGCGCTATCTGCTCAATTCGTCACTGCGGCGCATTCGATATGGTAAGATCAAGGCCGCGCTCAATTCGTTGGAATTTACAGGCTCAGGCATCCCTGACGAAAGCCGCCGCCCGTATTTTTTTCAGGCGATTTTCGATCCCGACGATTTGTGGGAAGATGGCGACCGCGCCAAGGTTTTCTGCACGGTTCGCTACAAGGAAATATGCCCGCCGGGCTATATGCCGAAATATAATCTCAAAAAGGAAAATAGCGACGGCACCGATTTGCCTAAGCTTATTGGCGACATCATCAAACTTGACCCGGCACTGCGCGATCTAGCGACATGGCTGTTGATGGAAATCATGCTCAAGGAGCAGAATGAAGCAAATAAACCAGAAAAATGGAAAACCCCGGGACAGGCCTACGCATTCACCGATGCACGACGCGGGGTCGCGAGCAGTGGTTTCGGTGTGCCTCTGCCGCAGGTCACCAACGCGCTCCAAATCATGGCCGAGGCGTTCCTTTTGCACAAAAAAGCGGGCGTGGTGCTGACGTGCCGCTACGTGCAGAAGTCGCCCGGAATATTGTCCTTCACGCGGTATGATCCGACCTGCGTCATTGACATTGACGGCATTGATTCCTCTTCGACGCAAAAACTGATCAAGCTGGTAGCACAAAGGTTCGAGACCGCAGGGATGCCTTTCACGATGCATTGGGGAAAGACGAATCACCTGACCAAATCAAGGGTGCGCGCGGCCTATGGCGGCAATGTCGACCGCTGGAATGCGGCGCGGCGGATTCTGCTACCCGATCAGGCCGAGCGAAATGCTTTTTCAAACGATTTCATTGATGCAGTTGGTCTAAACGCCTGAGTACAAGAAGAAAAAAATAGCGGCTGGAACTTGCCCCTAACCGTCAAGCGGCTAAGGTCGGGCAATGCTGTCGACGCTGACCCCCCACGCCGCCGCGTCCATATTGCTTGCTGTTCTGGTTTTTTACGCCTTCGCGACCGAAAAGCTGCGCGTCGAGATTGTCTCGCTACTGACCATCGGCGTCATCGCGCTTGGCCTCTATTTCTTCCCTATGCCCGATATGGTGCCCAATCAGGGGCTGGTGCTGGCCTTTGAAGGCTTTGGTCACCCTGCGCTCATCACAATCTGCGCGCTGATGATCATGGGACGCGGGCTGGTGGTCACCGGAGCGCTAGACCCGGCGGCGCGGGCGCTGCGTACGGTATGGCGGTTTAACAACCAGCTTGGGCTGCTGGTGACCTTGTTGCTCGCCTTTGGCATGAGCATGATGATCAACGACACGCCGGTGCTGGTGCTGCTGCTTCCAATATTAACCCAGCTGGCTATGCAGGGCGGGATGCCAGCCTCGAAAACGCTGATTCCGGTCAATTCGGCCGTGCTGATCGGCGGGATGGCGACAACAATTGGCACTTCGACCAATTTGCTCGTGGTGTCGATCGCGCAGGATCTTGGGATGCCTGCAATCGGGGTGTTTCATTATACCCATCTCGTCCTGATCGCGGCGGCCGTTGCCTTGCCCTATATCTGGTTGGTCATGCCGCGCCTGTTAAGTGGGACCGAAATTGAGCAAGCGCAGGAACGGCACAATTTCCTCGCAACTTTCCGGATAAGCGAGACGTCGCCGCTTTTGGGCAAATCACAAAATGAGTTGGCAAAAGTCCTCCCTGCCGATTTTCGTTTCCTATCCGAAATGTCCGGTCCCCTTGCTGGCAGCATGCGACTTTCGGTGAAGGCCCCGCGCGATGCCTTGATCGAGGCGGCACGCATTTTGGGGGCGAACGCAGCGCCGGCATGGCTGAGCGAACGTCTTTCCCGCGAGGCAGCGGCAAGCCGCCATGACATCGTCATTGCTGAACTTGCGGTTACGAATGACTCGCGGCTGGTTGGCCGCACCTTGCAGAACGCGGGGCTTGAAGGTTTAGCGGTGCTTGGCATCGATCAGGCCCGCCGATTTATTCACGAATATCGCGAGAAAACTGCCGATGCGCCATTGCGTGAGGGAGATGTGGTGCTGGCAATGGGCACCGAAGAACGCTTACAGATATGGGCGCAGGAAGATGCACTTTTGTTGCTTGCCGGAGTCAAGGAATTGCCGCGGTCTAACAAGGCACCGCTGGCACTGGCAATCATGGCGCTTGCTGTGGGGATTGCGAGTTTCGGATTGATCCCGATTGCGATTACTTCGCTCGCAGGCGCGGTTGCGATGTTCCTTACGGGTTGCGTCAAGTTTGAGCGTGTTGGCCGGGCGCTTTCGGCGAAAGTGATCGTGCTGATCGCGGCCAGTATCGCCATCGGCAAATTGTTTCTGGTCAGTGGTGCAGCAGACTGGATTGGTCAGGGGCTGGCGCAAGGTTTGCAATATGCAGCGCCAGCGGTGGTGATCGCGGCGGTGATGTTGTTTGTTACCGTGCTTACCAACTTCGCTTCGAACGCAACTGCGGCGGCAGTTGGAACGCCAATTGCCTTTGCCTTGGCAAAGCAGCTCGGTATGCCCGTGGAGCCTCTGGTTCTGGCAGTGCTCTTCGGGTGCAATCTATGCTACGCCACTCCCGTTGCCTATCAAACCAACATGCTGATCATGGCAGAGGGCGAATATCAGTTCCGCGACTATATGCGCACCGGTGTTCCTCTGGTGCTGATCATGATTACGACGCTGTCGACATTGTTGGTGTGGCAGTACGGTCTTTAACGCCGGTCCTTGCGGATCATCAGTTTGAGGCCAGACCAGACCGCGTCCACCGCGCAGACCTTGACGTCGACGAGGTCGGTCGAAGGCAATATGACCGCGCGAATTGCGTCTTCGGTGATATCTGTCGGGACTTTTGAGGCCTTTTTCGGCCAACTTACCCAGATTAAACCCGCAGGTTGCAGGAGTGGTCGGAGAATTGAAAGCTTCGCCTCCATATCTGCGCGTTCGGTCACGAAGATGTGCGCTGCGTCGATGCCGGCTTCAGGTGCGGCGAGATATACCAGATCAGGAATATCGATTCCGGCAAGCACGCTACCTGGCATCGCATCAAACCAGACGCGCATGCCGGGCTTCAGCGATAGCTTTTTGCCGAGCGGCGTGCCGGAATAGCCTGCTCGGGAGGAAGCAGGCGGCATGTTTTAGGCTTCCATCCAGTTTTTGAAGAAACTCTCATGCGCGGCGCGGAGGGCGATGAGGGGAACATCGAAGCCCGGACCCTTTATCGACATGCCGCTTACCTTCCCAATCCGCGTCATTCGCAAACCTGCCGCTTGAATGGTATCTGCAACGGCGCTGGTCACAATATAGCGCGCCTGATCTTCGCCAAAGGCAGTAAAGTGGTCGCCGATTTCTTCAAGATAGCAGCCCTTGCCGCTCGCCAACGCCATTTCTGTCAAAGCAACGAGCAGGCCGCCATCTGCGATATCATGCACTGCGTTGACTTTGCCTTCATGAATCAACTTTCGAACGAATTCGGCATGGGCTTTTTCTGCGGCAAGATCGACGACCGGCGCATCACCATCTTCACGTCCGTGCAACTCGCGCAGCCAAAGCGATTGACCGAGATGTCCGTTGTTGTCGCCAATGACGAAGATTGCATCCCCCTCCGCCTTGAACCCAATCGTCGCCATCTTGCTCACGTCTTCGAGCACACCCACGCCGCCGATAGCAGGAGTCGGCAAGATCGCGCTGTCGCCGCCCGTGGCTTTGCTTTCATTGTAGAGCGACACATTGCCTGACACGATCGGGTAATCGAGCGCTCGACAGGCGTCGCCCATGCCTTCGAGGCAGCCGACGATCTGCGCCATGATTTCGGGACGTTGCGGGTTGGCAAAGTTGAGGCAATTCGTAATCGCCAGCGGCTTTGCCCCGACGGCGCAGATGTTACGATATGTTTCGGCCACCGCCTGCTTGCCGCCTTCATAGGGGTCGGCGTAGCAATAACGCGGGGTGCAGTCGGTGCTCATCGCCAGCGCACGGTTGGTGCCGTGAATTCGCACCACTGCTGCATCACCACCCGAAAGCTGCGCGGTATCGCCGCCCACCTGCGAATCATATTGCTGCCAGATCCAAGCGCGTGAGGCGAGATCGGGGCACGCCATAAGCTTCAGCAAATCCGCGCCGATGTCGGTGCTTCCGCGGATATCGCCAAGCGGTGCAACCTTGGCCCAGGCCTTATATTCTTCCTTCGACGCGGCAGGCCGGTCATACAATGGCGCATCTTCAGCGAGCGGTCCTAAGGGAATATCGCAAACAACTTCGCCCTTCCACGTCAACACCATATGCCCGGTGTCGGTAACTTCGCCGATCACCGCGAAATCGAGTTCCCATTTATCGAAAATCGCCTTAGCAAACTCCTCACGCCCGGGCTTTAAAACCATCAACATGCGTTCCTGGCTTTCGGACAGCATCATCTCGTAAGGCGTCATGCCCTCCTCGCGGCACGGCACCATGTCCATGTTGAGAATTATGCCAGCCTTGCCGTTGGTCGCCATTTCGACGCTTGAGCTGGTCAGTCCAGCCGCGCCCATATCCTGAATCGCAACAATAGCGTCCGACGCCATAAGTTCGAGGCACGCCTCGATCAGAAGCTTTTCGGTGAAAGGATCGCCGACCTGAACGGTCGGGCGTTTTTCTTCTATATCGGCGCCAAAGTCGGCGCTCGCCATCGTCGCACCGTGGATGCCGTCGCGGCCAGTCTTGCTGCCGACGTAGACGATCGGATTGCCAACACCCGTCGCGGCGGAATAGAAAATCCTGTCCTGATCAGCGATGCCGACAGTCATTGCGTTGACGAGGATATTGCCGTCATACGCCGGGTGGAAATTGGTCTCGCCACCCACCGTCGGCACACCGACGCAATTGCCATAGCCGCCGATACCGGCAACCACGCCTTGCACCAGATGCTTCATCTTGGGATGATCTGGCCGCCCAAACCGAAGCGCATTCATATTGGCAACCGGCCGCGCGCCCATTGTGAACACGTCGCGCAAGATGCCGCCAACGCCGGTCGCCGCACCTTGATACGGTTCGATGTAGCTTGGGTGGTTGTGCGATTCCATCTTGAAGATTGCGGCCAGCTTGGTGCCGTTCGGACCTTCGCCGATGTCGATAACGCCTGCATTTTCGCCAGGGCCGCAAATCACCCAAGGGGCCTCGGTCGGCAATTTCTTCAGGTGGATACGCGAGGATTTGTAGCTGCAATGCTCCGACCACATCACCGAGAATATGCCAAGTTCGACCATATTGGGCTCACGCCCCATAGCGGTCAGTATCCGCGCATATTCTTCTTCATTCAGACCATGGTCGGCGACGATTTGGGGCGTGATTTCGGACATGCGATGGCCTTAGCGAGACCACCCTGATTTATCCAGCCTGTTTGATTTGGATCACGCAGAGGCGCTGATTGCGAAAAGCCAATCGCCTCGGTCCTTACGCCTCGGCGTGAAATAAAATCCGTACCTTCAATTGTCACCCGCGACTTGATCCGGGGGTCCATGGTCAAACTTGGCGGTTTACGCTTCAGAATGAGACCTTGGATCCCCGCTTTCGCGGGGATGACCAAAAACACGTAATTGCTGCTGTAATGGCAATGCCCAAAAAGATAAATGGCCGCTGGTATTGCTACCAGCGGCCACTGCGTCTGATGTTGGAAGTCCTTGACCCGAAGATCATTCTTTCCGCTCTCTGACGTCCGGTTCCCCAACTTGGCCCGAAGGCCATGTTGGTTCGCCTTGGTACTGTGGGTATCCTATCCGGCGTTGCTCCACTTGCGTGTCGCCGCACATGATATTCGTTGTCTTTGTACCCACCGCCTCTGCCACATTTCCCTGTCTTGCGACCGGTCTGCCTGCTGATTTGGTGACCTGACATTAGAACCATTCCGCTCCGCTTTCCCGTTTCCGTTCCAGCTTTGCATCGTGGCGGTCCTGCCCGATGACTTAAATTTGTCATGAAAACCGAGTCGCGCAAACATAAAAATGTAAAGTTATCCACAGGCAGATAGGTTTGCGGTGGACAAGTTGGAGAACAAGTCTGGAGCCCTTACGAATACGGCCCCCACGCTGTGCATGGAGGCCGTTCGATTCAACCGGGGGCGAGGGAGAGAGGAGGAGAGAGCCCGCCGGTTAAAGTGCGTTTCGGCAATCTCTTGCCGTTGCACACCAAATAGCCACGCGGTGGTTTTGCTGCAATTGCGAAAAGAATTGGGCTAGTTGCGCGTTTTGCAACTAGCCCAATTTCGTGACGGAATGCATGCTTTGCATTCGAATGTAGTTTGGAAATTATGCTTACGGCGCGATCCCGTTACCTGGAAGCGATGCATTAACGATCCCACCGTCGCACGCGATCGTCTCTCCAACGATATAATCACCAGCCCGCGCAGCCAAGAAAATCGCGAGTCCCGCCATGTCTTCAGGCGTTCCAATTCGCGGGAATGGGATATTTTTGGCAACTGCATCGGCATGGTCGCGCGCTGCCTTGTTCATGTCCGACTGGAATGCGCCCGGCGCAATACCGCTTACCAATATATTGTCTTTGACGAGCTCCGCTGCCAGTCGCCGGGTCAGATGGATGACCGCGGCCTTCGAAGCCTGATAGCTATACGTCTGCCATGGGTTGATTTTCATCCCGTCAATCGAAGCGATGTTGATGACCTTGCCGGGACGGTCAAAGCTTGCGGCTGCTTTCAACTGCGGGTGCATCGCTTGCGTGAGGAAGAACAGCGATTTGACGTTGAGGTCCATCACCCGGTCCCAGCCGGCCTCGGGGAATTGGCCAAAGTCTGCGCCCCACGCGGCACCGGCGTTGTTGACCAATATATCAACTTTCTCCTCACGGTCTGCGATTTGCGCCGCTAGCGACACGCACCCATCGACAGTTGAGAGGTCGCATGGCAGGCCAATAACTTGATCGCCCAGCTCGGCGACGGTTTCCTCGATCTGGTCAACCTTGCGCGCGCTAATATAGACGCGGGCCGCACCGGCGGCGAGATAGCCCTCGACGATCATCTTGCCAATTCCGCGCGATCCGCCGGTGACAACGGCAACGCGGCCATCAAGGTTAAATAGTGAATTCAGGTCCATTGGGGTAATCCTCTCAATATCCGTGCATTGTCGCGACGCGGTCGGCGTGGAAATAGGCGTCGCCGAAAAACTCGTTCAGGCTGCGGTCGCGCTTCATATACAGGCCGATGTCATATTCGTCGGTCATGCCGATACCGCCGTGCATCTGCACACCTTCACGCACCGACAGGTTGCAGGCGAGGCCCGCTTTTGCTTTGGCCGCCGCGACATAAAGCTCGGCCTTGGCATGACCTTCGTCGAGCAAAGACTGCGCCTTCAATACAATCGAACGAGCGCCTTCCATTTCGCCATAGAGATGCGCAGCGCGGTGTTGAAGCGCCTGAAACTCGCCGATGACCCGGTCAAACTGTTTGCGGGTTTTGAGATAGTCGAAAGTGATATCCATCGCACCAGTGCCAACGCCGACCATTTCGGCAGCGGCACCGACTCGTCCTGCATCGAGCAACTTCGTCAGCACGCTCCAGCCGCCATCGACCTCGCCGATCACGGCGTCGGCATCGACCTGAACGCCGTCAAGCGTGACATGAGCCGCCATTGCTGAATCGACGAGCCGTGCTGCCTCCATCGACATTCCGGCTGCATCCTTTTCAACCGCAAACAGCGTCAACCCATCGGTCTCGCCAGCGGCACCCGCCGTGCGCGCCACGATGATCAGCATATCCGACGATGCGCCCTGAACCACGAACTGCTTGTGCCCCGTCAGCTTGAAGCCATTGCCGCTTCGTTCGGCCTTGCACGCGATTTTTTCGGGCCGGTGCTTGACGCCCTCGTCTATCGCCAGGCCGATAACGGTTTCGCCACTTAAGATGCCTGGAAACCATCGATCGCGCATTGCCTTGTCGGCAAGCTTCAACGCTTCGACCGCCGCGACCGATGTTGTCAGAAAAGGCGAAGGCGACAGGTTGCGGCCAATCTCTTCAAGCACGATGCCCGCCTCGATATGCCCCATCCCCATGCCGCCCTCGGCTTCGGGAATCAGGATTCCGGTGAAACCCATTTCTGCGAACTGCTTCCACAGATCATGCGAAAATCCGTCCTTGCACTCCATATCGCGAAATTTGCGGAAATGGGTGGTCGGGGCTTCGGATTTCATGAAGTCACGCGCGCTATCGCGCAACATCGACTGATCGTCATTCAATGTCATCGCCATCGGTTAAGCTCCCGGCATTTCGAGGATGCGTTTAGACACGACATTCAGCATGACTTCGCTGGTTCCACCTTCGATCGAGTTGGCTTTGGTCCGCAGCCAATTGCGCGCCTTCGACCCGCCATTCGACCGGTCGCTGTCCCACTCAAGCGCTTGTGAACCGCCAATCGACATCACGAGTTCATTGCGCTTCTTGTTCAACTCGGTCCCGACATATTTCATCAGGTTGGAATAGGCTGGATGTGCCTTGCCCGTTTTCCATTCGTCCATGAACCGTTCACCGTGCGCGCGGAAGGTCAGGTTTTCGACATCGAACAACGCCATTTGAGCGCGAAGCACTGGTTCTTCCGAAAGCACCGCCTTCATCGCCGCACCGATCGAGGTCACGCCGCCATCGCCGCCCATGCCGGATATCATCTCGCGCTCATGGCCGAGCAGATATTTCGCGACATCCCAGCCGCGATTCAGCTCGCCGACAATCTGGTTCTTTGGCACAGTGACATTGTCGAAAAAGGTTTCGCAGAATGGCGAGTTGCCCGAAATCAGCTTGATCGGCTTGGTTGAAACGCCGGGCGTTTCCATGTCGAACAGCAGAAAGCTGATGCCTTGATATTTGTTGGTTTTGTCGGTGCGGACAAGGCAGAAAATCCAGTCGGCCTTGTCAGCATAGCTCGTCCATATCTTCTGGCCATTGACCACCCAGTGATCGCCTTTGTCTTCGCCAAAGGTCTGCATCGAAACAAGGTCGCTTCCCGAACCTGGCTCCGAATATCCTTGGCACCATCGGATTTCGCCGCGAGCGATCTGGTTTAGATAATGCACCTTCTGCTCTTCGGTGCCGAATTTGAGCAATGCAGGTCCAAGCATCCATATGCCGAAACTGTTCAGCGGACTGCGGCAACCAAGCTTTGCCATTTCCTGACGCAGTACTTTGGTCTCCGCCGCAGACAGACCGGCACCGCCATACGCTTTCGGCCAATCGGGAACGGTGTATCCTTTGGCTGCACAGAGATCCATCCAGGTCTTCTGGGCGTCGGATTGGAACTCGAAATCGCGCCCGCCCCAGCAGACATCTTCGTCGCCCTTTGCAGGCGTTCGCATTTCGGGCGGGCAGTTTTCTTCCAGCCAGCTACGCGCTTCGGCACGGAATATTTCAAGGTCGGACATGAAGCTCTCCTGTTAATTGCTTAGCTAAATTTTGGGCTGGCGCGCGGCGAAACGCAAGCGCTTATCGGCGGGCAATGCATGCCGTAACGTCAAAGCGCTGCCGATTGACAGGCAGGGCGGCAGCCCTAGCATAGGGGAAGGAACGAGGAGCCCGACGCGTATGCGATTCGCCGTAAATCTGCCATTAGAGCGGACAGTATGACCACCGCTGCGCAATTGCCGCGATCGTTAAAGGTCATCCACGGGCTTGGCTCGGTCGCTTACGGTATCAAGGACAACGGCTTTTCGGTTTTCCTTCTTATTTTTTATAATCAGGTGCTTGGAATCGATGCCGGAATTGTCGGCACGGTCATCATGGCCGCGCTAATTTTCGATGCGTTTGCTGACCCCATCATCGGTGAAATGTCAGACCGGACTCAAAGCAAATGGGGTCGGCGCCTGCCCTGGTTATATGCCGCCGCGATACCGCTTGGCATCATCTGGATGCTGCTGTGGCATCCACCCGAAATGGGGCAGACCGGGACGATCCTGTGGCTGTTCTGTACTGCAGTTATGGCGCGCACCTTGGTGTCGATGTGCGAAGTCCCGTCGATCGCGCTCGTGCCCGAACTCACGGCCGATTATGACGAACGAACGCGGCTGATGCGTTACCGGTTCCTGTTCGGCTGGGCTGGCGGATTGCTGATGCTGATCTTTGCTTACGGCATTTTCTTTGCAGGCGAAAAGGGCGTGAGCGATCCTGAAGGCTATGACGCATATTCTTTATGGGGCGCGCTGATGATGACTGGCGCGGTGCTCGTTTCGGCACTCGGCCAACACAAATGGGTAGCCAAACAATCACCGCCAGCGCCGCGCGGCGTCGGTCTGGGCCATGCGCTTCGCGAAGTAAAGGCAACGCTTTCAAACCGCGCGTTCCTGTGGCTGGTATCGGCTGCGTTGTTTGCGCTGATTAATCAGGGCATCACTTTTGCACTGACCAATTATCAACTGGCTTTCTTGTGGCAACTCGAGCGGATGCAGATGCTCTATTATGCGCTCATATTGTTCGCCACGGTCATCGTCGCCTTCATCATCGTGCCGCCAATTTCGGCACGGCTGGGCAAGAAAAGGGCGACGATTGTGCTGGCCATCATTTCGCTGATTTTCAATTCGGCGATGTATCTTGGTTGGCTACTCGATCTGGTGCCCGGCGCGCCGGAAAATCCTTCCGTCCCGTTCATGTTCTCGTTCGTGACGATCTCGAATAGCGCCGCGATAGGGATGATGATGCTGACATCATCAATGATGGCGGATGTCGTAGAGGCGTCGCAGCAGGAAACCGGACGCCGGTCCGAAGGGCTGTTCTTCGCGGGCTATTTCTTCATGCAGAAGTGCGCGGTGGGCGTCGGCACATTTATCGCCGGCATGATCCTGACCTTCGCCAATTTCCCGCAAGAGGCGGTGCCAGGCAAGGTCGATGTGGCGGTGCTCGACGGGCTGGCGCTCTATTATATGGTGGCGATGCTGACGCTCGGTATCATCGGTCTTCTGATCCTGCGCCATTTCCCGATTTCGCGCGAAAGCCACAATGAACGACTACGCGTCTTGAACACATCGGCAGAGTCTGCCAGTTAAGCGCGCAATTAAATTAGAAGAGGATAGCGAGTCATGGATTTCGATCTTACGGAAAAGCAGACCTATTGGCGGGACCGGATCCGCGACCATAATGAGCGTTTCCTTCGTCCTCGCGTTGCGGATTACTATGCCGAGCAGGCTCAAGGCAGCCGCTGGAAAGTGCTTCAGGTCGTCGAAGAAGAAAAGTCGCGCGCCAAGGCGGCCGGTCTGTGGAACCTGTTCATGCCGCCGGGCTCGGGTCGTCAGCATGTCGACGACAGCATCGGCTTCGAAGGCCCCGGCCTCACCAACATGGAATATGCTTTGTGCGCCGAAGAAATGGGCCGCATCGGAATGGCCTCGGAAGTATACAACTGCTCCGCGCCCGATACCGGCAATATGGAAGTGTTCCTGCGTTACGGCACCGCCGAGCAGAAGCAAAAGTGGATGATCCCGCTCATGAACGGCGAAATCCGTTCGGCCTTCCTGATGACCGAGCCAGCGGTGGCTTCATCGGATGCAACCAATATCGAAACCTCGATCCGTCGCGAAGGTGACGAATATGTCCTTAACGGCGTCAAATGGTGGTCATCAGGTGCAGGGGATCCGCGCTGCAAGATCGCGATTGTCATGGGCAAGACCGATTTCGAAGCCAAGCGTCATGCGCAGCAATCGATGGTGCTGATGGAACTCGACGCACCGGGCGTTAACATCCTTCGCCATCTGCCGGTGTTCGGCTATGATGATGCACCGCACGGCCATATGGAAATCGAACTGAAAGATGTTCGAATTCCCGCTTCCAACATGCTGCTAGGCGAAGGCCGTGGTTTCGAAATCGCACAAGGGCGCCTTGGACCTGGCCGGATCCACCACTGCATGCGCACTATTGGCGTAGCCGAAGAAGCGCTCGAAAAAATGTGTAAGCGGCTGCAGACCCGCGTGGCTTTCGGCAAGACGATTGCCGAGCACAGCCTGTGGGAAGAGCGCATTGCGCGTGCTCGCATCGACATCGAAATGACTCGCCTGCTTTGCCTGAAGGCAGCTGACATGATGGACAAGGTTGGCAACAAGGGAGCGGCTGCCGAGATCGCGATGATCAAGGTGCAGGCCCCAAACATGGCGCTGAAAATCATCGATGATGCGATCCAGGCGCATGGCGGCGGCGGCGTGTCAGACGATTATGGTCTGGCTTCGGCGTATGCGCATCAGCGGACACTGCGTCTCGCCGATGGACCAGATGAAGTCCACGCACGCGCGATTGCCCGGATGGAACTGGGCAAGCACGGTGCAAGACCGTCGAGCAGCATGTCGAGCGGCGATATCGGGGTGGCCCGGTGAAAGCAGCAGTCTTGATCGAGGCGGGTAAACCGCTTCAAATCGAACAGGTCAACATATCAAACCCCGGGCCGCATGAGGTACTGATCCGCACCGCGGCCTGCGGGCTCTGCCATAGCGACCTGCACTTTATCGAGGGCACATACCCGCACCCGCTGCCCGCCATTCCGGGGCACGAGGCGGCTGGTATCGTCGAGGCCGTCGGCAGCGAAGTGCGCACCGTCAAGATCGGCGACGCGGTCGTCACCTGCCTGTCGGCATTCTGCGGTCACTGCGAATATTGCGTCACGGGCCGCATGTCCTTGTGCCTCGGCGGGGAAACCCGCCGCAAACCGGGCGAAGCACCGCGCCTGACTCGGCCCGATGGCAGCATCGTCAACCAGATGCTCAACCTGTCGGCTTATGCCGAAATGATGCTCGTCCACGAACATGCGTGCGTGGCGATCAACCCCGAAATGCCGCTCGACAAGGCGTCGGTCATCGGTTGCGCGGTCACCACCGGTGCTGGCACGATATTCAACGCGTGCAAGGTAACACCTGGTGAGACCGTTGCTGTCATCGGTTGCGGCGGGGTTGGTCTCGCGACGATTAACGCCGCAAAGATCGCAGGTGCTGGCCGCATCATTGCCGCTGATCCGATCCCCGAGAAACGCGCGCTTGCGATGAAGCTGGGTGCGACCGATGTCATTGACGCGATGGCGGACGATGCGGCAAAGCAGATTCAGGAACTCACCAAGGGCGGCGTCGACCATGCAATCGAGGCTGTCGGGCGTCCATCCTCGGGCGAACTAGCGGTCAGGTCGCTCAAGCGCGGCGGGACAGCGACGATCCTCGGCATGATGCCACTCCAGCATTCGGTTGGACTGTCGGCAATGGACCTGCTCTCGGGCAAGAAACTGCAGGGTGCGATCATGGGCGGCAACCGCTTCCCCGTCGATATCCCGCGCCTCGTCGATTTCTACATGCGCGGGTTGCTCGATCTCGACAGCATCGTATCCGAAACGATTCCTCTGGAGCGAATCAACGAAGGCTTTGACCAGATGAAGCGCGGCGACGCAGCCCGTTCGGTCATCGTGTTTGACCAATGACCGAGCCTACGCCGATTGACGCGCAGACCGCGTTCACCGGAACGGTTGCGCCGACGGGTGCCGACATATTGGACGAGGCCAAACTTGCCGAATGGATGACCGCCAATGTTGCCGGCTTCGAAGGCCCCGTCCAGGCACTGAAGTTTGCCGGTGGCCAGTCGAACCCGACCTATCGGTTGAATGCCAAAAGCGGGTCTTATGTCTTGCGCCGCAAACCATTGGGCGTGTTACTCCCGAGCGCGCATGCAGTTGACCGCGAATATAAAGTGATCGCCGGGCTTCATCCCACCGGCTTTCCAGTCGCGAAGCCTTACGGACTGTGCACCGACGACAGCATCATCGGCAGCTGGTTCTATATCATGGATATGGTCGAGGGTCGGACAATCTGGGATGGCGCAATGCCTGGGTCGAACCCGGTCGAACGCCGCGCGACCTATGAAGCGATGATCGATACTCTGGCGGCGCTTCATAACATCGATGTCGAGGCGGCTGGGCTCTCCGATTTCGGGAAGCCGGGCAATTATTTCGGGCGTCAGGTTGACCGCTGGACCAAGCAATATCGCGCCTCCGAAACCGAAGTGATGCCCGAAATGGAGCGGCTGATCGAATGGCTGCCAAAGACGCTGCCCGAGCAGACCCGAACCAGCGTCGTCCACGGCGATTACCGGATCGATAACATGATTTTCGATGCCAAAAATCCGACTGTCGTTGCGGTACTCGATTGGGAACTCTCGACTCTCGGTGATCCGCTTGCCGATTTTACCTATGTCGCGATGGCTTGGGTCACCGAAAATGGCGGTCGTTCCGGTGTAAAAGACGTCGACCGCGCCGCGCTCGGCATCCCCGAGCTCGATGAAATGGTAGAGCGTTATTGTGCCGCAACATGTCGCGACGGCGTCCCCGACATGAACTGGTATTTCGCGTATAATTTCTTCCGGTTGGCCGGGATCATCCAGGGCATCAAGAAGCGGGTCATCGACGGCACGGCCAGCTCATCGCACGCGCAGGCGATGGCTGAGCGCGTTTTCCCGCTGGCTGAATCGGCATGGAGTTTCGCTAAAAAGGCGGGTGCCTGACGTACAAAACATAATTTGGAGAGAGCAATGTCCTTATTCGATCTGACCGGCAAGGTCGCAATCATCACCGGTTCGTCCCGCGGGATCGGGCAAGCGATTGCCGAAGAGATGGCCGCCCACGGCGCCAAGGTTGCGATTTCAAGCCGAAATATCGGGCCGTGCGAAGAAGTAGCCGCTGGCATTAACGCCAAGCATCCCCGTGCTGCGATTGCGGTTGCGTCCAGCCTTTCGTCAAAAGAAAGCCTGCAGAATCTCGTCGACGAAACGCGTAAAGCTTTCGGCAAGGTCGATGTTCTCGTCTGTAACGCCGCATCGAACCCGCATTATGGCCCGATGGCGACGATCACCGATGAACAGCTGCGCAAGACATTGGACCATAACATCGTATCGCAGCACTGGCTGATCCAGATGGTCGCGCCCGAGATGATTGCGCGCAAGTCGGGTTCGATCGTGATCGTTTCGTCGATTGGCGGCCTGCGCGGGTCACCGATCCTCGGCGCTTATGCGATTACCAAGGCCGCCGATATCCAGATGACCAAGAATCTGGCGCGTGAATATGGGCCGGATAATGTGCGGATTAATTCGATTGCACCTGGACTGGTTAAAACCGATTTCGCCAAAGCCTTATGGGAAAATCCCGAGAATTTGAAAGCCTCGACTTCGGGCGCAGCGCTTGGCCGTATCGGCGAGCCGCGCGAAATTGCAGGCGCTGCGGTTTTTCTCGCATCGGACGCATCGAGCTTTATGACTGGCCAGACAATCGTGGTGGACGGAGGTGTAGTGGTATGACCGGAGCGTTGCAGGGCAAGGTAGCAATAATTACCGGCGCGGGCTCGGGCATTGGCCGTGCGTCAGCCATCCGCTTTGCAGCCGAAGGGGCAATGGTCGTCTTGGGCGACATGGCTGCGTCGGTTCATGATACTGCAGCCATGATCGGCGATGCTGCGACTGCTGTACAAATGGATGCAGGCGATGAGGCCGATGTTGCAGCACTGGTTGCCAAGACACTCGAACTCCATGGCCAACTCAACATCGCCTTTGCCAACGCAGGTATCTCGGGCGGGATGGAAGGCATTTTCGACAATACGGTCGAAAATTTCACTCAGGTCCTCAGAGTCAATCTCATCGGCCCGTGGCTGATGGTCAAACACGCGGGCAAATTGATGGCCGATGCAGGCAATGGCGGCTCAATCATCCTCACCGCAAGCGTTGCCGGTATCCGCTCGGGTGCAGGCGGCCCGCCTTATTCGGCGTCGAAAGCGGGCGTCATCAACCTTGCCAAGGTCACAGCCCAGCAACTGTCAGGCACGAACGTCCGCTGCAACGCGATCTGCCCCGGCCTCACCGAAACCGGAATGACCAAGCCCACGTTCGATTATGCGAGGGAAAAAGGCGTCACCGAGAAAATCGGCCGCCTCAACCCACTTCGTCGCGGCGCGCAGCCCGAAGAACTAGCCAATGTCGCCTTGTTCCTTGCGAGCGATCAGGCCAGCTATGTCAACGGACAGGCCATCGCGGTAGACGGAGGGCTATCAAGCTCGCACCCAGTAACCCGCCAATTGACAGGACAAACAGCCGTATGAGTGCCGAAGACCTAGGTTTCCTCCCCGACCGGCTCACACGGATTACGGATTTCATTCATGCGAATTATCTCGACACCGGGAAGCTACCCTTTGCATCGCTGCTGATAGGGCGCGGCGACGACATCGCGCTGCAGTGGAGCTCCGGCGTTGCAGACGACGCAATCTTTCGCATTGCGTCGATGACCAAGCCGATCACTTCGGTCGCATTCATGCAACTGGTTGAGCAGGGCAAAGTCGCGCTGACCGACCCGGTCGCCAAATACATCCCCGAATGGGCCAAATTGGGCGTGTTCGTGGCTGGCGGCGGCAATGTGCCGTTTGTTTCTCGGCCTCCCACATCGCCGATGCGGATCGTCGACTTGCTACGCCACACCAGCGGGCTGACCTACAGCTTTCAGGAACGCAGCAATATCGACGCGGCCTACCGCAAGAGCGATGTCGAAAGCTGGAGCAAGAGCAGCTCGCAAAGCTTCATCGACACGCTCGCGCAAATTCCGTTGGAGTTCGACCCGGGCACCCAGTGGAACTATTCTGTTTCAACCGATGTGCTCGGCATCATCATCGAACGCATCAGCGGACAATCGCTTCCCGATTATTTCCAAGAACATATCTTCGCGCCTTTGGCTATGGAAGATACCTTCTTCAGCGTGCCAGCGGGTAAAGCTTCGCGCATCCCAGAATGCTATGCGTTCGATGCCGAAACCAAGCTGAAGTTGTTCGACAAATCCGGGGCCGAAAGCATCTGGACCAAAGGTTGGTCGTTCAATTCGGGCGGCGGCGGGCTAGCCTCGACCGTGGCCGATTATCACCGCTTTTGCCGAATGCTGCTGAACGGCGGCGCGCTGGACGGCGTCCAAATCATCAGCCCCAAGACATTGGAACTGATGACCGCCAACCATATCCCCGGCGGACAGGACCTGACGCAAATGTCGAAATCGCTGTTCAGCGAGGCGGAAATGGCGGGCATTGGCTTTGGCCTCGGTTTTGCCACTACGATCGATAGCGCGGCGACTTTGACCCCCTGCTCGACCGGAGATTTCTACTGGGGAGGCATGTATTCGACCGCGTTCTTCGTCGACCCGGTCGAGGACATCATCATGATATTCATGACCCAATTGATGCCGTCGAGCACCTATCCGGTGCGCCGCGAGATAAAGACGATGATTTATTCGGCACTCGCGTCTTAAACCGTCTCGGCGGGCGTAATCGCGGCAGGCGCTGGTTTGGCGCGTGCCGCGATCAGGCTGCCGGTTACGATCAATAAAGTCCCCAGCAATACCGGCAAAGTCACCGGTTCGCTAAAGAACAGCCAGCCGAACGCCGCCGCCCAGACAAAGGCGGTATATTCAACGGGGATCAGTATCTGCGCCTCGGCACGTGCGTACGCCCAGCTCAACAAAAGCAACGACATTATGGCGAGCGCCGCCGCCCCCGCCAGCATCGGAGCTTTGTCGACCGGCATCGCAACCAATAACCAAGGCGCGGCAAAGCTTAACGTGACCGCGACGAACAGATTCTGGAAAAACGCGATCTCGATGGGCTTTGCGACCTGTGCCTGCCGCCGCGCGAGGATGAGGTTGTAGGCGAACACGACGGCTGAAAATAGAACCGCCGCCGCACCCCATAAATGATCCGTCGTATAGCCCCCGCTCACCCGACCGGCGATGATGATTGCTACCCCCAACAACCCCGAAACCGACGCCACTATCGCCGCCTTGCCAATGACCTCTCCAAGCATCACGGCGGCCAAATAGAGCGCAATCACTGGCGCGATGAAACTGAGGCCAATAGCCTCAGCCAAAGGCAACACCGTGAGGGACCAGAAAAAGCTGACCGCCATCACCGAAACCACCACGCTTCGCCACAAATGTAGTTTCAACACGCCGGCTTCCGGCCAAGGCTGGCGACTCACGACAAACAGCACGCCCATCAGCAACGAACCCAGCATGTTGCGCCAAATCACCGCATTATACGCCCCCATCGCAATCGACAGGTCCTTCATCGCCGCATCCATCAGCGAAAATGTGCCGATCCCCGCACACGCGATGAGGAATGGAATGAAGGGGCGAGGGTGGAGTTCGGCCATAGGGCGGCAATGGCCGACTTGTCACAGCAACTCAACCCACCGGCGAAATGTCCGGTTAGTTAGCCGATGACCATCTCGTCATTTTCAATTCTGAGCGACCCTGCCTTTGACAGGAAACTCTGTCCGAGCAAAGAGACATCAAGTCCGTGCGGGATGATCACCGCATCGACATTTTGCGCCTCAATATCGCCCAACTGGACCGAGCGAAGCTTTACAGATTTCCCATAAACGTCACCGCCCACGCCGCGCCCGACGACGCGTAAGTCGCCAGCTTGCCATGCTAAACCCAGTGTCTCCGCATCCGTGCCAGTCAAAGCTATTCCGGTCGCGCCGGTATCGACAACGAAGCGGATTTCGGTGTCGTTCACATCGACATCGGCATAAAAATGCCCATTCCCTTGGCGCGCTAAGACTGTTTCGTTTCCTGTATCCGAACTCACATCTTTGGCGGGCTGCGGAGTTGGAACGTTAACTGGCGCACGACCGACCTCGCTAGGTAGTACAGGGTCAACGTCTGGTAAAAACCATCCAGCAGCGCATGCCAGTCCCAAGAGGATGAAGATGCCCGTCCACCGCATGTGCGCCTTGTAGCAACGCGGGTTTAAGCAGGGGTAAACGCCGAAAAATAGCGGTATATCTCATCCTCGCTCCGGCTCGCCGCGTTGCGCCAGCTTGCGGCATCTTTTCTGCTGTTCAACAACTTGCCGTCTGGCGACAGCACCAGCACGAGCGGTGTTCCTTTTACCTTTTTGATACCAAAGCGTTTGGCGATATCCAAATTGCGGCCGCGCCCGGTTTGCGGGACGCCGACATCGACATAAATGATGTCAAACCGGTCGCGTACCATATCAATGAACCGAGGCGTACCCAGCCAACCCGCCAAGCCGACACTGTCGTGGCACCAGTTCGCGCCCACGATGACGATTACCGTTTTCCCGCTTACCCGCGCGCTGGCAAGTGCTGTATCGACATCAGCTTTTGCGTCGCGATCGGCCGAATAGGCCAGCTTTTCGGGAAGTTGGGTTTGAACTGTTGGCTGCGGCGACGGAGCCGGATCAGGCTGCGTAGTTTGGACCAACGTTTGAAGAAGTAAAAAAGCCAGCAACATTACGCGCCTTGACCCGCCAGATCGGCGAGAGCTGCGCCATCAACTCGGAAAACCGTCCATTCATCCATCGGCTTGGCTCCGAGCTTTTTATAAAACTGGATCGCCGGATCGTTCCAGTCGAGCACCGACCATTCGAGCCGAGCACAATCACGCTCGACCGCGATTTTCGCCAAGGCAGAAAGCAATGCCTTACCCAATCCTGAGCCGCGCGCCTCAGGACGGACGAACAGGTCCTCAAGATAAACTCCAGGCTTGCCTTCGAAAGTCGAAAAATTGTGGAAGAACAAAGCAAAGCCTTGCGGCATGCCATCAATCTCGCCGATCAACACCTCGGCATAAGATCGGGCGCCGAACAATCGGTCACCCAACACCGCTTCGTCAAACCGTACTTCGTGCACAAGCCGTTCATATTCAGCGAGGTTGCGAATGAACTGTGCGATTACAGGAAGGTCGGATGGTTCCGCAAACCGGGTTGTAACGCTCAAGCCGCAACCCCGTGCATGTCGTCAGCACTCACGCTCTCGCCCGCATCGATGGCCGCTGCCTTGGCTTCGACCAGCCTGACGATATGCGCGACCATTTCTGCGTCCTCGACATGATGGTCGGTGACGCCAGACAGATAGACCATATGCTTGCCGTTGCCGCCGCCGGTGATGCCGATATCGGTCTCGCGCGCTTCGCCGGGCCCGTTGACGACGCAACCAAGCACCGAGAGCGAGAGCGGCGTTTTGATATGACTGAGGGCGTCTTCGAGTTTCTGCACGGTACGAATGACATCGAAGCCCTGCCGCGCACAGGACGGGCATGATACGACGCGGACACCGCGTGTGCGCAGGCCCAATGCTTTCAGGATTTCATAGCCCACCCGGACTTCTTCTTCGGGTTCGGCCGACAGGCTCACCCGAATAGTGTCACCGATCCCGGCCCAGAGCAGGTTACCCATGCCAATAGAGGATTTAACGGTTCCGCCGATAAGCCCGCCTGCCTCGGTAATCCCCAAATGCAGAGGGCAGTCGACGGCATCGGCAAGGCCCATATAGGCCGCGACGGCAAGGAATACGTCAGACGCCTTCACCGCAACTTTAAATTCGTGGAAATCATGGTCCTGCAGCAGCTTGATATGGTCAAGCGCGCTTTCGATCAGTGCCTCAGGACAAGGCTCACCATATTTTTCGAGCAAATCGCGTTCAAGCGACCCTGCGTTTACGCCAATGCGGATCGCGCAGCCATTGGCCTTGGCGGCGTTAACGACTTCTTTGACTCGTTCGGACGAACCGATATTGCCAGGGTTGATCCGCAGGCACGCCGCGCCTGCATCCGCTGCCTCAAGCGCACGTTTGTAATGAAAGTGTATGTCGGCAACGATCGGCACATTGGCCGCGCGAACGATCTGGCCGAGCGCGGCCGTCGATTCGACATCGGGGCAGGATACGCGGATGATATCAACGCCTGCATCCTCACACCGCCGGATCTGATCAATGGTCGCACCCGCATCAGACGTCAGCGTGTTAGTCATGGTCTGCACCGCAATCGGCGCGTCGCCACCGATGGGAACTTTACCAACCATGATCTGGCGGGACGAACGGCGCGCAATATCGCGCCAGGGGCGTATGGAGGACATGGGTATGATATAGAGGGCACGCGTGACTAAGGCAATTGCTTGCCTGCGACTTCGAATTGTTTGAAAAGGCCGGCAGCGAGGGGCGTGGTATGAGGCAATTTTTAAGTTCAATCTGGTTGCTATTGATACTATCGCTCGGCACACCGCTCGCAGCACATCCCGGCGCGCACGATCATCATAGTAAGGAGAAACCAGTGGCCGCCGAGAAAAAATGGACATTGGTGATTCACGGCGGCGCGGGCAGCATGGTCCGCGACACGATGCCGCCCGAAAAGGACGCCGCCGCGCGCGCCGGACTCACCCGGGCGTTAGAGGCTGGCTCGGCAGTGCTAGGCAAAGGCGGCAGCGCGATGGACGCTGTTTCTGCCGCAATCATGGTCATGGAAAATGACGAAAATTTCAACGCCGGCAAAGGCGCGGTGTTCACCTATAAAGGCGTCAACGAACTCGACGCGTCGATCATGGACGGCAAGACGATGGGCGCAGGTTCGGTGACTGGCGCGCGCTACACCAAAAACCCCATCCTGCTCGCCCGCGCTGTGATGGAAAAAAGCCCGCATGTCATGCTGTCGCGCGAAGGCGCTGACGAATTTAGCCGTGAACAAGGCCTCGAGCAGGTCAGCCCGGATTATTTCGCGACCCCGGAACGCTGGCGGCAGTTAGAGGAACTCAAAGCCAAGAAGCTCGGCTGGTACGACATCGACATGAAATATGGCACCGTCGGCGCGGTCGCGGTCGATAGCGATGGCAATGTCGCGGCGGGCACCTCGACCGGCGGCCTGACAGGCAAACGCTGGGGCCGGATTGGCGACAGCCCAGTCATCGGAGCAGGCAATTACGCAGATAACCGAGCCTGTGCGGTTTCGGCGACGGGAGCTGGCGAGTTTTTTATCCGCCTGGGCGTGGCGCATGAAATCTGCGCACGGATGCGGATGCTCGGCGAGGATACCAAGACCGCTGCCGATCACGTCATGAAAGAACTCAAGCTACTCGGTGGCACCGGCGGCGTGATCGTCGCAGCGCCCGATGGCACGGCAACTTTTAGCTTCAACACACCCGGAATGTACCGAGGCCGGGCCACAAGTGTAGGGGAAATGATGGTCGCTGTTTATGGCGATGAGTGAGGGATAGCGTTTCCCTTCATGGGCGCGGTGCACTAAGCGACGCCGATGAAACGTTTGCTAACTGCCTTCCTCATCATTCTCATGCCGCTGTCACCGGTCAATGCCTATTGGGAATATGGTCATGAAACTGTGGCGCAAATTGCCGAGGCTAATATGTCTGCCAAAGCACGCATTAATATGCAAAGGTTGCTTCGCGCGGCACCGCTGATTGGCACGCCGAAATGCCCGCTGCGCGATATCAAAGATGCGAGCGCCTGGGCGGATTGCATCAAACGTGACCAAATGCGTTGGGGCTATACCGACAGTTGGCACTATCAGAATGTCGATGTCTGCAAGCCGTTCGATCTGAAAAGCGCCTGTGCGCGCGGTAATTGTGTTTCGGCGCAAATCGACCGCAACTCAACGTTACTCAAAGACAAGTCGCTGCCCGCGAATGTCCGTTTGGAGGCACTGGCGTTTCTGATTCATTTCGTCGGCGACCTGCACCAGCCGCTCCATGCGGGCGACCATGAAGACCGCGGCGGCAATGGGCTGAAGGCCAATTATGGCTTTATTTCAGGGTCCAATCTGCACGCGGTATGGGACGGGTTGTTGGCCGACCGTGCGATTTCGGCTGCTCCAAATATTGTCCGGCGTTTCAGTGCCGCCGAGCGCGCTGTAATGGAAGCAGGCACTACGCGAGATTGGAGCGAAGAAAATTGGACGGTGTCGCGCGATAATGCTTATACCCGCGCGGTGGACGGCGACCCTTGCGGACCGCAGCCGGATCAGGTGGTCACTATCGACGAGGCGGATGTTGCAGCATCGCGCTCGGCATTGCGATTGCAAGTCGAACGCGGCGGGTTGCGCTTGGCGCGGTTGTTGGAAGAAGCGTTAGGCTAAGCGCCATAATCACCGCGCCATTTCCAGCCACCCTCTGTGCGTTTGCGTACAATTGCTAATAGAATAGCGGTGACGAAAAGTATCAGCGCAAAGCCGATAATCTTGGGAGCTACGCCACCTTGTTTTGAGATCAGAACTAGAGGCACGAGCGCCAGCGCATATATGCCTAGCAGCAACCATCCCTGCCATTTGAACGGCAGCCCCGCACCATAACCAAGTTTTTTCGCCCGAAACCACGGGCCATTTTCTATGAACATATGCAGCATGCTATCAGCCTCCGTTTCAGCGCCGTGTTGATTTTTTATTTCGATCCAGTTCGCGTTTCAATGCGAACAGTTCGTCCATGTCGATTATTTCCGACCGGTTTTTCGTCCAGCGGATTAACGCTATCGCCCATATCGTCGTCAGGATCAGGAAAAAAGAAACGACTATTCCGAGAACTTTCTGATCATCCATCCCTTTGACATCCAAAGCCGCACTGACCCAAATGGTGCCGAAAACCATGGCAAAAAACGGTAGCATCCAGTAAAACATGTACCGCCAGCCAGCCACGTTGCGTGGAATAATTTTCATGCTCCATTTGCTTTTGTAATAGATGAAAGGCTTATCTTCGTCGCGCATCACAGCTGCCCCTTTGCTGGAGGCCGCCCACGCCTTGGCGCTTCGCTGACCTCCACTTTTACGCCGCGCTTGGCCAAAGCTTCGCGCAAAAGAATTTCAATCTCGGCATTGGCGCTCCGCAAATCGGTCGCCGCCAGCCGCTCGACCGCCGCGAACAGCGCGGGGTCGAGACGGAGCGGAAACGCCTTTTTGGCAGGAACAGACAATGTGCTGATCCTAAGTATACAGCGTGCCGGTGTTGACCACTGGCTGGGTATCGCGCTCTCCGCACAAGACGACCATCAAGTTCGAGACCATCGCCGCACGGCGTTCGTCGTCGAGTTCGACCACATTCTTCGCCGACAGCATTTCGAGCGCCATTTCGACCATCCCGACCGCGCCTTCGACCAATGTCTTACGCGCCGCGACAACCGCTTCGGCTTGCTGTCGGCGGAGCATCGCGCCTGCGATTTCCTGCGCGTACGCGAGGTGGGTGAATCCGCATTCGTCGACGGTGATACCCGCAACGCGAAGCCGCTCCATCAGTTCCATCCGCAATTCGCCGCCGACCTGATCATGATTGCCGCGCAACGTTACTTCCTGATGGGTGAAATCATCATAAGGATAGCGCGCGCCAATAGTGCGCACCGCCGCCTCGATTTGCGCCAGTACAAAGGCCTTGTAGTCATCAACGTCATACAACGCTTGCGCGGTGTCGGTCACTCGCCAGACCACTTGGGCAGCCATTTCGATTGGGTTACCGCGCAAGTCGTTGACCTTGATCTTCTCAGAAATTAGGTTGTTCGCCCGAAGGCTAACCTTCGCTTTGCCAATCCACGGCCAGACCCAGCGCAAACCTTCATTGCGGTCTGTGCCCTTGTACGCACCAAACAATGTGAGCGCGACGCCCTGATTGGGCTGGATCATGTAAAAGCCGACGGAAACAAACAAAAAGGCAAAAATGCTGGCGCCCAGACTGACTATTACCGGCCCAGCGCCGCTTGCTCCGTCGTTTCCGATCAGTTGCGATAATGCCCATCCGAACCAGCCGATACTTGCCAGCATGAGAAGGAGCATCAAGTAGCCATTGAAGCTGCTCGCTATGTTTTCCGAGCTGGCGTTGAGATTATTTTTCGAATCTTCCGTCATCATGACCTCCCATTAAATATGATATCATATTTATATCAATTATAATGGCTGGCAAGCGAAAAACATCGCCACCTATTTCTTGAGTCAAGAGCTTGCTTGATTTCCTCCAAGAATGAGCAATCGAAGCGCACCGACGAGCGCATCTTTGTCGACCCCGTCCTCTCCGCGGGCCAGCGCGAAACCAGCCGCATTCATCGCGCCCATCAGCAATATGGCGATTGGTTTGACGGGTTGCTCGGCAATATGTCCGGCCGCGATCAGCGCGCGGGTCCCGGCCATCACGGTTTTCAACCCCAGCCGCGCGTCAACCTCGCGCCATTTTTCTTCGCCAAACACGGCGGGAGCCTCTATGAATACGATGCGGTGAAAATCTGGCCGTTCGGCAAAATCCAGCGAGATGCGCACGCCCGCCAAGAACGCGTCGAGCACGCTCAGGCCCAGCTCGGGCCGTGATGCTGCTTTTGCATGCGCATCCATCTCAAGTTCAAGTTCTTCGAACACATTTTGGAACAGCGCGAGCTTCGATTCGAAATGGTGAAACATCGCTCCAACCGTCACACCGGCGGCAGCGGATATTTCTCGCGCTGAAGTGCTCGCATAGCCTTTAGTCGCAAAAAGCGCCTTCGCCTTGCCAAGAATGTTCGCGCGGGTTTGGGCGGCGTCTTCCGCTGTGCGTTTAGCCATAGGGTCTATCCCACCGAGTCTCGTTGCATGTTGACTCCAGACATATCATTGTTATGTATATTGCATACGAAAAGAATCGGGTGTGGGGGCAAGTTCATTTTTTGTGTGCCATCCCGTCTTTGAAAAATGCATGTCGGTGAATTGCGACCCCATCGGCAGGCATGTAAGCTCTCCTCTTTCCCGCAAAGAGGAGAGCATTTTTTTCATAGAAGCTACAGTTATTTAGCGCTGCCCATCCCGAAGCATGGGCAGCGCGAATAGGTCATTCACCGGTCGGAAAGCCGCGCTTCTTCATGATATATTTGACGTCCGGGTCGCGGCCACGGAAAGCACGATAGGCCTCAATCCTGTCCGACTCGTTACCCGTTGCCATCAGCATCGCACGGAAGCGCTCGGCAGTTTCTTTGTCCCAGACGTCGCCTTTTTCGGTAAACGCCGCCCAGGTATCCGCATCCATCGTTTCCGACCATAGATAGCTATAGTAGCCAGCCGAGTATCCGTCATCGGCGAACAGGTGATTGAACTGCGGCAGGCGGTGGCGCATCGCCATTTCCTTGGGCATCCCGATTTCGGCCAAAGTATCCCGCTCGAAAGCTGCTGGATCGGTCACCGGAACCGAACGGTTGTGCAGCTTCATATCGAGGATCGCGCTCGACAGATATTCGACCGTTGCAAATCCCTGGTTGAAAGTATCGCTCGCCTTGATCTTTTCGACCAATTCCGCAGGGATAGGCTCGCCGGTTTTGTAATGCTTGGCATAAGTGTTCAGCACATAGGGCGTCAGCAACCAGTTCTCATTCACCTGGCTTGGATATTCAACGAAATCACGCGGGACACCGGCAAGGCCGGGCCAGGTAATATTGTAATTCAGGAAATGGATCGCATGGCCGAATTCGTGGAATAACGTCGAGGCATCGTCGATGCTTATCAACGTCGGGACACCGTCAGCGCCGGGAACGAAGTTGTTATTGTTCGACGCCAGCACGATGTTGTTCTTGCCGCCCAATTTATGCTGGCTGCGATAGGTAGTCATCCATGCGCCCGAACGCTTGCCTGCACGCGCAAAATTGTCGAGGTAGAATAAGCCGATAATATTTCCGTCACGCTTGACCTCGAATGTCCGCACCTTAGGTTCGAACACGGGCACGGTACCAGTGTTTTCGGTGAAGCTCATGCCGTATAATTTGCCGGCGGCGTCGAACATAGCTGCGACCATATTGTCGAGCTGGAAGTAAGGCTTGATCGCCTCCTGATCGAGATCGTATTTCGCCTTGCGAACCTTCTCGGCGTAAAAACGATAATCCCATGGCTCGATGGTGATGTTGTCGGCATTGGCAATCGCCTGCATGTCGGCGACTTCTTCCGCCACCCGCGCGGTGGCTGCTGGCCAGACCTTCATCATCAGGTCCATCGCCTTATCGGGGTCCTTAGCCATCGTATCGGCCATCCGGTAATGCGCATGTGTCGGGAAACCCAGTATTTCGGCGCGATCCTGCCGCAGCTTCAATATCTCAGCAATCGTCGCATTGGTGTCATTGGCGTTTTTGTTATCGCCACGATTGGTAAACGCGCGCCAGACTTTTTCGCGCAAATCACGCCGGGTGGAATTTTCAAGGAATGGTTGAACAGCCGACCGCGTGTTGACAATGGCCCAGCCGGTTTTGCCTTTTGACGTCGCTGCTGCCTTAGTTGCTGCGATAAAGCTTTCTGGCAATCCAGCGAGGTCCGCTTCGCTGGCTAGAAGAATGAATGTTTCTTCATCGGCCAAAACCTTTTCGGAGAAGGTCGAGAATTTCTTCGAAAGCTCGGTTTCGATGTTGATGACTTGAGCCTTTTTGGCAGGATCAAGCAACGCACCGTTGCGAACGAGATTGTCGTAAGTCCGCTCCAGCAAACGCGTCTGCTTGGTATCAAGGTTGAGCGTCGCGCGCGTATCATAAAGATATTTTACCCGCTGAAAATATCGGGCGTCCAACGTGAGCTCGGAGAAAAAGGCACTGACCTTCGGTTCCCATTCACCCTGAATTTTGCGAACTTCGGGATTGGAGAGGTTCGAGCTATGCACGCCCCAGATTGAAAATAGGCGTCCGATTTTTTCGCCTGCCAATTCATTGGCGGTGATGGTGTTATCAAAAGTGATTGCTTCAGGCTTTTCGAGCATTGCCTCGAATTCGGACTTCGACGCATCCATCGCGGCCTGAAATGCGGCCGGGAATTGCGCGACTTTGACCTTGTCCCACGGCGGAACGCCATCATAAGGTCCTGTCCACTCCTGTAAAAGCGCAGGCTCGGACGACTTCGATGCCTTCATTTCCTGTGCATGTGCAACCGCAGTCATAGCAACTCCTGATAACAAAAACGCCGCAGCGCTGGTCAAAATTTTTCCCGTTTTCACTTTAACATGCTCCTAGAAACCCCCGGCGATTAACCGCCGTATTGTGAATTGGCGATTAGCGGCTTCGCTACGTCCATGCAAACAACCAGTTCGGATTGCATTTCAGCATAACGGATAAGATAATTTTCTGGTCGACGCCGACGACGCCGAGGCGATGCCGATTTTGACAGAGGCATTTGGGCGGGGCGCAATGGACCGGGTACATGACAGAAACCGAGATATCGAGTTTGGCTCGCTGCACCGAATCAGCGACGAGTTGGCCGAATTTGCGAGTACATTGCCCCGAATGGCGGAGATTGACCGGAAATCGGAAGTCGCCGACAAACAGATATCCTTTTCGTCCTGCGCTTGCCGAGGGATTCCAGGCTATTCCGACCGTCACCGTTGCGGAGCCAGCTGTTACTGCCAGATCGGTGCGCGAAATTGTCAAGAAGCGCCGGTGGCGCGAACGTTTTCCCGACGCCGAGCTTTTTGCAGATCCAGCTTGGGGACATTTTGCTCGATTTGAAAGCGGCAGGCCTCGCAGGGCAAAATGTCTCGGTATCGAGCCTCTGCACAGCCGCAGCCGTGCCCCCCACAACTGCTCTTCGCTGGATCACCGCGATGACCGAGAGCGGAATGCTGGCGCCGCGGCAAGATCCCGACGATGCGCGCAGGGTATTTATTTAACTGTCGGATGAGACCAACGCAAAACTAAACGATTATTTTGCCGCTGCTAAAGCGCAAATCGGACAAATAGTCTGATAGGACTTGCAAATAGCCCAAGCCTTTGGCAAATGCCCGCTTCCCTTAGGGGGCGCTTAGCTCAGTTGGTAGAGCATCTCGTTTACACCGAGAGGGTCAGCGGTTCGAGCCCGTTAGCGCCCACCATTAAAGTTCACGTAACGCCGCCGTGTTTTACGTTGATGCAAATCGCCCCCCAGTTCAGCCGACAAAGGCGCGTTCTAGTATATAGGTGCCGGGATGCGAGTGGGCGCCCTCGATAAAGCCAAGCTTTTCCAGCGCCGCGCCGGTTTCCTTAATCATCGCCATACTACCGCAGAGCATCACGCGGTCGGTTAATGGGTCGAGCGGATAGTCACCTGCTTCGATCCGCGTTGTAATGCGGCGATTTTCGTGAATCCAGGTGGGGCATTTTGTCACCGATTGATCGTAGGTGAGCTGTAGCTTCGCCTCATTCGCGACCAACGGGTCATGTGCCAGATGCGATTCGAGCAAATCCCGGTAAGCCAGATCCTCAATCTGTCGCACAGTATGCTGGACCGTGACATGTTCAAAGCGTTCATAAACCTCCGGGTCGCGAATGATTGAAATCCAGGGTGCCAGGCCCGTACCCGTTCCAATCAAATGCAGGCGCTTGCCCGGCAGCAGCGCATCAAGCGTCAGCGTGCCCGTCGGCTTGTTCCCCAACAGAATATCGTCACCGGGTTTGATTTTGTACAAATGGCTGGTGAGCGGCCCATCAGGGATGATAATGCTTAGAAATTCCAGAGTTTCATCCCAAAACGGCGACACCATCGAATAAGCGCGCAGCAAGGGCCTGTCGTTGACCATCAGGCCAAGCATGACAAACTGTCCGCTGACAAAACGAAACGATGCCGGACGCGATACGGAAAATGAGAATAAACCCGTGTTCCACTGGTGCGTGGTCAGAACCTTGACAGTAGAAAACGCCATTACACTTGCTCCGATGCTGAAATAGTCACTTGGCGGCAAGATTGTCGCTCGCACAATGATCATTTCTTTCACCCATAAAAGGGCGCCTATTATTCGTCTGGCATGTTGCGTTATCGCACAGCCAATGTCAGTATCAGAAAGCGTTATTCATCCTGCAGAAAGCTTTTCCGATGCAACCTTCCCAAATGAGGGGCCTTGTTTTCACGATGTTGGCAGGCGGTGCTGTCGTAGCCATGGGTCTGGCGCCTGAAACAGCGGTTGCGCGCGAGATTGAGCAGGTGGAAAACGTAAACTGCCCTTGTAAATCTCAACGCCGGATTGTCCGGCCGTTAATCGAGGCGACCCCGATCCGCAAAAAAGACAAAGAGCGCGTTCGCCGTATATTAATGTGATCAGCTGGCCTCTTTGAGCAGCTTTGCCATTTCGGCATCATCCCATTCGACGCCGCCGGCCACGCGCCAAACCTCTTTGCCGTCGCTGTCATATAATATCGTAGTTGGCAGCGCGATCTGATTGTTGAACGCCGCCAAAAGCTGGTTGTCAGCGTCGGTGTATGGCTCCAAATTCATAATGCTCGCTTGCTTGAAAAATGCCGCAACCGGCTTGCGGCCTTCAAGATCTTGCGACACCGCAATCACCGATATTCGCCCCTCCTCAAGCGCTGCCAGCGCGTCCAGTGTTGGCATTTCGGCCTTGCACGGCGCGCACCATGTTGCCCAGATATTGACCAGCAGCGGCCTTCCGGCAAAGTCGGACAGGGCGACGTCGCGGCCATCGGCGCCAGCAAATGTCGCAAGCGGTGCTGCTTGCCCCGCAAATTTATAACTTAACGTCGCGCGCATGCCGTTGGCGCTCTCAAGACCGATCTCGGCCCCGGCGGGATTAGACCCCACCTTTGCAACTTCGGCTTGCGCTTGCTCCTTGGGCAGAGTTCCCTTATCGCACGCGGCCAGCAGCATAAGGATTATGGCAATAGATAGGCGCAATTCTGGTTCCAATAGCATGTGGGGCGGCCGGTTCGGCGATGGCCCCGGGGATATCATGCGCGAGATAAATGCCTCTATCCCTTTCGACAAGCGCCTTTGGCAGGAAGACATAGCGGGCAGCAAGGCCCATGCCGATATGCTGGCATCTGTTGGTATCATTTCGAATGAGGATAATGCCGAAATCCAGCGCGGCCTGACCGCCGTGCACGCCGAATATCAATTGAATGGCGTGCCGGAAGATCTGTCGCTCGAAGACATCCACATGGTCACCGAAACCCGGCTGCGCGAGCTTGTAGGCGAACCTGCCGCACGGCTGCACACCGCAAGGTCGCGCAATGATCAGGTCGCGACCGATTTCCGCCTTTGGGTGCGCGGCGCAATTGCTCGCGTTGATGCTGGTATCAGGGAATTTCAGTCTGCACTGGTTGAACGCGCCGGTGAGCATGCAGACAACATCATGCCGGGCTTTACCCATTTGCAGGTCGCGCAGCCGGTGACATTGGGTCACCATCTGATGGCTTATTACGAAATGGCTAAACGCGATCGCAGCCGCTTTGCCGATTGCGCCGCGCGGCTAAACCAATCGCCGCTTGGCGCCGCCGCGCTGGCGGGAACCTCCTTTCCCATCGACCGCAACGCGACTGCCTCGGCTTTGGGTTTCGATGCACCGATAGCAAATAGCCTTGATGCCGTTTCCGACCGCGATTTCGCGCTCGAGTTTCTGACCTGCGCTGCGCAAACCGCACTGCATTTGTCGCGGCTAGCCGAAGAAATGATCCTTTGGGCATCGCAGCCTTATGGTTTCATTACCCTGCCAGATGCGTGGTCGACGGGCAGTTCGATCATGCCGCAAAAGCGCAATCCCGATGCCGCCGAACTGGTGCGGGGCCATGCCGGGCGGATTATGGGCTGCATGACCAGCCTGATGGTCACCATGAAGGGGCTGCCGCTTGCATATTCGAAAGACATGCAGAACGATAAGCCGCCGGTGTTCGAGGCCTATGACTTGCTCGCACTGTCGATTGCGGCGATGACAGGCATGGTTTCCAACGTGACATTCAACGGCGCACGTATGCGCGAAGTTGCGGCTTCGGGTTTCTCTACCGCGACCGACCTTGCCGACTGGCTGGTGCGCGAATATGGCCTACCCTTTCGCGAGGCGCATCATGTTACCGGCAGCGTAGTCAAGGCCTGCGAAGCGCGGGGCACTGGGCTGGATGCAATTACCGCTGAGGACCTCGCAGCTATCAATCCTGCGCTGGCTGGGAACAAATTGCCAGATCTGTCAGTGGACGGTTCGGTCGCGAGCCGGACAAGTGCTGGCGGTACCTCGCCCGTTCGGGTAAAGGAAGCCGTTGCCGCCGCCAAAAAGGAACTTGAATCGTGACCAAAGCCAGGGCAGCTGTTATACTATTGGCTCTCGGTATCGCCGGATGCGGCAAGGTCGGCGATCTAGAACCGCGCTCAGGCAACAGCCTACCACCCAAGGCCTACGGCCAGAAGGAAGAGCAATCAGCGGCAGCGTTGACCCGCCCATCGGTGCAAGCCCGCCCGGGCCGCACCGACGAGCTGCTAAAACGGTCCGAGCGGCGTGAGGATGACCAGTTCGACCTGCCGCCGGGTAAAACCGCAAAACCCTTCGACCCCGAAGAAGCCGTCGCTGAAGAACTTGAAGAAAAGCCAAGCTGAGTCTTATCTCCCATGAACCATTTCGAACAAATTGATGGCGTGCTGCACGCCGAGCAAGTGCCCTTGCCGGTCATCGCCGATGCAGTCAGCACCCCAGTCTATGTCTATTCGCGCGCGACGCTTGAGCGGCATGCGCAGGTATTCCGTGATGCGCTATCGGGGCTCGACAACCCGCATCTGGCCTTTGCGGTAAAGGCCAATCCAAACCTTGCGGTTCTAAAGGTTTTGGCAAAGCAGGGCTATGGTGCAGACGTCGTTTCGGGCGGCGAGATGGACCGTGCGCTGGCTGCGGGGATGGAGGCCGAAGATATCGTGTTTTCGGGCGTCGGCAAGACCACCGATGAAATCATCCGCGCCCTGAAAGCTGGTATCGGCCAGTTCAACATCGAATCCGAAGAAGAAGGCGGTGAGTTGGCAGCCCTCGCCAACACGATGGGTCATCGGGCGAACGCGGTTCTGCGCATCAACCCGGACGTCGATGCCGGAACCCATGGCAAGATCTCGACAGGCAAGGCAGACAATAAATTCGGCGTCGGCATCCACCGCGCCCCCGAGATATATGCACGGCTCAACGCTCTGCCCGGCATCAATATGCGCGGCGTCGCGCTGCATATCGGTAGCCAGTTGACGAGCCTCGACCCGCTGGAAACCGCTTTTCTGAAAATTGGCGGACTAGTCGCCGAATTGCGCAGCGCCGGGCACAGCATCACTCATGTCGACCTCGGCGGCGGCCTTGGGGTGCGCTACAAAGAAGGCGACAACCCGCCCGAACCAGCCGACTATGGCGCAATGGTCGCTCGCGTTACCAAAGGCTGGAACGTCCGCCTGATGTTCGAGCCGGGCCGCGTTATCGCGGGCAATGCAGGCGTCCTGCTCACCCGCGTCATTCGCGTGAAGCCGGGATCAGGAAATTTGCCCTTTGCTATCGTCGACGCGGCAATGAATGACCTTGCCCGCCCCGCCCTTTATGATGCCTGGCATGATTTTGAAGCAGTTGAGCCCAATGGCCGCCGGCTGACCGCTAACATTGTTGGCCCCGTGTGCGAAACCGGCGACACATTCGCAATGGCGCGCGATATCGACGAGATTGCGGCGGGCGATCTTGCCATTTTCCGCACCGCTGGTGCATATGGCGCAACGATGGCGAGCACCTATAACAGCCGTGGGCTTGTACCCGAAGTGTTGGTCGATGGCGATAAATTTGCAATAGTCGCCGAACGCATTGCGCCCGCTACGATACTTGCCGCCGAGCATGTGCCAGACTGGCTTGAATAATGGACCAGCTGCCGATTTTCGTGAACCTGCGGGGTCGCAAGGTCATATTGGTCGGCGAGGGCGAGGCGGCAGATGCCAAGCGCCGGTTGATCGAGCGCGCTGGCGGGATTTGCGTTTATGCCGGGAATTTGGAAGCGCGTCTGGCCTTTGTCGCAATCGATGATGAGGCCGAGGCGCTGGCTACAGCAGACGATCTGAAATTACGCGGCTTGTTGGTCAATGTCGTAGACCGGCCCGAGCATTGCGACTTTACTACGCCCGCTATTGTAGACCGCGCGCCGGTGTTGATCGCAGTTGGCACAGGCGGCGCGTCGGCGGGTATGGCAAAGGCAATCCGGCAACGGTTTGAAACGATGCTTCCCGAGAGACTGGGGGCGTTCGCAACAGCGATAGCCGATGCCCGCGATGCAATCCGGTTGCGCTGGCCAAGTGGCACTGACCGCCGCCGCGCGCTTGATGAAGCTTTTATCGAAGGCGGCGCGCTCGACCCATTCGCAAACCATACAAACGGCGACGTAGCGCGCTGGATCGCCGACGAGGGCAACACGCAACCGTCGCGGCTTATCGAAATACCATTGCTGTCCGACAATCCTGATGATCTGACGTTGCTTACTGCGCGCTTGCTTGGGCAGGCCGACCATATTTTTCATGACGCGGATGTGCCACTGGCCATCCTGAACCGCGCGCGCGCCGATGCCGTGCGACAGCAGGTATCGCCTTCTGCCGTCGCCCCTGATGGCCTGACACTTTACCTAAGGTTGCCGTCTGCTTCGGCTTGAGGCATGAACCTGCTCAATGACTGGAAATTTTCCAAAACTGCTGATTTTCGGCTGCGGCAATATGGGGGGCGCGATGCTGCGCGGCTGGATTGCAGCGGGAGTTGCGCCTGAACGATTTGTGGTGGTCGATCCTGCTTCACCCGAGTTACCGGAAGGTGTTGCGCTTTATCGTTCCAAAGTAGAAGTGGAGGAAACGTTCGGTGCAATATTGCTTGGCATAAAGCCGCAAATGCTTAGTTCGCTCGCGCCTGACATTGTTCCCCTGCTGGCACGCGGCGCGTTGGTCGTTTCAATATTGGCAGGGTCGCCAACCGTTGCGCTATCGTCGTATTTTACGGGCGCGCGTATTGTCCGGCTTATGCCTAATCTCGCCGCCGCGATCGGCAAATCGCCATTGGGTTTGTTTTCCGCAGACCTCGATGACGCCGCACGCAGCGACATCGAAACTCTGTTGTCTGGCTTGGGCACGCCAATCTGGCTTGAGGACGAGGCCCAGATGGACGCGGTAACCGCCCTTGCAGGGTCCGGCCCCGCTTTTGTGTACCGATTTATCGATGCGCTCACGCACGGCGGAGCTGCCATGGGCCTACCGCCCACAGTTGCAGCACGGATGGCACTGGCGATGGCAGAAGGTGCTGTCGCACTCGCTGCCGCATCGCCTGAAAGCCCTGCTAATCTGGCTGCGCGGGTCACTAGCGCCGGAGGGACCACTGCGGCGGGACTAGCCGTGCTTGATCATGAAAACGCCTTGCAGGGCCTTATCGAAGAAACATTACGCGCGGCACGCGATCGTGGCGCTGAACTGGCAAAAGGAGAGCCTTCTTGAAAATCCGTTTCGCATTGCTGTTAAGCTGCATTGCGCTTTCGTCGCCTGTCGCTGCATCCGTCGCCACACCGCCAACGACCGAACAAGCCAAAGCCAATCTGGCAAAGGCAGGACCAATCGAAAGCTTCGACCTATTCCAGTTGGCCGATGGCATTGACGATGGCGAGCTCAACAGCGAAGCGATTGTTTCGGCCTATCTCAAACGCATAGCGGCTATCGATGACAGCGGTCCGATACTGAATGCGGTGATCGCGACCTTCCCCGATGCGCTCGATCAGGCGCGAGCCATGGACGCAGAGATCAGGGCGGGCAAATATCGCGGACCGATGCACGGCATGCCGGTGCTGGTGAAGGACAATATCGAAGTTGCAGGGCCAGTTCCGACGACCGCCGGTTCGCTTGCGTTGGCTGGCAACATTACCAATCGCGATGCGCCGCTGATAGCACGCTTGCGCGAAGCTGGAGCGGTAATCCTCGGCAAAACCAACTTGTCCGAATGGGCCAATATTCGGTCGGACAATTCGACCAGCGGCTGGAGCGCGGTCGGCGGCTTGACCAAAAACCCGCACGCGCTTGACCGTAATGCTTGCGGCTCGTCGAGCGGCAGCGGTGCAGCGGCAGCGGCGGGCTTGGCAGCAGCCACGATTGGCACAGAGACCGATGGCTCGATCACCTGCCCTGCCGGGGTCAACGGCATCGTCGGTTTTAAGCCTACCGTCGGCCTCGTCTCACGCCGCTTTGTGGTACCGATCAGCCATAGCCAAGACACCGCTGGCCCGATGACTCGCAGCGTGCGCGATGCCGCAATCATGCTGACCGCGATGGCGGGCCGCGACCCGCAAGATGCAGCGACAGCAGATGTCGACAAATGGCGCGGCGATTATGCCAGCGGGCTTTCGGTCGACGCGCTGAAAGATATGCGTATTGGCGTGATACGCGCGCCGAATGCCGATGCTGCGCTGTTTGATGCAGCAATCGCTAAGCTTAAAGAAGGCGGCGCGGACATTGTTCTTCTCGACGCACCAAAGATCGATCGTCAGAAAATGGGCAACGCCGAGTTCAAGGTTTTGCTCGCTGAACTCAAAGCCGACCTGGGTTCTTATCTCCAAGGCCTACCCGAAGGGCTGGTTCCGCACAAATCGCTCGCCGACATCATCGCTTTCAACACGGCGAATGCGGCGAAGGAACTCCAGTATTTCGGACAGGAGACGTTCGAGCTGGCCGCCAAGGAAAAGGGCCTTGAAGACCCGGCCTATGTTGATGCGGTTGCGACCTCTCGGGGTATCGCGGCTGGCGCATTGAACAGCATCTTCGCGGGGCAGAAAGTCGATATCATTATCTCGCAAACCAACGGCCCTGCTTGGCTCTCCACGCTCGGCAAGGGCGACGCCTTTTCGGGTCCGAGCGCCAGCGCGTTGCCCGCCATCGCGGGCTACCCGCATCTGACGGTGCCGATGGGGCTTTCAGGGAGGCTTCCGGTGGGCCTCAGCTTTATCGGACCGCAATGGCACGATCACGCGGTGCTCAAGGCAGGCTATGCCTATGAGCAGCTTTCCAAGGCGCGCGTCACGCCGACTTTCCGCGCCAGTTCGGACGGCAAATAATGGCATTCGGCAAACCCGATCTCGGCAGTCTCATTCCCGGCGGTACGGCGTTCGATCCGGCACTTGTCAACAAATTGATGGGCAAATTCGGCCATGGCGGCTTTCTCGATATGGAATATGTCGGGCACGGTGCGGATTGGGTTGAACTGGCCATCGACTGGCGCGCAGATCTGGTCGCCGATCCTGACACCGGCATTCTGGCGTCCGCCGTCATCATTAGCCTGATGGACAATGCCACCAGCATGTCAATCTGGACCAAATTGGGCGAATTCCGGCCGCAAGTAACGATGGATTTGCGGATCGACTATCTGCGCCCTTCGCCTTCGGGCGAACGCGTGTACGGTCGTGGCATCTGCTATCATCTGACGCACAGTATCGGCTTCGTTCGGGGCTTTGCGCACAATGGCAATCCCGACGACCCGCTTGCGCATGCCAGTGGCACATTCATCCGTGTCGGTGATAGGATATGAGCAGCACTCTCGCCCGAAGCTTGCCGCCCTACGCGCTTGCGCTCGACATGTCTGTGGTTGACGAACTCAACGGCGTTCCTGTTATCGGGATGCCTTTTGCCGACCGAGTTCAAGGTCGCCCGGGTTTTCTGCATGGCGGCGCGATCTCGGGCCTGCTCGAAATGGCGGCGGTTGCGGCAATTCACCGCGCGCTCCGGGAAAAGGGTAGCGACAGCGCGATCAAACAGGTGAATGTCACCATAGACTTCATGCGCGGAGGCGTTGGTCAGATGACTTACGCCATGGGCGAGGTGACGCGGCTCGGCCGGACCATGGCCAATGTCGAAGCGCGCGCGTGGCAGGAAAGCCGCGATAAACCCATCGCGATGGGCTATATGCATTATCTGATTAAGGCGAAGCGCGAGGTTTAAGCCTCGCCGTGCGTTTCTATCAACGCGCTGGCAATTGCCTCTTCAGGGGTCTTGTCACCCCAGATGATGAACTGGAATACCGGGTAGAAACGCTCGCACTCGTCTATGGCAACGTCAATAATGGTCTGCGCGTGGTCAACGCCGAGCAGGCCGTTAGAAGGCATCAGGCTGCCATGGCGGAACAGCAATATGCCGTTGGCAGACCACATGTCGAAATGGCCAAGCCATAATTGCTCGTTTATGAGGCCGAGCGCGGTATAGACGCTTTCGCGCTTGTCGCTGGGCACTGTGACGTCGGGCAGTACGATGAGCTGGAGCGCATTGTCTTCCTCACGCCAGATCGCGCGGATCTGGTAGCTCGTCCAACTGCCCTTATATTCGGCAGTAATCTCGTCTTCGCCGTCGAGTTCGAAGGACCAGCCTCTCGCTTCGAACAATGCGGCGAGCATGTCGACGGGCGCGGACTCATCGCGTTCGAAATGTTCATACTGCTCGTCTGCGTCGTGCATGATTTGGTGCGCCCGTGATTATTGGGGGATTCTGCCCTGCCCGCCACTCACGCGCAAGGGGATTGCGCCTTCGGGCGGCACAAGTCTGTGGGCCGGTTGTGGAAAAGTTTTTACTTCTTGGTGGCTGGCTTCTTCGGCGCAGGCTTTGCTTTTGGCGACGCGCTGGCCGCTGATGCAGCTTTCAAACCGGCAGCAGCCTCGAGCGCCGCCACGCGTTTGCCAAGTGCATCGGCCTCTGCGCGCGCGTTTGCCGCAAGCGTTTTGACCGCGTCAAATTCCTCACGCGTGACCAAATCAAGCCCGCCTGCCCATTCGCGTGCGCGTTCGCGCATGCTAGCTTCGGCCTCGCGGCCCATGCCCGCCACGGTCCCGGCAACGCCGTTCAGCACCTTGGCCAGATCGTCAAAAATGCGCTTTTCGCTTTGCATATCACAAACTCCAAATCGGCAGAGGGGTCAGCTGCCACTTCCTATCTGGGAAGTCGCGGCCGGAACGTAAAGGGTTTCGGCGTCGGGATTAAGTCGGTCGATCTGGAAATTGAGGATAGCGGCAAAGCTGATCCAGATCAGATAAGGCACCATCAACCAAGCCGCTGCCTTACGAACGCGGCCAAAAACAAAGGTTGTAGCAACCGCCATGACAATCATCGCCAAGATAATATAAAATGCAGTTCCGATTTTATGCTGTCCAAAAAAGATCGGTGACCAGGTGAGATTCACCAGGAATTGGGCCAAGAACAGGCCAATGGCAATATTCCGGTCTTTAGCCCCGCGCGCGTGCAGTATCATCGCAAATGCAAGACCCATCAGAAAATATAATGTCGGCCAAACCACCCCGAAGACCCAACCGGGCGGCTGCGCCTCAGGCTTGATGAGCGTCTGATACCAACTATTCTCTGCGGTCGAGCCTGAAATTGTGCCTGATAAATATCCCAGAAACATAACTACCGGAACAACGAACAGCGCCCAACGCAACAGCGACATGCGAAGCTGTGATGCAGAAGCAAGCTGGTTCATGAAAAATCTCCGGCGCATGAGGCGATTCGGAGGAACGCCACGCATTTAATTCCTTAGCATTGCGCGCAAATAGAACAAGGCCGCCTGCCCTGCGGCAAACGGCCTTGTCCTGTTTTGGTTGCCTTACGGCGAATAAGTTACTTGCGCGTGCCCGAAAGACCCATCGAACCGAAAGCACCAGCTTTGACTTCGCCCGACATCGCGTCGCCATCGACGGTTGCGGTGGCGTCAAGATGCATTGGCATTGGCACGGTGATGTCCATGCCCCAGCTCAGCGTGTCGCCATCTACAGTGCCGTCGGTTATATCCATTGACCCAAGGCCGCCCGACATCTGACCAGAAAAGCTACCGCCGTCACTGTTGACGGTAAGCACTGCCTTCTGGTCACCCATCGGGCTTTTGATTGTTACGTCCCAGTCGCCATCAACTGCTGCCATATTCCTGCTCCTTATTTTACGGTGGTATTTGCAGCGGTGTTAGCAGCTTCGCCGACCATTTCAATTGGCAATCCGAGCGCCTCGAGCTGTGGCTTAACCTTGGCGGCATCACCCACCACCAGCCACGTAATTTTCGCCGGATCGACCTTGGCGCGCATTTCAGCGTTTAAGGCCGGTGCGGTCAGCGCGCTATATTTGCCCGCCAGCGTTTCGGCGTAAGTGAACGGACGCTTGTTCAGGCGGTCGGACTGCATCTGCGCCAGAACAGCCGATGACTGCTCATAGCTGCCCGGCAGTTCGAGCACATTGCCCTTGATGGTCTTGTCGAGCTCGTCAGCCGTCACTGGTTTCCCACCGTTGAAGTCTTTGAGTTGATCCATCAACACCTTGATCGAAGGTCCGGTCTGGTTGGTCTGGACTGGCGCGAACATATAGAATGGTACGCGGTCTTCGGCGCCATTCACCTGACTGCGAACACCATAGGACCAGCCCTTGGTTTCGCGTAAGTCCATATTGATCCGCGACAGAAAGTCGCCTCCGAAGATCTCGTTGGCGGCGCGCAGGGTCAGAAGGTCATCTGATCCTTTTGCATCTAGCACCTTGCCAGCCAATACCAGTGATTGCGGCGAATTCGGACGGTCGATCAACAGGATTTTAGATTGTGCTGCGGGGATCGCGGTTGCGAAATTCTTGGGCGCCGCCGCCGCCGCCGAAGGCTTCCAGTCACCGAAGCGCTTTTCGAGCATTGGCGTGATTTCCTTGAGGCTGGTGTCACCAACTACAAAGATTTCGGCCTTTGCCGGATGCACCCATCTTTGATGGAATGCAGACACATCCGCCTTACTGATCGTCGCCACCGTTTCGGGATAACCACTCCCGGTCTGCGGACCGCCATAAGGATGGCCCTTGCCATAAAGCAGCGGCGGCAATGTCCGCGTCGCAATGCCTTGCGGCTGGTTCATCTCAGAGAGAATGCGCGTCTGTTGCTGGACGCGAATCCGTTCGAGTTCCTTCTCGTCAAACGCAGGATTCTTGATGACATCGGCGAGCAAGTCGAGCGAAGCCCCAAGATTGGGCTTCACCGCACGCACGCTGGCAACAGTCCGATCAAGCGATGAGCCGACATTGACGTCAGCACCCAATTTCTCTTCGGTTTCCGCGATTTCCGTGGAGGAGAGCGACTTGGTGCCTTCAAGCATCATCGTCGACATCATCGACGCGATGCCCCGCTTGTCGGAAGGATCGGCCGAATAGCCCGCGTTGAAGCTGACCGCTACGCGTACCGTTGGTACCGCCGCGCGGCGCGCAAAAAATACCTTGATGCCGTTTTTCAGCGTGGTTTCTTCAACAGTTGGAAAATCGAGCGCTGGAGTGCCGGTTGGTTCAGGAAATTTGCTTCGGTCCTGAAATGTTGCTGGTACCATGCCGACCATATCTTCGCTGCCCGGAGGCGCGTAGAAAGCAGGGGCGGTGAGCGTACCAGTGCGCTGACCCACGCCAGCCGCAACCTCCTGGTAGGCTTCCCGCTCGCCCGGCTCAACGCGGATTTCAAGCACCGGGCGAGTGAGCCATTTCTGCATCGCCGCCTTGACGGCTGCGGGTTTAGTGTCAGCCAGACGCTGCAATTCGGTTTTGTAAAAGTTTGAATCGCCGACATATAATTGACCCTCGGCCAAAGCGACGGCCTTCCCGCCGAAACCGCCGACTTGCTCAAGGCCATCGATCTGCTGTGCAATCGTGCTGGCAGCGACGCGCTGTACTTCTTCAGCTGTCGGGCCAGTGGCGATATAATCCGCCAGTATTTCGTCGATCCGCTTGGCAAGCGCGTCGGCGTCACCGCCGGGTTTCACATCGGCCTGAATGTTGATTAAGCTGCCGTGAACAAACGGGATCATATAGGCCGAAACATTTACCGCGGTCTGTTCCTGACGGACGAGGATATTGTCAAGACGAGAACTCGACAGCCCACCCAGCGCGCTCATTGCGACATAGAGCGGGCCAGCGTCGGGATCGGCAAGACCCGGAACCACCCAGTTGCGATAAATACGTGTCGAAGGGATCTTATCCTTCATCACAATCTTAATTGGCTTTTCAAGTGTGGGGACGGGCGCGTTGACTGGCGCAACATCCTTGCCGCGCTTGATGCTACCGAACCATTTCTCCACCAACGGCTTCGCCTGTGCCGTGTTGATATCACCGGCCAGCACCAGAACCGAATTGTTCGGACCATAATGGTCGATGAACCAGTTTTTCATATCGTCGAGCGACGCAGCGGAAAGGTCTTCCAGACTGCCGATTGTGTCGTGATGATAAGGGTGCCCAACAGGGAAAAGCGTCGCTGACCGTTTGTAATCGACCAGACCGAAAGGCTGATTATCGCCCTGCCGCTTTTCGTTCGAGACAACGCCAATCTGGTTGTCGAGCTTCTCTTTGGTTACCGCGTTGAGCAGATACCCCATCCGGTCGCTTTCGAGAAACAAGGCGGATTCAAGCGCAGTTGTCGGGACTGTCTGGAAATAATTTGTTCGGTCGAGCCATGTGGTTCCGTTCAGATCAGTTGCGCCGATTTTCTTGGTATATTCAAAATAGTCGCCCGGCGCGTTTTCGCTGCCGTTGAACATGATATGTTCGAACAGATGGGCATAGCCGGTCTTGCCCTTTGGCTCGTTCTTCGATCCCACGCCGTACCAGATCGACACCGCGACAACGGGTGCCTTTCGGTCTTCGTGGACGATGACGGTCAGACCGTTGTCGAGCGTGAATTTCTCATGCGGAATATTGACAGCCTCGACCAGTTTGGAAACGGGTGCAGGTTGTTGCGCAAGTGCCGGTGCATTGGCGATAAACGCCGATCCCGACAGCATCAGTGCGAGGGTAAACTTACGGATCATTTTTTGCTCCCAAAACTAATTGATTGCCGCCAGAGATAGCGACGAGCGGCCCAAACACAATGAAATCGCCCTGGTTTTTCGACGAACGCCATTCAGGGCCGATAACGGCGCTTTGCGTTCTTTACAGCATCCGCCCATTCGAAATGCACCGGCTTGAATTTGCGGTCCAAAAACAGCTGCATCTGGTCGGTATAATGCGGCGAGTCCGGCCGGTTCGTAGCCGAACCATACGGCTGGATCGACTGGCTGGTCAGCTTGCCTGCCTTGTCCCAACTGGTCAGCATTATGAAGCTGTCCCCGTGACGAACGCGCATCTGGCCATTATCCATCGGCTCCCAGACCGTCGCCGCACGCAGCGTATCGGTGCCGCCGTCAGCGGGCAGATTAACTTTGCCGCGGATCATTCGCTGGACCTCTCCAAGCGGCGGATCAATTCGGCCGAACCCTTTCATCAAGGCATCAACCACCTCGCGCAGCTTGGCCTTCGCATCGGGCAGCGGGCGGCCGTGATAGGCGTCGCTATTGGCCATATGCATCATCGCTTCACCAATCGTATCGGCCCGACCCTGGCCGTCGCTATTGAAGTCCCATTGATTCAGTAGATTCTGGGCTGCTACCAATTCCGGATCGGATTTCACGTCTGCAGCCAGAACCTTCGCGATCCATGTCCCGGCAAAGCTTTTGCGGCTATAGGCTGTGTCGAATTTGATCGCTAGCAGCTCTTCCGGTGTGATCGATGTGTCGGCATCGAGCAACTCCAGAGCGCGGATAATCCGGTTGGTGGTCCGTGCTTCAATCCCCAGTAACGGCGAAAACTTAGCCGTATCGAGCTCTGATCCTTTGCCCGCAGCCATGAAGGGCGTGTTGTTGGCATTGGTCACATAGCCCGACGCCGGATCGACGATCATCGGTGTCGCACTCCAAGGCAATACAGCTTGGGGCAGACTGGCACTCACATCGCCTGGTAGGATGTTCGTATAATCAAAACCCGGTTTGCGGTCCGGGAATACCGCATTATAGAAATAACCGATTTTGCCGGTCTTGTCGGCATAGATGAAGTTGGTCGCCGGAATGCCGCGCAAAGTCATCGCCGATACCCACTGGTCGTAATTCTCTGCCTTCTGGATGCGGAAATATTGTTCGAGCAACTTCACATCATCCATCGCGGCATAGCGGATGGCGAAGGCACCGTTCTTGTTGATGATCACCGGACCGTGCTCAGAGCGATAGACGGTACGCGGTACCGGCAAAGCGAACGGCCCGAACTTCACCGGCAACCATATCCGTTTGGATTTCAGCGGCTTCCACTTACCGTCCATCCGGTACTGGGTCTGGTCGGCATTGGTCACTAGCTTGTAAACATCGATCAGGTCCGGTTGATTAACCGTATTGGTCCATCCAAGATTGCGGTTATGCCCAAGCAAAACGAACGGCGATCCCGGGAACAATGCGCCTGCCATGTCGAGCCCTTCGCCCGAGTGGACCACCGCCTCATACCAAGCCACGCCGCCTTCGTATGGCTGGTGCGAATTGGAAATCAACCAAGTCTGGCCATCCGCCATCCTTTTTGGCGCAACGGCAAACGCGTTGGAGCCATTCATCGAAGGCTCGCGCCCGGCAGGAGTTAACTGGGCCACCGGACCATTGACTGGTGTCTCACCGTCGTTGAGCTTTTTGATGACCCCGTCGAGCCCAAAGAAAAACGGTGAGCGCAGAACAAAGCCCGCCGCTACATCGCGTCCACTGACCGGGAACAGTTTCGACAATCGCACTTCATCCGGGTGCTTTTCAGCATAATGGTTAAGCCCCGCCGCATAGGCATCCATCACTGCGCGGACGTCGGCGGGTATCTTGTCATAATCGCGCGCCACGGTTTCGCGGACGCCAAGCAAATACTGGACATAATCAACCGGCGCACCGTCGCTGCCCAGCATTGCTCCCGCACGGCCACGAGTCATCGCGACTACTTCTTGCAGCACACCGAAATCATCCTCGGCGTGCGCATAGGCAAGGCCATAAGCAGTGTCGGCGTCGGTTTTGCCGTTGATATGCGGAACGCCGAAACCATCGCGCGCAATTTCGACATCATATTTGCGAACCGGCGGTGCGGATTGCTGTGTGGCTGCTAGCGGCTCCCAAACCAGTCCCGCAATTGCAACAATGCCCACCAGCGCCAGCAACGCCCACAAAAACTTCCGCATGTATCTCTCCTGAAAACAGAACCTTGTCAGACCGGTTCGTTCGCTTACAACGATCCGCATAACCGAGTTTGTACGAAAGGAAAGACCCCCAATGCACCGTAGTCTGATCGCAATTGCCTTGGCGTCCGCTGCTGTTGTCCCCGCATTCGGGCAAGACAATGTTGTCGGTTCGGGCATATTGCCATCGGCAGCGACCAATTCGGCAACACGCCCGATGTCATTTGCACAGAGCGTCCCGACAAAAGGCGCGCTGGTCATTCCGATGCGGAGTGCAACGCTGCCGGCTGGGGCCGTGGACGCCACAACTGCCCAAGCGCTCGACGCAGCAATTGCGGCCGCGAAATATGAAGGCAAGGAGGGCAGCATGCTGTCGCTGCGTGGCATAGGGGGTTATTCGCGCATAATATTGAGCGGCACCGGCGACGAAGGCGACCGCATCGCAAACATCCGCAACGCCGCAGGAAAAGCGGGGCAGGACCTGAGGGATGAAGCGCAGCCTATCGCCATAGCGGGCGGCCTGTCTGCCGATGAAGCCGCTGCGGCAGCATTCGGTTATGCGCTCGGGCAGTACCGCTTTGACCGGTACAAGACGATCGATAAAAAGGCGCCCCCTGCCAATCCAGTGACAGTCGTGACCAGCGAATCAGGCGCAGCCGACACTCTCTGGAAAACCCGTCATGCGGCAATGGCCGAGGGCGTCGCGCTGGCGCGCGATCTGGCGACCGAGCCCGCCAACGTCATTTATCCGGAAAGCTTTGTCGAGCGCGCCCGCACTGCCTTTGGCACCACTGCCAATGTCAAAATTGAGGTGCTCGATGAAGCCGCGATGCGCAAGCTCGGCATGGGTTCGCTCGTTGGCGTTGGCCAAGGATCTCGCCGGCCATCGCGGCTGATGCTGGTTGAATATCGTGGGGCCGGAACGGGCGCGCCGCTCGCCTTCGTTGGCAAGGGCATCACGTTTGATTCAGGCGGCATTTCCTTGAAGCCCGGTGCCGGCATGTGGGAAATGAAGGGGGATATGTCGGCGGCCGCCAACATTATGGGGGCTGTGCTATCGCTGGCGAAGTCGAAGGCCAACGTGAATGTTATTGGCGTTGCTGCCCTTTCCGAAAACATGCCAGGCGGCAATGCGCAGCGGCCCGGTGACGTCGTTCGCACGTTGAGCGGCAAGACCATCGAAGTCCTGAATACAGATGCCGAGGGCCGTTTGGTGCTCGCCGATGCAAATGAATATGTCATCGCGAACAAAAAACCTGCGGCGTTAGTCAATATGGCGACCTTGACCGGATCAATCGTCGGGGCGCTGAACGACGAATATGCGGGATTGTTCAGCCGGAACGAGCGTCTCGCCGCGAGCCTGCTAAGCGCAGGCACCGCGACTGGCGAGGAGCTATGGCGGATGCCGCTGCATAAAAACCATCTGGAAGACATGAAATCCGACATCGCCGATATCAAAAATGTGGTCGAGGGCGGCGGTCCTGGGGCTAGCCTTGGCGCGACCTTCATCGGATTTTTCGTCGATAAAGATACGCCTTGGGCGCATCTCGACATTGCAGGGGTCAACTGGGCCGACAAAGCCGGGCCGGTGACCCCAAAAGGCGCCTCGGGGTGGGGCGTCAGATTGCTTGACGAACTGGCGCGAACTTATCGGGTGGAATAATTTCCACTTTGGGCTTGTGTGATAAAAATGCAACATTACATCTGTTTCAATGCGTCCTAAGTCGTCGATTAGGGAAGCAACTGGAACAGATGGGATGAGGCTATGAATCTCGAGAAATTCACCGACCGCGCGAAAGGCTTCCTGCAAAGCGCACAGACTGTTGCGATCCGCATGAGCCATCAACGGATTTCTCCTGAGCATCTGCTCAAAGCCCTACTTGAGGACGAGCAGGGGATGGCTTCAGGCCTCATCAAGGCGGCGGGCGGCGATGCAGCGATAGCGTTGCGCGAGACCGATGCCGCGCTCGCCAAGGTGCCCGCCGTGTCGGGCGGCGGTGCGCAACAAACCCCGGGTCTTGACAATGATGCCGTGCGCGCGCTCGATTCAGCCGAGCAGATCGCGCAGAAGGCTAGTGACAGTTATGTCAGCGTTCAAACCATCTTGCTGGCGCTTGCACTCGCCTCAGGCACAGCGGCGGGCAAGGCGCTTGTAGCGGCTGGCGTGAAGCCCGAAGCGTTAAACACCGCGATCAAGGAACTAACCGGTGGAAGGACAGCTGACACTGCAGGTGCAGAGGACCGCTACGACGCGCTCAAGAAATTTGCCCGCGACCTCACTGAAGCCGCGCGGGCCGGCAAGCTAGACCCGGTAATTGGTCGCGATGAGGAAATCCGCCGTACCATCCAGATTCTGGCGCGCCGAACCAAGAATAATCCCGTCCTTATTGGTGAAGCAGGCGTTGGGAAGACCGCGATAGCCGAGGGCCTCGCGATACGGATTACCAATGGCGACGTCCCCGACAGCCTGAAGGGGCGGAAATTGTTATCGCTCGACATGGGCGCGCTGATCGCCGGTGCGAAATATCGCGGCGAGTTCGAGGAACGGCTCAAGGGCGTACTCGACGAGGTCAAGCAAGCCGAGGGCGATATCGTCCTTTTTATCGATGAAATGCATACCCTGGTCGGCGCGGGCAAAGGCGAGGGTGCGATGGACGCCGCTAACCTCATTAAGCCGGCTCTGTCGCGCGGCGAACTGCACTGCATCGGCGCGACGACGCTTGACGAATATCAGAAGCATGTCGAGAAAGACCCCGCCTTGCAGCGCCGTTTCCAGCCTGTGTTTGTTGGCGAACCGACGGTCGAGGACACGATTTCGATCTTGCGCGGATTGAAAGAGAAATACGAATTGCATCACGGCGTTCGCATTACCGATGGCGCGCTTGTGAGCGCAGCCACTTTATCGCACCGCTACATCGCCGACCGCTTCCTGCCCGACAAAGCCATCGATCTGATGGACGAAGCGGCATCGCGGCTGCGCATGGAGGTCGAATCCAAGCCCGAAGAAATCGAAAATCTCGACCGCAGAATCATCCAGCTAAAAATCGAGCGTGAGGCGTTAGGCAAGGAAACCGACACGGCATCGAAGGATCGACTTGCGACTCTTGAAGGCGATCTCGCCAATCTCGAACAGCAGTCGAGCGAACTGACGCAGAAATGGCAGGCCGAGAAGGAAAAAATCTCCGCCGAAGCGAAAATCATGGAGCAACTCGACGCCGCGCGGATTGAACTCGATCAAGCGCAGCGTGGGGGCGATTTGGCCAAGGCCGGCGAGCTTCAATATGGCACCATCCCCGGTCTTGAAAAGCAACTGGCCGATGCGCAGGCAGCGGCAGGCAATGCGATGCTACGCGAAGAGGTAACCGCTCAGGATATCGCCAGTGTTGTCAGCCGCTGGACGGGTATACCGGTCGACAAGATGCTCGAAGGCGAGCGCGATAAACTCCTTAATATGGAGCAACTCATTGGCGCACGGGTCATCGGGCAAAAAGACGCAGTGGAAGCGGTGTCCAAGGCGGTACGCCGCAGCCGTGCCGGTTTGCAGGACCCGAACCGTCCGCTTGGCAGCTTTCTCTTTCTCGGCCCGACCGGCGTCGGCAAAACCGAATTGACGAAGGCGCTCGCGTCATTCCTGTTCGACGACGATAATGCGATGGTCCGCATCGACATGTCCGAATTCATGGAAAAGCACAGCGTCTCGCGGCTGGTTGGCGCGCCTCCGGGCTATGTCGGCTATGACGAAGGCGGCGTTTTAACAGAAGCTGTGCGGCGTCGGCCGTATCAAGTCGTATTGTTCGACGAGGTCGAAAAGGCGCACAGCGATGTTTTCAACATATTGTTGCAGGTGCTCGACGACGGGCGCCTTACCGACGGTCAAGGCCGAACGGTCGATTTCTCGAATACGCTGATCATACTGACGTCAAACCTTGGCAGCCAGTATCTGGCAGCGCTCGAGGATGGTCAGGATGTGAAGGAAGTCGAGCCTCAGGTGATGGAAATCGTCCGTGGCCATTTCCGGCCTGAGTTCCTCAACCGACTCGACGAAATCATCCTCTTCCACCGTCTCGCAGCCGAGCATATGGCCCCGATTGTCGAGATTCAGGTGCAGCGGGTTCAAAAATTGCTGAAAGATCGCAAAGTCACATTGGCACTTTCAGACGCAGCGAAAGCGTGGCTTGGCCGTGTTGGTTATGATCCCGTCTATGGTGCGCGACCGCTTAAACGGGCAATCCAGCGCTATGTCCAAGACCCGTTGGCGGACATGCTGCTCCGCGGCGAAATTCCGGATGGCGCGACCGTTAAGGTCGAAGAAGGCGATGGTCAGTTAGATTTCAGCGTGTAGCAACGCCTCATAGGCAGCGATGAGCCCGTCGCCGCCGTCTGGAAATTATTCAAGGGAAACTATTGTCCGCCAGAACGCGTCGTGCCGTCTTCCACCATTTTGCGGGCCAGGTAATTGCCATTCTCGAAAATGGCGCGCCATTCGGCGACTGTTTTACAAACCTTACCTCTTTTAACCAATGATCCGGTCACCTCGACCTTGCGACATCTTATTTTCTGGTCGGGGTCGGCCGCCTCCGATTTGGATACGGCAGTATCTTGATTGCTGGCTGTTGCTGGTGCAACCGCAGCAAAGCTCACAAACGCAACAACTAGAACGATGTAACGCATGGTTGTGTCTCCAGAAATTCAGGCCGTTTAGATATCATCCCAATAATGATCATGTAAATACCGAATTACGGCCGATCACCAACTGCACCTAATCATCGTGCCGGATTAAAGCCAGTTTTGTCAGCCGCATCAAAATAGCGCGCGATCAGCGCTTGCTCGGAGGGTGAGAGATGCGGATTCCAGACATCGAAAATCAGCACAGCGCGAATTTCATCGCTGTCATTCCACGCTTCATGTTCAATCGTGTCGTCAAAGGCAAAAGCCTCACCCACCCGCCATTCACGCGTTTCGCCGCCGACCCGGAAGCCGCAATGCGGGGGTACAATCAGCGGCAAATGAACAATTGCACGGGTGTTGGTCACGCCGGTGTGCGGCGGAATTCGCGTATGCGGCTTCAATATTGAGAAAAACGCACTGGGTGATCGCCCCGGAATATGTGCGGAAGGGAGCGCGGCGAGCGCCATTGCCGTATTAGGGCAGCGGTCCAACACGGGCTGATTGGGCTTACCATATTCCCACAGAAAGCACGCGCCCCAGTCGAGCGATTGATCAAGACCAGACCATTTATTCTGCGGGACGCCCTTATCCATCCGCACATATGGGCGCAAAGCGTCACCTGGATCTGCAAGTAGCGCCTTTAACTCGCTCCTGATACCTGCGGTTACACCCTCGATTTCAGGCATCCAGGGAAAATGCCATCTGTCAAAATATTCGTCGGCGGGAAGAAAGGGATAATAAAGCCCTTCGCATTGATTGAAATATGCCCGGCGCCGACCGATTGCTATATCCACAAAGGCATTGCTCCGGCGCGATTCCGTTTCGCCCATCATAGCCTGCAACGGCGCCAATTCGGCTTCGACAGCCTCGGCCACACGCGTTGTTGCCTGCGACACAAAAGCTCGGCCAACCTGCAATGCGGCATCAATCTCGAGCGGTAAATCATTTGCTTGCGCGGCAAGCTGCAGAACGCCGCTCCAAGCGGCGAGCGCTTCGGCCTCTTCACCTATACGTTGGTGGAGCTCGGCTTTACGCAGCCAGCCCATAAAATCGCGACGGTCGGCGTCAACCGCTGCGTTCAGCGCCTGCAATTCGCCTGCATCATCGCCTTGCGCGCGCCGCGCTGTTGCAACATTGCGCCAAAGCGCGCTCGCTGCCTTGTCATGCGTCGTTGCTGCAAGAAAGAGTCGCTCGGCCTCGGCGAAGCTTTCAGCGCGCAAAGCCAGCATTCCCTGGCTATTCAGCCTTGCGGCTTCGGATGATGGCGCACTTTGGTCCATGACAGCTACGCTTGCCATTTACCGGTACAAACGGCAAGGTCTGCGGCAATATGAAGCAACAAAATATCAGTGACCTGCTGTCTAATGGCGAATGGCTCGCGCACCGATACGACGCAACGGCTGACGCCTATCACATGCGTAATCTGGGCCGGCAAGCGCACAATGATGCAACTTTCATAACCGACGAATATTTAGGGGTAGAGGCCAACCCCGTTATAATAGACCGGAAAAACGCGATGGCGTTGGTCGCAAAAGACAGTAGCCTTCACTTCATCCTGCACTCTGCGTTTTGCGCGTCTACCATGCTCGCGAAAGGATTTGACCTTCCCGGCCAATCGATGGGTTTGAAAGAGCCCGTTCTGCTCAACGACATTGTCGGATATCGGCGCCGCGGAGCCGCTCCCGCTGCAGTTGCAGAGCGTCTTGACCACGCGCTGCATATGCTTGCCCGACCGTTCGGGGCCGATAAAACTGTGGTGGTCAAGCCGTCCAACGTTTTCAACGCATTGGCGTCCGCAGCTCTGGTGATGCGGCCTGAAAGTAAGGCAGTACTGTTATATGCGCCGCTACCCGTTTTTTTGGTGTCGGTGGCACGCAAAGGATTGTGGTGCAGGCTGTGGTGCCGCGAATTGCTTGAAGGCCTGATTACCGATGGAATCGTGGATCTGGGTTTCGATGATCGCGATTATTTTCGGCAGTCCGATTTGCAGATTGCTGCGGTTGGTTGGTTGGCCCAACACAGGCTATTTCAGCAAATTGCCCTGAAATTCGGGCACGACCGGATAGCAACGCTCAGCAGTGAAGATCTAACGGCAAATCCCGCTAACGCGTTGGTCGCGTGCGCCGCACATTTTGGTTTTAAGCTGAAGCATGCATTGGCTGATGGGCATCCAGCATTTCGCACCCACAGCAAATCTGGCGGCCATTTCCAGACAAATGATCGGCAGGCCGAGCACGAAATAGCGAGGCAGGCCTATGGCGAAGAAATAGAAAAAGTGCTGATTTGGGCAGGCGCGGTGGCGCAGTCTGCAGGAATTGAACTGTCACTGCCGAACAAATTGAAGTTCTAACGGCTGAGTTCTGCCTTTTAAAAGCCACTCAATGCCAAATGAAAAAGGGGCAAGCATCGCTGCCCGCCCCTTTTCTCTTATTATGTTAATCGATCAGAACGAGAGACGTGCCGATACCGCATAGCGGCGACCAAGCGCGTCGTACGTCGACGGGAAGGTATTACCGCTGTTGAAGGTTGTCGAACCGGCATTGTTACCGTTCAGCGGCGGATCCTTGTCTAGCAAATTCTGTACCGTGAATGTGAAGGACAGATTATCGCTCGCGGTAAAACGAGCCGACAGATCGAAATAATCATAAGCTTTGATCTTGCCGAAGTTGACGGTCCGCCCACCAACACCCAGTACTCCCGCACCAATAGTTCCGTTGAAGAAAGGACCAGAGTCGATCACATCAAGCGGCTCTTGCTCGATCGACGAAATGTGACGCCACAAAAGCGACAGATCGATTTTGTCGAACGACAAAGTTGTCCGCTGTGACCAACTGAAGTCTGGCTGCAACGATCCGCAGTTGGTGCTGACGAACCCGGTGCAATCACGATTGATCGATTCCGGGTTGAACACAAATGCGTTAAACTTCGAATTGAACGTGTAGTTGCCGCTGAATGACAGTGCCAACCCGATATCGTCGGTCAGTTCGGTTTTATAGTTGACGATCAGATCGATACCGTCGGTTTCAATCGAACCCGAGTTCGACAGCGTCGATGGCAAACCAGTAAAGACGTTTGGATCGCCACTCAGGCCGCCATCCGCCGGGCTACGACGAATACTCGTACAAGCTGGGTTAGTCGACGCGCCTGCTGGTGGATTAAACACGCTAGTTCCAAAGCAAGCCGCGATTACGTCTCCAGGGGTAGGTGACGAGATCGCGCCGGTAACCTTGATGTTGTAATAATCGATCGACGCGCTGAAGCCAGGCAGGGCAGCAGGTTGTAAAATTACACCGACTGTATAGCTGTCCGATTTTTCCGGTTTGATATTGACGTTGCCGCCACCGGTCGAGTTAACCTGCCCCGCATTTGGCTGCGGTATGGAGTTGATGTTTCCAAGATTTGCACCCTGCGCGAGACATACCGCGCGCAGTTCACCGGTTGGACCAGTTGCAGGACGGCCGGGCAGAACAGCACCAGCCGTCGTCAAGGTAGCGCAAGGATCGACACCCAAATTGGTCAGACCAGTGTTAACCGGTGAGAACAATTCACCGATATTCGGTGCACGTACAGCACGCGCAAAGTTACCGCGGATCCCGATGCCATCGACTGGCTCCCACGTACCGCCGGCCTTGAAGGTCGTCGTGTTATAGGTGGGATTGCCTGGTGCGTCGACCTTGTAATCCGAATAACGAATGCCGCCTTCGACGGTCAGGCTATGGAAGAAAGGCTTTTCGCTGACCAAAGGTACAATAATTTCGCCGAATGCTTCATAGACGTCATACCCACCCGAAATATTTGGTGTCGCACCGCCTGCACCGCCAAGATCTCCCGATCTTGCCAGCGAGTCGGCACCTTGACGCGCCGTGTACTTACGATACTCGCCGCCAACTGCGAACGCCACTGGATCCGCAGCAAAAGGACTGGTGAAGCCCACGTTGCCACTGATAGTTCCCTTAACCTGCGCGAGCGAAGTTTTGGTAAAGCTGGAGCTTTCCTGGACCAAGAAAGGAATAGCTTCCGGCTGGATCGTGCCGAAAACATTAGCAGGAACGCAACCGTTAGACGTATCGAAGCAAACCGGTGCAGCGGCCGTGCCGCCGGCGCGGAGCGACTGACGGAAGCGCGAGTTCAGGGTGTAACCCTTAATCGTCTGGAGATTTTCGCTTTCGCCATATGCACCCGACACATCCCATTCAATCGAGTCGGTAATATCACCACGGGCACCCAAGCGATAATCGAAGAGAGTCGTGACATATTCCGAAATACGAGGACCAGCTTCGATTGCGCGACGCGCGAACAGCGATTGCGGGTTCGGGTTATAACCTTCACCTGCTTCAACCGTGCCGTTGCCATTCACGTCAAAAGCCACAAAACCGCCCAAACCGATTTCACGATAAGCGGCATCGCCGGGGCGAAGCGCGCCATTCGCGGCTGCATCACATTCCGCAACCGAGAAACGCGGAGTATAAACCGTTGCGCTCGGGTTGACGTCGAACGCGCAGAACTGGCTACGCGCTGCGGCAGGCAAGAACGGGTTGTTAAGAGGTATATTCACACCAATACTGAATGCGCCCGACGGTGCGATGATCGTATTGACTGTGTTCTTCGAAAAAATGCCTCGAGTGTAGACTTCAATCGCATCACTTACTTCGTAACGTGCCTGGCCGAACATGTTGAAGCGCTCGAACGGTGTTTGGAAGACGTTGAATGGGTTGAAGTTGAAGGTCGAGAATGTCGGCACTAACTGCCCAGCATCATTGATTTGGTTGGTGCCGCCATTGCCCGTACCGCTCAGGAGCCGCGAGCCCGAGAAACGTGACGGGAACGCCGTACCCGATCCGAGCGCGGTGCCGCTGAAGGTTTCAATAGTGGTCAACGAAACGTCGCGAGCACCCTGATAAACAGGATCAGCCTGCTGGTAACCGATGCCAAACACCGCGTTACCACGTCCATCGTCGAAATTCGCGCCGATAGTCGCATCGACGCGGAAGACGTTTCCATCACCCTGTTCGGTGATCTGCTGCGAAGCCGAAACTTCAAGTCCGGCAAAATCTCTCTTAAGGATGAAGTTCACAACGCCGCCAACAGCATCTGCACCATAGGTGGTCGATGCGCCGCCGGTCAGAACGTCAACGCGCTCAACCAATGCGAGTGGAACGTTGTTCAAATCGACCTGACCACCGAAACCGGCAGGTACAATACGATTGCTGTCGAGCAGCACGACGTTACGGTTAGAGCCGATGCCGCGCAAGTTGACGAAAGATGCGCCACCGTTGCCGTTGTTGACCGCAGAACCGATCGAAGGAACGACACCAGGAATTTCGCGAAGAATTTCTTCGGCGAGGTTCGACTGGAGCAGTTCAATTTCGTCAGCGCCAGTCGTGTTGACCGGAGCGGAGCGCTCTAGATTAGGATTGCTGATAAGCGAACCGGTCACAACGATTTCGCTGCCCGTTTCTTCTTCTTCCGCTGCTTCTTGCGCGAATGACGGCGTTGACATCAACGCCAAGCCGATCGCAATCGGCGCCGCGGCATATTTAAACTTGCTGATACGTGTGTTTTTCACGGTATAGCCCCTTAGCTAATTCGGCTGCGACGCAATGAAATACCGCCGCAATCCAGTTAGAACTCCCCAGCATTACTGTCCAAGCGTGCGCGGCAACCCGTGCACCCAAAAACAGAATCCCTCCGGGTTGAGCGTGCTTTGACCGAAAAGCGGGAGTCACGCAAAGAAATTGCTTTGGCGCGACCGGAAAATTTCCCGCGTGTCACCTTTATGCAACAGTTTTGTTACAGCTGATTTTTGACGCTTGAGCGCCGATCTGCATTTCATTCATGACAGCGACAGCCCGCCGCGCTAATGGACCGAATAACAATCCCCCAGGAGCTGACTTTTTCCAATGCGCCCATTTCTGTTTGCCCGAGCCTGTATAATTGCGTCGCTTGCGGCTTGTTCGTTCATTGCTGCTAGCGCCCAAGCTCAGGAAGTGCCTCCTGCTCCTGCTGCTGTTCCCGTTGCCCCTTCTTCAGCACTGCCTGAAAACATCCTTCACCTCGATCTATCGACCGGCGGGCGGGTAACCATTCAGCTCTATCCAGAGGTCGCGCCCAGTCATGTTGATCGTATCAAGACGCTGGCACGACAAGGCTTTTATAATGGTGTCGTTTTCCACCGCGTCATTGACGGCTTCATGGCACAGACCGGGGACCCGACCGGAACCGGACAGAGCGGATCGCCGTTACCCGACCTTAAGGCGGAGTTCAGCAAATTGCCGCATTTGCGGGGAACCGTATCAATGGCACGCACAAACGAGCCCGATAGCGCGAACAGCCAGTTCTTCATTTGCTTCCAGCCACGTTTCAGCCTCGACAACAAATACACTGTCCTCGGCCGCGTAATGTCGGGCATGCAATTTGTCGACGTCATCGAACGCGGCGAGCCGCCTACTAGGCCGAGCAAGGTCCTTCAGGCGTCGATCGCATCGGATAATGTTCCCCCACCCGCGTTTTCCCCACCTACCGCGCCGCCTGCCGACGCGCCTATCACGGTCGATCAACTGAGCGGGTCGTAATCGCACTTTGATTTACTTATTGCTTCAGAATGCGCGTAGACCTTTTTGACTTTAACCTGCCGCCCGAGCGAATTGCGCTGCGGCCGGTATCGCCTCGCGACTCCGCTCGGATGCTTTGCGTTTCGGGTGGTGCAGCCGTGGTCGATGCGCAGGTTAGCGATTTACCGTCGCGGCTGCGCCAAGGCGACTGCCTGATCTTCAATGATACGCGGGTTATTCCTGCGCAGTTGCAAGGGACGCGCGGTGACGCGAAAATCGGCGCGACGTTGCACAAGCGTATCGACCTTCGCCGTTGGCAGGCCTTTATCCGAAATGCCAAACGCCTGAAGGTTGGCGAAACCGTCGATTTTGGCGCAGGCGTTATCGCATTAGCAGATGAACGCCATGATGACGGCAGCTATACATTATACTTTGAAGGCGATGAGCCTGTCGAACTGTTGCTCCAACGCGCAGGAACCATGCCACTGCCGCCGTATATCGCAGGCAAGCGACCGACAGACGAGCGTGATGCGCAAGATTATCAGACGATGTTTGCGCGAAAGGACGGCGCAGTTGCCGCGCCCACCGCGTCGCTGCATTTCACGCCCGAGTTAATAGCAGCGATTGAGGCTGCGGGGATCGAAACCGCGACGCTGACGCTGCATGTGGGGGCAGGCACGTTTCTGCCGGTGAAAGTCGACGACACCGCCGGGCACCGCATGCACAATGAATGGGGCCAGATTGATAGCGAGACCGCGTATCATCTCAATACCGTCAAGGAAAATGGCGGTCGGTTGATCGCGGTCGGTACAACCTCGCTTCGCTTGGTCGAAAGCGCCGCAAATGAAGACGGCACGATTCAGGCGTTCTCCGGCGACACCGATATCTTCATCACGCCGGGATATCGGTTCAAGGCGATTGATGGCCTTATGACCAATTTCCATCTGCCCAAAAGCACATTGTTTATGCTGGTCAGCGCGCTGATGGGCCGCGAAACTATGCAGGCCGCTTATGCCCATGCTATTGCCAACGACTATCGTTTTTATTCGTACGGGGATTCCAGCCTGTTGCTCCCCTAAGGCTTAATGCCCCTTAAGCTCGTCGCCGGTCAGCCGAACGATGTGCAGCACATTGGTCGATCCCGGCGTCCCAAACGGTACGCCCGCCATGATGATGATCCGGCCGCCTGCCTGCCCCAGATGATAGCGAAGCGCCATCCGCTTGCCTTTAGCGACCATTTCCTCGAACGAACCGATGTCGCGGGTCCGCACTGAAAAAGCACCCCAAAGCAGCCCTTGCCGCCGCGCGGTTGCCATGCTGGCGGTCAGCACCAAAAGCGGCACCGATGGACGCTCGCGAGAGATACGCCGCGCGGTCGAACCCGACGATGTAAAGCAAACAATCGCGCTGGTATCAATGGTATCGACGATCCGCCCACTTGCCTCGGCCAATGCATCGGCCGTGGTGGCATCTGCTGGGGTCTCGGTAAAGTGAATGCGCTTGTAGAAATCGGGGTCGCTTTCGACCTGCTGCGCAATCCGGTCCATAATTGAGACCGCTTCAATCGGCCATGCACCGGCTGCGGTTTCAGCCGAGAGCATCACAGCATCGGCGCCATCGTAGATCGCAGTCGCCACATCGGACACCTCAGCGCGAGTGGGCGATGGCGATGTAATCATAGATTCCAGCATCTGGGTGGCGACAACGACGGGCTTACCCATACGCCGCGCTGTCGAGACGATCTTCTTCTGAAGCGGCGGCACCTGTTCGGGCGGGAGTTCGACACCCAGATCTCCGCGTGCCACCATGACGCCATCGGCCAATTCGAGGATTTCTTCGAGCCGTCCGATCGCCGCCGGCTTCTCGATCTTGGCCAGTAAAGCCGCCTTGTTACCGATTAGCTTTTTGCCTTCGGCAACATCCTCGGGGCGTTGAACAAACGACATCGCGATCCAGTCAACGCCCTGCTCAAGCGCAAAGGCGAGGTCCGAGCGATCCTTTTCGGTCAGCGCGGCAATCGGCACTACGACATCGGGAACGTTCAGTCCCTTGCGATCCGAAAGCATCCCGCCAACTTCGACCTTCGTGTTGATATGGTCAGGGCCGATCTCGGTGACACGAAGCACCAGCTTGCCATCATCGAGCAACAGACGCGCGCCTATTTCCAGCGCTGCAAAAATTTCGGGATGGGGGAGATGCACGCGATGGGCATCGCCCGCCTTCTTGTCGGTATCAAGCCGGAAATTTGCGCCGGTTTTGAGTTCGACCTTGCCCTCGGCAAAGGTGCCGATGCGCAATTTGGGACCTTGTAGATCGACCAAGATTGTGGTCGGCCGGTTATAGGCCTTTTCGAGCGCCCGGATGTTGGCGATGAGTTGCACCTTGTCCGCCTGCTCGCCGTGGCTCATGTTGACACGGAAAGCATCTGCGCCTGCGCGGAACAGCTTTTCGATCATCTCGGGCGTGTCGCTAGCCGGACCGAGCGTAGCGAGAATTCGGACCTTGCGCATACGCGGTTTGTGATATTGCATCTGGTAAGGCTCCGGTATCTGGATTTTGTCGTTCATCAACTCCATAACGAGCCGAGCCGGTAACCGAAAGGGCGCATAGCTATGCATGATGACAAACAGATTTCAGAACAAGCCGCCGCCGCCGCATTCCGCCGCCTTGTCGTGCATCTGCAACACCGCCATGATGCAGAAAATATCGACCTGATGGGCCTCGCCGGATTTTGCCGCAATTGCTTGGCGGACTGGGTGATGGAGGCTGATGGCGGTCTGACCAAAGACGAGGCGCGCGAGTTAATCCACGGCATGCCAGCCGCCGAGTGGAAAGCAAAATATCAGAGCGAGGCAAAGCCTGAACAATTGCAGCGCATGAAAGAAAGCGTGGCGAAAAACGCCGCGCACGGATAGTCATCAGAATATAAACATACAGGGGAACGAGAATGAAGCGGGCAATTCTATCTGCAGCCATATTGCTGGCGACCACGCCACTGGCAGCTCAACCGGTTGGACCCACCTACATTCATGCCGGACAACTGCTCGACCAGCCGGGCAAGGCACCGCGCGGGCAATCGACCATTATTGTACGCGATGGTAAGATTGCCGAAGTGCGTGACGGATTTGCCGCGCCAGAGGCAGGCGCGCGGCTGGTGGACCTGAAATCGCAATTCGTCCTTCCCGGGCTGATCGATATGCACGTCCATATTTCCAGCGATGACAATCTACTTCGAAGCCGCCTTGAAGGACCGGGCCGCGATGTTGAAGACGTCTTTGTGATAGCTCAGGGTAATGCGCGCCGAACTCTCGAGGCGGGCTTTACGACTGTCCGTGATCTTGGCGGCGACGGCCGAACCACTACCAGCTTGCGGGATGCCATCAACAATGGAGCGATTGTCGGCCCGACTATTATCCCGGCGGGTACGATGGTATCTGTGACCGGCGGCCATGGCGGCGTTAACGGCCTCAATCGGGCCTATACCGATGCAGTTGCGGCCGGACGCAATAATATTTGCGATGGACCCGATGGCTGCGCGAGCGCGGTTCGCGCACAGATATCCGTCGGCGCAGAAGTCATCAAGTTCGCCGCCACCGGCGGGGTGCGTTCCAATGTTGCTGGCGGACTTGGCAAGCAGATGACCGATGCCGAAATGAAATCCATCGTCGATACCGGCCACAGCTTTGGCCGCAAGGTCACAGCCCATGCACATGGCAAGGAAGGCATTGATGCCGCACTTCGCGCAGGTGTCGATTCCATCGAACATGGCAGCTTCATCGATGATGAAACCGTAAAATTGTTCAAAGCGGAAGGCGCAGCGCTGGTTCCGACGGCCGTCGCACCGATCGCAGCGCTTGCGCAGGCGCGGCGCGGCGATGCACCGGCACCGCAACTCGCAAAAGCCGAAGAGGCCGGTATTGCCCATGCAAATAGCTTTGCCCGCGCCGTTAAGGGCGGCGTGCGTATATTGTTCGGTACCGATTCAGGGGTCGCACCGCATGGCGACAATGCCAAAGAATTCGCGCTGATGATCAAGGCTGGCATGACTCCGATGCACGCGATCAAGGCGGCAACCATAGATAATGCCGACGAACTCGGCCGCCCGCTCGGCGCCATCTTGCCCGGCCGTGACGCCGATATAATCGCATTGGACGGAAACCCTCTGAACGATGTGACCTTCCTCGAAAAAGTAGATTTCGTCATGCGTCAGGGCGTGGTGCACAAGCTCGGCGGCAAGCGGCAGCCCTTTCCGCCTCAATAATCAAAATCGGCGAACTGAGCATGGCTAATGGCGCGCGAGGCGGCTAATCGCAGGCGGTATCGATTCGGGGCAAGGGCCTCACCCAACATAACAGGAGAATTTCATGGCCGAGGGCAATGTAGCCGCCGATCAACTGCGTCTTTTCATCGAGCGTATCGAACGACTGGAAGAAGAGAAAAAGGGCATCGCCGACGATATCCGCGACGTTTACAGCGAGGCCAAGAGCCAAGGCTATGACGCAAAAATCATGCGCCAGATTGTCCGTTTGCGCAAGATGAGCAACGACGACCGCGCAGAGATGGAAGCGATTTTGGATACTTACAAATCGGCGCTTGGTCTGGCATAATTGGGTCTGAAAAGGAGACCCCACATGCTGATGACCACTACCTCAACCATCGAAGGCCAACCCGTCCGTCAATATCTTGGCGTCGTTACCGGCGAAGTCATTGTCGGGGCGAATATCTTCAAAGATCTGTTCGCGGGCATTCGCGATATCGTTGGCGGCCGTTCGGGCGCATATGAAAATTCGCTTCGCGATGCGCGCCAGACCGCGCTCGCTGAACTTGCTGCGGAAGCTCGCAATCTCGGCGCGGATGGTGTGATCGGCATCGACCTCGATTACGAGGTGCTCGGCAAGGAAGGCTCCATGCTGATGGTTACGGCGTCTGGGACTGCGGTAAAGCTGGCCTGAAGCAGGTGGCTTGCCGAATGGCGCACTCGTGATGTAAGGGCGCGCCTTCATTCCATTTCAGCTGAAAAGAAAAGAGCCATGGCAGGCCATAGTAAATTCAAAAATATCCAGCACCGTAAAGGCGCGCAGGACAAAAAGCGTTCAACGATGTTTTCCAAGCTCAGCCGCGAAATCACCGTCGCGGCCAAGATGGGGATGCCCGATGTCGACATGAACCCGCGCCTTAGACTCGCAGTCAATGCAGCAAAAGCCCAGTCGATGCCCAAGGATAATATTCAGCGCGCCATCGACCGGGCATCGGTGGGTGACGGCGACAATTATGAAGAAATGCGGTACGAAGGCTATGGCCCCGGCGGCGTTGCCGTGATCGTCGAGGCGCTGACCGACAACCGCAACCGCACCGCGACTAATGTGCGCACCGCATTTGCCAAAAACGGTGGAAATCTCGGCGCATCGGGCGCAGTTAGCCACGGCTTCGACCGGATGGGCTTGATTACTTATCCTGCAAGCATCGGCGATGCGGACGTGGTTTTCGAAGCCGCTCTTGAAGCCGGCGCCGAAGATGTGGAATCGGGCGAAGATGAACACAGCATCTGGACCGCAATGGATGGCTTGCACGAAGTTGCCAAAGCGCTTGAGGCAACGCTCGGTGCAGCCGATAGCGCTAATCTTGCTTGGAAGCCGCAATTGCTTGTTGAAGTCGACGAAGGCAACGCTGCGACTTTGCTGAAAATGATCGACATGCTTGAAGAAGATGACGATGTGCAGTCAGTGTGGGGCAATTATGATATGTCCGACGAGGTGATGGCGAAGCTGGGATGATAATCCTTGGATTAGACCCCGGCCTTGGCACCACCGGCTGGGGCGTGATCCGCAAAGAAGGTAATCGCCTGAGCCATATCGACAATGGTGAGATTGATACTGATGCGAAACTGCCGCTCGCGAACCGATTATTGTTGATCGATGCTAAGCTCGGCGCGGTGATTGATGAATTCCAGCCCGATGCGGTGGCGGTTGAAGAAGTATTCGTGAACAAAAACCCGCAATCGACGCTTAAGCTTGGACAAGCGCGCGGCGTTGTGTTGCTGGGCGCGGCTAAGGCTCGCGTGATCGTTACTGAATATGCCGCTCGGCTGGTCAAAAAGTCGGTAGTTGGCACCGGGAAAGCCGAAAAAGAGCAGGTCCAAGCGATGCTTCGGATATTGCTGCCGGGATTGAAACTGGCTGGCCCTGATGCCGCCGATGCGTTGGCAGTTGCGATTACCCACGCGCATCATATGCGCGGCTAGTTTGCGCTGGCTTTAGAAATTTTATTTTACGCAAAGGCGCGAAGATTTTTTAAGAGCGAAACCCAAAAATCAAGCCCGCACATGTCCAAGCGCATGAGAGGTTTAGGATAAAAGGCTACCCTCTTGAGAATCTTTGCGCCCTTGCGTGAAGCAAATCTTACCAGTTTTCAGCAAAGAACAAACCACGAAAATATCTTCGACATCCCGATTTCAAGCAGTTAAGACCGACTTATGATCGCAAAGCTTTATGGCCGCATTGACGAAACTGGCGCCGACCATCTGGTAATTGACATCTCGGGCGTCGGCTATCTGGTGCAGGCGAGCGCACGGACTTTGGCGGCTTTGGGCAAGACCGACGATTTCGCCACGGTCTTCACCGAAATGCAGGTTTCGGAAAACGACATGCGCCTGATCGGCTTTGCCACCAAGGAAGAGCGCGACTGGTTCCGCCTGTTGACCGGCGTGCAGGGCGTCGGCGGCAAGGTCGGGTTGGCGATCCTCTCCGCGATTGAACCCGCCGACCTGGCACTCGCGATCGGCAGCGGCGACGCGGCGATGGTGGCACGCGCGAACGGCGTCGGACCGAAACTTGCCAGCCGGATCGTCAACGAACTGAAAGACAAGGTCGGCGCGCTGGCAGGCATCGGCGGTGGCGCGAAGTTGGTTACTACAGCCAGCGGAAGCCACGCCAGCGACGCGATGTCGGCGCTCGCCAATCTGGGCTTCAAACCGGGCGAGGCAGGCAGCGCGGTGGCGCAGGCGGTCGAGGAATTGGGGCCCGATGCAACATTGGATGCGCTGGTTCGGTTGGCGTTGAAGAGGGCTTCGCGGTGAGACGCGTCCTCGTCCCTCCCCAACTACGTCACCCTGAATTCGTTTCAGGGTCCTTCGTGCGGTTAGCCCCGCCCAACCGGGGGCAAACTCAACCCCACCGCCAAATCAACCCAATGCGGATTTTCGGCGTAGATCAGGTTGATTTTCGAAGGCCGATGCCTGTTCTTCAACTGCTTCTCGCGCGCAATGGCAGCTTCCATCGTGCTAAAAAGTTCAAAATGCACCAGGCGGTAAATTGCATATTTGGAAGCATGGCCCGGCGTCAAATGCCCGCTATATTGCGACAGCCGTTTCAACAGGTCGGATGTTACGCCAATGCAAAGAGTGCTGTAAAGCTTGCTCGCAAGGATATGAACGCACGGCTGCTTTTCCTGTCTCATCAGCGGAGCTTCGCTGTAAAATGGACCCTGAAACAAGTTAAGGGTGGCGGGATGGAGAATGGATAACGCGGCGGCCCGCACCGCAACCTGCCGCTGCGGCCAGCTCGCCGCCATTTGCACCGGTGAGCCCGTCCGCGTCTCGGTATGCCATTGTTACGACTGCCAAAAACGCAGCGGTTCGGTCTGTGCCGCCCAGGCGCGGTTTCCGGCTGACGCAGTGATGATCAGCGGCGAGCATAAAGTCTACGAGCATGTCGGCGACAGCGGCAACATAGCCAGCTTCTATTTCTGTCCGACCTGTGGTTCGACCTTGTGGTATCACGCGCTTCCGCATTGCGATCTGTTCGCGATCCCCACAGGCGCTTTTGCCGACTGTGACTTCCCTGCGCCGCAATACTCGGTATGGGAGGGGCACAAGCATCCTTGGGTGACTATCAACGGCGGCGATATCGAACATTATGACTGACGACGACCGCCTTACCACGCCTGACAAGCGGCCCGAGGATGTCGATGCCGCGCTTCGGCCAAAAACGCTCGCCGAATTTATCGGGCAGGCCGCCGCTCGTGACAATCTTCGCGTGTTTATCGAAGCGGCTAAGGGGCGCGGGCAGCCGCTTGACCATGTGCTTTTCTTTGGCCCGCCGGGGCTTGGTAAGACGACGCTGGCGCAGATTGTCGCCAAGGAAATGGGCGTCGGGTTTCGCGCAACTTCCGGCCCGGTCATTGCCAAATCGGGCGATCTCGCCGCGCTGCTGACCAATTTGGAAGATGGCGATGTGTTGTTCATTGACGAAATCCACCGGCTCAGCCCCGTGGTCGAGGAAATTCTCTACCCAGCGATGGAGGACCGTGCGCTCGATATCATGATCGGCGAAGGCCCGTCGGCACGGTCGGTTCGGATCGATTTGCCTGCGTTCACTTTGGTCGGCGCGACCACCCGCCAAGGGTTGCTCACCACGCCCTTGCGTGACCGGTTCGGCATTCCGGTGCGGCTGAATTTCTACACCCATGCCGAACTCGAACTCGTCGTCACCCGCGCAGCTCGGTTGCTTGACCTCGGCATTGCTCCCGACGGCGCAAACGAAATCGCCAAGCGCGCCCGCGGGACGCCGCGTATCGCTGGACGGTTGCTCCGCCGTGTCCGTGATTTCGCCAATGTCGCGGGCGAACCCACCGTTACCGCAAAAATCGCCGACAGCGCGCTCAACCGGCTTGAAGTCGATGCCCTTGGCCTTGACGCGATGGATAGGCGTTATATGCACATGATTTCCGACATCTATCGCGGCGGGCCAGTTGGCGTCGAAGCGCTCGCTGCTGGCCTGTCCGAACCACGCGACACAATCGAGGATGTAGTCGAGCCATATCTGTTGCAGCTCGGCCTAATCGCCCGCACTGCGCGCGGCCGTTGCCTCAATGCGCCGGGATGGAAACATCTCGGCCTCAACCCGCCCGCTGGATCGCAAGACGGTCTGTTCGACAAATAAGCGCGACGAACCGAGTTTTTCTTTTGTCGCCCCCCTTGGCCGCAGAGTCCACTAAGGCTAAGCAGTTCGTCGATGAGCCATCCCCAGCCCTATCACGGCCATTTTGACGGCCAAAAACATCTATTCGCCGTCCGCGTCTATTTCGAGGACACCGATTTTTCGGGCGTCGTTTACCACGCGCGCTACCTGCATTTCATGGAGCGCGCGCGGTCGGACATGCTGGCGCGGGTGGGTATCGACCAGCGCGTGGTGCAAGAGGCAGGTCAAGGCGCCTATGCCGTTACTGAGTTGAACATCAAATACCGTCGTCCAGCAAAGTTCGACGATGCGCTTGTCGTGATCAGTACCGTCGAGGCGGTCCGGGCCGCGAGTTGCGATATTCATCAAACAGTCATGCGCGGCAGCGAAATACTGACCGATGCGAAAGTCACGGCCGCCTTTGTTGCCCCCAATGGCAAACCGCGCCGCCAGCCCGCGCATTGGGTTGCGGCGTTCCAGCCGATCATAAACCGAACCACAGAATAAGGACGCAAATGAACCTTCTGATTGCAACTCAGGGTGTGAGTTTCTCCCCGTTGGAGCTATTTCTTCAAGCCGATTGGGTGGTCAAGGCGGTCATCATAGGCCTCGCACTCGCCAGCATCTGGGCGTGGACGATCATTTTCAGCTTCATGCTCAAAATGGGCCGCATCAATCGCCAGACCGAGAAATTCGAACGCGATTTCTGGGCGAGCAGTGACATTGACGGCTTTTTTGGTTCGCACGGGAAAAGTGAGCTTCCTGTGGCCGTGGTGTTCTCGGCGGGCGTGGCCGAATGGAGGCGCTCGACCAATGGCAAGAGCATCGACCGCGCAGGAACACGCGAACGGCTGGCGACCGCAATGGACGCAACGATCGCGGCGGAAACCGACAAGCTTGCCAACCGGCTGAATTTCCTTGCCACTACCGGATCGGTTGCGCCCTTTGTCGGGCTTTTTGGCACGGTCTGGGGCATCATGCGGAGTTTCTCGGCGATTGCCGCAGAGCAAAACTCGTCGCTAGCCGTAGTCGCGCCAGGTATTGCCGAAGCCTTGTTCGCTACCGCCATTGGCCTGTTCGCCGCAATCCCTGCAGTTATCGCCTATAACCGCTTCTCGCACCGGCTGAACCAATATGAGGCGCGCATGGGCCGCTTTGCCGACGGTTTTCACGGAACGTTAAGCCGCGAATTGGAGCGTGAAAGCTAGAATATGGCGATGAACATATCCTCCGGCGGTAAACGCCAGCGCGGTCGCGGATCGCGGCGTGCGCCGATGGCGGAAATCAACGTCACGCCATTGGTCGATGTCATGCTTGTGCTGCTCATCATCTTCATGGTCACCGCGCCGTTGTTGGTCACCGGCGTCCCCGTCGAACTGCCTGAAAGCCGCGCCAATGCGCTCGACCAGAAGGACGAGCCGGTCGAAATCGCCATCGACAAGGAGGGGGCGACGTTTATCGACGGAACGGAAGTGCCGCCGAGCGAACTGGCGGCGCGCCTTGAAGAGCTTGCCGCTTCGCAAGATGCTGACAACCCGCGCCAGATCATGCTGCGCGGTGACACGTCGATCAGTTACGGCCAGATGATGGGCGTCATGGGGGAATTGAACCGTGCTGGGCTTAACAGTGTCAGCCTGGTCACCACGGGTTCAGGAAACGAAAACTAACAAGATGGCGATGGACCGGGCTGAAAAACTTGGACTTGGCGCTGCGGTCGGCGGCCATGTCGTGCTTTTGGGTGCGATGGCGGCAGGCCTTTTTTTGTCCAACGAACCACTTAAAAAGCCCGAAGCGATATCGGTTTCGCTGGTTGGAGAAATTGCCGAAGTCTCGACCGCTCCCGATGCCGTTCAGGAAGAACCGGCTCCGCCTGCAATCGCGGAGGCCGAACCGGCAGAGCCGCCGCCGTCTCCGACTCCGGTTATGAAAATCGAAAAGCCGGTGGAAAAAGCGCAAGTAAAGCCGGCCGAGAAACCCGTAAAGCGTGATGTTCCTCCCCCCGCAAAAACGGCGGTCAAGAAAGCTCCGGTTAAGCAACCGCCCAAAAAAGTTGCCGCAGCGGCAACCAAGAGCGGCAAAGGAACGACGCCTGCCAAACCGGGGGGCTTCAGCAAAAGCTTTGAAGACTCTATAAACAATGTTGGCAAGGCCCCCGGCGCTGGCAAGGCCGTTGGCACGCCAGCGGCCAAGAGCGGCGCCGAAGTGAAACGTTCGGTAAGCACGTCGCTGGCTTCGCAAATTCGAAGCCGCGTTCGCGCCTGCGCGCCTTCTGGGGTCGAGATCAACCAGATCGAAACGTTCGTGACGCTCAGCCTCGAGCCATCGGGCCGATTGACCAATGTCCAGTTCAACAAACAGACCGGCGTCAACGACAGCAACCGACCGCAGGCTGACCCGTTGAAGCAATGCATATTGCAATCGGTACGCTCTGCGTCACCGTTTAGCGGGCTAGACCCCGAATATCATGATATATGGAAAAGCCACGCGCTTCGTTTGCGCGCGACCGGATAAGGAATGAAAGCCATGAAGCCACAAATCCTCGCTGGAAAATTACTAGCGTTGTTAGCGCTTCTGCTGATGCCGCTGGCGGTGCAGGCGCAACCCGCGACACCGGCGGCGCCTGCCGAGGATGAACCCGAATTGGTCGAATTCGACACCGCAAAGACACGCTCGATTGCCGTCCCTGCTCTGGTCGCCCCTGCCCCCGCTGATACCCCTGCTGGCAACACCACCGCATTGGGCCGCCAGATCGCTGAAGTCATCTCCTCCGACCTGCGCGCATCGGGCGTATTTGAAACCAGCGGCCCCAATGGCTTGCGCGCGATTACGCTGGCTGAAGTTACCACACCGCAATTCGATTACTGGCGCGGCCGCAATGTCGAGCAATTGATCGAGGGCTTTGTTCGCGTTGGCGGCGACGGTAACCTTACGGTTGGCTGCTACCTATACGATGTCGGCAACGGCAATGAAGTGACGCGCCTTGGCTTTAACGTGCCCCCACGTGACTGGCGGCGGGCTGCGCATAAATGTGCCGATGCGATCTATTCGAAACTAACGGGCGAGCTGCCGTTCTTCGATAGCCGCATCGCTTATATTGCCGAGACCGGCCCCAAGGGCAAACGCGTCAAGCGGCTTGCGATCATGGATTCCGATGGCGCCAACCACCGGTTCATCACGAACGGCCAGTCGGCTGCTCTGACCCCGCGTTTTTCACCAAACTATAAGTCGATCCTCTATCTGTCCTATGTCGACGGCAACCCGCGCATTTATGTCTATGATATCGATGCCGGAAGGCAGCGGTTGATTACGCAAAGCAGGAACGCAACCTTTGCACCGCGCTGGTCGCCCGATGGTCAGACGATCCTCTATTCGATGGCAGTTGCTGGCAACACCGACATCTACAAAATTTCGGCCACGGGCAGCGGCACACCCGTCAAGCTGACCAGCTCGCCCGGCATTGATGTCGGCGGCAGCTTCTCGCCCGATGGGCGCCAGATCGTGTTCGAAAGCGATCGGGGCGGTAACCAGCAGATCTATGTGATGAACGCAGATGGATCGAACCAGCGCCGGATCAGCTTTGGGCAGGGCCGCTACGCCACCCCCGAATGGAGCCCGCGCGCCGACCTCATCGCCTTTACCCGCATCGCGGGAGATTTTCGTGTCGGTACGATGCGACCCGATGGTTCGGGCGAACGCTTGCTGACGAATAGCTGGCAGGACGAAGCACCGACCTGGGCGCCAAACGGACGCGTCATTCAGTTCTTCCGCACCGCCAAGGGCACCGGCAAAACCAGCATCTGGCAGGTCGATCTGACCGGTGCAAACGAACGTAAGTTGCCAACACCTGTTGACGGTTCGGACCCGGCTTGGGGACCGATTTTGCCGTAGCTGAGTTTATCGATTATTGTGGGGCCATAGACCAAGGAGAATCGCCGTGAACAACAGTATTAAAATGGCCGCTATATTGCTGGCTTCGACTGCGCTCATCGCAGGATGCGGCAAGAAAAAGGTCGAGCAGCTGCCACCCGTAGCCGAAGGCACCGAAGGCGAAATGGCTACTGATCCCAATGCAGGCACGGGTCAGATCGTTCCAGGCAGCCAGGAGGACTTCTTGGCGTCCGTTGGCCAATATGGCGACCGGATTTATTTCGACACTGACCGCTTCAATGTCGATACCGAAGACCAGACCACATTGCAGCAACAAGCGCAGTGGCTTGCGCGCTATCCGAACACTCGGATCACAGTCGAAGGTCATGCCGATGAACGCGGCACGCGTGATTATAACCTCGCGCTGGGCGAACGGCGCGCCAATTCCGCGAAAAATTACCTGACGTCTGTTGGCGTGGACGCCAGCCGCATCCAGACCGTCAGCTACGGCAAGGAACGTCCGCAAGCCATGGGTTCGGACGAACAGTCCTGGGCACAAAACCGCCGTGCGGTAACGGTTACGGTTCAGTAATTTTTAGGGCGGCGCGCTTTTGTCGAAGCGCGCCGCCTTTTAACATCGCTTTTCTTGACAATGCGTCATCCTTCCGCGCATGTTTTGCGTAGGATCTCGGGGGCGTAAAATAAGATGAGCGAAGACTTGGGCCAGCGCCACAGCGCGTTTCGTTTTCACGGAACATGGCAGGAATTTGCTGGCATAGCCTTCCCGAACTTGTTGCTGACCATTGTCACGCTAGGGATTTACCGTTTCTGGGCGACCACGCGCGAACGCGAATATTTCTGGGGCAAGACTGACTTCATCGACGAACGGCTCGAATGGACCGGGCGCGGAATCGAGCTGTTTATCGGCTTCATCATGGTGTTTTTCCTAATCGGCCTGCCGTTTATTATTATCCAGCTGATCTCGCAGGGTCTGATCTTCCGGGGCGAGACGATCATCGCCGGTCTGGTCACATTGTTGATGCTCCTGCTGCTCTTTTACCTGACCGGCGTCGCCTATTTCCGTGCTTTGCGGTACCGGCTAAGCCGCACGTACTGGCGCGGGATCAGGGGTGGCAGCGATGATCCCGGTTTCCAATATGGTATCTCCTATATGTGGAAGAGCTTTGCCGGGTGGCTACCGATTTTCCTGATGGTGCCATGGTCGATGATTTCTCTGTGGAACGAGCGCTGGAACGCGATGAGCTTCGGCCCGCATCGCTTTGTTGCGACCGCCGAATGGAAACCGTTGATGAAACGCTATCTGCTTTTCTATCTTGTGCCGTTCCTGATTTTTGTCGGCGCTGTCGTTTTCGGGATAGCGGTTGCAGCGTCGGGCAACAGCCCCGATGCGCTTGGCGGAACAGGGATGGCAATTGGCGGGATACTGCTGATCTTCGCTGTGCTTGCCATGTACATCATTCTTCCGCTTGCGGCGCTCGCCTTTTACAGCAAATATTTCCGCCTCGCTGTCGGCGGGCTTCGCCTGCACAATCTCGAATTCGAATTCCGCGCCCGTGCGCCGGATTGGATATTGTTCTTCCTCGCCAATATGGCGATCATCATCTGCACATTGGGCATCGGGTATATTTTCATGCCCTATCGCAGCTGGAAATTCTTCATCGACCATATGGAGGCCTATGGCGAGATCAATATCGACGAACTGACCCAGTCCGAAACGATCGTATCGAAACATGGCGAAGGCCTGCTCGACGCATTTGATGTCGGCGCGATATGACGGCACCAACATTCTTCGACGCCTGGCATTATGATGGCAAAAGTGCGATCAAACGCAAGGTCGAGGTCCAGACCATCGGCCAGCAATTTTTCCTGCTCGAAACCGAGCGGCGACATGGCCCCTTTATGTTCGCGGATGTCGAATATATCGCGCAGAAGGGCGATGTCGATGTTTACGGTCTGAACGGCGAGGACGGCTGGCGGCTGATGCTGTCGGGACCAGTGCCTACCGAACTTGCCGCAATGTTGCCCGCGCGGCGTCGATATGGCGGCTGGGTTGACCGGCTGGGCCTGGGCAAAGCAACCGTTGCGTTTACGCTCGCGAGCGCAGCCGCCGTTGCTGTGGTGCTCTTCAGCCCGCAATGGCTCGCACCACTCATCCCCTCTAGCGTCGACAAAAAGCTTGGCGACGCGCTGGTCGGTGATTTTGGCGGGCGGTTTTGCAGCACGCCTGCAGGCGATGCCGCGCTCAAGAAAATGGTCGCCTCGCTTGATCAGAACCCGCAGGATTTACAGGTCGAGGTTGCAAAGATCGATATGATCAACGCGGTCGCATTGCCCGGCGGCAAGGTCATATTGTTTGACGGCCTGGTCAAGCAGGCGCGCTCGCCCGATGAGGTCGCGGGCGTATTAGCACACGAAATCGGCCATATCCGCGAGAAGCATGTGATGCAGGCGTTGTTGCGGCAAATGGGGCTCGCCGTGGTTTTGGGCGGCGTTGATGGAAATAGCGGTGCGCTGGTCAACAACATGCTGGCGATGAGTTACAGCCGCGGTTCCGAAGCCGAAGCCGATGCACATTCGATGAAGGTGCTGGGCAACGCCGCGATTTCGCCGGTTGCGACGGCGTCGTTCTTTGAGCGTTTGTCCGAGCTCGACGGCAGCGCCCGCAGCGGCGATAAAGGCCAAGGCATAGCAGGCTACATGTCTAGCCACCCGCTATCTCGCGAGCGCAAAAAGGCGTTTGAAAAAAGCATCGTCAAAGGCAAGAATTACAAGCCCGCGCTGACATCCGCAGAATGGACCGAGCTTAGAACGATGTGTACGCAGGACCGCAAGGCGAAGTCCGGCTTCGGCTTTGATTTTAACTAGACGCTGCGTTATGGCGGCAGCAAAGGAGTACCAGTCTATGTTCCGCCGCCTGTTTGTCGACCACCCGAAAAGCGTCGATGAAAATTATGTCCAGCATTTCGGCGTCGCCAGCTGCTTTGGTTTCACGATGATCTGGGGCGGGGTCAAGGCGCTGGTCCATGCGGTGGTTCCAGGACTATGCATCACATCAGGCAGCGACACGGTAAAGCGGCTCAACACGATCATGGTCGAACAGCGCCGTGCCAAAGGGCAAGATGTTAGCCAGATGCTGACCGTCGATTGGGTCATTTGACGCCTAACGATCAGCCGCCGGAATTTGTGACGCGCGCCGACGGGGTTCGGCTGGCCTTTCGGTTCTTGCCGGGCAACGGCCCGACCCTCGTTTTCCTTCCCGGTTATATGTCCGACATGCAAGGGTCCAAGGCGCTGGCTTTGGCGGCATGGGCGGGGGCGCATGGCCGTGCGATGCTTCGGCTCGACTATTCAGGCTGCGGCGAGAGCGAGGGCGGGTTTGAGAATGGCACGCTCGACATCTGGCGCGACGATGTATTGGCCGTTATCCAGCATCTCAGCGTCGGTCCGATCATTCTAGTCGGCTCATCAATGGGCGGATGGCTCATGTTGCTGGTCGCCAAAGTGCTAGTTGAGCAAGTCGTGGCAATGGTCGGGATCGCTGCGGCGCCCGATTTTACCGATTGGGACTTTAACGCCGAAGACCGTGCCGAGATTGAAGCGAAAGGCCGGATCGAACGCCCAAGCGGCTATGGCTATGACCCAATGGTTATCACGCAACGCTTTTGGCAATCGGGACAGGATAACCGGCAAATGAACGGCGAAATTGCCATTGATTGCCCCGTCAGACTGATACACGGCCAAAGCGACCCCGATGTGCCGTGGAACACGTCAGTCCGGCTGGCCGAAAAGCTTCGTTCATCCGACGTGCAGACGATACTGATAAAGGACGGAGACCATCGGTTGTCGCGCGATCAGGATATCGCGTTGCTGATCGGCGTAGTGGCAAAACTCTAATTGCTCATCATCCCGAACTTTTTTCAGGATAACAAGCGGCGGTTATGCGTTGTCCCTGAAACAAGTTCAGGATGACGATATTTTTTGGATTTTCTGATGCTATTTTCTATACTTCTCCTCCAAGCTGCCGCGCAGCCCCTTCCGACGCTCTCTGAGGTACAATTCACCGAATGCCTCGATCTGGCGCGCAAGGACGCGCCGTCGGCGATCATCGATGCAAGCCTATGGACGCAGCAGGGCGGGGATTATCTTGCAAGGGCCTGCCACGGATTTGCACTCGCGACCGATTTCAAATTCGATTTGGCCGCATCTATATTGGCCGAAGCTGCCAAGGGCGCAGAGGAAAAGGGCGATGCCCGCGCGTCGCGGTTCTGGGCGCAGGCGGGTAACTCTGCCATCGCGGCTGGACAGCCCGAAGCCGCACTCGATGCCCTGAACAAAGCCCTTGCTGCCGCAACTCTGGACAATGCCGAGCGCGCCGACAGCGAAATCGACCGCGCCCGTGCAATGGTCGCAATGAACATGACGGCCGACGCGGAGAAATCGCTCGCAACTGCCCGTCAGTTTTCCCCGGAAAATGGCGCAGCTTGGCTATTGTCGGCGACGCTGGCACGGCGACTGAACAAGTTGCCCGACGCGTTGACTTACATACAGACCTCAGCGGCGCTCTTGCCGCGCGACCCTGCCGTCGCGCTTGAGGCGGGCAATATCGCTATCGAAGCTGGCGACGAAGCCAACGCTCGAAAACAATGGGAGCAGACGATCGCGATTGCGCCCAATAGCCGCCAGGCGACTAGCGCACAGGCGCAACTTGCGGCGTTGAGTCCAGCCCCAACGCCGTCAACCGAGGCTCAATCGAGATAATATTCGACCGTCGTGACCACACGTACCTTTTTATAGGGCGAGTCCGAAACGCCCCAGCCGCCAGCGCTATCGCCGTCACGGGCCGTCACTTCGAAATAGCCTTGCGTGGCGGATTTGATGCTGCCGACGCCGGTGCCGCTATCTTGGGCAAACTGCTCAGCAGATTTACGCGCGTCTTTGGTGGCCTGCGCTATCATTTCCGGCTTGATCGAATTGAGCTTTGTGAAGGTATAGCTCATACCCGATCCTTCTTCGATCTGGACGCCGCTCTTGACGATATCGAACTGCTTCTTGACCGCCGCTTCGGCCTTTTTGATGTCCGTAGTCCGCAGGCTCATCCGTTGTTTGACGGTAAAGGTCGTGATGCCGTCATTGGTATATTGAGTGACATTGGCGCCCGTGGGCTGAATTGCGTCGGCATCGAAGCCGAGTGATGTAAAAAACGTCTGGATCGCGCGCGTGTCGCCATCAGCCTTCGCCTGAGCGCTCTGGAGATCGCCAGCGGCGGCCGAATAGGCAATCGTCCATGTCGCGAGATCAGCAGTGACATCGCGCTCGGCGAGGCCGCGGACCGTGACCGCCCGGTCGGCCTGCTTCATCCGCACCAGTCCGTCACCCATCAGGTAACCGCCAACAATCAAACCCGCCGCAAGCAAGCCGGTGCCTGCCAGCCAGGCACGCCCTTGATTGGCGGTTAAGCGGCCCAACCAGCTATGATTTCGATTGTCCGAAACTTCCTCGCTCATTTTACATTTCCCTGAAAAATTCGAACCCGCCGCCTGCGTACGCCCCTTGCGCCACCTGCTGTCTGGGTTCATTGATTGCGCCGACCTATACCGCTGCGTTATTGCATCCATAGCGATGAACTGTGTCTGAATAGAGACGAATGGAGTTTTAATGCCGACCAAATATCTCCACACGATGATCCGTGTGACTGACCCCGACGCAACTGTAGCATTCTTCAACCTTATTGGGCTCGAAGAAACCCGACGATTTGACAGCGAGGCTGGCCGCTTCACACTTATTTTCCTCGCCGCTCCCGGTCAGTCGGGGATCGCGGAAGTCGAGCTGACCTACAATTGGCCGCCTGCCGACGGCAGCGCTGCAGAAGAATATAATGAAGGCCGAAATTTCGGGCATCTCGCTTACAGGGTCGAGAATATCTACGAAACGTGCCAGCGTTTGATGGACGCAGGCGTTACGATCAACCGCCCGCCGCGCGACGGCCATATGGCTTTCGTCCGCTCACCCGATAATATCTCGATCGAACTACTTCAGGATGGTCATCTAGAGCCAGCCGAGCCATGGTCGTCGATGCCGAACACGGGCCATTGGTAAGATGGGTATCGAGGTCGTCCGCATACCCGTTCTTTCCGACAATTATGTCTGGCTGGTACACGAACCTGTCAGCGGCGAAACGATGGTGGTCGACCCTGCGGTCGGTGAACCTGTGCTTGCCAAAGCCGATGAGCTTGGCTGGAAAATCACCCAGATATGGAACACGCACTGGCACCCCGATCACACGGGCGGCAACGCCGAAATCAAGGCAGCGACGAGCTGTATCATTACAGGGCCCGAGGCTGAGTTTGGTCGAATCCCGACTCTCGATATTCAGGTGAAGGGCGGCGACAAGGTCATGCTGGGCGAGGTGTCGGCCCAAGTCATGGATGTGCCTGCCCACACCGCCGGGCATATCGCCTTCCACTTCGCCGAGGACCACGCCGCGTTTGTCGGCGACACTTTGTTCGCAATGGGCTGTGGCCGATTGTTCGAGGGCACAGCTGACCAGATGTATTTAAACATGCGCAAGCTGGAAGCACTTGGCGACGACACCATAGTATATTGCGCGCATGAATATACGCTCAGTAACGGTAGTTTTGCGCTGACGATCGAACCAGATAACTCGGCATTGGTTGAGCGCATGGCCCAAGTCACCGCAATGCGCGAACGCGGCGAACCAACGGTACCGACCAGCATCGCTCTGGAACGTGCCACCAATCCGTTCATGCGCGCCGCATCGGTCGGTGAACTCGCCGCACGAAGAGCTGCGAAAGACGCCGCCTAATGAAAGTCGCGCGAATTCGGTAATATCCGCACGTCGCGCGGGTGGCCGTGGCGCGGATAGACTGGCCTCGCGAACTCGTCATTATGCGGGATCGGCACATTGGCGTCATGCTCTTGCGATAGAAGCTGCAGTTCGTGCGTTCGGTCAGTCACCGTCGTCGCCATCAGGTGAACGACACCTTCCTTGCTTCGCTGTACTTCGCCCTCAATGACCATCAACCGCGATGCCATCACGGCGCGCCGCTGTCGTTCAAACAAGCGCGACCAAAGCAGCGCATTGGTAACCCCGGTCTCATCCTCGATAGTGATAAATATCGCATTGCCCTTGCCGGGTCGTTGTCGGGTCAACACCACGCCAGCTGTCTTCACGCGCGCGCCGTTCTTCGCTGCGCTAGTCGCGGCGCAACTGAGAACGCCTTCACTGGCAAACAGCCCGCGCAGAAATTGCATCGGATGGCCTTTCAGCGACAGCCGAGTCATCTGATAATCTGCCGCGACATGTTCACCAAGCGGCATCGCTGGCAACACCACATCCTCCTCTTGCGCCAATTCGCGCGCCTTGGCTGCAGCAAAAAGCGGCAGTTCGTCCGAAGGCGTCCGCCGCGCTTCCCAAGCCCCTTCGCGCCGGCCAAAGCCCAACGACCGAACCGCATCGGCATCGGCGAGCAGGTGCAAGGCGCGGGACGGAATCCCTGCCCTTCGCGCCAAATCCTCCATCGAAGCAAAGGGTTGGTGCTGGACAATCGTCTTGGCCCATTCGGCGCGAAAGCTGTCGATCTGCCGCATACCGATACGAAGCGCACCGTCTTCGATGCTATTATCCCAGCCGCTGGCATTGACATCGATTGGCCGGACTTCAACGCCATGCTCCTGCGCATCCCGCACAAGCTGGGCTGGGGCATAAAAGCCCATGGGCTGGGAATTGAGCAAAGCCGCAGCAAAAATCGCTGGCTGATGGCATTTGAGCCATGAGGAAATATAGACCAGATGTGCAAAGGCCTGAGCATGGCTTTCAGGAAAGCCGTAACTGCCAAAACCCTCAATCTGCTTATAGCAACGTTCGGCAAAATCGCGTTCATAGCCGCGCTCGATCATGCCGTTGATCATCTTATCCTGATATTCGGGCATCGTCCCCACATTGCGGAACGTCGCCATGGCCCGGCGCAGTCCATTGGCCTCGTCGGGGGTAAATGCCGCCGCCACCATCGCCAGTTTCATGGCCTGTTCCTGAAACAGCGGCACTCCGAAGGTTCTGTAGAGAATATCGTGAAGCTCATTGGGATCATGCGGGGGGGATGGAGAGGGATATTCCACCACCTCTTCGCCGTTGCGCCGCCTTAGATAAGGATGGACCATATCTCCCTCGATCGGTCCAGGCCGGACAATCGCGACCTGGATGACGAGGTCGTAAAACTCCTTGGGCTTTAGCCGGGGAAGCATGTTGATCTGCGCCCGGCTCTCCACCTGAAACGTCCCGATGCTGTCTCCCTTTTGCAGCATTTCATATACCTTGGGGTCTTCAGGCGGCACCGACTGGAGATCATAGTCCCCTTGTCCATGCAGCCGCATCAGATCGAAACTTTTGCGAATGCAGGTCAGCATACCAAGCGCCAAGATGTCGACCTTCAACAGCCCAAGCGCATCGATATCATCCTTGTCCCATTCGATAAAAGTCCGGTCGGCCATTGCGCCATTGTGGATCGGCACCGTTTCATCAAGCCGGTTCTCGGTCAGCACATAGCCGCCGACATGCTGTGACAAATGGCGGGGGAAATCGAGAAGCTGCCCCACAAAGGCATGGAGCCGCGCGACTTCCGGATTGTCAGGATCGAACCCGGCTTCAATCAGGCGGCTTTCGGGCAACTCCCTCCCGAAACTTCCCCACACTGTCCCAGCCAGCCGCGCCGTGACGTCTTCGCTCAGCCCCAAGGCCTTGCCCACTTCGCGCACAGTGCTGCGCGGGCGGTAGTGGATCACCGTTGCGGCAATTCCGGCGCGGTGGCGGCCATAGCGTTCATAGATATATTGCATCACCTCCTCGCGCCGCTCATGCTCGAAATCGACGTCGATATCGGGTGGTTCATCGCGTTCCTCCGAAAGAAAGCGGGTAAACAGCAAATTGTTGGCGATCGGATCTACTGAGGTGATCCCGAGTAAATAGCAGATCACCGAATTGGCGGCCGATCCGCGTCCCTGACACAATATCGGCGGATCTTGTGTACGGGCAAATTTGACGATGTCGTGAACCGTCAAAAAATAACACGCATAGCCCTTGCTGCGTACAAGGCCGAATTCCTCATCAAGCGCCTTCGTCAGCTTTTCGGAAAATCCATCCGGATGACGCCGATGTGCTTCTTCCAATACCATATGTTCAAGCCAGCTTTGTGCCTCCCAGCCCTCAGGCACTGGTTCATGCGGATATTCATAGCCGAGCTGGCCGAGATCGAATTCGATCTGGTCGAGGAAATATGCTGTTTCTTGGATAGCCTCAGGCGCACTGGCAAAAAGCCGCTCTATTTCGGATGGAGGCTTCAGATAGCGCTCGGCATTGGCCTGCAGATTTGCCCCGGCGTCCTTCACGCACATTCCCAAGCGAATGGCGGTCTGAACATCGTGCAAGGGGCGGTTTTCCGCATTGGCGTAAAGCGCTTCATTCATGGCTAGGAGCGGGATGCCGGATTGCTTCGCCAGATGTTGAAGCTCGAAAAGCGCGCGGTCGTCTTTGCCGTGCCGGTGCATGACGGCCCCAAGCCACACGCAGTGCGGAGCCAGTTTAGATATCCTCGCAAGAATATTTTCAAGGCCAACCGGTGTCTGTTCGACCAGCCTTAAACCTTCACTTGCTTCACGATGCAAATAATCAAGCGGCTTTTTATGGGCTGTTGCAACATCGGCAGTCGAATTCGGCAAGATAATCAGCAGCAGGTCCTGCACATGTTCCGCCAGATCATCAAAGCGCAATATGCAACTTCCCTTTTGGGATCGCATATTGCCAACGGTCAGCAAGCGGGTCAGCCGCCCCCAGCCCAGACGGGTTTTCGGATAAGCGATAATATCCGGCGTTCCGTCGGCAAATACCAACCGGGCCCCGGTCACCAGCTTGAAATCGGTTGGCAATTCACCGGCATTTCTGGCCCTTTTGACCGCAGACCAGGCTCGCACCACGCCAGCGACACTGTTGCGATCGGCAATCCCGATGCCGGTCATGTCCAAGGCCGCAGCCTGAAAAACCATCTCTGCAGGCGAGGAAGCCCCGCGCAGGAACGAATAATTGGTCGCTGCGGCTAATTCTGCATAGCTCATGCAAACAGCCCGTGCAGATACCAGCAGGGACTCTCGGTTTCGTCATAAAGCCCGCGCCGGAACAGCCAGAAACGATTACCTTCCTTGTCCTCCACGCGGTAATAATCGCGGGTGAGGCCGCCGTTTCCTGCCTCATATCCACGTTTGTGCCGCCACCATTCGGGCGCCATGCGCTCCGGGCCTTCGAAGCTGATAATCTGGTACAGATTGCGCCGCCAGCGGAACTGGCGCGGCGGGCCATCGGGAATCGAGGCCATTACCTCGATGGCTTGCGGCGTTTCGAACAGCCGCAAGGGCCGCATCGCGGGCTCGCCCGGTTGGGGCGTTTGCCAGTCGCCATGTGACGCACCGGATTGCGCCGCACGTTCCAGCGCCGCGCGTTCGGGGATATGGCTGTCGCGCGCATGGAAATGCCGCACCCGGTCTGCCCCAAGCCTTACGCTCAGCCGGTCGATCAACGCGACGGCTTCGGCATCGGTATCGACTTTTTGCTCCAGCCCCACTTGAACGCTGGTCAACGTTTCGGCCAGCGGGACGGCAAGCCGGATGAGATCATAACCAAAGCCGGGATCAAGCGGATCAGCCAGCGCGTCGATGCGTTCTCGGATGAGGCGCATCAGCAAGCTTGAGTCCCGCGTCGGCCCGCCCGTGTCTACGCCCAGCCGCGCGACATGGCCGTCGCTTCGGAACAGGCTGACCTCAAATCTCCGTCCGCCCTGCCCGCGCTCGCGCAACTGCACCGCAGCCGCGCCCGCCAGTTGCTCGATCGTCGCAAGCACATCATTGGTCCGCGAAACGGGTTCGGCAAAATTTTGCGCGGTATGGATTGCGGGCAGGCTACGGCGCGGGATAATACGCGGATCTTCTTCCTCCAGCAGCCGCGCGAGCTTGATGACGACAGCTTTGCCGAAACGCGCGGCCAAGGGTGTTCGCGGACGCTTTGCCAGATCACCGATGCTTTTAAGTCCTGCGCGGCGAAGCGCCTGATGCACCTTGTCGCCGCTTTCGAGTGCTTCAACCGGTAGCGCGCCGATAGCAGCTTTTGCATATTTCGCCTTTGCGCGCGCGCTATCCGGGGTAGCCCCCAAAGCCAGACGGCCACTGAGACCATGACGTCGCAGCCGAGCTTTCAAATCCTTTGCCAGCACCGCCTCATCTTCGCCGAACAAATGCACGCAGCCAGTGATATCAAGCAGCAGCCCTTGCGGAGGATCGAGCATGCAGGCAGGCGTATAACGCTCGCAGCCATCGGCAAGCCAGCCAAGCAATTCGATATCCGCCGCCGGATCATGGTCGAAAACCGCAAGCTCGGGCACCCGCGCCCGCGCGTCGGCAAGCGCGGTCCCCAGCATCAGGCCAAGCCCAAGCGCCGCGCTGTCGCAAGCCGCGATCCGCATCGCGCCGCGATCCTTTTCGGCCAGCACAAAAGGTCCGTCAGGCCTGGATCCGCAGCTCCGGATCAGCCTCTCCGCCGGTAACAACGGTAGAAAAACCGCCAGATAGCGGCGTGTCGTGAAAGCTTCGTGTTGCATGATCCCAGGTTACTTTCGCCGTAAAAGGCGCAATGCCGCCGCGATGGCGCAGCAGGCTGATGTCGAATGTTGCAAGCCCGGGCGCGTTGCCGGGCAAGGGCAGCGAGGGCGCCGAACGTATCTGCCAACGCGTACTCGCCGCGCTTGGCATCGGCACAGCATCGCCGCGCACCAATAACGCCAGCACACCTGATTCTGCCGCCGCCAACGCCAGCCGCCGCGTCGATGTAAGGTCGATCAGCTTCGCATTGCCCTGCGCTTCCAATATCACAGCGCCCGCCGCCTTCGACCGGATGCTGTCCGCCGTAGCCCGCAGTGCATCGCGCAAATTCGCCGCCTGCACCAAAATCATCTTTGCCGGATTGCCCCCCAGCTCGGCTAAACCCGGCGGATAGAGACGTCCAGAGCCTTGTCGTTCCTTGTCGCCCGAAATCCAGAAAATGCGTGCCCCAAGCTCTGGCAAGCGGAGTGCCAGCAATAAGGCAAAGGCGGCGGCGGCAATCGCGTCGCCCTTTTGCGCGCCAAAAAATTCATGCAGCCCGTTGCGCACTATGCCGCCCTGCAATCGGTCATCGACCGCAGGCGCGCCAACAGGCAGCAAGTCCTGCTTGTTTGGCTGATATTCCCGCCAATTGCCGCGCGCGAGCAGGGGCGATGAAATGTCAGATAGAATCACCTCATTGTTCATGATTTGTTCTATACTCACTTTTTTTCTAAATGGGGAGTCGCCTTTTTATCAGCGAAATGCGTTTCCCTTGATATAGAACTCCAAGAGGAGATTGCATGGACCCCGATAAATCTGAAAGCGACAGCATCTGGTGCCATGCAAAGGCCACCCGCGCGCACCCCATTATCGACGCTGCCGACTATTTCGAAATCATACAGGCAGCGATGATGAATGCCAAGTACCGGATCATGCTGATCGGGTGGGATTTCGATACGCGAATTGACCTGACACGCAGCCGTCGCAAGAAAGGCGATCCGCCCAAACGGCTTGGCGATTTCATCCTCTGGCTTGCCGACCGCACGCCCGGCCTCGAAATCAAGCTGCTCAAGTGGAATATCGGCGCCTTGAAAATGCTCGGGCGCGGGCAGACCATTGTCGACGTTGCCAAATGGGCGATGCACAAGCAGATCCAGTTCAAGCTCGACGGTGCGCATCCAGTCGGGTGCAGCCATCACCAGAAAATAGTCGTCATCGACGACAAGATGGCAGCGTGCGGTGGCATCGACATGACCGCCGACCGCTGGGACACGCGCGATCATATCGACGGCGACCCAAGGCGCAGACGGCCTAATGGCAAATTATACGGCCCTTGGCACGACTGCACGATGCTGGTCGAAGGCGATGCGGCGGCGGCGCTTGCCGTGCTCAGCCGCGCGCGCTGGGCGCTCGCGGGCGGAGATCCGATGGAGCCCTGTCCTGCTGATGCCGTTTCGCCCTGGCCGGAGTTTCTGAAAGCCGATTACCAATATGTCGAAATGGGTATTGCCCGCACCCGCGCCGAATATGAAGGTGTATGGGAGATCCGCGAGATCCAGCATCTGTTTCTGGAGCAGATCGCGAAAGCGAAGAAGTTCATTTACGCCGAGAACCAATATTTTGCCTCGCCAAAAATCGCCGATGCCATCGCCAAGCGGATGGCCGAGCCCGACCCACCTGAAATCATCATCGTCGGGCCGGAAAAAGCAGATGGCTGGCTCGAGCAGAGAGCGATGGACGGCGCGCGCGCGCAATTGGTGCGCGCGATCGGCGAGCATGACCGCGAAGGGCGTTTCGGGATATATATGCCAAAGACCAAGGGCGGCGATGCCATCTATGTCCACGCCAAGCTGATGATCGTTGACGACCGGATATTGCGGATCGGTTCGGCCAATATGAACAATCGTTCGTTGGGGCTCGACAGCGAGTGCGATATTTTTATTGATTGTGATCGTCCGGGCAATGAAAGCGCATGCGCCAATATCAAGGCGCTGCGTGCAACTCTGCTTGCCGAACATTGCGGTCTGTCCACCGAGCGCGTAGCGCAATTGCTAGACGACGGCACCCCGATGCGGGACATTATCGCTCAACCCAGCGGCAATGGCCGCACACTCGACCGGCTCAAGCTACCAGATCTCGACGACACAGAAAAAGCCATCGCCGACAACGCCGTACTCGATCCGGAAAATCCCGATGAAATGTTCGAACCTTTTTCAAGCCCCGGCCTATTCGCGCGGGTCCGAAACTTACGGAAACCGCGCGAATAAAGTCGGCTTACTCCCAATAATAAGGCAGGCGCTTGCGTGTGCCGGTCACTTCCTCATTGAGCGTAGCGGCATCATAAAGCCGTCCGCCGATCATGACCTTGAACACCTTGTCCGAATTGCGGATGTCGGCGCTTGGATCGGCATCGAGCACCACCAAGTCGGCAAGTTTACCCGCTTCGATTGAGCCTACATCCTTGTCGTAACCAAGCGAGCGCGCGGACTCGATTGTGCCCGCCGCGAGCGCCTCTACGGGTGACATGCCTCCGCGCACAAATGACCATAGTTCCCAGTGCGCTGCGATGCCTGCTTCTTGCCCATGCGCACCAATAGCAACGGGCACGCCCGCCTTCGCCAGTTTATGTGCCTCGCGCGCGGCATTATCGTCGACATAATCGTCCTCTGGCGCAATCTCTCGGCGTGCATTGTTGGCCGCAAGTTCGGTAGGCGGATAATGTTTTGCCATCAACGGATGGCGGAACACTTCGGTGTGCGAGCGCCAATAGGGGTCACCTGCCGGGCCGCCGTAGGTCACGACCAGGGTCGGCGTATATCCGACCTTCGATTTCGAGAAAAACTGCACCACGTCGTCGTAGAATATATCGAGCGGCACATTATGTTCGACCGTGGTGTTGCCGTCGGCAATCAGGTTCATGTCCATGCCGAACAACGAACCGCCCTCGGCAACCGAACGCATGTTTTCCTGGATCGCGGCAGCGACCACCTGCTGACGCTGTTCACGGCGCGGTTGGTTGTAGTTTTTGACGCTATGCGCGCCTTGCGCTTTCAACCGGCGGACATGGGCCAACGCGTCGTCAAGACTGTTGATTTCAGCATACACATCAGCGGCCTTTGCCCCATAAACGATTTCGCCTGTGGAGAACGAACGTGGCCCTACAATCAGACCTGCACGCTGCATCTCGACAGCGGGGAAAACAGTCGCCGCGCTGCTCGAAGGATCGTGCCGCGTGGTAATGCCCATCGCGAGGTTGAGCATATTCACCCAGTTCTGCTGCGGGGTCATTTCGTCGACCCCATGCGGGCCATGCGCGTGAGCATCGACGAGGCCTGGGATGATGGTCTTGCCGGTGAAGTCGACGGTTTTCGCGCCTGCCGGAATTGACAGTTCGCCTGCGCGGCCGACCGCCTTGATCCGGTCGTTTTCGACCAGCACCACGCCGTTGTCGATGATGCCGCCGGTCTTGTCCGCCATCGTGACTATGCGCGCTCCGGTGAATGCGACCAGTCCCGAAGGCCGGTCCGATTTGATGGACATGGCAAGCGAGACGCCGGTCTTTGGTGGTTCGAACTTGGCTGGCTTGGCGTCCTTGGCCAAAGGCGCGTTGGGATAAAACGCGGCGGTTTGCGCCGAATAAAGCGTTGGCCCGATCGCCCAATGAAGCGCGTTTCCATTGTTGCTCCAATGGATATAGTCCGCGCCGCCGTTGCTGACCTTCGTGACCGGCAGCGGCCCGCCACTGGGCGACGCGCTAACCTCCTGCGTGCCTGGCATCAGCGGCATGACGAAGGCTTCGTAATTCTGACGGAAGGCGAAGTTGTTGCCGTCGGGCGATACTTCGTAAATGGTCGTCAGTTCACCGCTGGCATGGCTGCGTTTGGCTTCGCCGCTTAAGTCGGTGCTGACCAGCAAGCGCTTGCTCTGGCCGTTTTCCGTAAAGAAGACACGGTCGTTGCTGCTGCCAAAATGCGGAGCGGTACCGCCAGCATTGACGCGCACGACATCGCCGCCTGTTGCGGGCATGCGGTAAATTCCGGGCTGGTCGGACATCAAAGGCGAAGTCAGGCCGCCGCCTTGCTGCTTTTCAAATACGATGGTCTTGCCATCGGGCGAAAAGCGCGGGCGGGCATAATGGCCGGCCTGTGGCGTGACCTTTTTGGCCACCCCGCCCGATGCGGACATCGTGCGGATTTCGCCTAGGCCCTTGTCGGTCCAGGCAACATAAGCGATCGTTTTGCCGTCGCGCGACCAAGTTGGATAGCCTTCCATCTCGGACCCCGAAGTCAGCCTCCGCGCTGCGCCGCCGCTGGCAGATTTTGTCCAAAGCTTGCCCGTCGTTTCGAAAACTACCGTGCGCCCGTCAGGCGAAGTCACCACACTGCGTGGCATCGAGGTATTGAACTCGGCAGGCGCAACTTCGACCGGAGGGCGCGGCGGATCGATGACCCCGCGTGTATCGGAAATGCGGAACGGAATTTCGCTCGAAGCGCCGCTTGGCCAATCGACCTTGCGGATCTTTCCGCCGGCCCAGAAATAGATGCTCTTGCTGTCGGGCGACCAGTCCATGTTCGGATAAACACCGGTGACGGCCCAGGTTTCCTGAACGTCTTGGTCGAGCGCATCATAAATCTTGCGCTCTTCACCGGTCGACAGGTCTTTTACATAAAGCTTGGATTTGGTCCGTTCACGGCGGACGAAGGCGATTTTTTTGCCATCGGGCGATGGCGTCGCGCGCACCGAACCGCCTGTGCCGGCAACTGCAGTTTCGGTTTTACCGGTCTCGATTTCGTAACGCTCGATATCGAAAATCTGGCCGTTCGAGTCTTGCGCATATTGGAAAATCGGTCCCGGAGTAATGTTGCGAGTGTAATAGATATGCTTGCCGTCAGGAGCGTAGATCGGCTCGCCCAGTTCCTTCTGGTGCTGCTCGTTTGGCTTTTTGACCAGTTGCACGCCAGCGCCGCCCGAAACATGATAGAGCCAGACCTCACCAGTGCCAAGCGACCGGCCAGTCGTGAAATGCTTCTTCGCCGCGATAAACCGTCCATCGGGGCTCCAGCTTGGCTGGTTGAGCAAGCGAAACTCTTCCTTGGTCAGCTGGCGCTTGTCCGAGCCATCGGCGTTCATGATCCAGATATTGTCGCCGCCGCCACGGTCAGAGGTGAAGGCGATGCGCCGTCCATCGGGCGAAAAGCGCGGCTGCGTCTCGAACGGCAACCCCTCGGCAATTCGCGTCGGCGTTCCGCCGGTCGCGGGGATCGTGTAGATATCGCCTAGCAAATCAAAGGCCAGCGTGCCGCCATCGGGGCTGACATCGAGGTTCATCCACGAACCTTCATTGGTGTTGATCTCGATTTGGCGAACCGTAAGGCCGGGAGGTGCGGCGACATCCCATTTCGGCGGCTTGTCGTCGGCGGCTGGTGCTTGCGCGAATGCGAGTGCCGGAATGCATGCCGCGCTGAGCAACAATGCAGGTTTCAAAATATTCTTCATCTTAAAGCTCCCCGATATATTTTCTTATATGCTGTCATGCCTAACGCTGCGCCGCAAGCACGCATGTTCGCTTCGATGATCGGAGGCCAGCGTTCTGCGAACAGCAAATTCGCGTTGGGTGCACTTACCTCGTTACCCGACCTTCGGACGGCAAGAGCAGGCAACCGGGGTATACACTCCGAAACGGCTACCGCCTGCCAATGCTACCGATCCCGAGCAAACGCACGCAGGGGAATCAGCCGGTAACGTGGCCGGAAGCGCGGGAAGTTCGGGTGCCGGCGGATGTCTTCGTACGTGCGCAGCAGCTTTGCCTGCAGGATTGGGCCGCCCACGGAACGACTCACTTTTTAGGTGATGTCCTGTAATCGCCAGACTTGGCCAGCCACCTTTCGAGGCTCGGGCGCCGGTTATTGGTGCTGCGGATCGTGCTTTCGAATATTAGCGGCCTTTCGCCGAACAGCGAATGCTTATGGCAGACCTATCCCGTGTGGCTGGCGCGCAGCGTCGGCAAGGGCGTGACATATACGTTCAGCCGGAGTGCCCAATCAAACGCGGCGCAGCCGAGCGGAATGGCTTTCGAACGCGCGATAATGTGAAACCCGGGGCGGGCCGCGACCCACCCCGCGTTTTCTTACAGTCCGTCGACGCTCTTGCTGACGAGGATGTTGACGGCAACGCGGCGGTTTTGCGCCTTGCCTTGCTCGCTTTCATTGTCCGCCAGCGGGTCGGCTTCGGCCATTCCGGTCGGGGTTAGCATGCGGTAAGGTTTCCAGCCGCAGGCCTGTTGCAGATGGTTGACGACCTTGGACGCCCGCTTTTCGCTCAGCGTCTGGTTATAGTCATAATCGCCGACCGAATCGGTGTAACCGACGACCAGCATCAGCGCGTTGTCGGTCGCGCTTGCCTGCGAGGCGGCGGCGCAAAGATCGGCCTGCGCTGCCTGCGACAGTGTCCATTTACCCGTGTCGAAATAGACGTTGGTCGTACCTTTCACATTATATTGGTCGATATCGGCAACGCGGCTGCGCAATGCTTCAGTCGCCGCGGTTTGCTCGGCAAAACCCTGTTCGGTCCCGTTTCGGATCATGCTGGCAGTTTTCAGATCCTTGTTCTGCAAACGGATCGAGCTGGCAACGAGGCCGCCGCCCCATTGCACGGTCTTCGCCGTCACTGGCAGGCCGTTCAGCAACTGGTCGGTGGCAAGCTTTGCTTTGCCGAGCCCGAACAGTCCCGAGCTTGATCGAATCTGGGTCGACGCGCTCAACGACAACACGGTTCGGGTGCCATTGGGGCCGGTCACCTGAAGCCGGTCGTCCTTGCGCGCCGAAATGAAGCCCCTAATTTCGGGTCCTTCGGGCAGCCCGGTCAAGTCGGCCGGCGGCATCCCGGTGACGACGGTTCCGACCTCTGCCTCGACCGGCGGTAATTCCGATTGCTGTTCCTGCGCCGCTACACCGGCCCATGCGGGAACGGCAAGCACGGCGAGCAAAGCAAGCGTTTTGGGTTTTCTGGAATTCAAAATCATATCGGTCTCCCAATTATATATGCAGCCGGCATATGCGTTTCGCAGACCTTATCGGACCACCCCCCTCTTGATGGCGTGTCCGGCTGTTGGAAGCCCCCTTCATCTCGCGGCGCGGCGGCGAAGCCGGACCTGAACGCTATGCAAAGCCCGCGTGGGTGCACGAAGCTTTCTGGCAGATGAACGGAGGTGCGGCGGGAAGGGCGAGTGCCGATGTTGCGAGAGTGGTTTGCGACAAACGGTTGCAGAGCTGTTCTCGCAGAATTGCAGAAGTCGCATACCTTTCCGCTCTTCAGCCTTTTGCCACTGCGTAATTTTCTATCGGCTAATCGCCTTTTCCATCATCGCGCGATCAAAATGCTGGTCTCCGATCTGGACGACCTGATGCTCGATGACCGTAAAGCCAACCGCGGCAAAGGCGGGCTGCGCCATCAAGCTGGCATGGGTCCACAGGCGCGGTTCGTTTTGCAGAAGGGCCCTGTCTTCGATTGTATCGAACAGCCGCCGAAACAGACCGGTGCCTTGCGCCTCGGGCCGAATGAATGCGAAGTCGATATAGCCTTGGGACGCCAGGCTCATAAGGCCCACAGGGCGGTCGCCATCATGCGCGATGACAATGAGTTGGCCGGCCAAGCGCGCTGCCCACTCCTCCCCGCCCCTGCGCTCCGGCACCCAAGCCGCGCGCTGCACTTGCGTATATTTACTGACGCCGTTGCGGACGGCGTCGAAGACGATATCGGCAAGGTCGTCATAGTCAGAGGGTGCTGCCCATCTCAGCGTTTGGTTACTATTCATATTGCCGGTTCAACTCAGGGAAAAAGTCTTGATAGGGCAGGATGTTACCCACAATTGGAAGCGCAATGGTGACATCGAAACATAAGCGACCTTTTCGTTAGATTTCAAAATTCGTGCGCCGAGGCAGCTAGTACTTTTGCAATAGGAGGCCAGCGACCGACAAGCGACGTAGAACGAGATTTAGCCTGTCGCCGTCAACAACAAGCGTCAATGCAATTTCAGCAATTCCGAACCGCTCCATCAAAAGTGCAAGCTTCGGCCATGACTGCATTGCTGTCGGATTGTTTTCGTCCTGATCGAGGCTGGTCCTGTTTTGATAGAGGGTCTGTCATCGGGCGTGGTTAAGCCTAAAGCCCACGGCATCGGCACCGTGTTATCGGAGCCCGTCCGCGACATACTGATTAAGCGCGTCCATTTCCTTTATCGATGGCATCCAAGTGGCCAAAAATAAACCGGACTGGCCAAATAACGCAGCCGCGATGCCTTGAGGCCACTCGTCAACGCCAGTTGAGTTCGGTCCTGATCGGTGACGGCCGGTACAATGCGGTCAACCATAGTGTTGGCGCAGCGGCCAGTCGTGCTGGCAGTCGGCTAAACAAGGCTTCAATCCGGCCCTAACAACAAACAACAAAAAACCCCGCACAAGACGGGGTTTTTGTTTGGTTGCGGGAGTAGGATTTGAACCTACGACCTTCAGGTTATGAGCCTGACGAGCTACCGGGCTGCTCCATCCCGCGCCACCAACAGATCGGTGCCGAAACACGCGATCAAAACGAAAAAAGGCGGACGCTATCGAATTAACGACAGCCGTCCGCCTTTTGAATTATGAATGGGTTTGTCAAATGCACTTATATCATGAGCGCCTGCTGCAATGCCTGGCGACGCCCTACTCTTCCAACGCTTAAGCGGTAGTACCATCGGCGCAGTTTGGTTTCACGGCCGAGTTCGGGATGGGATCGGGTGGGTCACAAACGCTATGGTCACCAAGCAATGAAGCAGGCGCTCACAATATGGAGCGACACCCTAAGGTACCGCGTCCACACATAAGTGTATTTGGGTTATAATCGATGCCCGTGCAGGTAATATTTTATCTGGTGTGACTGTAACTATCCGCCATCAACATACTGAATTAACCAGCACTGTCATTGATGGTGGGACTCTTTGACCAAGCGCGAAAAGAGTAATTAGGATTGGTTAGCTTCACGCATTACTGCGCTTCCACACCCAACCTATCAACGTAGTGGTCTACTACGACTCGATGAAATCTAATCTCGAGGGAGGCTTCCCGCTTAGATGCTTTCAGCGGTTATCCCGTCCATACATAGCTACCCTGCTGCGCGGCTGGCGCCACGACAGGTACACCAGAGGTATGTTCATCCCGGTCCTCTCGTACTAGGGACAACTCCTCTCAAATTTCGACGCCCACGGCAGATAGGGACCAAACTGTCTCGCGACGTTCTGAACCCAGCTCACGTACCACTTTAATTGGCGAA